>Ga0210050_1000451_pt1 | contig 52612 bp, 54 predicted proteins | sample CryGey132114_all_FD_185463 | JGI IMG/M metagenome (GOLD analysis project Ga0210050, IMG submission 185463) | Groundwater microbial communities from aquifer - Crystal Geyser CG22_combo_CG10-13_8/21/14_all (SPAdes) (version 2) | ecosystem: Environmental > Aquatic > Deep subsurface > Groundwater ... | reverse complement strand
AATAACCTTAGAATACATAGTAAACTAAAAATGCCTCCAGCTATATATGCTAGGAAGCAAAGATTATTAACTAATTATGTGCCAATTAGAGTATAGACAGATTGTCTAAAGAAATGGGTACCCACCATATCTTAGTTAAGGTTACAAAAAGAGACACATTGTGTCTACTTTTTGGGGTACAGATCATTCTGCTGACAAAAAGGACAAATACCATCAGTTTCTCCATTCTTTTTTTTAGATTGTGTTTTTTCCAAAATGCCTCCGAGCCTTTAATAGGTAAGCATTTGATGTTAGATTATGAATGACTAGATGTCTTATTATCCAACCTCCTCTAAATTTGATATAAAGAACTTTGACTATAGGTCTATATAATAATCATAGCACAAGAAAAAATAAGATGTAAAGAAAATTAAAAATTAAATACTATCTGCTGCTTTTTTGATGATTTTCACACTATCAATTGAATTGTAAAACTTGATCTGGTCTATTTTTTTAATTTTCACCCACTCTGGCAAATCAGCATAATCTTGTTCTTCTCCATCGAAATAGTCTTTGGAAAGCTGGCCGCCAATTTTCTTAACCAGAAAATAAATCAAAATAGAATGCCAATATTCTTTGCTTCGATTTTTAGAACGAGTTGGTTTAAAAAAAGATGTCTGACAATGAATAGGTTTAATCGGTTCTATCTTTAAGCCAGCCTCTTCAAAAAATTCCCTCTTTAATGCCTGCTCAATAGTCTCACTAATTTTTATTCCCCCGCCTGGCAGATCGTAGCCGTCCCATTGTTTTGACAATAACACCTTATTATCTTTAATTAAGACTCCGTAAATTGAAGGTCTGAAGATTAATTTATCTGAATCAGTCTCCCATTTATTATTGTCTAGATCGCGACAAATTATTCTATCCATAATTTATTTATTAATTATTTTCCGCTGATAATAAATAAAGACAGCTTTAATAATCTCAATTATAACCAAAGTCGATATAATCACCACTAGAATAATCTCCCATTCAGTCCAACCCAACGGCTCTGTTCTTAAAAATTTATTAAAAACCGGCAGATAAACAGCCGCCAATTGAATAATAAAACCCATTAGAACAGCCGCATTAAGATATTTATTAAGAAATGGCTTAGAGCTAAATATGCTATGTCTTAAATTTTTAATACTAAAGACAAAAAATAAGGTATCAATACCCAAAGCAGTGAAAGTAACAGTGCGAGCTAAATCTATATCGCCTGTTTTATGCCAAAAATAATGAAATAACCATAAACTAGTCACGCCAGTTACCACGCTGATAGTGGCAATTAAAAATTTATTTTCAAAATTCAAGAGAGATTTACTCTGTTTGTATCCCTGATCCATGATTTCCTTATCTTCCGGTTCCATGGTCAAAGCCAAGGCCGGAAATCCATCGCCGACCAGATTGACCCATAAAATCTGCGCTGCCACCAAAGGTAAAGGCACTCGAAAAAATAAACTACCGACTACAATAATTATTTCCGAAAAACTGTCCGCCAATAAATAGAGTATCACTTTGCGGATATTAGCAAAAATAACCCGCCCCTGCTTAATCGCCATAACAATCGTATTAAAATTATTATCCAATAAAACCAAATCCGCCGTTTCTTTAGCGACATCTGAACCACTGCTAACAACTACTCCAATATCTGCCGCCTTTAAGGCCGGCGCGTCATTAATACCATCGCCGGTCATAGAGACTACCTCTCCTTTTTTTTGCCAGGCCTTCACAATTCTCAATTTATCAGCTGGCGTAACCCGAGCGTAAACTTTAATAGTTCTAATTTTTGAATCCAGCTCTTTATCATCTATCTTAAGCAATTCGTCGCCAGTAATAATATTATCGCTATCAACATTTAAACCAAGGTCTTGAGCAATTTTATGAGCTGTAAATTTATTATCCCCCGTAATGATAATTGTATTAATACCGGCTGATAATGTTTTCTTTAGGGTTTCTTTGGCTTCCGGACGAAGAGGATCAGACAATCCCCAAATACCGACAAAAGTTAAGCCAAAGGGCTGCTCTTTACATGTCTCTAGACCCTTAAAGTTTTTGGGAATTATTTTATAAGCTCCAGCCAAAACTCTTAAACCTCTCTTACTTAAAGTTTCCCAGCGATCCTGAAAATATTTGCGGCTAACAGTAGTTAAATGAATTGTTTTTGATACCTGCAAATAATTCTCGGAAAAAGATAATATCTTTTCCGGCGCTCCTTTTAAAAAAACTATGTCTTGCTGTTTATCAAAATTATGCCTAGTAACCATGTATTTTCGCTGTGAGTCAAAAGTAATTTCCTCCAAACGAATAAAATGCTGGCGTAACTCTGTAACATCTTTACCTTGCGCTCCAAATAACAATAAGGCCTTTTCTGTCGGTGTGCCAATCACCATCCAATCCTCACGAGCATCTTTTTCATTCTGAATGATTGAATCATTACAGAGAACCGCAATTTGCAAAAAAATCTGTAACTCTTTATCTATCTTTATATCTTTTAAGGAATCCGTCGCTAGATCCAACTGATAACTATGGGTAATAATATTAGTCACCTTCATCTCTCCTTCAGTTAAAGTGCCAGTTTTATCAGTACAAATAATAGTAGTTGAGCCCAAGGTTTCAGCAGAAATTAACTTACGCACTAAACCGTTATTTTTCAAAATACGCTGCATACCAACGGTTAAAATCATCGTCATGCTAATCACTAAGCCCTCCGGAATGGCGGAAACAGCGACTGCCACAGAAACTGTAAAAATATATGACCATTCATAACCCTGCAAAAGCCCTAAAATAAAAATAAGGAAAGCAATAGCTACCACAATCTTAGTAATATTCTGAGCAAAAGAGTCTAGCTTGTTCTGTAGTGGCGTCTTTTCCTCTTTGGTTTCTTTAAGTAAAGCTGTGATCCGACCCATCTCTGTATTAAGACCAGTATCAGTAATGATTGCTTGACCTTTCCCATCCACCACTAAAGTACCCATAAAAACCATATTGCTGCGCTCAGCTAAAACCGTACCAACCTCCAATGGTTTTAGTTGTTTTTTGACTGGCCATGATTCACCGGTTAAAGAGGCCTCGTTGACCTCAACATCATTAACTTGAATTAAACGAGCGTCAGCCGAAACTCTATCGCCTGCCTTCAAAATAATTACATCACCCGGCGCTAAATCTCTTGATTCAACTTTCTGTTCATGCCCATTTCTGATAACTACGGTTTCATGTTTTACAACCTTATTTAGTTTGTCTAAAGATTTATTGGCTTTATATTCCTGAATAAACCCAACCACCACATTTAAAAGCACTGCTGCAAAAATAACATAGACATCAATAATTTCCCCGAAAAAAATGCTTACCAAGCCGGCCACCAATAGAACATAAACTAAAGCGCTCTTAAACTGTGATAAAAAAAGACGCCCCGGTGAAAACTTACTGTCTTCAGCTAAAACATTTGGTTTATATTTGGATAAACGTTTCTTGGCTTCCTGAACAATCAGCCCATTTTTAGAACTGTCCAGTTTTTTATAAATATCTGCCAAATTCAGACTGTGCCAATTAATTTTCTTGCTTAACATTTTTGTCCTTTCCAATCCTTGCTTTATTCTCTATATTCAATTAATAAGAAAATACAGTTATATTATACCAAAAAATCAGTTTTTCCTAAAATCTGAAGTTGATTGGACTTGAAACTATGCCTTTTTTCAAGTAAGATTAATAGCGTATGAGAATAATAGATAGTTTAAAAACTAATCTTGGCGATAATATTCGATCAGTCTTGAAGTTAGATTTTCCGACGGAAAAAATAGCCCTAGACCAACCGCCGGACGAAAAAATGGGAGATTACGCTCTTGCCTGTTTTGATTTAGCTAAAGAATTAGGGCAAAATCCAGCTGCAGTGGCCAAAAAACTAGCCGCCGGTTTTAAAACTAGCCCCTTAGTAAGTAGGGTCGCCCCCCTAGGGCCTTATTTAAATTTATTTATCCAAGCTGATAATTTTATCCCGAAAACTCTTCTGGAAATTGATCAAGCTAAAAATTTCGGCCAAAATATGATTGGTAAAAACAAAAAACTGTTGCTTGAGTTTTCCGGCCCCAATACCAACAAACCGCAGCATATTGGTCATCTAAGAAATAATGTCCTAGGTCAAACACTGAGTAATATTTTGAAAATATGCGATTTTAAAGTGGTGCCAATAAATATTATTAACGATCGTGGTATTCATATTATGAAAAGTATGCTGGCCTGGCAAAAATTTGGTCAGGGAGAAACTCCCCAATCTTCCGGCCTGAAAGGAGATCATCTAGTCGGTAAATACTATGTCAAATTCGGCCAGCTTTTAGCTCAAGAAAAAAAAGAATACTTGGCTAAAAATAAAATTGACTTAACAAAATTAAATAACTTGGAAAAAAAGAAGAGCGAAGAAAAATTTTTGAAAAAATCTCAATGGATGCAAAAAGCCCAAGCCATGCTACAGGCCTGGGAAAATAATGACCCTGAAGTCAAAAAACTTTGGAAAACAATGAATAACTGGGTTTATCAGGGATATGATGAAACTTATAAAAAATTGGGAATAGAATTTGATAAAGTTTACTACGAAAGTCAGACTTATTTGTTAGGCAAAGGTCTAGTCAAACTTGGGCTTAAAAAGAAAGTGTTTTATCAGAAAAAAGACGGCTCAATCTGGATTGATTTGACCAAAGATGGTTTAGATCAAAAGATTATCCTGCGCAGCGACGGCACCTCGGTTTACATTACCCAAGATTTAGGCACGGCCAAAGACCGTTATGATCAATTTAAATTTGATCAAATGATTTATGTAGTCGCTTCCGAGCAGGACTATCATTTTAAAGTTTTATTCCTCATCTTGAAAAAACTGGGATTTAAGTGGGCTGATCATCTTTATCACCTGTCTTACGGCATGGTCAATCTGCCTGAAGGCAAAATTAAATCCCGCGAAGGCACGGTGATTGACGCTGACGATTTAATCAAGGAAATGGAAAATAAAGCGCTAGAGACAATGTCTCAGGCCACCAAACAATTTAAAGTTGACCAAAAACAAAAAAATCAGATAGCTGAAATTGTCGGTCTGGGAGCTTTAAAATTTTTTCTACTGGGCGCCAATCCACAAAAAACAATAACTTTTAATCCTAAAGAATCCATTTCTTTTGACGGTTATACCGGACCGTTTATTCAATACACTCATGCCCGAATTTCAAATATTTTGAAAAAATCTCCAAAAATAAAAAAAATTAAAACCCTTGATTTTAATCTAGAATTCAATAATGAAGAGTTAAAATTAACTAAGTTATTATTGGATTTTCCAGAAACAATCCAGAAAACCGCTCAAAATTATAACCCTTCTGTTCTCACTCAATATTTATTTGAATTAGCCAAAGCTTTTAATAATTTTTATCAACATCATTCTGTTTTAAAGGCAGACACGGAAAACCTCAAACAAATACGTCTTCACCTCTGCCAGCAAACTAAAAAAATACTAGCGAAGGGACTAAAATTAATGAGTATTGAATCACCGGAAGTGATGTAATTATAAGGGGTGTGTAGCTCAGTTGGTTAGAGTGCTACGTTCACATCGTAGAAGTCCCCAGTTCAAGTCTGGGCACACCCACCATGGTGGGGTGGCCGAGTGGTTGAAGGCGCTGCTCTCGAAAAGCAGTAGGCCAGCAATGGTCTCCAGAGTTCAAATCTCTGCCCCACCGCCACTCGATTCGCCTTTGCTCACTCACGGTCTACCGATCATTCTAATTTTAAAATATACTTTTAAAATATAAAAACAAATTAGGCATCATTTCTATTATTGCCCTTTCTTTATTGCCAATAATCTTATGGGCAATTTTCGGTAATTTCAATATCAAATTCAGCAATCTCTCCTCTACTCTGACCAGCCTGGGCCAACTCGCCGGACTGGTGGGCATGGCTCTATTCGCTTTAAATCTTATCTTAAGCGGCCGGTTCAAATTTATGGAAGATTATTTTGGTGGCCTAAATAAAATGTATGTCTTGCATCATCTTACCGGAGCAACTGCTTTTGTTTTTCTTTTATTCCATCCTCTTTTTTTGGCCGGACATTATATTCTATTTTCCTTGAGGCAAGCCGCTCTTTTTCTGCTACCTTCTGGTCATTGGCCAATAAATTTTGGCATCGCTGCTTTGGCAATCATGATAATTTTACTTATTCTGACTTTTTACACTAATCTTCATTATCCTGTCTGGAAAACGTCCCATCGTTTTTTAGGATTAGCTTTCTTTTTTGGCGGTTTACACGCCTTCTTCATTGGCAGTGATATCGCCAGTAATCTACCGCTTAAAATTTATATGGTTATTTTAACCATTCTGGGATTAGTCACTTTTATTTATCGTTCAGTTTTTCACAAAATTCTGGTTAAAAAATTCAACTATCAACTGGAGCAAGTTATTCCTCTTGGCGAAAAAGTAGTTGAAATTACCTTGAAACCTCAGGGGAAAACCATACAATTTGAAGCCGGACAATTTATTTTTGTAGAATTCTTACAAAAAGGATTTACTGAATCCCATCCTTTTTCTATCTCTTCCTCTTCTACAGATCAAACTAACCTAAAACTTACCATCAAGGCCCTAGGAGATTACACCAGTAAACTTGCGATTTTAAAAATCGGCACTAAGGTAAAAATTGAAGGACCTTTTGGACGATTCTCTTATAAAAACTGCCACAACAAAAATCAAATTTGGATAGCCGGAGGAATCGGGATTACGCCTTTTTTATCCATGGCTCCAACTATCAATGATCAGTATAAAATTGATCTCTACTGCTGTTTCAAAACATCAGCCGAAAATTTTCTTTTGAATAAACTACAAAAAATAGCTACTCAAAATAATCAACTCCGAATTATCTCATGGCCTTCAAATAAAAAGGGACGCCTTAAAGCTGAAGTTATTGCTGAAATGAGCCAAGGATTAAACAATAAAGATATTTTCATCTGCGGACCGCCGGCTATGCTGAAAAGTCTAAAAAAACAATTTATAAAATTAAAAATTCCTAAGAAACTTATTCATTCCGAAGAATTCACACTCCTATGAAAAAAATAATCAATGTCGCTTTATTTATTTTCTTTGCTGTAACTGTGGCTATATTAGTAGCCGGTCTGGTATTTTATCAAAACAATCAATCCCAAATCAACCCCAACAATAAAATTAGCCCATCAGCTAACTGTAACTTAACTATTACTACTGCCGAAGTGGCTCCGCACAATAATCCCGCTGATTGTTGGGTAATTGTCGATAATCAGATATATAATGTTACTAATTTTTTAAACATGCATCCGGCCGGAGCAGGAACGATTTTGCCGGTCTGCGGCCAAGACGCCACCCAACTTTTCAATAGTGTCAGAAAACACAACCAAGGCTCCCTAAATATTCTACAGGATTATTGCGTAGGCACACTTAGTCAAAATTAGAACCCCTAAAGACACTAAATTTCTTGACATCTGGCCTCAATTAATTTATAATAAAGCCCGTATTTGTAATTATTTTATGCACCTATCTGCCTGCCGGCAGGCAGGCAGCTCAGCTTTTAAATATTCATTTAATACATGCGCCTATAGCTCAGCCTGGTAGAGCAGCTGCCTTTTAAGCAGACGGTCGCAGGTTCGAATCCTGCTGGGCGCACCATTCGACTCGTCGTCGCTTTGCTCCTCCTCGCTCATGGCCGTTGGCCGCTCAGTCCTGCCTTACTAGCTCATCGCAGATCGTGAGCGTAGTCGAATGATGGCCTTCGAACATTCTGAAATCAGCAAAACGCTGTTTTTTTATTTGACAAAAAAACAAATTATATTATATAAAATAAGTAGACTTTTGTTTTTTAAAGACCACCCTCACTCAAAGGAGGATACCATGAATAAAAATATATATATTATATTAGGCACAACAGCGTTCATCGGTTTTTGCATGTTAGTTAAGTATTATCCATTAACAGCATTATGGTTGGTCATTCCGCCATCAATATGTTATTTATTGTTACGTCTGGCTCAACGCTGGAGTTAATCAGAAAACAACCAACACTAAAAATTACAGAAAATAAACATGGCTTCAATTCACTAAAACCCCCTGAAAAATGCAAAAGGGGTTTTTTATACCTTAAAAGACGAGAGCTGCTATTTAAAAAAGTGTATAAACTGTCTATAAATAAACTTGAAAAAAGACGGGAAATACGTTAAGCTATTTTTACAGACAAACCTATGCCAAAAATACCCCAGCAAAATTTAGAAGCCGAAGCTAGTCTTCTAGGTGCTTTACTTCTTGATAAAGAAAATATTATCAAAATCAGCGACACTCTTCGGCCTAATGATTTTTATAAAGACTCTCACGGGCTGATTTATCAGGCCATTCTTGATTTATTTGAACAGCATGAGCCAGTTGACATTTTATCGGTCGGCAATCGCTTAAGCGAAAAAAAACAACTGGAAATAGTAGGTGGTAAATCATACTTAGCCGAATTAACCGCTTCTGTGCCCAGTTCCTCTCACGTTATTTCTTACGCCAACATTATTCGCAAAAAATCAACCCTTAGAAATTTAGAAAGAGCGGCAGCCGAGATCAGCGAATTTAGTTTTTCAGAAGATCAAGATGTGGAAAAATTATTAGATAGGGCCGAACAAAAACTTTTTGCAATTTCCCAGGCCTCCATCAAAAAACAGTTTATCCCTATTAAAAATATTTTAAATGATACTTTTAACCGTATTGACGAACTTCATAAATCCGGTGGACAAGCAACTCGTGGCATACCAACTGGTTACAATGATTTGGATAAGCTACTGTCTGGTCTGCAAAAATCAGACTTAGTAGTGCTAGCAGCTCGTCCTTCCCTTGGTAAAACCAGTTTAGCTCTGGATCTAGTTCGCAATATAGCTATTCGATCCAAAACACCCGTCGGTATCTTTTCTTTGGAGATGTCCAAAGAACAACTAGTAGATAGATTATTGGCATCTGAGGCCGGAGTTGATCTATGGAAAATGCGCACCGGCCGCTTGTCGGACAAAGAAGAAGACGACGATTTTCCACGCATTGGCCGAGCTATGGGTATTTTATCTGAGGCACCAATATTTATTGATGACTCCCCTAATGTTAATATTATGGAAATCCGCACCAAGGCCCGACGTTTAAAGATGGAACATAATCTTGGCTTACTGGTAGTAGATTATCTCCAATTAATGGACAGTGGCGGACGGCAGGAAAACAGAGTGCAGGAAATATCAGAAATTTCCCGCGCTTTAAAACAAATCGCCAAAGAACTTGATGTGCCGGTCTTGGCTCTATCTCAATTATCTCGAGCTGTGGAAAACAGATCGCCAGCTATTCCTAAACTGGCTGATCTTAGAGAATCAGGAGCAATTGAACAAGATGCAGATATTGTTATGTTTATTTACCGCAAAGCTAAAGACAAGAGCCGAGAATGTTCAGAAGACGAAAAAGGCCTGGCTGAGATTCACATTGATAAACACCGCAACGGCCCCACCGGAATAGTCCGTTTGTTCTTTGATGAAAATAAAGTAAGCTTTAAAAACCTAGAAACCAGTTACCAGTCAGAAAAAGAAATAATAGAAGAAACAACCGAGATGCCTATACCGACTTTAGATGAAAAACCACCAGCATCCAAAGAAGCCACAGCTGAAGGATGGACTAGTTTATAAATAATTTAAAAAAATAACAAACAAAAAATGTTCAACAAACTAAAACAATACAATGATCTAAGAAAGCAAGCTAACACCCTTAAAAGCGCTCTAGCTGATGAGATTATTGAAGTTGATAATAAAGCGGTTAAAGTTGTTATGGACGGCAACCAAAACATCAAATCACTTGATATAAAATCTGAATATCTTTCACCTAATAAAAAAATTGACTTAGAAAAACAGATCATCGAAGGAATTGCTGAAGCCATTAAAAAAGTGCAGCGTAAAATGGCTGCTAAGATGCAACAAATGGGCGGCTTTAATATGCCTGGGATGAAATAATTTACCTTGCTAGAAATCTTAACACTTTTTCACTAATAGGATAAAAAAACAATTTATTATTAATTTCTAACAGGGTGAAACAATTACCTGATTTTATTCAAAAACTAATAGCTGAATTTGATAAACTGCCTAGCGTCGGACCAAAAAGCGCCGCCAAGCTTGTTTTTAATTTGTTGCACCGTAAAGAAGATTTAAAGATATTAGCTAATCATCTCAATGAAGCTTATAACCATGTTCATTCCTGTCCCCAATGTTTTAACCTAACCGACAAAGGACTTTGCCGTATCTGTAGCGATCCAAACCGAAATAAAAAAATTATTTGCGTAGTTTCACAAAATCAAGATGTAGAAGCAATTGAAAAAACTAATCAGTTTAATGGCTATTATCATCTGCTTAACGGCCTACTCAACCCCTTGGAAGGAACCACACCGGATAAATTAAAAATTAAAGAACTAGTCCAACGTATTGAGGAAAACGGCATCAAGGAAATTATTTTAGCGCTGGATCAGAGCATGGAAGGTGAAGCTACGGTTTTATATCTTAAAAAACTACTAAGAAATTACCCTGTAGAAATCAGCCAACTAGCTAGAGGAATTCCAATGGGAGCCAATATCGAATATACTGATGAAGCCACGCTTTCCTCTGCTTTGGAAAATAGAAAAAAATTATAATTTTAAAAACACCCCAAATCTGGGCTGTTTTTTTATTTTTCTGCGTCATGGCGAGTGAATTCTGACTTAACGTCGAAATAAGCGAAGCATTCGCCTGGTTCTCGCAAAGATGGTAATAATTATTTTACAACAATCTGATCAATCTTAACTTCCGCTAATTGCTGACGATGACCGTATTTCCTTCTGTATCTTGTCTTGTTTTTATACTTTAAGACATCTATCTTTTTGTCTTTAAAATTACGCACTAAGGTGGCTTCTACTTTGACTTTATCCAGATATGGTTTACCTAAGGTAACTTTATCTTTATCATCGGCCAATAGCAAAATTTGATCAAAAATAACTTTACCACCATCTTTAGCTTGGGGTAATTTTTCAATTTTTAAAACATCGCCTTTGGCGACTTGATATTGCTTTCCACCGGTTTTAATGACTGCAAACATATAATTTTGATGATTGATTATTACTAAAAAACAATAGAATATTAGCAAAAATAACAATAAACGTCAAGCGTCTTTTTTAAGGCCAAATTCTTTAAAAATTTCTATATCTAATCTCCTTGACAAAATTTAAAAAATATGCTAAATTTACCCATTACTTTGTAAATTAAAACTAAACTCAATTAGGAGGTGCATGATGCACAAATCTATTACTTTCTTTATAATTCTCATGATTCTCGTTGCGGCTTCGCCGATCATAGCTCAAGATCTCAATCTTTCACCGTATGGTTATATTTCAATAAATATACCGACCGAAGACGGTGATGAATATCAGATACAACGAGCTCGCGTAGGAGTAACCACTGCACAACTCTTAGAAAACGGCACCGTCAAAACTAAATTTGAGTTTGACATCAATTCTGCAATAGTGAAATGGGCCTACGGACAGTTTGATAAATCATTATGGCAAGGCACCGTGTCATTAGTGGTGGGTATCCATCCCAACAGCGTCGCTTGCCTGTACCCAGGACCAAAAAATCTGAGGTTGACTCGATGGCCAGATATGTTAGACCACCATACTCTTTATTCTACCGGGACTTCTATCTGGTATAAAAAAGGAAACTTTACGGGTCGAGCCACTCATTTTAACCATAATTCTTCTTCATTTGCTCTCACCTTTTACGGTCTATCCGGATTTTGGGAAAAAAATACCTGTCTGGGTGGTATGTTTGAAAGTCCTTGGACCACCAGATTACTCCACCCCTATATGGGCGGAATGAGTTGTGACGATGCACTGGGCAATCTATTCTTCATCCAGAACTACGTACAATTACCCTACAACAATCGGCTGTATGGCCAATATGATTTTGGCGACACAAAAGATTCTTGGTTATTCGGTATTAACCACGAATTTTCCACGGATTGTTTTATCAAGTGTTTCTACGAAACACGAGATGAAAAAATAATCGGCGAAGTAAACTTCGCCTTCAACTAAACTCAAACCTCCTTGGTTGATCCCCTGTTCTATTAATTTAGGCAGGGGGTTTTATTTTTTTAAAATAGAAATAATGGATAAAATTAACGAAACAACTGCAAAAATACCAGCCAAATAAATAAACGGTAGAATTAACAACAACCCCATCGAGTCTCCAGTTTGACTTAAGACAAAAAGTAATAAGACTAACAAAGGTATTAGAGCACCGGAAGCTAAAGCCACATAGCAAAATTTAACCGATAAATTACTAGCCCGATTGATGGAAAATGTTCCAGCCCCAAAAAACAAATACAAAATAGCTAACACCAATAGACTAAGCAGACCGAAAGAAATGACCAAGCCATAGGGATCATTGCCGGAAAACATCAAAGGAATATCTTTTAAAAACCTCGGCTCCAGCCAAACACTGACAAAGAAAACAACAATTAAGATTAGAGCTAATTTCTGATAATGTGATTTTTTGACCATATTTCTAAGTTATTACTCTAATTATAACAAAAATCATAAAATTAGCAATTTAATTTGAAGATTGCTATAATCAAATTATCTAATCAAATTAATCAAAAATATGGCAAAAACATTTTTAGATAATTTAAAATGGCGCCAAGCCACCAAAAAATTTGATATCCGTAAAGATATCTCCGAAATAGATTTAAATAAAATTTTAAAAGCTATCCGCTATACGCCTAGCTCTTATGGATTACAATCTTATCATATCTATGTAATTAAGGATCAGGAACTAAAGAAAAAATTAAAAGAAAAATCATTTGGGCAAGAACAGATTGATTCCTGCGCTTATCTATTGATTTTCTGCGCTCGGACTGACCGTCAAGATTTAGAAAAAAGAATTAATGATTATGCTCAATTAGCCAATCAAGATCCTGCCGCTCTACCAGAAAAAGTAACATCATTGAAAACTATGTTAAAATCCTTTCTTGATAAAAAATCTGACGAGGAAATAATTAATTGGGCAACCAAACAAGTTTATATTGCGCTGGGCTTTGGTCTGGCCGCCTGCGCTGAAATGCAAATAGATTCCTGCCCTATGGAGGGTTTTGCCAAAGAAGAAATTGATAAAATCCTGCAATTGCCAAAAGGACTCAAATCAACGGTTTATCTAGCTATTGGTTACAGGGAAGCTGATTTGCCTAGACAAAAAATACGGTTTGCTAGCGATGACCTGTTTAGTTTTAGATAAAACAAAAATCATCACAATTGATGATTGGCAGCCCTAACGGGAATCGAACCCGTGTTACATGGTTGAGAACCATGCGTCCTAACCACTAGACGATAGGGCCTTGTTCGATAATTTTTCCAATGATTTTTTTATTTATCCACCGGACCAACCAAAACTTCTTTTGATTCCCAGGGATTAGCCATAATCTCATAAACTACCTGCTCCATTTTAGATCCTCGCGAACCTTTGACCAAAATAACATCATCTTCCTTAATCCGATCCTGCAAAAACAACCCTGCTTCTTTGGTAAAAGCAAAATGATAAATTTTGTCTTCAATCATACCGGCTTCTTTAGCACCACGGGCAATATCTCTTGATCTTTCGCCGATAACAAATAAATAATCAATATTCAATTCTACTATCTGCTGACCAACTTTCCGATGCCCTTCCTCACTCAAACTGCCCAATTCTAACATATCGCCGAAGACAGCAATTTTTCTTCCGTTAATCGGCATATCGTGTAAAATATTTAAAACGGCCGCTGCAGATTGAGGCGAAGCATTGTAAGTATCGTCAATAATCCAGCTGTTTTTAATTCCCACTATTAGTTTACTTCGTCCATGCTCAGCAACATATTCTTTTAACTGCTCACCTATCTCTATTAAATTCAAACCTAATGACAGCCCAACTGCGCAGCCAGCGGCAGCAGCTTGAGCATGCTGCCATCCTAAGGCCTCTGGAATAAACATTGGAACCTCTGCTCCACGATAGCTTAATTTAAAACTAGTGCCATATTGATTTTCTCTAGTTGCTAGATGGACATTTAAGACTCTTACATCACTATCTTCATTTTGGCCAAATGTTTTTAATCTGGTCTTAATTTGACCGATAGTCCGACGCAATAAAGGATCATCACTGTTGATAATGCCTAAACCGTCTTTATTTAAAGAATCTAAAATACTAATTTTTTCTTTAAGCACATTCTCTATAGTGCCAAAAAATTCTAAATGACTTTGACCGATGGCGGTAATAACCGCGATAGACGGTTTAGCAATGGAAGTTAGATATTTAATATCCCCCGGACGATCAGCCCCCATCTCTAAAATTAAAATCTCCGGATATTTTTCTTCTCTGGCAAAAATTAAAGTTAAAGCGTGAATGAACAGACCAAACCATTTAAAAATATTCTTCCCCGGTGAATGTTCCCATAGCAAAACTGTTAAAGGCAACCCGATCTCATTATTATAGTTTTTAGTACTTTGTTTCACTCTAAATTTATTTTTTAAGACACAAAAAATGGCTTTTTTAGCCGAAGTCTTGCCAACACTACCAGTAATACCAATCACTTTAGGTTGGTATTTATTAACAACAGTTTGAGCCAATATTTTTAAAATGAAATAAAGAATTTTTTTCATAGTTATCGATTAGGTGGCACTTGATAATATTCTAACAGAAATTGGGCAATCTCGCCAAATACAGGCGCCGCAGTATCAGCTGAATATAAAGCGGCCGTAGGATAATCCAATTTAACAATCATCGTAAACTTAGGATTATCATTGGGAGCAAAACCGACAAAATTATGAATAAACTTATCACTATAATAACGACTGGTCTGAGGATTATAAACTTGAGCGGTGCCGGTCTTTCCTGCTACATAATATCCATCTACTCTAGCTTTGTCAACATGACTTTCATCGCTGTCCAACACATTAACCATCATCGCTGATAATTGAGCCGCCGTACTTTTGGAAATAACCTGACGCAAAGTAATAGGTTCAAATTTTTCCACTTCTCCATTAGGATAATCCACTTCCTGAACAATATATGGTTGGACTAAATTACCGCGATTGGCAATCACATTAACCGCATTAAGCATTTGTAAAGGCGTAACTGTAATACCCTGCCCGTAGGAAGCGGTGGCTTTGTAAATATCAGCTTTATCATGTGATAGAGATATTATATCACCATTGCTTTCTTGGCTGATAGAAATATCAATCGATCGGCCAAAACCGAATTTTTTCATATAATCCTCAAAAATTTTATTATTAACTTGAGAAGTTGCTTCAACAATGCCGGTGTTAATTGACAAAGCCAACACATCTTTCATGTCAACCAGACCGTAAACTTGGTTGCCAGCATTTTTAATTGATTTGCTATTAGCAAACTTGATTTCTCCTTCGTCATTATAGGTGGTATCGGGCGTAACCTTGCCGTCATCAATAGCAATAGCCATAGCCACAGCTTTCATCACCGAACCCGGCTCATAACTATAATAAACGGCGTTATTGTTATAAATATCAGGGCTCTCCACTTGGCTATATTCATTGGGATCAAAACTTGGGTAATTACACATAGCTCTAATCGCTCCAGTTTTACTCTCCATGATAATAACACTACCTGATTGAGCATCATAACGAACCACAGCTTTTTCTAAAGCTTTACAGGCCGTATACTGTACAGTCCGATCAATAGTTAAAATTAAATCTGCTCCGTCTTCAACCGGCTGGCCAGCATTATCAGCTAAAAGGCCTCCTTGCACATCAGTCTCGCCAATGATCTGACCACTAAAACCAGCCAACTCTTTTTCAAAATATCCTTCCAGCCCATATTTACCAACTCGGGAATAACCGTCTTCTCCGTAACCCAAAAAACCCAAAATATGCGCACCTATTTCTTTATCCGGATAAAAACGTAACACATTTTTAATAAAATTAACGCCCACCTCCTCCGTAGTCTTAAGTTGCTCATCGTCTGATGTATCTTTATTAATATCTAATTTCAACAATTCAAAAGCCGACTTAAGCTCCTCCACTTTTTCTCTGGAAACATCTTTAGCAATTAATTCGTAATATCTGTTTTCTTTTTTAATCTTACTCAAAACCTCTGCTTCATCTAATTCTAAAATTTCCACCAGAATATCTGTAACATTCTGCGGTCGAGTTATTTTAGAAGGATTAACACTCACTTCGTAATAAACTTTATTAATTGCCAAAGGATAAAGCTCCTGACCGTTTTCACTAGCCAAAGCAAAAATTCTGCCTCTTTCCGGCTCTACTTCCTGGCTGACAGCGCGTTGTTCTAATCCTTTTTGCAAATAATAATTATGCTGAATAATTTGGATATAAAACAACTGACCGACAATCAAAATAATCAAGAAAAAAATACCCCCCTGAAGGGCATTTATTCTAAAACTTGATATTGGTTGATAATTGTTAAGACCAAAAATGCGCATCACTACAAATTATTTTAAAGCGACTTTTCCTTCTGAATTATCTAAATAAATTATATCTTGTCGTTGCACCTGGACTAAATTTAATCTTTTACTTTCATTTTCAATCCTCTCTGTAGTCTGTAATTCACTAACAGCGGCATGTAATAACCTCCATTCATCTTCAGCAACTCTAACATTTTGGCTTAAATCATTTCTCTCTAAATTCTGATGATTAGCATAATTGCTGGAAACTAAGGTAACCATCCATAATAAAACAACCATGGTTATCATAATTGTTCTGTATTTTTTTACTTTAGACAAAATTTTAGACAGCTGGGATAATTTCATTGTTTTTGTTTTTCTGCCCCGAGCGAACCGTGAACCAGAGCGCTAGCGATCGGTTCATGGGATCGAGGGGTGTTTAATTTTTTCCGCAACCCTCAAAAGAGCGCTGCGACTTCTAGGATTGACTGAAATTTCTTCAGCCGTAGGCCGGAGTGGCTTTTTATTAATAATGTTGATTTCAGCTTGATGATGACAGGTACAAATCGGCGCGGCTGGCGGACAAACACAAGTTTTGGCTATTGCCTTAAAATAATCCTTCACTATCCTGTCTTCCAAAGAATGAAAACTTATTACCGCTAGACGCCCACGATAAGCTAAGACTTCAAGCGCTTGCGGCAAAACTTGCTTCAGATTATTTAATTCATCATTAACCGCAATCCGCAAACTTTGAAAAATTTGCGTCGCCGGATGAATCCTATATCTTTTTAAATTATCCGGCTTAATATTCAAAATCCGGAGTATGGTCGAAACAAACACGGAAGTTTGTAAAATATTTGATTTTTGTTTTTCTACTGTTGGGGCTTTTTGCCAGGCAACTATGCCTTGAGCAATCTTTTTAGCTTGGCGGATTTCGCCATACTCCCGGAAGATTTTGACTAATTTATCCTCAGGCCAAGTTAACACAATATCACTAGCGGTGACTTTCTGACTATTAGGATCAAAACGCATATCCAGATGACCCTGATCTTTAAAAGAAAAACCTCTACCTGCCTGATCTAATTGGTCTGATGACAGACCTAAATCAAGAATAATTCCCGAAATCTCCGCTATTTCCTGCCTGTGCCTGATAATCTCTTCTTCTAAATGAACGTAATTCTGATTAATAATAATTAATCTATTTTGATATTTCTTTAAACGCCTACTGGCCGCTTCAATAGCCCGTTGGTCTCTCTCAAAAGCTAATACTTTTCCCTGCGGGCCAGTTCTTTGCAAAATTTTCTCTGTGTGTCCCCCACCACCTAAGGTGCAGTCTACAAAATTCTGATTTGGCTGCGGCTTTAAATACTCAATAATTTCTTTACCCAATACGCTGATATGCTGATAATCAAGTGACATATTAAATACCTAGATCTACTAACCCCTCCGCAATTTGATTACTATCTTTTTCAGAAACTCTCTGATATTTAGCCCAGAGTTTTTCGTCCCAGATTTCCAAACGGTTATAAAGTCCGGCTACAATTATTTTTTTATCTAAACTGGCAAAATCTTTTAAATAATCCGGCAAAACCATCCGGCCTTGTCCATCTAATCTCACGTCCATTGCTCCGGCTAACATCATGCGCGAAAAAGCGCGCGACTTTGCCTGACTGATCGGCAAGTTGGCTAACTTATCAACCAACTTATCCCATTCTTTGGCTGTATAAATAAACAAACAATTATCCAAACCTTTGGTAATTACGGCTCCGCCAGCAAATAATTTTCTAAATTTACTCGGTATAGCTAGACGATTTTTGTCATCTAAATTATACTTATATTCACCGATGAACATAATTTACAAAAAGTTATCCACAACTTTAATTAGTATTCCCCCACTTTTTTCCACATTTATGGGATGTATATACATTATACTCCACTATTTTATCCACTGTCAATAAAAATACCTTCGAAGTTATCCACAATATAGAACGTTGCACAGCACTTTATGGCAATATAAGCACTATTTCACGACTTACGGTGCAAACAACTGATGTTTAATCAGGTCATAAATAATAAATATAAAATCATTCCGGAACCCCGAACGAGCCGTGAACCAGAGCGCTAGCGATCGGTCCACGGAAAGTCGAGGGGTGATAGAATTTAGAAAATTAATAGCCAGATTCTATCGCTCCGCTCCAGAATAACAAAAGAAAATAAAATACCGCCGTTTTATACTGCGGCTTAAAAATTAATAATCTACTTCTTTATCACAAACTTTCTTTTTTTAGAGCTAATAGTAATCTCGGGCTGATTTTTATAAACAACTTTAATTGGCTGGAATTTTTTTTGTTTTTCTAAATTTTTAAGCAAACCTGGCAATATTTTTTCTATTGGCTGTAAACATTCAAATTCACCAACAACCGGAATATTTAATTGCCAGCCCAAAGTATTAATCACGGCTGTTATAATTTTAATCTGAGTTAAACTGATCTGCCTCACCGCCAAAGCAATGGCTGTAGTATTTTTTAAATCTAATTTATTTTTCTTTAAAAACTGATCTAAATGAAAAAGAACTCCTTTTTCTTTAGTAATTGTGAAATTATAACTGTTCTTAATTTTATTTCGATCAATCAACAGCCACTGTGCTTGATTATTCTCTAAAATGTTTAAAATTATAATCATCTAACTTCTTTTTCTTTATTTCTTTGGAAAGTTTGTCAACAACGACAATGTTTTCATGGGCCCAAATATCATAAATAAACTTATCAGTTATCTCCAGCCGATACAAATAATCTTGCTTGCTAAGAAAAGTGTAACGCAGCTCCTCCGGCGTACCTTCAGCAATTTTCTTTAAATATCTACCAAACTCTTTTTTCTTAACTTTCCCGACAATAAGCACATCCGTTGAAGTCGGAGCGTTAGTTAACACTCCGGTAAAAATTAATAATGATAAACCGGGAATTTTAGACATCTGGCCGGCAATATGCATTTCTTCAACCGCCAAAGATTTCAGTACTAAATTTTTTATTTCTGTAAACAAAGAAAAATTTTGATTGACAAAATAAAATTTTTTTCCTGGTTGCTCTTCTGAATACAAAAAACCAAAATTCTCTAGATTATCCAATTCCCGACGAATAGAATTTAACTGCAAGTTTAAATCACGTGATAATTCTCTGATAAAAAATTTATCTTGCAGATGAAGACAAAAAAACTTTAAAATTTTCGTTCTGGCTGTTGAGCCAAAAATTTGCTCAAGCATAACTATCTTTAATTTACTAAAGATACTAAATATAGTATAATATTATTTGAAATAAAAGTAAATTGATGGATCTTAAATACCACAAATTATTCATACATGATCATCTTAACTCACGCGTATTTTCAGAGTCTTATACTAGTGATGCCTCTGAAAAAGGCCAGTTATTCATTATTTTTGAGTCTCTTAAAACAAAGATTGACCAACAGCCGCTAATTGACCAAATTATTGATGAAGCTACCACCTACTTCTATGAAGCACAAAACAGCCAGACCAACGATCCGGAATTAATTTTAGAAGAGGTGCTGCAAAAAATTAATCAGCTTTTACCAGAATTAAACACCTCCCCTAAAATAAAAAACTGGCTAGCCAACATTGATTTAGCTATCGGCATGATTTATGAAGATAATATTTATATTTCCAGTATTGGCAATATCAACGCCCTCTTGTTACACAGCAACCAATTCACTACTATTATTTCCAAAAATAACGAAATCAACCTTACTAAACTATTTTCAGATATTATCAGCGGTCAATTGGATCAGGGTGATGTTTTGATTATTTCTACCAATTCTCTTTTTGATTATATTTCTAAAGAAAAAATCAAACAGCTAGTTAAACGCTACTCTCCTCCTTCGGCGGTTATAAAAATCAAACAGCTACTGGAAACTGTACCAGACTTTGTCACTTTAAATTCTTTAATCATTAAAAAATCAAACGGCCTAGATGCTGAATTAAAAGAAGAAAAAATAAACAGTGAAACGGAAACTTCAGTCCAGGATATTAGTGATTCACAAAAACAAACTTCCAATAAACAAACAAAACGAGGCACAAATGTGCCGCGTACTAAATGGGTTATTGATCTAAAGGCCTTTAAAAATGTAAACTTCCTTAAAAAATTTCAAGGTTTAGTCAGCTCTACTAAACTATTTTTTGTGATCATTAAAAAAGTAGTGGTCTTTATCTGGCAGAGAGTCAAAGATGGTTTCCTATTTCTGGCCTCCAATCAATATCGCCATAAAAAAGAGGTAAAAACCATAGACCGCATTACCACCACGGCCAGCCGTAAATATAATTGGTTCAGCCGTCTAAATTTAAAAAAGAAAATCGCCCTAATTGGACTATTGATAATATTCTTGGTTTTTATGCAAACTTTGGTCTTTTTAACGCAAAAAAGGAGTGAAAAACAAAAAGATGTTGATTATTATAACTCTATTCAGGAGATCAACATAAAATTTACGGAAGCCGAATCAAAACTAATTTACAATGACGAACAAGCGGCTGAAAATCTACTCTTAGAGATTAATCAAATTATTGAAAAATTAATTATCCACTCAGCTGAACAGCAAAAGGAGGTTGATGTGATTAAAGACCAAGTCTGGCAACAATTAAACAAAGTGCGTCATATCTATGTCGTGCCCTCACCAGTGGAAATATTTGACTTAAGTTCTGTTTTGGAAAATGCCAAGCAAATTGTCCAAAAGGATAATAAGTTTTACATTTTAGGTAATAATCAACTTTATGTTTTAGAAAATGATCAGCTTAAAGCGTTAATTGACTTTGCTGATGGAAAATTTTTAGCTGATTGGCCCAACACAAACAAATTAATTCTTGGTAACAACAATCAATACTTTATCTTTAATATTGACAGCCGGCAAATTGAAACATTCAATTTTTCCCAAACAGCCGGCAATACTTCCGTACAGGATTTAGCTATCTACAGCAACAACCTCTATGTTTTGGACCCCCAAAATAATCAAATATTTAAATATCCTGAACGGGGAGAAAGTTTCGCCAATGGCTCTGCCTGGCTCAATGAAACCGTTGATTTAAGTCAGGCCAATAGTTTAGCCATAGACGGCAGTATTTATATTATTAATAATAATGGCGCCATTACTAAATTCCTTAAAGGAGAAAAAGATGCTTTTAATTATCATGAACCCCATCCAATTATTGGTTCCGATGCTACAATTAAAACCTTCAAAGATTCTAATTATCTTTACATTATCGATCCACAATATAAAAGAATTATCATTCTGGATAAAGATGGCCAGATTAAAGATCAATACACTTCCATCAAATTTGATAACTTAAATGATTTAGCGATTGATCCTGAAGAAAAAGCAATTTATCTACTCAATAATAATCACCTTTATTTACTAGCTATAAATGAATAAAAAAATACCCCCATTTAGGGGGGAATCCTATCCCGAGTAAAGTCAAGGGACAGAATAAGAGGGGGTATTTTTTATTTTAAAGTAACGGTAGCGCCAGCTTCTGTAAGTTTGGCTTTCATCTCCTCTGCTTCTTCTTTAGAAGCGGCTTCTTTAACCATAGCGGGAGCTCCGTCAGCCATATCCTTAGCTTCTTTTAATCCCAATTGGGTAATTTCTCTTAAAGCTTTAATTACGCCAATTTTGTTACTACCAGTAGCAGTCAATTCTACGTTGAAAGAAGTCTTTTCTTCAGCTGCACCATTACCATCACCAGCTGGAGCAGCAGCCATAGCAGCTACCGGAGCAGCAGCGCTAACACCGAATTTATCTTCCAAAATTGAAACTAACTCTGATAAATCCAGCACTGACATTTTTTCAACTTCTTCAACAATGCCTTTGAATTTTGCAGGCACTTCTACTTTTTTTTGCTCTTCCTTTTTATCTTCGGACATAAATTTTATATTAATTATTTATTAAATATATTTAATTTTTCTTATCTCTAATCGCACTTAAAACACCGACTAAATTTCTGGTGTTGCCACTCAAGACTCTGGCGAAACCGCTAATTGGCGCCTGCAAAGTACCTACTAATTTAGCCAGCAATTGTTCTCGAGAAAGCAAAGAAGCTAAACGTTCAACCATCTCCGGCAAAATAAATTTATTTTCTAATAGGCCTCCGCTGATTTTAAAAGTTTCATTTTCTTTAGCAAATTTGCTAACAATCTTGACACCGGAAATTTCATCATCATAAGAAAAAGTTAAACCAATTGAACCGCTCATCTGATCAATTTCTTTTTCATTTTTTAAATTTTCGTCAGCTAATTTAATTAAAGTCTTCTTAGCCACTAAATACTCCGCTTTATTTTCTCTCAGCTCTTTTCTTAAGGCCTCGGCTGTCTTAACATTCAAACCAGTGTCACCAGTAAAAACAACGGACTTACTTTGGCTAAGTTTATCTTTAAGTTGAGCAATAGTTTCTTTTTTTTGTTCTTTAGTTTTAGGCATAAATTTTTAGATTAAAAAATCTGCGTATAATTCCGCAGACATTAAAAATAGTCTTCTGTGACCTCGGTAGGATTTATCGCCTATAGGGCGACCTACTATCTGCGGCTTTAAATTAAATTGTAGAAATAGTATATATTATTTAGATTATTCTGTCAACTCTTCAATTTATTAATCCAAATATTTAGCTTTATTAGCTAAATGCTCATCATAGGTCTGGCTATAAATAACTTCTCCTTCTTTAGTAGTCAAGAAAAAATAATACGAATTACTGACGGGATAAATAACAGCTTCAATACTACTCAAAGTTGGATTGGAAATCGGTCCGGGTGGCAATCCGGCATATTTATAAGTATTATATAAAGAATCTACTTGTAAATCTTCTAGGGTCGGCTGAGCTAACCCTTTACCGGTTACAAAATTAACAGTGGCATCAGACTGCAAGGCCAAGTTAATATCCAGCCGTTTTAAAAATATATCAGCCACTATTTTTTTATCTTCTTCATTAGGCACCTCTCTTTCCACAATAGAAGCCAAAGTGACCACTTCAAAGATTGTCTTGCCTTGACGCTCAATCTCCTGACGCAATTCAGAATCCAATTTTTGATCAAAATTATTCAAAGTTTTGATAACTAAATCACTCACTGTAGTATTAGCATCAACAAAATAAGTATCAGGAAAAAGATACCCTTCTAAGCTAGCTTTAGCTGGCGCGTCTTCTAAAAAAGAATATTGCTGTTGCCAATCCTGTTTACTGGCTGTTAATTGCAAAAATTCCTGATACGATAGATTATTTTCAGTCAACTCTTTTTCCAGTTTATCCCATTGACGATTCCAACCGCCGATTATCTGCACAGTTGACTGCTGATTGGTCGGCAAATTGATCAACATCTTAGCTATTTCACGAATAGAAGCATCGGCGGGAATAATATAACTACCGGCTTTTACTTTTTCTTCCGCTTTCTTCAACCAAAGCCAAGTTCTAAACACAAATTTATTTTTAATCAAGCCGTCTCCATATAAATTCTGACTAATCTCATCTAAAATCTCTCCGTTTTTGACCACAAAAGTTTGGCTCTCCTCTCTATCGTTGCCGGAAAAAATAGTAATAAAAAACCATACCCCAAAAATTACTAAAATAATAAAAAATAATTTTATAATAATCTTCATAAATAATCTTCCAAATTATTATCCTTCACTTTTTTTAATAACTCCTTAATTTGCTGAGCTTGTTCAGCTGGACATAAAAATATTACCTTGTCTGTTTCCACTAAAATCATATCCTCAACACCAATGGTGGCTATCAATTTACCATCACAACTATACAATAGATTACGGTGACTATCAAGAGAAATCAATTTACCGTTCGTAACATTATCATCTTGACTCTCCAATAACCGAACATCACGCAAACTGCGCCAGTTACCAATATCCAGCCAAGTCAAGTCAGCCGGGAGAAGTAGCATCTCTTTCATCTTCTCCAACAGACCATAATCAATGGAAACATTCTTCACTCTGGCATATTCCTGTCTTAAAACTTGTTCATATGCCTCTTCTGACTTTTTTAAACTCTGCTGTAGTTGTGTTAAGGACTCATATAAATCCGGCAAATTTTTCTGATACCAAAGTAAGATTTGCTTGGCCTTAAAAACAAAAATTGCCGGATTCCAAAAATACCGATCGGCTTGAAGATATTTTTTGGCAGTAGCCAAATTTGGTTTTTCTTTAAAAGATTTAACTTGATAAACACCTGCTTCTTTAATCGATCCTTCTATCTCAATATAACCGTAGCCCGTTTCAGGATAATTTGGCTTAATACCAATTAAGACCATCTGATTAGGATATTTTTCTGCAATTTGACCAGCTTGCTTAATAACTTCTAAATATTTTTCGGTTTCTTTAACATAAGCGTCACTATTGATAATAGCTATGGTCGCCTCTGGATCAAGATGAAATAATCTAATAGCCGCTAAACCGATTGCCATAGCCGTACCCTTTGGCTCTGGCTCGACAAAAATATGTTGCTTGCTGAGAGAAAGTTGTTTTTTGACTTCCTTTTTTAAATGCTTACTGCTCACCACAAATATATCTTCAGCAGAAAATCCCTTTAGTAAACGTTGATAAGTGTCCTCTAACAATGTCCGATCACTTAAAATATTCTTTATCTGCTTAGGCAATTTTGTTGTGGAAATTGGCCAGAGTCGCGTGCCGCTACCGCCGGCTAAAATAACAGAATATAACATTAAAATATTTTAATAATTAAACTTAATATCAAAGTATAAATACAAAATAAATACAAATGATTATGCCTGACAATCTGTTTCAACCAATCCAGAGCTAAAAAACTAATAAAGGCAGTCGTAATAAAACCAGCAATATAAAACCAGTCAAAATTAAAACTTTTCACTGTTAAAATGAATGAACCCAAAATAGCCGGAATAGCCAGGAGAAAAGCATAATCAAAAGCTTGTCTTTTCCTTATCTTCATTATCAGAGCCACAGCAATTACCGCCCCACTTCTAGATAACCCCGGTAAGACAGCCAAGCCCTGCACTACGCCTAAAACAATAGCATCAACCCAAGTAAGCTCTCTTTTGCTTTTGCTAAATTTAGTGGCTAGCAATAAAATAGAAGTAACCAACAGCCAGCTGGCTACTGAAGAAATGTTCCGAAATGTATCTATTTGTTTGTATAAAATCAGACCAATAATGGCCGTTATAACACTACTAATAATAATATACCACCACCAATTTTTCCGTTCATCTTCTTTGGGCTGGCCGGAAAGATCCGCCCAAAATGTTCTTAAAATCTGCTTTATCTCCTTATGAAAAAATATCAACAAAACCGCTAAACTAGCTAAATGAAGAAAAATATCAAATTCCAAAGAAGCGGACCGGATATTCAGCCATTTTTCAAAGATAACTAAATGGCCTGAACTTGAAATTGGCAACCATTCAGTTATTCCCTGCACCACACTTAAAAAAATAACCTCAAAAATATTCATTGAATTTTATCTAATTTTTGCTATAATTATAATATTAACTAATAATCCTCAATCTTAAATGTTACTAAACTATATTATCGACTACAAATTCTTTGCCATCCCTATCTTAGTCATGCTGATTAATCAAGTGATTAAAATCGTGCTGGAAATCAAGCACAACGGTTTTAGTTGGGCGGCTATCTCTGGCTATGGCGGTATGCCTTCCAGCCATTCTTCACTAGTCACCTCTTTAGCCATCGTGATTGGCTACTATAAAGGATTAGCTTCGGCGGAATTTGGCATTGCCTTAATTATGGCAGGACTAATCATCAGAGACGCTTCTGGTATCCGCCTACAAATCACCAGCCAGAGTAAAACTATCAACAAACTTATCAAAGAATTACCAGATGAGCAAGAATATAAATTCCCCGTGCTGGGCGAAAAATTCGGCCATAAAAATATTGAAGTGATAATAGGCATTATCTTAAGTATTATTCTGACTTCTGTGATTATCTGGTTGTTGCCTTAGTTAAAACAAAATATCTAAATTAAAGAACTGCCTGTCATCTCTGGCGGTTTTTTAAGCCCCATTATTTTCAAAATAGTGGGAGCGACATCAGCTAATACGCCGACCGGCGTGACATGACTTAAATCTTGATCGGAAGCCCCACTTAAAACGCTCTTACCGGCAAAATCCTGCCCAATAATAAATAAAGGAACAGAATTATTGGTATGCTCTTTATTTAACACGCCGGTTTGCAAATCATACAAATTTTCCGCATTGCCATGATCAGCTGTGATTAAAACTGCTCCATCATAGGATAAAACCACATCAACGATATTACCTACTAATTGATCAATAATCTCAACAGATTCAATAGTCGCTTCCATATTGCCGGTATGCCCAACCATATCTGGATTGGCAAAATTAACTACAATAAAATCATACAAATTCTCTTTAATCGCTTGTGTTAATTTATTAGTTATTTCACGAGCTGACATGGCCGGCTTTTGATCATAAGACGAAATTGAAGGAGAAGGCACTAAAGCTCTTTCCTCTCCTGCAAAAATCTTCTCCTGTCCGCCGTTAAAAAAATAAGTAACATGAGCGTATTTCTCTGTTTCAGCAATATGCAGTTGCTTTAAACCAGCTTTAGAAATAACACTAGCTAAAGGAACTTCAATTGATAAAGGAGGAAAAGCTACTTCTACCGGCAAATCTTTTTCGTATTCAGTCATAATAACCATTAACAAATTCTGATAATACTCCCGCTTAAATTTTTCAAAACCAGGTAAAGTCAAAGCTTTAGTCAATTGCCTAGCTCGATCGCCTCTAAAATTGAAAAAAATTACTGCATCGCCGTCACTAATTTTCCCCCGCGGATTACCCAAATCATCGGTAATAACGATTGGCGCAAACTCCTCGTCATAAACTTCTTTTTTGTAAGAGCTCTCAATCGCTTTGAGCGGATCATCAAATTTTTCATCAGATAGACCATTAACAAGCGCCTGATAGGCCCTTTCCGTTCGCTCCCAGCGGTTATCCCGATCCATGGCCCAAAAACGACCAGACAAAGTGGCAATGCTACCTAAACCGATTTTTTTCAAATGATCCTGCAATTTAATAATAAAATTCAAACCGCTATTGTGAGGAGTATCACGACCATCCAGAAAAGCATGAATATACAACTTGTCAACTTTCTGTTGATGAGCCAACTCAACCAAAGCGTAAAGATGCTCATTGTAGCTGTGAATTCCTCCGGAACTAACCAAACCTATCAAATGCAAAGAACTGTTATTTTTTTTGGCATACTGACAAGCTTTGAGAAATGATTTATTTTCAAAAAAATCCCCATCAACAATGGCTTTAGTAATTCGCGGCAAATTCTGATAAGGAATCAGCCCCGAACCCAGTGAAATATGACCCACCTCTGAATTTCCCATCTCGCCCCATGACAAACCAACCGCTTCTCCAGAAGAGGCCAACGGCATGACCGGATAATTAGAAGCATATTTATCAAAATTAGGAGTTCTAGCCATGGAAATAGCATTGGCCCGCGAAGGCGGAGCAATACCAAAGCCATCTAAAATTATTAAAACTACTGGTTTAGGTCTGCGCATTGATTTTTATCTTTATTGATCAATTAAAGACTGGCTGCTCATTGAAGAAGGTTTGTTGATTTGAAACAAATCCAGAATCGTCGGAGCAATATTAGCCAATTCTCCATTCTTTTTTAATTTAAAATTATGATGACGACTAACCATGACAAAAGGAACAAAATTACTGGAGTGTCGAGTGATAATTTCGCCAGTCTCAACATTAATCATTTCTTCGACATTGCCGTGATCAGCAGTAATTAGCACCGTCCCCTGTCTGGATAAAACTGCTTTGACGATACGCCCCACCGCTTGATCAACAATTTGCACTGCTTTGACAGCCGCTTCTAAATTACCAGTATGACCGATCATGTCCGGACTGGCAAAATTGATAGCCACAAAATCAAACCGATCATCTTTAATATAATCCAACACCTGTTGCATAACAGCTCTGGTGCTCATCGCCGGCTTCTTGTCATAAGAGTCAACCTCCACCGACGGAATATTAATTCGAGTCTCTCCAGCTACTGGATGATCATAGCCACCATTAAAAAAATAAGTCATATGAGCATACTTCTCTGTTTCAGCAATATAAACTTGCCGCCAATCTCGCAAAGTATGAACTAAAGTGTCGGGTACATCAATACCTGGATAAGCGGTGATAATATTATCTAGATCTGGACCAAAATCAGTCAAAGCTACAAAGAGCAGATTATCTACCATCTTAGTTCTTTTAAAAGCGCCTGGATTATCTTTAATAAAATTTTTCTGTACAAAAGATTTGCACAGTTGTCTAGCACGGTCAGATCTTAAATTAAAGAAGACAACTGCATCATTACAAGCAATCATTCCCACTGGTTTTTTCTTTTCGTTAACTATAATAGAAGGTGGAATAAATTCATCGCTCTCTCCACGATTATAGGCCTGATTAATTGCTTCAATAGCGTTGGGCACAGCCAAGCCCTTACCTAAGACCATGGCTTCGTACGCTTTCTGGGTACGGCTCCAAGCACGCCGACGATCCATGGCATAAAACCGACCCATGACACTGGCAATTTTTACCCGCTGATTATTAAAAATAATTTTATTCCTGTTTAAAATTTTCAAAGCCGTAAACATGGCGCTGTCGCGTCCATCCGTAAAAAGATGGATAAAAATATTTTGTTTGGTTTTGGAAAGGAAAAAGTTAATTAAAGCTATCAAGTGGTCGTTATCAGAATGAGGGCTACGACCATCAGACAATAAACCCATCAAATGAATATCGGAATTATTTTTAATAGCATGCTGGGCTGCCTGCAAAAAAGCTGGATTTTTAAAAAACGTGCCATTACTAATACTCCGAGAAATTACCATCGTATCCTGTTCAACTACCCGACCAGCTCCAATATTCATATGCCCTGCTTCAGAATTACCGGGCTGATCAGCCGATAGACCAACATGCCGCCCAAAAGCGCCCAGTTGAGTATTAGGATATTTCTTATACAAGCCATCCATAATCGGCGTTTTAGCCAAAGCAATGGCGTTACCTTCCTTAATTTTACTCAAACCCCAACCATCCAAAATAATCAAAACTAAAGGCAAATGTCCTTTTTTTATAACTTTTTCTTTATCCGCAACATCTCGCTGAATGACCTTAGGTGACGGGCGGGTAGTTTTTTTCTTTATTGTCATTTAATTTTTTCTTCAATGTTTAACAAACGGTTATACTTGGCAATCCTCTCTCCTCGCGCCGTAGAACCAGTCTTAATATATTCCGCATCAACAGCCACCGCTAAATCGGCAATAGTTGTATCAGATGTCTCACCGCTGCGATGTGAAACAATAATTTTATATTTATTTTGCTGAGCCAAGCGAACAGTAGCTAAAGTTTCGGTTAGAGTACCCACTTGATTCGGCTTAATAATAATAGCATTAGCTGCGCTCAAATCAATCCCCTTTTTTAATCTCTCCTCTTTAGTCACAAATAAATCATCACCGATCACTTTAATCTGATGGGAAACAACGTATTGATCCTTGGTAAACTGCTGCCAAGCCGGCCAATCATCTTCGGCAAAAGGATCTTCCAAAAACTGCAAAGGATAAATGGCCATCAAATCCAAATAATAATCCATCAACTCCTCGGCTTGAAATTCTTCCTGCTCTAAATCAAGTTTATAAATCCCCTTGGTCTCATTGTATAATTCTGAAGCACCGGCATCAAGACCAAAAACAATGTCTTGACCGGGCTTATAACCACTATTTTCCACGGCCTGCTGCAAGAAACCCAAAACCTGATGATGTGATTTGAAATCAGGCGCATAGCCGCCTTCATTGCCTAAATCCGTATCCAGACCGGTGGCCTGAAGCAAGTCTCCTAATTTGTGAAAGATTTCGCTAGCTTGCCTTAATTTATCGGCAAAAGTCTCGGCTCTGATGGGCGCTATCCAAAATTCCTGAAGATTGATATTAGTATCAGCGTGCCGGCCGCCATTAATAACATTTACTACTGGGGTGGGCAAATTAAATTTTTTTAACTTTGGCTCATACAAATTGCGTAAATATTCATACAAAGGCAAACCAGTTATCTGAGCAGCCGCCTTGGCCACTGCCAAAGAAACACCTAAAATAGCATTAGCTCCTAAACGGCTCTTATTTTTGGTGCCGTCTATTTCTATCATCAATTCGTCAATCTTCTTTTGTTCCGTGGTTTGTAGACCGTTTAATTCTTTATTTAAAATCTTATTAACGTTTTCTACGGCCTTTAATACTCCTTTACCCTGGTAACGAAATCGATTATTATCTCGTAATTCACAGGCCTCAAAGCGACCAGTAGAAGCGCCGGAAGGCACGGCCGCCGTGGCGGTCATTTTATTAGTTAACTCAACCGTAACCTCTATTGTCGGATTGCCACGAGAGTCTAAAATTTCTAAAGCGCTTATTTTTTTTATTTTACTTGGCATAATCGGCTTATAATATTCCCTTTTTATTTAAAAATGACATATTGCTTTTCTTTATTAATATTAAAAATTACTATTCTTTCAATTTATCTAAAACCGGTAATTTCTGGCCTGCCAGAAAATCCAGCATTGCTCCTCCGCCAGTAGAAACATGATCAAATTTTCCTTCTAATTTGTATTTTTTAACTACTTCCTCAGTATCTCCTCCGCCAATGACAGTTATAGCTTTAGCGCTAGCAACAGCTCGGGCGATCTTCTTAGTGCCCAACTCAAACTGACTTATTTCAAAAACTCCTAGTGGTCCATTCCATAAAATTGTCCTGGATTTTTTAATAATCTCCGAGTAATATTTGATTGTTTGAGGGCCAATATCCAAAAACATCTCATTTTTTTCTATCTGTTCTCCTTTGGTTAAATTAATCAACCGAGGTTTGGCTCGCTGGTTCATCTGCTTGGCGACCAGCAAATCCAGAGGCAAAACAATATTTTTATGCTGCTTCAGAATATTTTTGGCTGCTTTGACCGGATTAATTTTTTTTCTTTTGGCCTGGTCAACAAAAACATCCTCCAAATACGACCGGCCAATCTCAACCCCTTGCGCTTTTAAAAAAACATTAGCCAACCCTCCACCAATTAAAATCTGATCAGCTTGCTGAGCTAATGATTGTAAGACATTAACTTTGTCGGAAATTTTAGCTCCTCCCAAAATAATAGTCAGTGGTTTTTTAGGATGTTTAGTGATTTTTTCCAAATTATTTATTTCTTTATCCAACAAAAACCCACTATAGGCCGGCAGATATTTTAAAATACCCAGCGTGGAAGCATGGATTCGATGAATCTGGGCCCAGGCATCAAAACAAATTAAATCCAACCCTTGGGTCAATTCTTTGGCAAACCGGCTGTTGCTGGTCATTTCCTCGGGATGAAACCTGACATTTTCCAACATCAGCAAATCTCCCGACTTTAGTTTTTTAATTCTACTTCTGACGGCTAAACCTACACAATCGTTGACTTTATCAACCGGCTTCTTGAGCAAACGGCTCAATTCTTTAGCTACCGGATCCATCCGATATTTATCCATCACCTTGCCGTCAGGTCTTTTTAGCCAAGAAAGAAAAACTATACCTACCCCTTGCTTGAGTAGATATTTAATTGTCGGCAAGGTAGCTACTAGGCGACGGTTATCAGGTGCTATCCAACTCTTTCCTTTTTTAGCTAAAGTAATATCATAAGCCACCCGCATTAAAACCTTTTGGCCGCGTAAAAATTTGGCTTTCTTAATGCTTTTTAGTTTCATAAAAATTAAGGAATGAAAATTGATTTGACTGATTTATCTTCAGCCAAAGGGCATAAGCTATCAATAGGAATCTCCCCCAGAACATAATCAAAGATCCAAGTTCTCTCATCAAGGACAATATTCAAATCATCCAGCTCTTTTCTAGTTTCATCAGGTAAAGGCACTTCCCTAAAACTGATAAAAGCACCTACTAAAGTGGTATCAGCTCTTAGGTCCAAAACCGAATCAGCTATTGGACCGAAATAACAGCCCAACGTCTGGCGCAAAGTTTTTTCCTGACCAGCTGTCTCTTTATTTAAAATTAAAAAAATAGCAGCCACGATCAGAAAAATAAGAATAAAAAAGATAAATGAATAACTAGTTTTCATAATAAAAACCTTTATTAATCTTAGGGTTATTATACCACTTTCTCCATGTTTTTTAAAGTCAAAAAAACACCCTCTTTAATCACAATTTGCTTCATTAAAATATAAGATGATAATTATTTTTCAACTCGTTTATCCTGGCCGTCGTACAAAGGAATGACAAAACGGAAAACACTACCTTTTTCTTTGCCTTTACTCTCAGCCCAAATCCGGCCGCCGTGCTCTTTAATAATTTTTTGCGCAATAAACAAACCTAAACCCGAACCACCAGTATGAATTTGGGCAACGCCAGTGCCCCGCACAAATTTTCTAAATAAAGTTCTACCCTCACTCGGGTCAATTCCAATACCAGTATCTTTGGATATAAAACTTAATTCATGTTTGTCGTGTTTAATATAGATATCAATAGAACCCTTCAGAGTATATTTGATGGCGTTATCCACTAAATTAAGAATGACTTCCCGCAGTTTGTCGCTGTCAGCAAAAACTAACGGAATCTTTTTAACCGGCTGATGATAGGTTAATTTCAACTCTTTCTTGATGGCCTGATTTTTTAACTCAATAATGACGCTCTCAATCAAATCATTAATTTGAATCGGCTTTTTATCTAATTTGAAACGTCCTGATTCAATGCGAGAAACATTCAAAAAGACATTAATCAGACGAGCTAAACGAGCCGAACTTTCAAATAAATCCTTGAGCACATTTTTAATTTTCGGACTTACTTTGCCGAAATCACCATCCAGCATCATCGCCAAATAGCCCTTGATCGCTGAAATTGGCGTGCGCAATTGATGGGAAGCAATGGATAAAAACTCGGATTTGGCCTTGTCCAAAGCCCGCAAGTGAATATTGGCTTCCTGCATATCTCGATTGGCTTTCTGAAGATTTTCGTATAAACGCAAATTACGCCAAACAATGCCGACTTCGTTGGTTAAAGCGGTCATAGTTTCAATATCCAAAGAAAAAATTTTATCCCGCTTAACCGCTAACAGAAAACGAATAATACCGATAATTTTATTTTCCGAAAAAATCGGCACGCCCACGACGGTCTGAATTCCTAATTTCTTCTGAATTTTATCAATACTCTCCTTTTCCACTGGCGGCGAGAGAAAATCGGACATTCTGTCGGAAAAATTTATTTTGCCGGACAGAACAGTTTGGGTCGCCAAATTATAATCCTCCTGTAAAGGAGTATTATATTCCCAGACTTTTTTCTGAAGCAAACCCAGGGCCTCAATCGTCATTTTATTCTGGGTAATAGCACCAACTAGCAACACTTTTTTATCAAAATCCACAAAACTTAAAATGCCACCGACATAACCCAATTCATTAGCGATGCTGTCGGCAATCATCTGAGTTATTTTCTTTAAATCCATGGTGCGGCTGACCATATTAATCACCACCTGCATGGTAGTCAAAAATTTGTTTCGTTCCTCCAAAGCCATGTTGACCTCCTGCAAGCTCTTGGTGCGGGCTTCCACCTTGGCCTGTAATTCTCGGTTAAATTCCTCTACTTCCTCGTATAATTCTGATTTTTCAATAGCATTGGAAACCTGAGGGGCTAAAACCTTAAAGAAGTTAATATCATCCTGGCTGTATAAATCGCCTGAGCTTTTAGTTGAACAGAGAAAAACAGCTGTTAAATCCCCTTCTTCACTGACCGGCACCACCATTTCAATTTTCCAAGACTCGGCTTCTTTAATAAACCCATCCAGTTCCCGATATCTCAAACTTTTATGATCTAACGAGTCCTGCAGGCGTATTAACTCTTCCACAATCATAATACCTTGATGGTTTTGAACATAGTTAATAAAATTTTCACTGGGCTGATATTGTTTATTGCTATGATCATCATCTTCAACAATGGGCACAAACTTATTACCAATCGGTGCCAGAACAGAGATACTTTTTATTTTTATTTTTTCAGTCAAAAGAGCGGCCGTCTTGGGCAAAAGTTTTTGCAAATCAATTTCCCTGGCTAAAATCTGGCTGACTTCCTGCAAAACCAGCTGATAATCTATCTTATCCTTATAAAAAATACGATCCGTGACCCTAGCCCAAGTACGTTTAACCGGATCCAAAAACAAAACCACAATAATAGCGTCAATAATAAAGGTAATCATCTTGCTGGTTCTGGTATTGCCGCCAATCAAATTACCAACTACTACGACTGATAAAGCAAAAGCGCTAGATACAGTACCGACCAAAATAGCATAAAGAATACTACGAGCAATAATAACACGGATGTTCATGAGGCGGTAACGAACAATGGCGTAGAAGATAAAACCAATCATCAATATTGTAAAAAATGGTCCTACCCAAACATACCTATAATTAAATATGGGTAAAAATAAATTAAAAAAAGAACCAAATATTAAAGTTGTTCCTGTGCCTATAAAAACATATTTCAATCTTAGACGATCTATCTTATCAGCTATTTTATATTTTTTAGACCATATAACAAATGAAATGATAATATAAACTGTAAAATATGCTACATAAAAAATATAAGCCTTTCCTAGAGTTACATCCTTACCCCAATCTACTAGTGATATTTTACTTAAATGTAAATCTGTAAAAAAAAGAAAATAGATAATAATAATCACTGGCGCAAGAGTTAATATCTTTAATATGTTAGTGTCACTATGTATTTTAAACGGAAAATATATAGCAAAATGTAAAAAACAATAAGCTATAATAGCGGCTACAATATAATAAAAACGAGCCCAATTTAAAGCTACTGTTAAACTATCAACATATAAAAACCCAAATAGACCAAACGCCCACAAAGAACCTCCTAATACTACCATGCTATACCAAATATTAGATGGAGATTTTTTATTTTTGATCCAAACTAAAAAACTCAAAAATAAGTTTAAAAGAGATATTAAGATTAATAAAAGGTGTGTAATATTTGTGCTCATTTTTTACAATTTATAACCCAAGCTTGTTTCGCAAAAGATCTTTTAAATTGAATATCGGTAAACCCACATCTCAATAAAATATTTTCAATTCGATCTTTATTATAAAAATGATAAACACCTTCTTTACCTTTCTTTTGAATAGTCAATGCGTGACCTAAAATTAATGGCCCATAATATAACCTCTTATAATATTTTAAATTTAATATATTCCTCCAAGAAGCTAAAAAAACTTTTACAAATTTTACATTATTTATAGGCGTCGTCCATACTATAACGCCATTTTTCTTTAATACTCTATACATCTCTGATAAAACACCTGCAAGAACATCTTCGCCAAACTTTCCTTCATATGAGATTATATAAGTTAAAACTAAATTAGAAATAATCTTATCATATACATTATCTTTAAAAGGTAGTGGATAAGACAAATCATGTTGCACTAAATTTACTTTACTGGTTATTTTATTATCAAAAAACTTTAATTTGTTTTTTAAATGACTTAACATGACTTTACTCACATCTAAAGCATCTATATGCTTGATAAAATCAAACTCCTCTAAAATTCTCTTGATAATTAAACCTGAACCAGCACCACAATCTAAAATAACATCCTCTTTATTAAAGTCTAGGAATGAAAAAATATCGTCAATTAAATTATTATATGGAGTAGACGTCTCCAAATATGGATATATAGATCCATATTTGGGCCCCCAAAATTTTATATCGTCTTCACTAATCATATAAAAATATAACTTTTAATCCTTATCTTTAAACCAAAATACACTTCTATTTTATCATAACCTGACTAAAAACACCATATTTTTGATAAAATCACCATAAAAGTGAGAAATATAATATGGTGTCTATAAGAAGTAATCCGCAGGGGCTTACGCCTATATTAAAGAAGGTGGATAATTATTTCTGTAATTAACGATAATCATCTTCCCATTTTTCTGTATCAGAATAATATCCTTTAATATCATCGAAACTAGTACTAAAGAAAATTACATACTTTGCAACCTAAAGAATTAAATATTTCTTTATCGATGTTAAGTACATCATCAATATCTACAAATAACTTAACGTTTCCTGTATCTAGATTAATTTTAATATACTGGGGTATCTTGTCTACATATTATTCCACTAACCAATAAAAATTTATTTTTTGTCCTATAAATAATCTATTTAATAGTATCAGAAAAAGATACATCAATAAAATAATTAGATACCACTCCTTGTGATTGACTTACTGTAACTGATTTAGCCCCTAAATTTAATATTGATAGATTATTTTGATATTCATCTTGATATGTTGTCCCCCATTTAAAATCATAATAATCAATAACATTAACTTCAACATCCCACGATCCACTATCGTTCTTCTGCCCACTAATATGAGTATTGTAAGTACCATGGAAAGCCTTTGCTAAATCACCTGAGCTAAACTCTATGGATGAAACATTGTCCACTGTGTTATCCCTAATTATATCAAATGATGTGTTCCTGAATGACTCAAATTTATCTATTACATTTCCAATATAACTTTTATAATCAGACGAATTTTTTATTGCATCGATTACTCCGTTTTATCGTTTCTTTTATTTATTATCATGTTGCCTGGCTCCACTGAAATTGAGTGACTCAAAAAACTTGATGCAATATTATTTCCTGTTGCGTTTAGTGCACTACTAACTCCACCCCAAAAACTTAATTGAGAGTAAGTTCCTGGCAAAAATAAAGCCCACCATTCAGTTGCACCATCCGTGTCAACATATTTAACTGGATTATTTATAACATAACTATAACTATTCAATTTTTGAGGGTTGACTAATGTGCTATGTAAATCTTTATTATATCATAGAAAGCGTGTCTAAGATTTCGGATACCTGCCATGGTTTCCATAGTACTGAAGTGCGTTTTCTTCGTCATACTCCTGTCCAGTGAATTTGTATGTATTATCTATGATTGTTTGACTATAATTAGGATTTCCGTATGGTTTATAATCATTTATTTCCACTATTTCTCCTTATTCATCAGTAATAATACTGGTAGAACTTAAGTGATCTGGAAGAATATAATTAATAGTTTCTTGATTATTAGGGGTTAAAGAAGAGGAATCTGGTTTGGGAGTATTGACTGTTGCAATAATCTGATCTCCCAGATAAATATACACTTTAGTGTTACCTTGCTCATCAATTTAAAAATATTTATCCACATACTTGGTTGATTGGGGACTTAATGGCTCTAGAATGGAAATAGAAGGAGAAGCAAGAGTGGCTAGAGGAAAAAATAGCGTTAAAATAAGAGAAATTATAGTTGCACTTTTCTTCATAGAATTATATTAATTTATTAAGCCGTCTTTCTTTTTATAGCCGTCGTCATTTATATTTTTAGTATAAATAAAAAAAGAGGGCCTGTCAATGCTCTGTAAAAATGGACTATTATTAACTCCCTTTATAATCAATTATTTACCTATGCTCTAAAATAAAACTGGCTGTTTTGGCATAAACAAAATCCCGACGGGTGTTGTCAATCAAGCTATGCTGGTATTTATCCAAAATAAAAAAATGTTTGTCTTGAGATTTGATATTCCTAAACAGCCACTCTGAACTGCGCACATGAGAAATAACGTCACCGCGGGAATGAATGATTAAAATGGGTTTATTAAATCTATTAACGTTCTTTTTAGTATATTGCTCCAGCAATCTATTAAATTGAAGGAAACCTTTAATCGGAATATTAGAATGACAACCCTGCTCGGCTAAAATTTCAGCTTTTTCCCGACTAACCCAGTGTTTGCGATAAGTCAAATTAAACAATCTAAAAAAAGGACAAACCAAACGTATCAAAAGATTATTCTTTAAAAAAACCGGTAGACCCAAAGAAACCACACCTGTTATTTTAGGATTATCAATGGCTGTATGAATAGCCAAATTAGCGCCAAAGGAATAACCAACAATAAAAATATATTTATAATTCTGGTTACGCTCAATAACATCATTAAGGGAAGAGAGCCAATCTTCCACAGTGGAGCTGGCTAAATCATCAAGAGTCCTCCCGTGTCCGGCCACTAAAACGGTCTCCACATCAATGCCCTGCTCGGCTAAAAAATCCGCCAGAGAACTCATTTCATAAGAAGAACTGGTAAAACCATGGATTAAAATGGCTAAAGTATTATTATCCGATTTGGCTCGAATACTAAAAGGTTGCGCTTTTCTCTGGACTGACGGCAAATCCTGAAATTTTTTCCTCCATTCATTAGTGGTCATAAGTTTGCTCTCCTTTAGGTTAATTATTTTAACTAACCCCTCCTCTATTTTAATTTATTCTATTTATCTTCAACAATATCAAATTTATCCTCCAAAAACTTTTTATATTGAGTATCATTATCCATAATTTGATTAATCTGCTGGCGTAGCCAGTCGGCTTTTCGCATTTTTTTTATCTTAGCTTTCCAGTTCAAATAATCAGAAATTTTGCTGGAAAGACGCAGAGTATATTTAATATTGGCCAGATCACGCAAACTGTCCTGATCCAGACTTTTGATAAAACTAATCACCTGATCTAACAAACCATCTGGCTGATAAAATTTAAGATGTAGCTTCTGACCAAAATTATCGTCACTTTGCAAACCACTCAAAGCTTCATCAGCTTTAACGCCTTTAGGTAAAAGACAAAGAACGTCTTTGCCCTGCGATAAAGTTAAAGCCATAAGATAGCTGGCTTTGGCATCCAATTTCTTACCCTGAACAATCAAGGCATCCAATTTATTCTTCATTTCAGTTTGACCGGACAAATTACTGCCCACGGTTACTCCCGCTCTTTTAAGATAACGAATGATTTCTTTATTTTCTTTGGCTTCGGCCGGGTTGTTACTATAGAAATAAACTTTCATATATATTAAAATTTTAGTTATTAAATTCTCCAATCAAATTTCTTTGCATAATGCTAGTAAAATCAGCCAGTTCGCCGGCATTGGCTAAAGCCCACATGGTTTTGGTTAGAGCGACATAAGGAGTACAACCGGAAATCGCTACTGCTCCCTTGATGGGTCGGACTGACTGACGGTTATAAATAACTGTTGGTAATTTCCACTTAGCGATCTGTCCCTGTTTGGTTTTTTCCAACGGCTGATAAGGACTGGCTTTGATAAATAAGCCATGATATTTAACTAAATTATCTTTAGTAAGCATCCACGGCGTACCCGGCCAGTCTTCTAGAATAAAAATATCGGCTTTTATTTTTTTATAAATATCGGGCTGATGTGGAGAAAAATAAAGACCGGATTTAAGATTAACGCCAAAATCTACTTTGCCCCAATAATTGCCGTCGGCGCTGGCCAATAAATTTAACTGATTTTGCTGATCCGGCAGGGCCTTGATGGCGGAAATCAGGCGCTGGCCAAACATAATAGCCGGACTAGGCAAAGGACGATCGGCAATTTGCAAAGCATTGATAATATTAGCCCTTAAACCCAAGCCACCTTGCTTATTTCTCAACTCTTCAATCACCGCTTTCTTATCCACAAAACTGGTGCCGCTAATCTGGGAACTGGTTAGAATAACGGTTTTCTGAAAATTCTGCAAGAGAAAACTCAAAGCCGCGCCCGTATAAAGTAAATTATCTATTTTACTGACTATTACAAATCCGTCGGCTTCCATAAAATTGTCAGTAATGGCCTGCACCATTTTTTCCCAGACCGCGGCCGTGACCAATTCATCTTCACCGCTAATAAACAGCGGCTGCAGATTGCTCAAGATTTCCAATTCCGGCATTTGTTTTAGCCAGTGGCCAATATCTTGCGCTGATTGCACGCTAAAAATCCGGCCCTCTTTGTCAGTCAGACAAGTGCCGCCAGCCAATAATAAAAAAATTTTCTTCTTTTTCTTAGCCATAGTTATCAAGGGCTTATCTGTCTTTAGACAAAAAAATTAAATAAAACACTGAACCGTTCATCAAAAGAGTGAATAAGGGACCCAGCCAAATATAATGCCAACTGCCAAAGTAACACAGAATTAAATTAAAATAAGAGCCGCAGACAAAACTAATAGCAATCATGCTTAGAAAAACCTTTATTTGTTTTTTAAAAATATTTTCTGAACGACGATATTTGTAAACTAAATGCAAAAAAGCAGAGATAACAGCCACAAAAAAATATAAACCATAGACTATATGAAAAGGAACATAATAACTAACATTCCATTCCAATAAATCAATACTTCTATTAAAATCTATAATGTGCCATTGAGTATATATTAAAATAACAATAATGATGGTTGGTAACCAAATCGAAAATTTAATTAAAAAACTAACATCTTTTATCTTATATGGAAAATATAAAGAAAAATATAATAAAAACACAGCAATACCAACTGCTGACATATAAGTGCTGCGATAGAAAAATACAGCTAGTAGATCGCTAGGTATTATTCTGGATATAAATAGTGTCAAACTCCACAAAAAAGTGAAAAAAGTCAATAAGCTGAAATATAAATTGATTTTATTCTTCCAGCCGCGGGAAATAATGAAAACACTCATTGAAAAATTCAAAATGCCAGTTATTAATAAAATAAAATTCTGGATGGCCATAAAATGAATCATTTATTTTTTAGATAAAAATATAAGATAAAAAACAGAGCCATTCATCAAAAGAGTGAATAAGGGGCCTAAATGATTATAATTATTATGATTAAAATACATCAAAAATAAATTAAAATAACTACCAGCCACTGACCCCATAATAATAGCTATTAAAGTTAATTTTAACGACAATTTAAATGGTTTCTCCGCTTTGAAAAATTTTGAAAACAAAATTATAATTGATGCCAACATTAAAGTTATGAGAATAATCGTGTATAATAAATAGCTCCAAGGTTCATAGACCACGCTGACTACTGGTAATATTGCAGCCTCTGGCACAAAAATCTTATATCCCCATAAACAAAATATAGTAAAAAATAAAGAAAAAATAATAACTAAAATTTTATATAATGTAGAGACTTCAAATGATTTATATGGGAAATAAACGGTCAAATAAAATACGCTGACTAGAATCATCAAAGCCACTGGATAAATAAAACTGGCAAAAAATCTTGATAATTCTATGCTAATTCCGTAGTTGAATAAAATCAACCCCACACCCCACAAAAAAGTGAAAAAAGTAAGTAAACTAAAATACCGATTTATTTTATTATTCTTTACGCCTCGATTAAACACAATAAAACTCATAATCAGATTAATGACTCCAGCTATCAGTAAAACTAGATTTTGGATACTCATAATTTTGATTTAAATTAATATAATCTTACTTAATAAATTTAAAGGTAATATTATAAGATTTTGACTATTCTAACTCAACACATTTTTCACCATTCCAACATGTATCTGGCGTATGACAATAACAAGCATACCCATCTTCAATTAATGGAGAATTATTACTTAATTTCTCCCCATCACATCCAATATGACCAAAAGCTGGAGCCCAACCTGTGTTATCAGCTTTATGGCATAAACCATACTGGGTGTTACTACTTTTATAAAAATATCCTACCCACCAAGCGACAACTAAAATTACTATAATAAAGCTAATAATAATTAATGTTTTTTTAGTTTTCTTATTCATAATATTGTTATCTAAAACCAATCAAGTGCTTTTTGCCACCAAGACCTATCTGGGCTATAAGAGTTTATTCCCATTTGAATATACCTTGAATCGCCGCTATTATCCGAAAATGATGGCCTATTTAATTTTGATACATCCGATGCTACTTGTTCTGTTCGAGCTCCTCCCTGAATCATCCAATTAGGTAAGCCAAGTGATTTAGCTACATAACCATAATTAATATTTCCTGGAGCATCATAACGAATAAGGTCGCAATAATCTGATCTCCCAGATAAATATACATTTTAGTGTTACCTTACTCATCAATTTCAAAATATTTATCCACATACTTGGTTGATTGGGTACTTAATGGCTCTAGAATGGAAGTAGAAGGAGAAGCAAGAGTGGAGAAGGGAAGTAATGATGATAAGATTATTAAAGAGCTAATTTTTAATTTTTCGCTTTTCATAATTTTGATTTAAAGAAAATTAAAATTACTTACCAGCCAAACACTGCTGATGTAATAGCAGGCTGCCGACAGCAATATCTAAATATTTATTAACCTGCTCCAAAAAATTCAACTGCTGAATAGATAATAGTTTCTGGTTGTTGTTAATAATCATCACACCCAAAAGCTGTTGGTCATAAAAAATGGGCAGGACCAGATCAATCTGACGATCTTTTAATTCTTTGGTCAATAATTTGTTAAACCCTAAATAATCTATTTCCGCAGCATTAGCTATTTTTTTGTTCTCCTTTAAAAACTTTAGTAAATGGCTATTTTTAATGCTGATCAACCTCTCTCCCACCGGAAAAACCTGGTAAAAATTTTCCGGCTTGTTGCGCTTGGATAAATAAACAAATATTTCCCGATAATCCACAATGCGGCTAATCTCTTTAGCTAAAGCAGAAAACAAAAATTGAAAATCCTGACTGGAGCGCAGAACGCTGGCAATATTATCTTCAGCGGTCTTTAAATCGTTAGTTGGATCAATTAATAACGATCTGATAACAAAATTTATCAATTTAAAAACAAAAGGGATGCTCAAACCCATAAAGACTAGTAAGACCACTAAATTTCCAGTAACAGAAAAATCAATCCGCGCTATGTTATGTAGCGCCAAACATAAAATATAATAAATAATACCTAAGATAAACAACCTTAAGCTATCAATAATAATGGTATAAAATGATATTTTTAGATCAAAAAATCTGTACCTAAATAAAGAGTAAGTTAAAATAATAGTAAATAAAAGAGCGCCGTTTAAACCTAAAAAATAATAATTATGAACACCAAAAATCGGTAAAATAGCGCTAAAGAGCAGACCAAACAGCCCGGCTAAGGCTGCACCCACAAAAATATAATCAATCTGCCGCCTAATAATAGTATTATAATTTTTACGATAAACTACCAGAATATATAAATCATAAAAAATTGACAAAAGAAAATAAATAGCAAACCACCAGTACAAAGCGCCTGGTATATACCAAATCTGTCCATCCTGAACAAGTACTCTTTGTAAATTATAATCGGTAAAAATAAAAAGAGACATAACAATCGGCGCCAGCCAAAAAGCAAATTTTTTCCACCAGCTAAAACCAGACCATTTATTGAGCAAAGAAAAAGCCAACCAAGTAAAAGCGGCGGGTAAAAATAAAGCCGGCATTAAACCAAGTCTCATTCCGGCTAGCAAATGAAGGTCATTACCGACTATAGTACTATTGATTAATCTGGCACCTTGCCACAAAGAAATTAAAAAAACCATCAAAAATATCTGCCAGCGTAATTGCTTATGAGGATGGACAATAATAAAAATCAAAAGGCAGGTATTGATGGTAAAAACCAACAACAAAATTAAAGTAGCTAAGGTCATGATATAATTTTAATGATAAATTAAGCCGTCTAATATAAAACGCCGTCTAATCGTCTAATATTAATATAGCCAAATAATCAGATTTTGTCAAGAATTATAAAATCGACCTTCGAGGTCAAAAAAAACCGGTGCCCCATTTGGAACACCGGATACTACTTTACTGACCCCCTTTTTGTTTGTCGCCCCCCTATCGGAACCGAATTAACCGCAACCGTTTACAATAATCGCTATTATGACTGGCATAGCCAGTAATAGCCCAAATTTAATGCGTTTCATACAACACCTCTCATTCATAATATATTTTTTTGAGACAACTTATTGAAAAATGAACACGCCTTGAAAATAGCATATCTTAATCCTGATGTCAAGAAATATGAAAAACCAGGCATATTGCCTATGCCGGGCTAGCTCATGATTTATATATTATCCGGCGGCCAACCGAAATTAACATATTTAGTTTGAGCTATTTATCTAAATTACAATATTTTATTTCATTTGTACAGCTTTCTGCCCTTGAGTTGTATCCTGCACTTCAACTCCTATCTTATTCAATTGTTCCCGTAAATCATCCGATAAATCCCAGTCTTTTTTTTCTCTGGCTGCGCTTCTCTGTTTTAATAATTTCTTAGCTTGACTAGATAAAGACAAAAAATTTTTTCTGAACTCTTTTAAATTTAATCCTAGCACTTCATCAATTTTTAAAATAGTAGCCAGCTTGTCGGCTGTTGGCTTATCAGAATCAATCACTGCCTGCAAAACTGCCAGACCCTTGGCTGTATTTAAATCATCAGCTAGAGCCGCATCAAATTTTTCTGCAAATTCAGCTATGACTTTTTTTGGCTCATCATAAAAAGCGATTTCTCTAATAATATTTTTCAAACTCTGTTGAGCCGCTTCCAAAGCCAGCCAAGTAAAATTCAAGGGCTGACGATAATGATTTTGCAAAACTAACAAACGATAAGCCAAAGGCCAATAACCTTTCTTTTTTATATCTTCTAAAATAATAAAATTGCCGGCTGACTTGGCCATCTTATGTCCGTCCACTTTATTAAAAGCATTATGCAGCCAATAATTGGCTTGTAATTTCCCCGTTGCTGCTTCGCTCTGAGCCATTTCATTGGGATGATGAACAGTTAAATGATCAATGCCGCCGGTATGGATATCAAAAGTATCACCAAGCATCATCTGGCTCATAACCGAACATTCTAAATGCCAGCCCGGAAAACCAACCCCCCATGGTGAATCCCATTCCATGTCCCTTTTTCGGCCGTCTTTAGGTGAAAATTTCCAAACTGCAAAATCAGTTGGGTTCTTCTTCTCCGGATTTTTAGCTACTCGAGCGCCTTCCTGCAACTTAATCTGGCTCAAGTTGGCTAGCTTTCCATAATCCGGCAGTTTAGAAGTATCAAAATATAATCCATCGCTGGTCTGATATAAAAATCCTTTTTCCTCCAAAACACTGACAAAATCAATCTGCTCCTGGATAGTTTCGGTGGCCCGCAAAAAATGAGTGGGCTTTAAAATATTTAAATCTTTAATATTTCTTTTGAAAACTTTAATAAAAAAATCAGCCACCTGCCAAGCAGTGCGACCGGACTCGCGACCGGCCTTGGCCAGTTTGTCCTCGCCTTCGTCAGCGTCGCTGACCAAATGACCGACATCCGTCAGATTCATCACATGCTTGACTTTATAGCCCTGAGAAAGAAAAAACCGCTTTAAAACATCCCAAAAAATATAAGCCAGCAAATTGCCAATATGCGGATAATCATAAACTGTCGGGCCGCAAGTATAAAGACCGACCTTGTTTTTCTCAATCGGCTTAAATTCTTCTTTCTGCTTAGTTAAGCTGTTATATAATAATATTTTCATAGGTTTATTTTAGCATAAAATGATAAAAACATGCTACCACTATAACCTATATTCAGTATGGATAGTAAGTTAAAAACATAAATAATAATTAATATTAGCTATTGCCCCCTCATTTTATCAACTATCCGGCGAAATAAAATATACCAAAGATCTTTCTTTTACTAATATATTTTCCAATATTTTATACTTATTCCCCATAGATAAGTAAGTATCATAAACTCCTCTTAGTAAATATACTTTGTGATCAGCATATTTAACCAATTCTTTTCTTAAAGTCTCTTCTGAATCAATAGCCACTAATTTGGCTGGAGTTTCTAGATGATCACCAGCTAAAATAAGCCCTGGTATTGCCCAATCATTTTTCCAATAAAAAACTACCTCATTATTCCTTATAATTTTAGCTAAATCGTTATATGTCTGAACATCCCCGTCTATCAATTTATGCTGTGCTACCTGAGATGACTTTAATTGATAATCAAGTAATATATTATTAACACTAGCATATGTTTGATAAAAATTTACTGGTTTTTTTAGTCCCCTTATCACTATGATTAAAGAAATAATAAAAAGAGTAGTGAAAATTATACTCCAAATCTTACCAATCTTCACTGTACAAACAGATACTAATAATAAAATTATTATTATGCATATAGAATATCTTTCAATGTCAAACATTCCATTTCTGTACCAACTTGATATATACAAAATAAATATTAATATTAAAGATAAAAATAAATAAAAATATTCTCTATTATTTTTATATAAATAATAAAATCCTAAACTTGATGGTAGCCACATAAAAATACCTACTGATTTAAGAATTATCCAAATTGTTTTAAAAAGTTCACCTATGTTTGGCAATGTTGATCCATAATTAGAAAATAATATTGATATACTAAAATTATTTATTAAAAAATATGATAACATCATAAAAGCTAAAACACTCATAAAAATACCAAAACTCCATAAACAATTCCTTGGTTCATTTTTTTTGTTTGTAAACCAAAAAATTATAAAGGGTATAAAAAATAATCCCTAGACAATCCTAACTATTAAAGATAAATAAAGAAATAGCCCGCTAAATAATAATGATTTAATTTTATTATGTGAATAATAATCTAAGAAAAAATTCAATGAAAATAAAGCAAGCAACAGGGCAAACACATCACTCATTGCTACAGTGCTCCATCGCCAAATAACTGGGTTAGACAAAACTACAACTACAGCCAGTAAAGATAGCTTGCTATTATCCAATATTTTTTTGGCAATATTATATATGGAAAATACTAATAATGATCCTAATATAGCCGACAATAAATTTGGTATAAATATAATTGGCCAATGACCAGTTATTATATGACCCATTTTCATAGCTCCAGCCAATAAAAATACCCATAGTGGATAGCCAGTGCTGTGCGCATTATTATACTCTCCTGTTACAGCCAAAGTCAGAGCTTTATTAATAAAATTAAAAGCATCGTCATGCCATGGACTTGATCCTAAAAATAATATCCTGGAAAATAAAATTAAAACAAAAAGTAAAAATACCCATGTTCTGGGATTATAAAATATTTTTTTGTTTATAACTGAATAAATCATTTATAATTTCAGAGTAGTTTAAGATATTGTTTTACTAAAAAATTGATCTTTTCTATTAGCTGTATTTTAACATAAACAAAAGTTTTGACAATGAAAAAAGAGCCTAAAAAGCTATTTTTTAAATCTTATTATTCATTATCTTTTTTTGTTTTCCTCAAATAATGCCGATAATAACCGATAAAATTACTAATTAAAAATGCCCCCTCGCCTATCACGCCCATTGGTGAAAAAATAATGGCGTTATATAAAATAATAATGGAGGTGCCAGCCATCATTAGTTTTCTCATTAATTTGTTGTTGGCCTGAAAATTTCCGGTGATAAAAACCACCAACCCAATATAAAATATCAGATCATATATTTCTTTATAGGTAAACAATAAAGCAATAGTATTTAAGCCGATAAAAACAAATAAATACTTTTTGTTGGTGGTAAAATAGCAGGTGATAAATCTTAAAACGGAAATAAATACAATCACTCCGGCCGCAGTTTTGTTTAATAAAAAATAATGGGTGCTAATTAAGCTAGCAGAAACAATCAAACACAAAAAAGTATATTCTCTCTTTTTATACTGCATGCTTAAAAAATCAAAGCCCATTGCAATCAGCATTGCAATTTGTGAAAGAATGAAGGTGAGAGTTAATTCAGGCATTTTTTTAGATCGTCAACTCTAATACTTTGACATCTTTTTTCAAAATATCAGCCAAGCCATCCTCTTCTATTTCCAAATCATAATGCGACTGCAGATTAAGCCAAAATTGCGGAGAGATATTAAAATATTTTCCCAAACGAAGAGCAGTGTCGGCGGTAATAGCTCTTAAACCATGAACAATTTCATTGATCCTCCTTGGAGCAACTCCAATATCTTTAGCCACACGATATTGACTAATACCAAATGGATTTAAAAATTCTTCCCTTAATATTTCTCCAGGATGTATTGGTTTTATTTTTTTAGTCATATATTTATATTGTTAATGATAATCTATTATCTCAACATCATGAGCGTCACTTTGCTGCCATTTAAAACAAATCCTCCATTGACTATTGATGCGAACACTATATTGTCCTTTTCTTCTGCCTCGTAATCTCTCCAAATTATTAGAAGGCGGTACACGCAAATCACTTATAGAAACAACAGCGTTTATCATCCAGAGTTTGCGCATAGCTGTTCTTTGAATAGCAGAAGACAAATTGCGTACATATTCTCTATTAAATATTTTTTTCGCTTCTTTTGACTTAAAACTTTTAATCATAAGTATATTATATATATTAACGTATAGCGATAATACTGTCAAGTGTTAATAGTTTAAACTAGTAAACTAAATAATTATTAAATCTTTATCAGAAATAATATTCTTTAATTTTATTAAAATTTGAACTACTTCTGGTATATTAGGAATCTTGGGTTCAAAAGAATTTAACTCATCTATCTTCACCCATTGGTATTCTGAATATTCCTGATTTAATTTGACTGATCCCTCAATATGGACGGCATAGTAATGCGGCAAAATCATGTCACTGCCGTCTTTTTTATGAAATAATACATTAGTAGTAAAAACAGGATAAATCCCTATTTTAAAACTCTCCCCTACTTCTTCATTTTTTTCTCTTTTTAATCCCTCAATAATACTTTTATCGCTTATCTCCATTTTGCCACCAATAAATGAAAAAATGCCGTCATAATCATCTTCGCTTTTTCTCTGGCAAAGTAAAATAGAGTCTTTATTTTTAGAAAAAACTACTATTTTTTGGCAATATTGAAAGTTATAGTTGTTCATGACTTTACAAAAATTTTATAATTTATAAAAAATATTATTCAAATTTAACTCATACCACTTTTTATTTCTAATAATATTTTTATTTTGCTCAATCCACTGACTCCAATCCACTGCCTGATCATCACGATGATTGACTTTCATGAAGTCATGGCTATTATTTTTTTCTATATAGCTTAAAACATCCGGTGACAATATTCTAGATTCATAGAGATTAATGCGCGAATATTCATTTTTGGCTAATTCTATATTGCTTCTTAAAATAATCTGCTCCACCGGCATAATATTGATTACTCCATACATCCATAAAAATAGAAATAAAATAAATTTGATAATATTTAATCTGCTCTGCGCGGCTATTTTTATTATTAAATAAACAAAAAGTATCGCACAATACAAAACAGTATAAGAAGCAAAAAACTTTTCATAACTCAAACCATAAAATATGACATAAAGAAGCATGCGATATCCGGCGGAAAAAAGCAGCAGCAGCGAAGCAAGAGTGAAAAAGATTAAAATCCCCTGAACAAATTTGTTGGTTTTTTTATAAGTAAAAAATAAAATAATAATATTAATCATTGACAAGAAAATCAGCTGCCAGAATCCGCTTTTAACCAAGACCTCTACTCCTTTAAAGTCGGTTGGCAAGCCGCTGACCCATAATCTTTCCAGCTGCAACCACAAAAACAACAGATAAAGCAATAAAATGCCGCCGACCACTATGCCGGAAATAATGGAATCCATTTTTTTGTCAGTCCTCTCTTTGTCTTTAATGTCAATCGGCTTTTGCCAGGCCAAAAATATGGCGTATAAAAATACTGACAAGACATAAAAAAACAATATCTTGACCAGTAAAGTGGTTGATAAAATCTCGGCCAGCCACTGATAAGCCTCGCCCAGTTTCTGGGCAAACTCCGGATCAGCCGAAGACAACAAAGGAATGATAACCAGCATGGCCAGTAAAATAAAAATAGCCAGGCCTAAAATTACTTTTTTCAAAACACTGGCCGGACCCTGGTGCAGTTTGATTATTTGATTATGAGCTTGGGCCGATTTTTTTAACCGGGTAAAGGGAGCAAAGATTCTAAACAATAAAGTAAAGAAAAAACTGAGATCCCAGTATTTTTTTTGATGATCTTTTAAAAAAGAATAATTAATGAAAATAGTGGCTAATACTGGCAGAACCAGGATGTTAAATGGTTTGATAAAGAGGTTGTCATAAACGGCAAAACTGCTGATAATCAAAACCAAGGGTATCAGCCAAGTCAAATTGCTTTTGGTCAGTAGCTTTTTTTCAGCCAGAATAGTATTGAAAAATACCAAGAGCAAGCCCAGAAAAACAAAAGCGTTAAGACCCAAAACATAGACATCCTTGTCCCAAAAATTCCATAAGAAAATTACCCAAAACAAAGAGAGTATTAGAGAGAAAATCAGCCGCCGCGGTTGTTGTTTAAGTTTGTCTGTTAGTTTTATGACCATAATATTTATATACCTACCAAAATTTTACCGAACATCAGCTAAATTGTAAATAGTCTGTCTAAAAATTACTAATCAAAAAGACAGCTGAAATAACTGTCTTTTTGTAAAATGTTATATTTTATACAATTATTTTATATGTTAAAAAATAATAAAATAACCTAACTTCCCTTTTAAATATATATTTAAAATTGTGGCCTGATTAAAGTAGTTTGACTATGTATGTTTACTACTCTTTTGTCCTGATCCTTATCCCATATAATCCAATCTTTCAGGTCAGTAGTTATATTACTCATACCTGAACCTAACCAACTGTTAGTATTACCACCCGTTATCATTAATCCTTGATTAAAATTATTTATAACTATAGGATCTCCTAAATACTCAAAATAGTTTCCTTCGGTCTGAGTAAAATAATGATTGCCATTATAGTTGAATTTCATTGGCCCTATACCATAAACCACGGCTTTTCTAATTTCTAAATTGGTGCTAATAGCACCTTTAAATACTACTGTAGTCATATTTGGTTGATAAGTCACAGAATATGATAATTCATAATCTGAGTACTTAAACATTTGATCCTTATTAAAATTTAACGACAATTCTTCCTTATCTTTTATGCTAATGCCATCTGGGTATTGTGATGCATCTGCAATAGTCATAATATCCTTCGCCTTTAAATTATTACTTTCAAATACTGTATTGTCCAAAAATTTTTTCTTAATCCCAGAATCTATATAATATATGTCATCCTCATCCTCCTCTTTTACCAATGTGCCGGTAGGTAATTTATCTGACAAGTCAACGCCCAATGTATAAGATGAAGAAAAATATCCGGGTATAATATCCTGAACCATAGAACCCCAATTATCTCCATATAATTCTTCGGCTATCTCTGCCGACGGTATTCTTCTTAAAACTCCATTTGGCTCAACCGCATACACATTGACCGTATTAGCATGGGTAATTAATTTAGTGCTCGGTTTATAAGGCATCACCCCGCCATCAGGATATTCATCTAACTCGCCAATATCCACTTTCTCTACATTGGAAAAATCATCATGCCAGGTAAAGTAAGTCTTATCATCGGGAAAGATATACTTTGCACCGTCTTCACCTATGTAATAAACAGCAGCTCCTTTTTCATTTAAAGCCAACAGTGAACCCGCCGGATAAGCGTCTTCTTGGGCTGACAATTTATATAACGGCAATAAAATTAAAATTGTCGCAAAAAAAATTATTTTTCTCATAAGGTTTTTTATTAATGTTAAAATTTATAAAATTAATTTATTGCTTACACTTCACCTGCTCCATAATACTGAAGACTAGACTCTTCGTCATACTCCTGTCTAGTAAAGGTTGCTTGCACGACACATGCTCCACCCTTCGGCTTTGCTCAGGATCTTACGAAAATGAGACAAATGAGACAGTATAAAAGGAAAATTTTTGATCCGTACCCCGTTTAGTGGACACTATTTTCTGGGGTTTTTAGGCTCAAAAGATGATTTCTGTATTCTACAGGAGTCATCTTTTTTAAATTCTGATCCGTACCCCGTTTAGTGGACACTATTTTCTGGGGTTTTTAGGCTCAAAAGATGATTTCTGTATTCTACAGGAGTCATCTTTTTTAAATTCCACTGCCTTCTCCTAGTATTGTAATAGTTAATGTACTTACTGGTCAAATCTTTTAACTCTTCAAAGCTGCTACAATGCTTGTAGTCGACCTTGGCAGGTACCCCAAATTTAAGACACCTTGTCCATATGATATAATAGGCATATAAAGAAAGGAGAAACAATTATATGCCTAAAGGAAAACCCTCAGTTAGTAAAGAAGTTAAAGAGCAAATTATCAA
>Ga0210050_1000449_pt1 | contig 52750 bp, 50 predicted proteins | sample CryGey132114_all_FD_185463 | JGI IMG/M metagenome (GOLD analysis project Ga0210050, IMG submission 185463) | Groundwater microbial communities from aquifer - Crystal Geyser CG22_combo_CG10-13_8/21/14_all (SPAdes) (version 2) | ecosystem: Environmental > Aquatic > Deep subsurface > Groundwater ... | reverse complement strand
TCGAACTTAAAGATGCATTAAGAGGAGTAAACTTTTAATTATCTGAAAAAGTAATTAAATAAATCAACACGGCAACAAAAAACATAACACAGTACCTTTGTTTTTATCTAACTTTCAAAGTCAGGTTAAAGTTATAATAAAAATTAATTAATTTATAATAAAATTAATTAATTAGTGTCCATCCACAAAGTATAAAATTTTGAAAAATTTTAACTTTTTCAAGGTAAATTATTATGTTTTTGACAATTTAAAAATCTTATAGATTTTTAAAGATTGAAAATCTTATAGATTTTCAGTAAAATTACGAGTTTATGGATGGACACTAATTAAAAATATTTATTTTCGTATTTTTAATTTATTTAAACATTTAAAGTTATAATAAAAATTAATTTATAATAAAAAATTAATTATATAAAATAAATTTAATAAATTTAAAATGTCAGTGCATCTAAGCAAAAGGGATAAAATCGTGACTTTGTTGATAGCAATTGTGCTAATTGGATTTATGGCAATGATAGCAATTTTTGCATCGTGTAATTTCTTTGAACAGTTTGCGATAGATAAGTGTGCTGCTAGCTGTTTGTTTAAAGATTTAGCATCGTGCTAAAATAAAACAAAACAAAAAATCAAACAAAAAAAATTAAAAAAATCAAAAACATATTATTAAATAATCTAAAATGCCTGAAATATTCAGCCCCATAGATATGAAAATTGCCCTGGTCTTTTCAGCAATTGTTTTGACTTTTATAATTATAGGAGCACTGATTTGGGGATGGCATGCGCCGATTGTCGGCGGACATTGAAAATGACAGTAGTAGAATGAATATTTAGGATCGCGTCTGCCAGTTGTTTGTGAAGTGAGAGTAAAAATATAAGAGACAATAGATAATTGTATTTGTTTAGATAACTGGATTTTACCTCGCCATATTTGATTTTGTAATTGATAATTTATGCCAGATTTGTTAACCTCCTTGTTTGTCATTATTTTTCACTTTATTCTTTTAACTATTCCAAAAATTAATGCAAGCACCGGTAAAATTTCCAGCCTTCCGGCATACATTAAAAAAACAAGAGTAATTTTTCCGATTATGCTCATATCAAACCACGCTGTTCCGCCCAGTGTATTTAGTCCGTTATCACTTATTGCTGTTGCAGATACAAACAATGCATCCATAGGCCCAAATCCCAGGTAAAGGAATATTAGAACTCCGAAGCCATAAATTATAAAAAACAGAAAAACAAGAAATGTTATGTAAGAAATTTCCTCGTCGGTCAATGGAATACCTCCTAATCGAACCTTAACAACAGCGCTTTCCGGAAGTAAGACCTTTTTTATTCTCATCCACGCATTCTCTGCAAGGATTAAAATTTTAAGGACTTTTAATCCCCCGGCCGTTGATATGCTGCATCCCCCGATTATCATTAGTACAATAAGAATAAATTTACTCGCATTGTCAAAACTTCCTATGTCTGCATTACAGAATCCTGTTGTTGTTACGGCGGAAATCACATTGAATGTTGATTGTTTTACTGCATCATCTGCTGCATAGTGCTGTAAAAATAATAAATTTACACAAATAACGATGCTTCCAATAACGATGAGCAGTAAAAAAATTTTTAACTCTAAATTTCTTAAAACAACGGCAAATTTCCTGTCTAAAATATTGAAATGAATATAAAATGATATTGCTCCAAGTATCATAAAGAGCATTAAAACAACCTGCGCAGGAACATTATCGTAATAAAAGCCAATGCTATCATCATGGGTTGAAAATCCCTGCGTTCCGATTGCCGTCATAATATGAGCAATAGAGTCAATAAAATTTACACCTAATAACAGCAAAGCAGTAACTCCGATTATAGTAAATAGAATATAAATTTTCCATATCTCTTTTACAGTTCCCTTCATTGTTGTTTTTATTCTTTCGGTTCTTGCTTCGGCAGAATATAATTTTGCTATTGTTGGAGAAGGTCTTAAAATCAAAAGGAAGAGCATAATTATTCCTACGCCTCCAATCCATGCAAGTCCGCTTCTGAAAAATAAAAATGTCGGAGAGTGTGCATCTAAATTTTGAATCATAGTTAAGCCGGCTCCTGTAAAAGCAGACATCGCTTCAAAATACGCATCAACAAATTTTATTAATGGGTCAACCGAAGTTGAAGCAATATAGAAAGGTATTGAACAAAATAAAGGAATAAGCATCCATGCAACAGCAGAAAGCACAAGAGCGTGCCGTGTTTCCATACGACCATCAATTCCAAATTTATAAAAAAATCCTGCAAATGCAGCCATCAGTCCGCCCGGCAAAATATAGGAAATATTCTCATAATTGGAGTAATCTGAAATAAAGGCGAAGAACCCCAAAATGAATATACTGATTCCTATAATTACAAGTGCTTCTCCTAAAAATTTAGATACTATTTTTATGTCCCGTTTGTCAATACAACGCATTTCAATTATATAAATTTTTTAAATTTTTTTAAATTTTTTTATATACGGAATTAATACTTTAAGATCGCAATCTTTGCGAGCAATGCCGCGATCTGTATTCTTTCATTTGCACCTTCAACCAGCCGGAAATTACATTCCCCAATCGCATCAACAACCTTCATCTTTGTTTTATCATCTATTTCTTCAACATAAAAAATTTCCCTGCTCATCTGAATTAACACATCTTCTCCGGCAATTCCATAATTAAGCATAATATTGTCAAGCATGTTCCGCGAATCTAAAAATTTCCCGTCAATTGCCAGTTTTAAAATCCACCTTATCTGCTCCGGCTTTGCATAAGACGCAATATTGAATACATTTTCTTCATTAACCTCTCCAATCACAGATGCCGACTGGAGAATATTTATTGATTTTCGGACATCACCTTCGGATATTTCGACAATTGCATTAATTCCGTCGTCTGTAAATTTCACCTGTTCAATATTTAAAATTTTTTTAAGATACTCTTTTATTGCTGTCCGCTGGATTTTTCTAAACCTGAAAACAGCACATCTGCTCTGGATAGGGTCCATAATCTTTGAAGAATAATTGCATGACAATATGAATCTACATGTTTTTGTGTATTGTTCCATTGTTCTTCTCATCGCCTGCTGTGCATCGTTAGTCAGTGCGTCTGCTTCATCCAAAAATATGAGCTTAAAGTCCATAATTATTGGCATCGTTCTCGCAAATTCCTTGATTTTTCCCCTTACAACATCTATTCCCCGCTCGTCGCTCGCATTCAGTTCCAAAAATCCATCCTTAAAATTTTCCCCGAAAAACTCTCTTGCCAAACATAATGCAGTTGTTGTCTTTCCTGTTCCCGCGGGACCTGCAAAAAGCAAATGAGGTATATTTTTATCTTTAATGTATGCAGTCATTCTTTCGGTGATTTTTTCCTGGCCAATAACATCCTTTAAAAATTTTGGCCTATATTTTTCTGTCCACGGAAGTTCCATTTTAAATTTTACTGATGATATTAATTAATATTTTGGAAATTTTAAGATATATGATTTAATTTTGACAAAGTTTTCAAAATTTTCCATATAAATTTAATTATTACTAAATATTACTAAAAATTTTGTTTGCAACAAAATATCCAAAAACGGAAATCGCCATTAAACATGTATCAAACATGAATTGAATATTTTGATAAATTTATTGAAAAATACCATACGATTACAGGTAAATTTTCATAACATTGTAGAATGTATTCCTTTGTGCAGGAATCCTTCCGGTCTGTTTTATTAAATTTACCATTTCTTCCCTTGTTTTTCCGCTAAATTTTATTCCTGCATCCTGAACAACATTTTCCTCAATTATTGTTCCGCTGAAATCGTTTGCACCGTAAAATAAAGCAATCTGTGCAAGTTTTTCACCCTCGGTCAGCCAGGATGCCTGAATGTTCCGTAAAAATTTATTAAATATAATTCTTGATAATGCAATTATTTCAAGGTAATCGCATCCGCCAGCCAAAAATTTTCCTTGAGATGATAAATCTGATACATTCAGGGCAGTATTCTGCGGCTGAAAACTCCACGGAATGAATGCGGTAAAGCCATCCGTTTCTTCCTGAATATCCCTTAAAAACAACAAATGTCTCAAACGATCTTCTTTACTCTCACCAAATCCATAAACCATAGTTGCAGATGTTTTAATTCCGGTTTTATGTGCCTTTGTAATAACCTCTCTCCATTGTCCGGCAGAAATTTTATAAGGAGAAATTTTTTTTCGGACATCATCAACCAGAATTTCAGCACCTCCTCCTCCAAAACTTTGCAATCCATCATCCCTGAATCTTTCCATTACATCCTCAACAGCCATGTTGTTGTTTTCTGCGATAAAGTAAATTTCAGCAGCAGAGAAAAAATGTCTCTGAACACCGGGAAATTTATCCCTGACTGCTTTAATAATCGTCTCGTAATAACTTAACGGAATGTCATTGTTTAATCCACCCTGAAGCAGAACTTGTGTCGCTCCCAAATTTTCCGCTTTTTCAGTTTTTTGCAGAATTTCATCAATGGTTAATACATACGCATCGCCTGCGGATTTGCTTCTGTAAAATGCACAAAATTTACATTTGCTTGCACAAATATTTGTGTAGTTTATGGTTGTGTCACAGACAAATGTTACGGTATTGCCGCAAAATTTATTCCTTATCTGATCTGCAATCAGGCCAAGTGTGCTCAGGTCAAAATTTAACAATTCCTTTGCTTCTTCAAGGGAAAATTTATATCCATTAATACATTTGCTTATTATTTCCTCTGCTGATTTTGCCTCTGCTGATTTTTCGTTCATTATTCATTTTTTTATTTTGTTTTAGATAAAGTATTTTTTCTGTATCAAAACTGACTATTTTATAGTCCTCGCCGCAAAGATCGCAATGAAAATAAATAACTGATTTACTGCCAAAATTTCCATCTCTGTCAACTACAATTTCTTCCCAATAATCTTTTGGACAATTACATTTCTTAAATTGCATCGTAAAATTTAATTAAGATAAAAATTATCAGAATTACACATACCAATTACAATTATTAAACATAGATTATTATATAAACATAGATTATTGAAAAATATAGATTATTGAAAAATATAGATTATTGAAAAATTTTAAGATAAATTTATTCAGTAACAAAAAATGAACTTTAACAGCGAAAAATTTAACAGCGATACATCTGAAATCCTTGAACGGGCAGCAAAATGTGAAAAAATTTCCGAAAAAGACGGAATTGCATTAATGAATTTAACGAATTCAAACGACATATTAAATTTAGGTATAGCAGCAGACAGGATAAGAAAGCAAAAGGTCGGAGATATTGTTTCCTTTGTTTTAAATTTACACATAAATTATACAAATACCTGCATAAGCAAATGCGAATTCTGTGCGTATTACAAGGATAAAGAGGACAAAGGTGGCTATGTTCTGTCAGTTAATGAAATTTTAGAGATGATAAAGAAGGCAAAACAAATAAGCAACATAACAGAGGTTCATATTGTCGGGGCTCTAAATCCGGAAATTTCTGCTGAATATTATGAAGATATCCTGAAGGAGATAAGGAAAAATTTTCCGGACCTGGCAATTAAGGCATTTACGGCAACAGAAATTTTCTTTATTGCAAAGAAAAATAAAAGCAGCGTTAAAGAAATTTTGGAACGGTTTAAAGATGCTGGATTAAATTTTATGCCGGGCGGTGGGGCTGAAATTTTAAACGATGAAATAAGGGCGAAAATTTGTCCGAATAAAATAAAAAGCGATGAATGGCTTAATGTTATGGAAACCGCACACAAATTAAATATAAAGAGCAATGCGACAATGCTTTACGGACACATTGAAAGCAGCGGAGACAGAATCAGACATATATTAAAGCTTAGGGATTTGCAGAAAAAGACAAACGGATTTCTGGGTTTTATTCCTTTAAGTTTTCATCCGAAAGGCACAAAACTAGACAAGGAAAGAATTGTCAAAATGCCTGTAAGTGGAATAGAAGATTTAAAGGTTATTGCTGTCTCACGAATATTGCTCAATAATTTTGACAGTGTAAGGGCTTATTGGGTTATGATGGGAAAAAATTTAGCCCAGGTGGCACTTCATTACGGGGCAAATGATTTTGACGGAACTGTTGGAAAAGAAAATATAACCTATTCTGCGGGAAAAATTTCAGAAAGAAGTGCTGGTATTGATGAACTGAAAAATTTAATAAAAGGGGCTGGCAGGATTCCTGCTATACGAACAACCGATTACAAAATAATAGAAATTTTGGAATAAAATTGTCTTTTTCTCTGAATTTTTCTCTGAATTTTTCTCTGAATTTTATTTTTTCTAATTTTTACTTTTTGGTTGCTTCTCTCATTTCTTTGACAAAATTTTCCAGCACCTTCAAATCATTAATTTTGTTTATTATTGCACTTCCGATAATTACTCCGTCAACTTTGTCTTTTATTGCATTTATGTGGTTTGCATTTGAGATTCCAAATCCTATTGCCAGTGGAATTTCTTTCTTTATATCTTTTAAGACCTTCTTTACTCCTCCAATAAATTTCGGCTCAACATTTAAATTTTCTCTTGCCCCAGTAACTCCCAAAACAGAAATCAGATACAAAAATCCGCCTGCCTTTTCAGATATCTTCTTAATTCTTTCTTTTGTTGATGTTTGTGCAACCAGAAATATTAAATCAATGTCGTGTTTATCGCATAAATTTAATAATTCATCACTTTCTTCAACAGGCAAATCAGGAATAATAATTCCTTTAATTCCGTTCCTGCTGCATTCCACAACAAATTTCTCAAGTCCGTACCGGTAAAGCAAATTATAATAAGTCATACACACAAGAGGAATGCCTTCGTCTTTAACTTCTCCACAAAATTTAAAATAAACATCAGTATTCATTCCGCTCTTCAATGCCCTCCCACTTGCCTGCTGTATGGTTAGACCATCTGCAATGGGATCGGAAAATGGCATTCCCAATTCAATAACATCTGTATATTTTTTTAAAATTCTGACAATTTCCATGCTCTTTTCAAAGTTCGGGTCTCCGGCACACACATAAGCAATTAATACACATCTTTCTTCTTTTTCCTTTACATATTTAAATTTTTCCGAAATTTTCATTGTGAATTTTTACAATTTTTACAATAATATTTTACAATAATATATTTTACAATAATATTTTAATTTATCTTAAATCTAACATCAATTACTTCTGCATTAAATAAATTTAATTAAAAATTTAGAATTTTAAATTATTTATTTACAAAACCTTATTTATAACCTGCGTTTCCCACCCCAGCGTAAAAGTTTGGGCGTAATTTTTAAATCCTAAAGATTTAAAAATATCCAAACGATAGTGAGGTTATTTTCAAATTCGCAGAGAATTTGAAAAGACACGAACGAAGTGAGCGTATTTTTGTTGTTAAGTATAATTAATTTTGTAAATTTTTAAAATTACCCGTAAATTTTTTGATGGTGGGAAAGATGGGTTAAATCTAACATCAATTACTTCTGCATTAAATAAATTTAATTAAAAATTTAGAATTTTAAATTATTTATTTACAAAACCTTATTTATAAGAACAAAATTTTAAAATAAGATTGAAATAGGATAAAACAAGGATAAAACAAATAATAAATAGTGTCCATCCATAAGCTCGTAATTTTACTGAAAATCTGTAAGATTTTTAAATTGTCAAAAACATAATAATTTACCTTGAAAAAGTTAAAATTTTTTCAAAATTTTATACTTTATGGATGGACACTAAATATAAAAACAAATAATAAATATAAAAACACAAATAAAAACAAATAATAATAAAAACAAATAATAATAAAAACAAATAATAAATATAAACAAAAGTGGAAAGTGATGCATTAAAATTATTCGGAAGATGGGAATATATAGTTGAAGTGAAGGATATAGGATTGAAAAGATATATAAATTTAAATCCAAGGTATATTCCAATTACGCACGGAAAATTTGCAAACAAGCAGTTTGGAAAGGCAAATGTGAATGTCGTCGAACGAATGGCAAACAAAATGATGCGTTCGGGGCAGGGTGCAAAAAAAATGGTTGGAAAATATCTTAGGGGCAGAGGAAACACAGGAAATAAATTAAACGCATTAAATGTTATTAAAACCGCATTTGAAATAATAGAGAAAAGAACAAAGAAAAATCCGATACAGGTATTAGTAAATGCATTGCAAAACACTGGTCCGGCAGAAGAGACAACATCAATAATTTACGGTGGAATAAAGTATCATCAGGCAATTGACGCATCTGCATTAAGAAGGTTGGATTTCGCATTAAAAAATTTAGCATTGGGTGCGTTTGCGACATCATTTAATACAAAGAACACGCTTGGAGAAGCACTTGCCAATGAAATAGTTTTGGCTGCGAATAATGATACGAAGAGTTTTGCTGTTTCAAGGAAAGAAGAAACGGAAAGAATTGCCGCATCGTCGAGATAAATATAAAATTTAATAAGTCCGATAAAAATTCTAAATTAAATTTAAAACAGGAATTTAAAATAAAATGGGTCGTGCAGAACAACTTGCTGAAAAAGCCGTTTCAATGATGCAAAACAAGACAAATATAAGAAATGTAGCAATAGTTGCCCATATAGATCATGGAAAAACAACATTAACCACAAATTTACTTGCGGGAGCAGGACTTATTTCTGAGAGTGTCCTGGATAAAGACAAGATTACAGAGTTTGCTCCTGATTCATGGGAAGCAGAACAAAGAGGAATTACTATTGATTCCGCCAATGTTTCAATAACACATACTTATGAAAGAAAGGAATATCTCATAAATTTAATAGATACGCCGGGCCATGTTGATTTCGGAGGCAATGTAACAAGGGCGATGAGAGCAGTTGACGGTTGTGTTATTGTTTGTTGTGCAGTTGAAGGAATAATGCCTCAGACAAAAACTGTCTTAAATCAGGCAATCAACGAAAGAGTAAAGCCCGTGTTGTTTATAAATAAAACAGATCGTCTTATTACGGAATTAAAACTTACTCCGGAAGAACTTCAGAAGAGATTTATAAAAATAATTTCTAATGTTAATAGCATGATAAAGATGCGTCAGCCAAAAGGTGTTGACTGGACGGTGGATGTAGCAAAAGGCACAGTAGCATTTGGTTCTGCCAAAAAAAAGTGGGCAATAAATGTCCCGTATATGAAAAAGACAGGAATATCATTTAAGGATATTATTGATGCGTGTAATAATGAAAAACAAGAAGAACTGGCAAAGAAATCGCCTCTTAACAAAATTGTTATGGATATGGTGATTTCAGCATTACCTGCGCCGGTAGATGCACAAAAAGTCAGAATAGAGAAGATATGGCGCGGAAATGCCGAAAGTGAAACAGTTGCAAAAGATATGCAAATATGCGACCCAGGCGGGAAATTGGCAATAATGATATTTGATATAATTTATGACAAACATGCTGGAGAGATAGCAATCGGAAGGATATATTCCGGCACAGTGCATCGGGGTGATGAAGTATACTCTATCGGAAATAAAACAAAAATGAGGATCCAGCAACTTGGTTTGTACATGGGTCCGCAAAGAGTAAATGTTGCAGCAGTCCCATCAGGAAATATAGTTGCATTAGGTGGCGTTTCAAATACTTTTGTCGGAGATACGATAGCAGGCGAACCGATGACTGCATTTGAAGAAATAAAACATTATTCGGACCCGGTAGTTACAAAGGCGTTTGAACCGAAAAATATAAAAGACATTGGAAAGCTGGTTGAGGTCTTAAAAGAAATGGAAAAAGAAGACCCTACATTAAAGGTTAAAATAGATGAACAGACAGGTGAAAACCTGGTTGCGGGAATGGGAGAATTACACCTGGAAATTGTGGAACATCGGCTAAGAGACAGAGGTGTTGAAGTAATAACATCCCCTCCGATTGTTGTATATAGAGAAACAATTAATAACAGTCATGGTGATATAGAAGGAAAATCTCCGAACAAACACAATAAATTTTATCTCGCAGTTGAGCCGCTGGAAGAAGAGTTATACCAGGCAATTATAAGTGGAGAAGTAAAAGAAGGAAGAAGAAAGTCAAGAAGTAAGGACTTAAGAGCATTACTGGTCTCAAAGGGAATTAAAAGTGATGAAGCAGCGAGTATCGTAGATATATTCAAGGGAAATGTACTCATTAACCTGACAAAAGGTTTGCAGCACCTGGATGAAACAATGGAACTGATTTTTGATGGTTTTGAGCAGGTTATGGAAGGAGGTCCGTTAGCAAAAGAGCCAATAATAAAAATGAAGGTAATTCTGCACGACGCAGTTCTTCACGAAGATGCTATTCACAGAGGTCCGGCACAGGTGTATCCGGCGGTTAGAAATCCCATATATGCAGGAATTTTGCTCTCCAAACCGACATTTTATGAGCCAATGCAGGATGTTTTTATTCAGATACCTCATGAACACATTGGAGCGATAACAAGCGTATTGCAGTCAAGAAGAGGGCAAATAGCGAATATTTTGCAGGAAGAAGAATTAACTACAATTGAAGGAAGAATTCCTATTTCAGAAACATTTGGAATTACAGGAGATATAAGGGGAGCAAGCGAAGGACATGCTTTGTGGAATTCTCAAAATTCCGGGTATGATGAAGTGCCCCGGGAATTGCAGGAAAAAATAATTGGTTCAATAAGAAAAAGAAAAGGTCTGCCAGAACCGGTTCCAAAACCTGAGGAATATCTGGAAAGGTAAAGGATAACTAATAAAAAATTTAATATTTAAAAGTTAATTTATAACATTAATTTAAAACAGCATTTATAAAATTTAAAATAATTTCGCTAACGCTCAAATATTTATAAAAAATAAATTTTTTAAAATGGCAGAGAAACCACACATAAACATGGTATTTGTAGGACATGTAGATAATGGAAAATCAACATTAGTTGGAAGATTGTTGTATGAACTTGGAGAAGTTTCTGAACAGGCAATGAAAAAACTCAGGGATGAGGCAGCAAAAATAGGAAAGGCAACATTTGAATACGCATGGGTAATGGATACTTTGAAGGAAGAAAGAACAAGAGGAGTAACCATTGATATTGCACACAAGAAATTCCAGACAGATAAAAATTACTTTACAATTATAGACGCACCGGGACACAGGGACTTTATAAAGAACATGATAACCGGAGCAAGTCAGGCAGATGTATCAGTACTTGTTGTTTCTGTCTATGACACAGTAAACAATAAAGATGAAAAAGGCAATATTCAACTGCTTCCGCAAACAAAAGAACACGCATTCTTATGCAAGACATTAGGTGTTAACCAGTATATAATTGCGATGAATAAGATGGATGCTGTAAAGTATGATGCAGAAGCATACAATGCAGTAAAGGATGCACTGGTTAAATTTTTAAAACCAATTGGATATAAAGTTGATACCATTCCGTTTATTCCTCTTTCGGCATTTGTGGGTGATAATTTAAAGACAAAAAGTACAAATATGCCATGGTACAATGGCCTTACTTTTTTGGAGTGCCTGAATAATCTTGTTGCCCCGCCAAAACCCATAGACAAACCATTACGGCTGCCAATTCAGGATGCCTATTCAATTACGGGTATAGGAACAGTTCCTGTAGGCAGAATAGAAAGCGGAATATTAAAGCCTGGAATGAAGATTGTTTTTATGCCGTCTGCAATTGTGGATGAAGTTAAAACAATTGAAATGCACCACGAACAAATTCCTGAGGGATTACCGGGAGACAATGTTGGTTTTAACATCAGGTCATCCAAGAAGGAAGATATAGTAAAAGGTAATGTTGTAGGAACATTAGGTAGTCCTCCGAAGGTTGCGGAAGAATTTACTGCACAAATCGTTGTTTTGTACCACCCGTCTGCAATAGCAGCAGGGTATTCACCTGTTTTGCACATACACACTGATCAGGTAGCATGTAAGTTTGAAGAATTAATAAAAACCGTTGACCCAAGAACAGGACAAACAAAGGAAGATCATCCAAAAACAATAAAGGCAGGAGATGTTGCAGTTGTCCGGCTTAAACCTATGAGAAGTACAGTTGTTGAAATAGTCAAGGATTTTCCGCCTTTGGGAAGATTTGCCATCAGAGATATGGGGCAGACAATTGCTGCAGGAATGGTTTTGGAAGTAAAGGCAAAAGAAGTTAAGATAAAAGCATAAACATACAATGGAAAGAGCAAGAATATTAATATACGGAAGTGCGAAGCGAAATGTTGAAAATATAACAAATCAGATTGTCTCTATTGCAAAGAATAACAGGGCAGTTGTCAGAGGACCGATACCTCTTCCAACTAAAAAGATAAGGGTTGTTGTCAGGAAGAATGTCAGCGGTGAAGGAAATACTGCATGGGACAGATGGGAAATGAGAATTTCAAAAAGAATAGTGGATATTTACAGAAATGATAAAGCAATGAGGGATGTAATGAAGATACCGATGCCTGATGATGTACATGTAGAAATAGATGTAAGCAGATAATTAACTTTTTGGGGAAATTAATTAAACCCCATTATTTTTCTGTTTCTTTTCTTTTTTATCTTTTTATTTTTCAAATTTTCTTATGGTTTTTCTTTGGATATTTGATATTTTTGTCAAATACTTTATTTTAAAAATTCATTTAGTTTTATAATTTGTTGAGGATATTTAAAATCACCTCGCCGTAATTTGGAGATTTTTAAAACTCCGCGTTTTGAAAATTGTGTTTTCAAAACCAACAAATTTGACCAAGTGATCCAAACATTTGAAATTGGGTTCGCTTCGCTCTCATTTAAAAATTTCGTAAATTTTTAAAGATTGAAAACTTGCAGTTTTTAGTATTTAAAAAATACCATGATTTTTTTAAAGATTGAAACCAACGGTTTCATTATTTCATGACTATCGGCTAAATTAAATTTTGACCAAATTAAATATCTAAACCAATTGAAACAAATACTTTATTTTAACCATATATGACAATAGGTAAAACAAATAAATAAATCATTTATTTTAACCATATTTTGAAAATAGCCGATAGTCATGTATTTAAAAAATACCGGGATTTTTTAAAGATTGAAAACTTGCAGTTTTCAGTATTTTAAAATCTCAAAGATTTTTAAAGATTGAAAACTTGCAGTTTTCAGTATTTTAAAATCTCAAAGATTTTTAAAGATTGAAAACTTGCAGTTTTCAGTATTTTAAAATCTCAAAGATTTTTAAAGATTGAAAACTTGCAGTTTTCAGTATATTTTAAAATCTCTTGATTTTAAAATTGCTTAATTTTGGATTTTTCATTGCTATTTTATTGGAAAGCAATCCTAATATTTATGTACTCAAAACTAAATGATTTTTATAGATGTTAGTTTAAAAATATCCGAATGATAATCGGGTTATTTTCAGAACGCAGATGGCAGACGGTCTCTGATAATAAGAAAAAAGATAAAGAATTGAAATATGAGAAACTATTAAAGTCAAAGAAATCAAAGACAAGGAATAATTCTTATTATGGATTTAATTTATTTTTTAAAATTTTCCTTAAATTTTCCTTATTATGTTAAAAGTAAGAGAAATATTCTCAAGCATCCAGGGCGAAGGAATATATGTTGGAAGAAGGCAGATTTTTGTGCGGTTTGCCAAATGTAATCTGGACTGTGATTACTGCGATACGGCCCACAAAAGAGAAGGTAAATTTTGCATTGTCAACGGAAAGAGAAAAATTTTAAAAAACGCCGATGATATTGCAGATGAAATTAAAAATTTATACACAAAAGATATTTTCAGCATTTCATTAACCGGAGGAGAACCGCTAATTTATACATCTTTAATCAGGCAGATTCACAAAAGAACAGATATTCCTCTTTACCTTGAGACGAATTCAACGCTTCCCGAAAAGGCGTATGAAATTAAAAATTTAATAACTTATGCCGCCTGCGGAATAAAAATAAATTATCCGAAATTTTATAATGACTCGTTAAAGACAATAGAAATTCTGAGTGGCAAAAATTTATTCGTAAAGGTTGTTATAACAAAAGATGTTGATACGGGTCAAATAGGGAGATTAGCAAAGAATATAAAAAACATTGCTGATCCACCATTCGTTTTACAGCCGCAAACAGGGATAAAATGGGATAAAATTTATAAAAACAATTTATTGGAAATGAGTGAAACCGCAGGTAATTATTTAAGTGATGTCAGAGTAATTCCGCAATTGCATAAATTTTTGGGATTTGAATGAATGTCCATTTATAAATTTATTCAATAACTTCACATCCCTCTAAAATTTTTTCCGCGTCTTCTTCTATATTAAATTTGTTAAATATTGTCCATCTGTCCCTGACTTTTGGTGCAAATTTTAATGCCTCAATTATATGTTTCCTGGTTATTCCGAGTTCATAAGCATTGGTTGGCGCGCCAACATCCTTTAATGCCTCTTTTATCTTCTTCCAACCCCATTTATTTTTATGTGAATAAATTTCATGTAAATATGCTGAAATGATGGTTCCGACACCGCATTGTTCTCCGTGTAAAGCGCGCTTAAATTTATATTTTTCCGAAAGTGTATCTATTGCATGACTAAATAAATGTTCTGAGCCTGATGCTGGTCTGCTTGAGCCGGCAATTGCCATCGCCACGCTGCTGCTGAGTAATGCCTCAACCAAAATGCTTATATCTGAAAAAATTTTTTTGGAGTTTTGCATCACAATTTCTGCACTCATATTTGAAAGTGATGCCGCATAATCACCAAAATATTCGTTTTTTTCATCCCTTGCCAGCTTCCAGTCAAGCACAGCAGTGAAATTTGAAATTGCATCTCCAAAACCCGAAGCAGTTAAATTTTTAGGAGCATCACTTATTATTTTCGTATCAGCTATGACTGCGAGCGGAGAATTTGTTTTAACAGAAACGCCTCCCCTAACCGAAGCATAAGGAGATGCAATTCCGTCATGGGATGCAGCAGTAGGAATACTTATAAAAAGGAGTTTATTGTTAAACGCATAAATTTTTGCTTTGTCAATCGTGCTTCCGCCGCCGACGCCACATACAAAACCAAAATTTTTGTTTTTACTGATTTCTTTATCAGGACTTACAACTTCCCCTTTAATTTCACCACAAATAATGTCTGCAAATTTTTTTGTGAAATTTCCTGAAAAAATTAAAGGGTTTTTTAAATTTAACTCGTTGCATATCTCTTTAATGCTATGGATTGCTCCTTCTCCGACAATTACCTTGCGGGGCAATTCTATATTTTTCATAATTTTTGGTACTCATCCCTTTAAGTTGGGATAATTAATTTGTGATATATTTTTTAAAAATCTGCTTAAAAATTAAAATTGGATATTATAAATTTAATTTTAAACATTACTGGACCTACACAAAACAAATATGAATTCTTGACTTTTTATGTTCATTTACAAAATAATATAAGTAAGTCCTATAACTTATAAAAATATTAGTAAAAAAAAAAACAAATATAATAATTATCCCAATTTTAGTGGGTCAGCACCAGATGTTGAATGGCACGAATTTTTGCACTGCAAAGATAAGGGTTGTGTCCATTTTGGAAAAGAAATTTTTAAATTTTATGAAGGAAACGCAACAGAAATCTAAATTAAATCTAAATTATTTAAAATTTAAAATTATTAAAATTATTATAAATGCTTATTGTTATCACCGGAAAAGGGGGTGTCGGGAAAACAATGGTTTCTGCTTTGCTCGTTAAAGCCATTACCAAACTTAAAGAAAACAAAGATATTGAAGGAGAAATTCTGGCTGTAGATGCAGACCCTGCCTCAAATTTTGCATCTGCACTGGGAATAAAAGCAATGGGTAGTGTCGGAGATATAAGAGAAGATATGAGAAAAAAGATGGATAATGGCACATTTCCGCAGATGGATAAGGAAATGTATTTTGACGGAAAGGTATTTGAAATCACCGCTGAATGCTGTATTCGCAACATAAATTTTGAGTTTATTGAAATGGGCAGGCCTGAGGGTTATGAATGTTACTGTGCATTGAACGATATGCTGAAGAAAATTTTAAAAAAGATGGAGAATGCGTATAAATTTATTGTTGTTGACTGCGAGGCAGGATTAGAACATATTTCAAGAAGGACAACTACAAAAGCAGACATAATGTTCATCGTCACAGACACTTCAAATGCCGGCTTCAGAACTGTGGGAAAAATAAGAGACATGGCGGAAAGATTTGGAGTGAAAAAAGAAGGAATTTTTCTCGTGCTAAACAAATTTAATGAAAATTTAGACAACGAAAATTTAAAAGAAAAAATTAAAATCTCCAAAATTCCAGAAATTTGCAGAATTCCTTATGAGGAAGAAATTGCAGAATTTAATCTGACAGGAAAACCGTTAACTGAAATTTCAGAGGATTCAAAAGCATACATAGCGATTTTAGAAATTACTCGCAAAATTGGACACCTTTAAATTTATCAATTGTCTCATCAAAATTTAGAATTCCAAATTCACTTATAACCTTGCTTATCAGTTTTTGAGCAACAAAATCATACGCAATATTTTCAATTTCAATTAAATTTTTATTATTTAAATTTTTATTATTTTTATTTAAATTTCTATCACCCCACATTTCTTCCTTTTTTCTTAACTCTTTTATCTCACTTAATTTGTTCTCTTTGTCTAATTTCACGCTTGACACGGCAACATAAACCGGCTTATTATAAAATTTTGCTATTATTGCTATGTTTAATGTTCCGATTTTGTTTAAAATTCCGTATTCGTCAATTGCATCACAGCCAACCAAAACAAAATGGGCATCTCTTATGAAGTGTGCAACAGCAGAGTCAGTTATATGAATGTTCTTTATCCCGGACATTGAAATTTCATCCGAGGTCATTCTTCCGGTAAAATTCGGCCTTGTTTCTGTGTTTATAACAGTAAAATTTTTTCCGCTGTTTTTTGCACTTTTCAACATTCCTATAACCGTCTTTGAATAGCAATGTGTTAAAATTTTTGCATCCTGCGGAATAAAATCAATTTCAGATATCTTTTTTTCGGCCCCACCTTTATATTTTAAAAATTCGTCAATACTTTTATTAAAAATATCCCCTGAATTTTGTTTTTTTAAATTTTTAATTACAGACTTTATACAATTTTGTGTTACAACCTCGCTTTTCATTGCAAAGTATAAAATTTTTCCTGCTTTTTCAATGTCTTTAACTGAACTATGTGTTTTGTAAAAATTTTTAAATGACTCAATTGCATACCTGCTTATTTCCGAACCCTGAATGTCGTAATTTTTTATCTTTTGGGCAACTTCGTTTGGAAGCATTTTGTTATTTTTACATGTTTTTATATTTTTACCCTTCTTTCTATCGTTTGTTTATGGGGAAATTTTAAATAGATTCTTATATCTGACTTTCTGCAGATCACCTTCAAAAACGCGGTTTTCAAACCGTGAAGATTTGAAAATACACGAACAAAGTGAGCGTAAAACTTTGTAAAATTTTTTGTTAAAAATTGCAAAAAAATGAGATTAAACCCATGTTTCCTACGATTTCTTGTTTTAACAATTTGTTTTCTTAAATATTAAGTAAAAATCTCTTGATTTCTATGTTCTTTTCTTGTTTTTTATTATTTTTAAGAACCAATTTTTATTTTTTATTTATTACAGATAGATGTATTCCTATTTTTAATATATTTTTAAGAACCGACCATGAAAACTTTACATCCATTATGTCAACCAGTGAAAAAAATAAGGGCAAAGTCTATATAAAAAGTCCACAAAAAGTCCACGAAATGTTTAAAAGAGGAATTGTTGGAGAAATGAATATGTGTAAAAATAATAAAACAATACTTAAACTTGTGAGACCAAATTATGAAGAAATAGAAATATTAAAGTTGTTTGGAAATGAGCACATCGTTGATAAATCACATTTAAAATCAATGAATATCAATTACTAAAAAAGAATTTAAGAACCAACTAATTAAAAAGACTTGAGTAATTTTCGTTCATGTGGGAGACTTGGGATATATTTATTTATATGAAATTTAAATTTATATACACTCAAACTAATTACTAAAACAAGAGTTTAATTTAAGTATATTTATTTATATGAAATTTAAATTTATATACACTCAAACTAATTACTAAAACAAGAGTTTAATTTAATTAAAGTTTAATTCATTAGAAGAATAATAAAGGATAATAAAAATAAAATACAATAAAAAATATATAAAATGGCAGGACAGAATATAGGGCAACCGGTGCTTATATTGCCGGAAGGTGCTTTCAGAAGTACGGGAAAGGATGCTATGAAAGCAAATATAACAGCAGCAAAATTTGTAGGAGAAGTAGTAAGGACAACATTGGGACCTAAAGGAATGGATAAAATGCTGGTTGATGATTTGGGGGACATAACCATAACGAATGATGGGGCAACTATCGTTGATAATATGAAGGTTGAACATCCAGCAGCAAAAATGATGGTTGAAATAGCAAAGACACAAGATAAAGAAGTTGGAGATGGAACAACGACAGTTATTGTTTTGGCGTCGTCATTATTAGATCAGTCAGAGAAACTTCTTAACTCGGGAATTCATCCGACAGTAATAATCAGGGGCTATACAATGGCTGCATTACAGGCACAAAAGATACTGGAAAAAAATGCTATGAATGTCACACTTGCTGACAGAGATATTCTTGAAAAAATAGCGACAACTGCAATGACCGGAAAAGGGGCAGGGGCAGCAAAAACAGAAATAAGAAAACTTTGTGTAACTGCTGTAACAAATGTTGCCGTAAAAGAAAACGGAAAAGTAAAAGTAAATCAGGACGATATTCGGCTGGTTAAGAAGATCGGAAAAAGCATGGCTGAGAGTGAATTGATTGAAGGAGTTGTTATTGAAAAAGAGACACTGAACATTGATATGCCAAAAATAATAAATGATGCAAAAATTGCATTGCTGGATGCTGCTCTTGAAGTAAAGAAAACAGAAACCGATGCAAAAATCTCAATAAGGGATCCTTCACAGATGCAAAAATTTTTGGAACAGGAAGAAAATGCCTTAAAAAATATGGTTGATATTGTTAAAAAAAGCGGAGCAAAAGTCCTTTTCTGTCAGAAAGGCATTGATGATGTTGCACAGTATTATCTGGCAAAGAATAATATACTGGCTGTCAGAAGGGTTAAAAAGTCAGATATGGAAAAACTATCAAAGGCAACAGATGCAAATATTGTCAGTTTAATAAAAGACATGTCATCAGATGATTTGGGATTTGCAGGAATAGTTGAACAGGTTAAAATTGCGGGAGATGAACTGGTTTTGGTTAAAAAATGCAAGAATCCAAAGGCGGTCTCATTGCTTTTAAGAGGCGGAACAGAACATGTTGTTGATGAACTTGAGAGGGCTATAAAGGATGCGATAGGAGGGGTAGCAAGTGCTATTGAAATTGGAAGATATCTTGTAGGTGCAGGAGCAATTGAAATTGAATTATCCATGGGGTTGGAGAATTATGCCAAAACAGTCGGGGGCAGGGAACAACTTGCAATATCTGCATTTGCAGAGGCATTGGAAATAGTTCCGAAAACGCTTGCAGAGAGCGCGGGACTTGATGCCATTGATACAATAGTTTCATTAAAAGAAAAACACGCAAAGGAAAAAGGCGGAATTAATTTTGGTGTTGATGTGATGAATAAAAAGGTAGATGATATGTATGAGCAGGGCGTTTTTGAACCGCTTAAAATAAAGACACAGGCAATAACCTCGGCAACAGAAGCAGTTGAGATGATTTTAAGGATAGATGATGTTGTTGCATCGTCAAAGAAGCCAATGCCACCAATGCCTCCGGGAGGAGGATATGGCGGAGGAGGCATGGGCGGAATGGAGGGCATGGGTGGAATGGGAATGGAATAAGACCTTTCAAAAATCACTGACCCACAGACAAAAATTTATATTTTATTTTTTTGTTTTATTTTTTTGTTTTATTTTTTGTTTTAAATTTAAGACATTTTAAAATGCGATATGATTCGCAGGTTTCACAGGATACTGAAAATTTTATAATAAAAATCAGGGATGTCAATGTAAGCGAAGAAGAAATTTCAGTCATCCCTAAAGAGAAAGGGATTGAGGTTAAAATTTCAGATGAAAATTTACGATTTAATTCACCGAAAATAGATATGGAAAACATAATTTCTGATTTGAAGGACAAAATTTTAACGGTAAAGGCAAATATATTAAAAGAGAAACAGGAAACACAGAAACCAAAGGAATTAACAGATAAAATAGGAATGTTCCAAAAAGAGATAAATGACAGAAATAAAGAGATTGAAAATTTAAAGAACAAATATGAGGCATGTTTAAGGCAGCTTGCAGATTTTGATAATGCGCGAAAAATATGGGACAACAAAGAGAAAGAAATTAAAAAGTACGGGGCAAAGGACTTTATGCTCAATTTACTTCCTTTACTTGATACCTATAATGCAGCTTTTGCCTCATACAAAGACAAAAATTTAAGTGTGGAATCAATGGAGCTCTTTGAAGGAATGAAAAAAATTTACGAGCGGTTAATCTGTGTTTTGAAAGAGCAGGGATTGGGTGAAATTTCGTCTATGGGAAAAATTTTTGACCCTTATAAGCATGAGGTGCTTATGCAGGAAGAAACAGATAAATTTCCCGATGGCACAATAATTAAGGAATTTCAAAAAGGATACATTTATAAAGATATGCTGTTAAGGTCTTCAAAAGTGAAGGTTGCGAAGGCAAAAAGCAATGATAATGACAATAATAACAATAACAAAATAAATTAATTAAATACAAAAATAACAGGACTAACAATAACAAAATAAATTAATTAAATACAAAAATAACAGGACTAACAATAACAAAATAAATTAATTAAATACAAAAATAACAGGACTAACAATAACAAATTTTTATATTAAAATAACAATATAACAATAATCTCAAAATAAAAATTTAAAAAAGTCAAAAAAATTAAAAATGGGTGAAAAAATAATAGGAATTGATTTGGGAACGAGCAATTCGGCAGCAGCAGTAATGGTTGGCGGAAAACCAACAATGATTCCAAGTGCGGAAGGAGTAAGTATGTATGGGAAGGCATTTCCGAGCTATGTTGCATTCACAAAGGACGGACAATTGCTTGTCGGAGAGCCAGCAAAGAGGCAGGCACCAATGAATCCAGAAGGAACTGTTTATGGCACGAAACGTAAGATGGGAACCAGTCATAAATACAAAATTTACGGTAAGGAATATACGCCCCAGCAAATTTCAGCAAATATATTGCAAAAGATAAAAAAAGATGCGGAAAAATTTTTGGGTGAGCCAATACATAAAGCAGTGATTACTGTTCCGGCATATTTTGACGATAATCAGAGACAAGCAACAAAGGATGCAGGTGAAATTGCCGGATTAGAGGTTGTCAGAATTATTAACGAACCAACGGCTGCTTCCCTGGCTTACGGCTTAGACAAATCGCAAAAAGAAGCAAAAATTCTGGTTTTTGATTTGGGAGGAGGAACGCTTGATGTTACAATCATGGAATTCGGTGGAGGTGTTTTTGAAGTTAAAGGAACATCAGGAGATACGCAATTAGGTGGGGTAGATATGGATAGTGCAATTATTGATTACATTATTAATGATTTCAAAAGCAGAGAAGGTGTTGACTTAAGAAATGATAAGACAGCATTTATTCGTTTGAAAGAAGGTGCGGAAAAAGCAAAAATAGAACTTTCAACAACCATTGAAACAGAGATAAATTTACCTTATATAACTGCAACACAAACGGGACCAAAGCATCTTATCACAAAAATAACGCGGGCAAAACTTGAAGAATTAATAAATCCGATAGTTGAAAAATGCAGAAGACCTGTAGAAATTTCATTAGATAAAGCTAGTATAAAAAAAGAAGATATTGAAAAGGTCATAATGGTCGGAGGACCTACAAGAATGCCTGTTGTCTATAAATTTATTGAAAATATTTTTGGAAAGAAAGCAGAAGGTGGAGTTGACCCAATGGAATGTGTTGCAATTGGAGCGGCAATCCAGGGTGCAGTATTATCTGGAGAACTCCATGATATTTTATTGCTGGATGTAACTCCTTTAACCTTATCAACCGAGACATTGGGCGGGATAGCAACACCATTAATTTCAGCAAATACGACAATTCCGACAAAAAAATCACAGATATTTACTACCGCAGCTGATTTCCAGACAGCTGTTACAATTCATGTTGCCCAGGGTGAAAGACCTCTTGCCAAAGACAATACTTCATTAGGTATGTTTAACCTGACAGGACTTCCCCCTGCTCCAAGAGGGGTTCCGCAAATAGAGATTACTTATGATATTGATGCTAATGGAATATTAAATGTCAAAGCAAAGGATTTGGGGACAGGAAAAGAAGCGGGAATTACAATAAGCGCATCAACAAAATTAAGCAAGGAGCAGATTGAGCGTATGAAGAAAGATGCGGAGAGGTTTGCAGAAGAGGATAAAAAGAAAAAGGAAGAGCAGGAATTAAAAAACGAGGCAGAATCACTAGTATACCAGTCAGAAAAGTTAATCAAAGATCTTGAAGGTAAAATCAGCGAAGAAAATAAGAATAAGATAAATGAGGCATCCAAGGAACTAAAAGAAGCAATAGGAAATAACGATATGAGTATGATGAAGACAAAATTTGAAAATTTAAAAAACATCTTGCAACAAGTAGGAACAGCGGTTTATCAGCAGGCATCCCAGCAACAGCAACAGCAACAATCACAGGCAGGGTCTGGTGGAGTAGGTGAAGGAGATCAGCAAAATCAGGAGAGCAGCAGCAGCCAGCAGGGTCAGGAAGATACAGGACAGAATACAGGAAAAGGTGAACAAAAAGAAGAGAAAAAAGACAGCAAGGTTTATGATGCGGATTATGAAGTGAATAAATAAGAAATTTTGTTGTGATGTGGTTTGTCCGACGGAAATTTTAAATTTTTAAATTTTTTTATTTTTTGATTAAACAATAAAAAATAATGAGGAAATATGATAACAACCACAATAATAACAGGATTATAGTGAATCTATCAACATTTTAATTATAATAATTTTAGTATCGGATTTGTGTTTGTTTTTTTAGGCAGGTCCGAACGACATCAGGAGGTTATATTGACAGAAAAGTCTGCTTTTACTGCCAAAGCACTTAAGGATTTATACGATTCTGTAAAAGAAGAAGTAGGAAAAGGTTATTTTGGACATACTGTTGAAGTAAAAGGAAAGATTGAATGTGGCAAGCCCTTAACTTCGGAGTTGACTAAAGAAGAGTGTGTTTTTTATAAAACAGAAGTAGAAAGGAAATATGAAGAGACATACTCCGTAACCAATCCCTAAACCCGGAGGAGAAATTAATGACATAAAAAGGTAATGAAACAGTCAGCCAAAACACTTTATATACTGCCTTTTTTATTGCGGATAAAACCGAAAAAACAAAAGTAAATCCCTTTTCATTTAATATTAATTTGCCTCAACAGGGAAGAAAAACTTTAGGTTATACATTAGAGTTTTAGGTGAGGCGTCTGATACATCCGGTGAACTAAAAATTGCCAAGCCAGTCGCAAAAAGCGGAAATTTCATCATTTCAACAAAGTCAAAAGAAGAACTAACAGAAGAAATCAGAAAAAAGATACAATATTTAAAATCGGAGCTGTAATTTGTTTTGTTTTGGGGCAATATTAATCATAATCATGTATGGTTTTTTACAAACTGAAATTTGCCAGACAGAATAAATAAAATGACAGGAAACACATGAATATGACAACCCGCTATCCTAATGGCCTGCTTCTATTTGGCACTTAACAATTCCTTCATCAGCAATAACAATTCCTTCATCAATTATTTTAAACAATTTTTTTTGTCCTTCTCTGATAAATTTATGTTTTTTCATTATGGTAAATCTGCCTGTGTCGTTTAAATTTTCCCGTCCAAGTTCAATGATTACCTTACACCAGTATTTTAAAATTTCCCCGCCGACAGGTGAAATTTCCTTTGTCTCAATGTCAGTATAGACCTGATTTGTGATAATAATCGGAATGTTAAATTTTCTGCTTATTCTTAGCAAAATTTCAAGCTGTTTTCCGAGCAAAATCTGCCTTTCCTGTCTTTCATTTATATTGTTCGCTTCCTCAAGCCGATAGAGCATTGTGATTGAATCAACAATAACAAGCCCGATTTTTTCATTTATCATTTTTTCAACACTGTCAATCGCTGTTTTTTGCTCCCTGTATGTTGTGGGTTCAATCAGAATTATGTTTTTTAAGACAGATGTTGTTTTTTCTTTGGATATTTGCTTTACTCTTTCAACCGAAAAACCACCTTCTGTATCAATAAATATTACTTTTTTTTCCCTTAATGCAACATTTACAGCAGCAATCATACATAAATTTGTCTTTCCCGATGCAGGAGGTCCATAAATTTGTGTAAGTGTTTTTTCCAAAATTCCGCTGCCAAAAATTTCATTAAAAATTTTATCTGTGTTGAGCATCATCTTAAATATTAAGGGTATTTTTGTTATTTTAATCTTTTTTTTTCAGAGTGTTCAAGTTCGTTAATATTGTTTATTCTTTTATATGCAACAATTAATGCAGTATATCCGAATAAAGAGACAAACCAGTAACTAATTATACGGTCAACTATAACCGCGGCAGCGGCATATTCAGAAGGAACGCCTAAAAGAGTGTAAAGTCCGGTGCTGCTAACCTCCCATATTCCTATTCCCCCAGGCAAGGTCGGAATGTATGAAATTATAAGTACAACAACAAGCACGGTAACAAAAACAACAATGTCAATGTTATAGCCAATTGCAATAAATATAGTATATAATCGTAAGAATGAAAAAAACCAGATGATGAAAGAAATTATAGTTCCAAGTCCGAAAATTTTTATATTTAACCCGTATTTTGCTCCGTCATGAAACTCTGAAACAATATCGTCAATTTTGTTTTTTGTCTCAGACATTCTTTTTTTCAGAAACGAAAATTTTGAAAATAATTTTATAAAGAATGTTACGATTTTTAAAGCACGTTTTCTGTCAACAATGGACAAAAAAGAGACCAAAGACAATATTCCGACAACTATTGCCGCAATTATGAGAAGCAGTGCAACGTATAAAGAAATTTCATCCGCAAGAACAAAATATAGGGATATGAAGATTAACAGCAGCACAGGCAAAATTTCAAGATTTAAATTTATAATTGCACTTCCGAATGACTTTGCCACCGGAAAATTATCTAATTTTGAAAGAATGTATGCTCTTATCGGCTCGCTGACAACACTTCCGGCAGGAACAATATTTCCGGAAAACAGTCCGACAGATGTTGCCAAAAACAAACTCGTGAAGGAAATTTCCTTATTTTTTATTTTATCGTAAAGCACGATTGCCCACCTCAATGTGTGGAGAAATATTATAAAGACCTGCAGGCCAATCAGCAGGAGCAAAATCCGGACATCTAACTTTGACATAGCACTCCAGACCTTGTCAATTCCAATCAGGAAAAGTAAGAGAATCAGGATAATAATGCCTATTATGAAAAGTACAGTGGTTCTTTTATTTATGTGTAATGGTTCGGATATTTTTGGTATGTTTGTCTCTGCATGCATTTTTGGACTTCGTGAAATTAACTATAAATTGATCATAAATTGATCATAAATTATTGGAGAAAATTATAACTCAAATTATAACTCAAATTATAATTCAAAATTTTACAAAATTTTAAAACAAAATTCAGAAATTTATAGTGAATTTTTCAACTTTTAATTATTTATTTTGAACATCAATATTGCATATTATGATTTGAATAATAAATATGGATAAAAACAATATTCTCAAAAGATGTCAAAATGACTATATATGAATAGAAGAAGGGATAGAGGGAAGGTATTAAAACAAAATTAAAAAGAGATTAAGAAAAAAGAGTAATAGGATATAGAAAGTATGGTCCGTTATAAAATTTCCTCAATCTCTATATTTGTCATAAATCCATATTTTTTCTCATTTATTATCAATGTTGGAAATTCTTCTATATTGTAAATTTTTTTAAATGCATCTATAGTTGACAGATCCAAATCAGCGTCAAATGAAAATACCATCAAGTCATTCACATATTTTCTCTTTAAGTCGGTAAGAATCATCCCCTGATCGTTACATTTATTACATTTTGAATTGTAAAAATAGAGAATTATTGGATAATCAAAGCTGCACCTTTCCTTTAATTTTCTTGTAAAAATATAATGTTGCGTTTGCATCAAAGTATATTCCTTCTTTAGATTTTTATAAGTTGGTATGTCAATTTTCTTTGATTCTTCAAATTTTTCTACTTTTATTCCTGTGGCATAGCTGTCGTTTGCTAATTTTTCAACTATTCTTGAAGATAAATTGCATGTCTCATTTCTTATATTCAAATCATAAAGAATTTCGTTAAGATTTGCACTTTTTATCATCATATCTATTTCTTTAAACTCTTCTTTTAGAACTTCCGATTGCTGAACATTTATTTCTATACCTAAAAACACCCCGAATAAAAACACAATTGTTGTTAGTATAGCAGCAAATATGTATAAATTTTTGTTCATTTTATCACATTATTTATTATCTTTTTACCATCCTTTTTTCATACTAATTTTTCTATAGATTATGTAAAATATGCTCGCCATAAAAAATGTTGAATATATTAAAAAGTAAAAGAGTAAAAAATATACTGCGGATTTTAATTTTTCTTTATTTGTTGTTTTTTTATTATCTATTTCTCCTGAAAATTTAAAACTTAAAAAGATTACTATAATTGAAATAAGGAAAAATACAAGCAGAAAACCTGACATAAAACCAAATTCAAAATTTATTGAAAAGTCAATTGTTGCTATTCCAAGTATTAGTTTTTTTACAAAATTTAATATCGGCTGGATGAAGGTAAAAAACAGAAAGGTAAATAAAAAGAACAACGCTGCAAAACTCATTACAAAATTCATCGGTATTATAAAGAACCCCAAATTCGGAGAACACCTGCTAAATATCAGGTCTCTATGATTTCCAAAAATATTTTCTATATATCCTCCATACCACCTTAATCTTTGCCTATATAAATTAAAAATTTTTTCAGGTGTCGTGGTGTAAGTTATGGCATTTACCGAATTTTCAATTTTTAAGCCAGTTTTCTGTATTTTCATAGCAATTTCCATGTCTTCAACAAGATTTTTTTCATCAAAAGAAAATTCATTAAAAATTTTCCTTCTATAGATGCTTCCAGGTCCCGGAGTTACATATACTGCATTCATAAAAGAAAGAATTTTTCTTATATATATTGAAAATAAATACTCAATATATTGTATTTTCTGGATAATATTTTTTGTTTCTTTAACCTTCATAGACGGAGTAACTGCAACAACATTTCTATCATTAAATTTTTCAATAACATTTTTCAAAAAATTTTTTTCAAATTCAGAATCAGCATCCAAGCAGCAAACAAAGTCATCATCTGCCTGGCTTATGGCAATATTTAAGGAGTTTGCTTTTCCTGCATTTTTTTCTTTTTTTATTAATTTAAAATTTTCAAATTTTTCATACCCTTCGCAAATTTTTACCGTGTTATCCTTTGAGCAATCATCAACAACAATTATGTGCAATTTTTCTTTCGGGTAATCAAGATTTAAACACGACTCAACAGCATTCTTTATGTTCTTTTCTTCATTGTATGTAGGAATAATTATAGCAACTGTCGGAAAATCAATTATTTTTGAAGATTTGGAAATTTCCTCTGTTATATTTTCAAATTTTTCAATAACAATAAGCAAAAATAATATTGCTATATATAAAGATAAAAAGTAAAGGACAAATGTTGTTGTGATTATAATATCCATTCTTTATAATTTTACCAATTAACTTATTAATTTGTTCTTGTTTACTAAAAATAGCATAACATACTGTTTTTTCTTAAAATTGTAATTACACTTAAATTTATCAATATCCAAAACCAAATTTTAATACCTCTATTTTAAAATTATTTTAAAAACCCGAATACAAAAATGAAAATTTATCCGATAATCTCTCCATCGGCCGATTCAAACACATACCTTTTAGAGGATGAGGAAGATGAAAAAATCTGCATAATTGACCCCGGCTACACACAGGAACATCTGGAAAGAATAATTTCAGTCCTTGAAAATGAAACTGGAAAATTTGGAAAATTTCCGGATTTTATAATAAATACACACTGTCATTACGACCATATAGCAAATGATGAATATTTTGCAGACAGGGGAATAAAAATTTTTCTTAATGAAATTGACGGAAAGGCGATTTTAGAGCAAAACGATGAAAAAATTTTAGCCTGTTTTTTTGAAATGAAGGTACCGAAAATAAGCAACATTGAATTTGCGGATAACGATGAGCTCATAAATTTAGGCAAGACAAAACTTAAAATTTTGCACACGCCTGGACACACATCCGGTTCAATCTCCGTTTATGAAGAAAAAACAAAGTCATTATTTTCAGGAGACCTCGTATTTTCAGAGGGTGTAGGAAGAATGGACCTGCCAGGCGGAAATTTTGAGGACTTAAAGCATTCAATAGATAAAATTCTGGACTTAAATTTTAAGACATTTTATCCAGGACACGGAAAAACAGGAACTTATGGAAATGTGAAGAGGATACGAAAATTTATATAAGCAAGCAAAGAAAACTGACCAATTTATTTGTTGGATGAGTTTGTCAAATAACATATTTTATATGATACTAATTCATATATCTAATATGGTTGAATTATTATTATGTGAGTAATGTAAAATTTGGTGCTCATCCCTTTAAATTAACCTCATTTGGGAGGTATTTTTTAAAAATCCACTTAAAGATTATATTTTTAAGCATGTTTTAGGATTTATAGAGGAAAATATTAGAAATATTAGTAAAAAAACAAATATATAATTATCCCAATTTTAGTGGGTCAGCACCGAAAATTAAACGAATTTTTAAAAATACATACATTTTAAAATTTAAAATAAGTTGCTCGCAATGTCGTTCGTGTATTTCAAACAAAGTTTGAGATCGATTCGCTTTCATATTTTTAAAAAAGTGTTTTAAAATGAATGAAAACCTAAAAGAGGCGTGCGGAATTTTCGGAATTGCGGGAAAAGAAAATACAAATATTTACAGTAAAATTTATTACGGACTTTTTGCCCTTCAGCATCGCGGGCAGGAATCAGCGGGGATAGCGGTAGCAATGGTTAATGCAAACGGCTTTAAGCAGAAAGGAATAGTTAAAGATATGGGCATTGTGCCTGAAGCACTGCGAAATAAATTTGTTGAAGGAAATTTTGGAATTGGGCATGTCAGATATTCAACAACGGGTTCATCATCCATTGAAAATTCCCAGCCGATTCAGATAAAGTGCAACGATGAAATTTTTGCAATTGCACACAATGGAAATATCGTAAATACTGCTGAAATCAAACAAAAGTTAAGGGTTGCGACATTTCTCACGACAAGTGACAGCGAGGTTATTGCAAATTTAATTGCACATCATTATGTGTCAGGCAAAAATTTTCTGGAATGTCTGAAACAGGCAATGAAAGAAATTGTGGGTTCTTATTGTCTGGTAATCCTGTATCAAAACAAAATTATCGCCGTGAGAGACCCAAACGGATTCAGACCTTTGGTTATCGGAAAGAACGAAGACGAAGAAGGCGAAATTTGTGTTGCATCGGAAACATGCGCATTGGACGCAATTGGTTTTTCATACATGCGGGATGTTGAACCTGGAGAAATTTTTGTTGCAGAGTATGCAAAGGGCATGAAAATTTCATCATCAACATATTCTGTATTAAAGGATAAAATTTCCCACTGTATGTTTGAATATGTTTATTTTGCAAGGGCGGACAGTGTTATTAATAACGCATCCGTTTATCAGGTCAGGAAAGAAATGGGAAAAATTCTGGCAAGCGAAAGTTATGTTGATGCAGATATTGTAATTCCGGTTCCTGATTCCGGGATTACTGCTGCAATCGGATACGCAGAATGGTGCATTGAACATAGTAAGCGAATTTGCTACAGCGAAGGTCTTATGAAAAACAGATATGTGGGAAGGACATTTATTCTTCCAAATCAGGCAGACAGAGAGAAGGAATTATGCACAAAGTTAAATCCTATAAAAACAGAGATTGACGGAAAGAGAATCGTGCTTATTGATGATTCCATTGTCAGAGGAACCACTATAAAACGGCTCATAAAAATTTTAAGAGATAAAGGAGCAAAAGAGGTTCATATAAGGGTCTCGTGTCCGCCAATAAAATTTACGTGCAAATTTGGAATAGATATGCAGACGGCAAAGGAATTTATAGCAAGAGATAAGAGTATTGATGAAATTGCAGCATTGATAGGGGCGGATTCTTTGCAGTATATAAGTAGGGATGGCTTAGTCAAGGCAATCGGAACGGAAAATTTATGCTATGCGTGCCTGACGGGAATTTCTCCTGTAACTGAAAAGCAGACGAAACTGATAGAGTGAAATTTAATGTTTTTTATTTATTTGCATTGAATCCTTATTAATGATAGGGTTGTTGCAAAGGCCCTTATTTTTAAGTTTGTGGCAATTGATAAAAACCCTGAAAATTTATACCCTTGTTACAATATTGGATATAAGGGCATAACTTTTATGTAATAAAGAGCCTGACATACTTTGAAGATGCAGAGAAGACATAAATCCAAAAGTGTTAAAGAAACGTACCCGGGATGAAGTAAAGCAATTCATACAATCAAAAGTGCGGGAATATATGTAATCTCAAAGTAATCCGGATTAAAACGCCTGAAATTTAAAATTTACCCATAAACCACATCACCAAGCATCTTTTCTTCTTCATCCCTTTTGTATTGTGTCCATCCGATAAAAATCCTGACAACAATACTAGTCAGAATTAAAATAACAATCGCCCCGTAAACCATAAAGAATGCACTGACTATGTTTTTTTCGGTTTTCAAATCGTCTGATTTTTTCTCATAAATTTTTGCTTCGCCTGTCTCACCTGCGGCATCGTAAAATTTAATCAAATTTTCATAAATTTTTTCATTCTCATCATACTTTGTAATTACATAATCATAAGCAAACGGATTGAGCAATATTCTTCCTGTTCCAACGACAAAAGTGTTTTCTTCTATTTCATTTCTTACATTTTCTGCATCGTCTTTTAATTTTGATGCCTTTGTTATTGCCTGTATGTATTTTTCCTCGCAAATTTTTTGTTCGGGAAGTTCCTGGCCGTAAATTTCCCCAATTTTTTTGGATAAAACCGCACATCTTTTATAGTCTTCTTTTTTATAAATTTCCAGATTTTTTCTTATATTTTCAACTTCTGCATCTATTTCGCTTTTTTCTATGTTTCTCGCATAATTTAAAATTTTTGTTGCTTTGTCAAGCAGTTCGCCTGCTGTTATCAGTTTCTTTGCCATTTCTATCTTATTTATGCTTCTTTTGATGGCTGAAATATGAGATAATTTTTCACCGAGAGCATCTGTATTTTTCATTGCTGAAATTTCAAAAATCAGTGTTTTGGATGCGGAAAAAATATACATCGTTCCTGCAAGGTCTTTTAAATTTTGCTTTTCGGTTGATGTTTTAGCACCTTCAAGCATCAAAATTAAATTTTCCGATATTTCACTTTTTGGCATATTTTTTGCCTCTGCAATTGATTCGTCAAGTGACGGAAAATAAACTAATGTGTTTGTAGAAAATTCATTGCTTCCTGCATAAATTGTTCTTATTTTAAATTTCCACTCTCGTTTTCCTAATTTAGCATCTTCCGGAAGTGAAATTTTAAATGTGAAATTTTCAGATGAATTTGGCTTCACATAATCAATTGCAGGCAGAGTTATCCACCCATCTTCTCCGGATATTTTTTCAATTGCTATTCCTTCAATCGGAGTATATTCGCCGATTTCTTCAATACGCAGTGATTTCTCTAAAGTATTTTTGCCTTCTGAAAATGTTAATGACTCAAAATCAATATTTTCTGATATTCTCATTACCGGATATGGAACTTCATACATGAAGAGGTAGTCCACATTGTCTTCCGGTTTATTGTTTGTTGCTTTTGTCCGCGTGTTTAAGGTATAATTTCCGGGAACTAAATTTCTTTCAGGAACTGCAATAATAATTTGTTTTGAATCGCTTTTTCCTGCATCTATTTGCTTAAAGTAGAACGGAGGAGATTGTCCTTTTTCATCCTTTATATCCAAAAATATTGGTTTTTCTTCTTCAAGCGGCTTAATCTCAACAGTAACATACTTTGCTGGCTTATACCCCATAATCTCCTCTATAATAATGTTTCTGCTATACTTTTCACCTGCTTTAGCCTTTCTTATGTCGTTATCCCATTTTACCCACAATTGCGGCGGAGGATAAATAACATTTATTGTTGCCGTAAGAGAGACAGTAAAAAAATTATTTCCGAATACATTCGCTTTACAGGTATATTTTCCTTCCGGTTGTGATGACGGAACTTCAAAATCAATGCCAATAGTTTCAGTTGTATTTTTTGAAAGTGTAACTGGTGACATAGATACTACTATATTTCCGCATCCAACACCAGTTGCATTCAATGTGACGCTAAAATTTGCATCATTTGTAACCTGCACGCTGTAACTTTCTGAAAACGAACTCGTCTTACTTTTTGGCTCATCAAACAATATTTCAAGTGTAAATGTTGTCGGGGTCATACTTATTGCCTGAACATTTGAAATTAAAGCAACCGTAATTATGCAAATACAAATACAAAAAATGCAGAATATTCCTGATTTATGCGATTTATGCATATTATGTTGGAAATTCATCATTAAAACCTGAGTTTCCCACCCCAGCGTAAAAGTTTGGGCGTAATTTTTAAATCCCAAAGATTTAAAAAGATACGAACGAAGTGAGCGTATTTTTGTTGTTAAGTATAATTAATTTTGTAAATTTTTAAAATTACCCGTAAATTTTTTGATGGTGGGAAAGATGGGTTAAAAACCAGATTTAATTAATGTAAAAATTAAATGTAAAAATTAAATGTAAAAATTAAATTTGGATAAAATTAAAGATAATAAGATAAATAACAGGATAAAATAACAATATAAAATAACAGGATAAATCTTAAACTGGCTCAAAACAGGATAGAATAGTTTTTCCAGTTAATCCCGCACAAATTCAAAGCATATCTTTCCGGACAATAAACCCATCTTTTGTCACGACCAGGTTATTTAGCGGATTTTGTTCATGTATTTTTTGCGATATGTATTCAGGATTGAAGAAGTCAATCTTAAACATTTTACATAGTTCGCCTGCCTTGTTCCCGACGGTGCTTTTTGAAACATCAAAAAATGAGGACAACAAATCCATACCGATACCTTCTTCACTTTTGAAGTTCGCACGGCAAAAAGCCCATATTATAGAAGCCGCCCAGATATTGGACTTTGTTCTCGTAATGTCTATTTTCTGCTTTCGCGATAATTTTTCCAAGATGTGCAGACAAATTCCTTTTTCCTCTTTTGTCAGATTGTCTTTAGCAAAATCAATTATGAGGTCCCTGATTTCCTTTATTTTTATATTTTTCTTTTCAGCATCCATTTTTCATTGATTTTATCTGATTTTTTTCATTTAATTTTATTTTATGCCTTTATAGTCCTAATTATAATTACAATTATATCCAATTATAATTACAATCGCATCTTAATAAATTTATTAAATTTATCCGTTAAAAAATGGCAGATACAAATATGGATGCCCATACAGACACAAATATTAGAGAAAAAATTAAAGAGACATACGTTGTGCTTATAGTGGGGGGAGAAGGAACAAGGATGTATCCTTTAACATTAAATTGCCCGAAGCCGCTGATTGATATGTGCAACTATCCCATAATAAAACGCATATCTGAAATTTTTATCGTGCAGGGATGCAGAAAATTTATTTTTGCGAGCAAAGGCTACGAAAATAATGTGCGAATTAAAGAGGTTATGGGTTTGGGAAGGGATTTAGTAAAGAGGATGCAATCCCGCAATATTGAAATTTCTGACCTTGAATTTAACTATACTCCGAAATACGATGACAAAGGAAGCGCCGATGCAACGAGATTTGCTGCAAAATTTTTTAATGTCCGGACAGATATGATCATAGTCGGCGGTGATCAGATAATGGACATAAATATTGACTCTATGTTAAAATTTCATTATGAAAAAAATGCACTGATGACAATCGGATTGTTAAAGGTTGATGATGTTTCCCAGTACGGTGTTGTTGAATTAAATGAGAATGGAAAGATTGTGAAATTTGTTGAAAAACCAAAACAAAATGAGACCAAAAGCAATCTGGCAAATATTGGAGTTTACATATTGTCGCCAAAAATAAGGGAAATTTTTGAAAAGGAAGATGCTGCTGACAAAATTAAGGACTTTGGAAAGGATCTAATTCCTTATTTAGTCAATAATAATTATGAAATTTACGGGTTTTCGCACGAATATTACTGGAACGATGTGGGAACGCCCGACAGATATTTACAGACGACAGCAGATATTCTTAATGGAAAATTAAGGAATATAAAATTTAACAAAAACGAGGAAAGGCATGATGGAATTTGGATAAAGGAAGATACATACAACCGACTTATGTTTAAAATAAAAAATAAAAAAATTTTACTGCAAAAGCCGCTTCGCATAGGAAAAAACTGTGATATTTATGAAAATGTAACTATTGAAAATTCAGTAATAGGCGATTCGGTTATTATCCGTAATGGCTGTAAAATAGCAAACGCAGTTATCTGTGATTTTACTTATATTGGTGAAAATTGCACGGTTAATAAATGTATTATTGGAATGCACACAACAATTGGCAAAAACAGCAGGATAGATGCCGATGTCAATGAATTTGTAGCAACAAAATCAAGAATACCTGTAATTGGTGATGATGTTGAAATTTATCCGAATTCATTAATAGGCCCGGGAAAGAGGGTGGCAAACATATATAATGCTCATAAAGTTCTTGCAACAGGAAAATTTAGTACATTAGGAATGGATGCAAAGAGTGTATATTTTATTGAGAAAGAGTAAAAACATGATAAATTAACCAAAATGTATATTTTATTGAGAAAGAGTAAAAACATGATAAATTAACTAAAATGATAAAACATAAACATAATAATTAAAAATAATAATTATGCTATGAATAATAAATGAATAATAATTATGCTATGAATAATAAATTATACTATGAATACTATGATAATTATCAAAGTTTTAACAATTCAAAATGATAAAATTAATTCCGAAATTTAGCACGACAATACCTGTATTTGCAGAGAATATATCTCCTGACAAATTTTCTGGAAAAAGTGATGACGAAATCAAAAATATTGAAATTTTTTATGGAAACCAGAAGAAAATTTTGTCTGATTTGTTTGAAATTTATGATGATAGTAATAGCAGGGGGAACAATGAAAGCAACGAAGAAATTTTAATCGCCGGTGATGTGTCAATGGTAAGAGAAATTGGAAAGGGAATGACAAAAGGAAAAATTACAATTAACGGAAATGCGGGGATGCATCTGGGAGCATATATGGAAGGAGGAATAATTGAAGTTCAAGGAAATACTGATGACTGGCTTGGGGCAGAGATGAATGGAGGACTGATAAAAGTCAGCGAAAATACAGGAAATTTTGCAGGCGGGGCATATTATGGAAGTGTTAAAGGCATGGAAGGAGGAATAATAGTTATTGAAGGAAATGCCGGCAATGAAGCCGGAAGATTTATGACATTGGGAACAATTGTTATTAAAGGAAACGCTGGAAATTTTGCAGGCGTTCATATAAAAGGAGGCACAATATTTGTATTTGGAAATTTAGGTGGAAGGGCAGGAGCAGAGATGCATGACGGGACTATTGTGACAATGTGTCCTGATTCTAATTCATCCGGTTTACTTCTTCCGACATTTAAATCAAACACAATTGCAAAATTTTCGTTTATATATTTATTTTTAACTGAATTAAGGAATTGCGGCATTCAGATAGAGGATAAATTTTTTGGAAATTACGAACGGTTTAGCGGGGATTTCGCCGAACAGGGAAAAGGTGAAATTTTTTTATTCAGGGGATAGAAATTTTTGTTTTAGGAGTTATTTTTCAGTATTTATTTATATTTCTTTCTAATTAATAAACCCTAAAAATTAAACCCTAAAAATTAAAGTTATAAATTTAAATAGTTAAAATTTTAAACCCTTAAATTGGTATCGCATATTTTAATTCCAAAACATGAAGTAATGGCAGATGACGAAGTTGAAGAACTATTAAAAAAATACAATATAACAAAAGACAAACTCCCAAAAATTTATGAATTTGATGCGGCAATATCCGGATTAAATCCGGAGCCAAAACCGGGCGAAGTAATAAAAATACTGCGAAAAAGCCCTACAGCAGGAAATATCTTCTATTATAGAGTTGTAGTTCCGGGAACATTTCATGAAAAGGGTGCTTCAGAGCGTACTGAAGAGGAAATTGCAGAATACGCTGACGATGTAGGAGAGGAAGAAGAGGAAATTAATGAGTGATTGATAAGAAGAGAAATTTAAATAATTGCCAGTCACCCATAACCTTAAAATAAATATTAAAATAAATATTAAAATTTCGTCGGCGTTTTTTATGTTCTTTAATTTTATTCCTGTAAATCAAATATTTTAAGTCAAGTTTATAGTTGATTTGCTAATTTTTTACACCATTCAAGCAACTTAATAAATACTAAATTGAGTGTAAAATGTAGATAAATTCACTATAATTGTCCCAATAAATAAAAATAAAATAAAATGTTACGGATGACGGATTTCCTTGATAAGGATACAATAATGAAGTACCAGATTGATTCGTATAACTGGTTAATAGATGAAGGACTTCAGCAGGTAATTAACGAAAGAAAAATTTTACCGGTAAATATTGAGGGATATACTCTGAACCTGAAAAAAATTAAAGTAGTTCCTTTATGTAAAGAAACAGAGGGCGGATTAAAGAATAGACCGGTTTTGGAGTACAGAATTAAAAATATCACCTATCATGCAAGGATGATATTGACTGTTGAGAAGATATCCAAAAAGAAGGACAAATGGGGCAATGAAAAAGAAGAGAGTAGGGATATAGACATAGTGATCGGACACATTCCCATTATGTTAAAATCAAAGATATGTTTGTTAAACAAATTATCTGATGATAAATTAATTGCAAAGGGAGAGGATCCTGAGGATCCCGGCGGATATTTTATAATAAATGGAAATGAAAGAGTGCTTATTGGTGTAGAGGATATAGCGCCAAATAAAATAATAGTTACTTTTGATGATAATTTAGGAAAAAAGTCCGCCATGGCTAAGGTTTCATCAGTAAGGCACGGTTTTAGATCAAGAACAACTGTAGAAAAACCGGAAAATTATCCATCTATTTCTGTTTCATTTCCGGGAGCTATAAATGTACCTTTCGGATTTTTATCCCATGCACTGGGATTGACAAATAGTGAAATTATGGAATTGTTTGACGAAGACACACGAGCAGAAATATTGCCGACATTAACAGAAGAGTCCTCAGATGAGGCATTTAAAAAACTATGCAGGAAAATAAGTTTTGGGCATGCTGAAGAGTATCAGGAATTGAGAACAGAACAGACAATAGATAATTTTTTACTCCCACACATCGGAAACAACAGGAAAGACAGAAAGGCAAAAGCAAAATTTCTGGCGATTATGGCAAAGAAGGCAATCAGATTATTGCAGAAAAACAGGACAGAAGATGATAAAGATCATTATCAAAATAAAAGAGTCCGGCTTGCCGGGGACCTGCTTCAGGAATTGTTTAGGGTAAGTTTTAGTATGCTTCTTAAGGATATAAAATACCAGCTTGAAAAACAGTATACTCGAAAGAGAGATGTAAATGTAAGCAACGCTGTTCGTAGCAGGACAATGGACGAGCGGATAGAATTTGCACTGGCAACAGGTAACTGGACGGGTGGAAGAAGCGGAATAAGTCAGGTCCTTGACAGAACTACATTTCTTTCGTCAATTTCACACAGAAGAAGAATATCTCTTTTACTTGAAAAAACAAGACCCCATTTCGAGGCAAGAGATGTTCATGCCACACAATGGGGGAGGGTTTCTGCCAACGAAACGCCTGAAGGAAAAAACTGCGGACTGGTTAAAAATTTAACCGTCGGGGCAATTGTAAGTAAAGAAAGAGACGATTCTAAGATAAGAGAAAAATTAGAAAAAATATGTTCTCAAAGTAAATATAACACAGATGTGTATGTTAACGGTGTGCTTATGGGCAGTCATCCGGAGCCGGGAAAACTCGTTGAAAATTTAAGGGAAGAAAGAAGAAACGGAAAGATTCCTTATGATACATCTATCGTTTATGAAGAAAAAAACAACGAAGTCCAGATTTATTCTGATGTCGGAAGGGTAATGAGGCCATTAATTGTAGCTAAAAATTTAGATAAAAAGGCAAATGCAATGATTAAAGATGTGATAGAAAAGAAGGCAAAATTTGAGAATCTGGTGAATAAGGGGGTTGTAGAGTACCTTGATGCTGCCGAGGAGGAAGAGGCGTATATCGCAATTACCAAAGACAGGCTTACAAAAGAGCACACCCATATAGAAATTACGCCGTCTATACTGGTAAGTATTGCAGAAGGTTATATCCCCTTTGCAAATTATAATTCTGCGCCAAGAGTAGAAATGGCATCAGCAATGGCAAAACAGGCAGTGGGAATTCCTACTGTATCCTTTCCATCTCGTCTTGACACTTTAATGCATGTTATGGTATATCCTCAAAGACCCATGGTCAGAACAGATATTTCAGAAATATTTCACTTTGATAAAATGCCTGCGGGACAAAATTTTGTTGTGGCACTTTTATCTTATAAGGGCTACAACATGGAAGATGCCATAGTAATTAATCAGAGTTCAATTGAAAGAGGGATGGGCAGATCAACTTTTTACAGGACATATACTGCTGAAGAAGTTCATTATCACGGCGCCCAGCAGGATAGATTTGAGATTCCAAAAGAAGATGTTGAAGGGCATCTGTCAGCAGATGTGTATAAAAATTTGAGCAGTGACGGAATAATACTTCCAGAGACGGAATTTAAAGGTGAAGATGTGCTCATAGGAAAAACAGCCCCGCCAAGATTTTTGGAAGAAATAAGTATGTTCGGAAGAATTGCCGAGAGAAGAAGAGAGGCATCGGTAACGGCAAACGAAATGGAAAGCGGATGGGTTGACAGTGTTGTTCTCACAGAGACTGATGAAGGGAATACTATGGTAAAAATCAAAACACGGAGTCCGAAAATACCGGAAATCGGAGATAAGATGGCATCAAGATACGGACAAAAAGGAGTTATTGGAATGATTGAAAGGCATGAAGATATGCCGTTTACAAATGAAGGAATTGTACCAGATCTTATTATGAATCCACACGCCATACCTTCAAGAACGACTGTCGGGCATCTTATTGAGATGCTTGGGGGAACAGCAGGATGCCTGGATGGGAGATTCATTGACGGAACAACCTTTGAAAATGAAAAAGAAAAGAATTTAAGAACAATACTGGAAAAATCCGGATTTAAGAACAGCGGAAAGCAGATTTTATATGACGGAAGAACAGGAGAAAAAATAGAGGCGGAAATTTTTATAGGGGTCGTTTATTATCAGCGCCTTCATCACATGGTTTCAAATAAAATTCACATCAGAGCAAAAGGGCCGGTCCAGATGCTTACAAGACAACCAACGGAAGGTAGGGCAAAGCATGGGGGCTTAAGATTTGGGGAAATGGAAAGGGACTGCTTAATCGGGCATGGTGCATCTGCGGTCTTAAGAGACAGATTGCTTGAGGAGTCCGATAAAGTTAAAGTGCCTGTTTGTTCAAAATGTGGAGTAATAGCAATTCGTGATTATGAAAGAAACAAACTTTACTGTCCTGTTTGCAGGGACTCTCAGGTATACGAGGTTGAAATACCTTATGCTTTTAAACTTTTAGCTGCAGAACTATTAGGATTAGGAATTGTTATAAGATTTAAATTAGAAGATAAAATTTAACCATAAAATTTAAAAATTTAAAATAAACATTAAAATGTCTCTCCAAAAGAAGATTGGGTCAGTACAGTTTGAACTGGCTTCGGAAGATCTTATAAGAAAATTATCTGTTGCAGAAATAAAGGATCCGACAACTTATTCGGATGATGGATACCCTGTGGTAGGGGGGTTGATGGATCCGCGACTTGGTGTGATTGACCCCGGAATAAAATGCAAAATATGCAATGGCAGAATGAGTGAGTGCCTTGGGCACATAGGACATATTGAACTTATAAGACCTGTTGTTCATATTGGTTATGCAAAAGAGATATTTAGAATATTAGAGTTGACCTGCAGGAAATGTGGCAAACTAAAATTTACAGAAGATGAGAAGAAAAAATTTAAGGAAGCTGTTGATAATAATAAAGACCTTGCTATGAAAATAGAAAGTGAAGTAAAGAAGAGGAATGAGGAATCGTGCCGGCATTGCGGGGAAGAACCAATGAAAATAAAATTTGTAAAGCCATATTCGTATTATTATCTTGTAGGAAAAGAAGAAGAATATCCCATATTAATAACAGATATTGAAGAGTGGCTTAAGAAAATCAAAGACGAGGATATGGAATATTTAAGAATAAGGGTCAGGCCTGAAAATATGATTTTAAGGGCTCTGCCTGTTATGTCAATACTTTCAAGACCTTCCATAACCTTGGAATCATCTACGAGAAGTGAAGATGATTTGACGCATAAGCTTGTGGACATATTGAGGATAAATGAAAGAATAAAGGCAACAATTGATTCCGGGGCACCGCAGATTATAATTGAGGACCTATGGAACTTATTACAATACCATGTGGCAACATATTTTGACAATGAATTGAGCGGCGTTCCTCCTGCAAGACACAGAAGCGGACGGCCTTTAAAAACAATATGCCAGCGGTTAAAGGGAAAGGAAGGGCGGTTTAGAAATAATCTTTCCGGAAAAAGGGTAAATTTTTCAGCGAGAACAGTGATAAGTCCTGACCCGAATATAGATATTGATGAACTGGGTGTTCCGGAACTTATTGCAAAAGAAATGTCTGTTCCAGAGAGGGCAAATGAATACAATATAGAAATATTGAGAAAATACATATTAAACGGAGGCAATTATCCTGGTGCATCCAAAATTGTTACAGGTGATGGAAAAAGTAAGAGAATCCTGGAAATCAATAAAGAAGAGCTCGCAAAGGGCTTAAACGCAGGAGACCTTGTTGAAAGACACATTATGAACGGAGACATTGTAATATTTAACAGGCAGCCATCGCTTCATATCGTCTCTATGATGTGTCACAAAGTCAGGATTATGAAAGGAAGAACATTCAGAATAAATCCCGCTGTTTGTGCACCATATAATGCGGACTTCGATGGAGATGAAATGAATATGCATGTGTGTCAAAGCGAGGAAGCAGTTGTAGAGGAGGAGGTCTTAATGAAAATTAACCAGCACATTATATCACCAAGATATGGTGGGCCAATCATAGGGGGAAGACATGACCATGTTTCAGGAACGTATCTTTTAAGTAACAAAGAAAAAATCTCAAGAGAAACGGCATTACAAATAACAGGCGGGATTGTGGAACTTCCGGAAGAAAAGGCGGACTTTACCGGAAAGGAAATATTTTCATTATTGCTGCCAAAAGATATAAATGTTGCTTATGTAAATAAATTTAATGAGAAGATAATAATAGAGGATGGAAAATTAAAGGAAGGGAGCATTGATGCAGAAAGCATGGCAGGGGAGTTGATAATGGAATTATTCAATAAGTATGGCGCAGATGCAGCAGCGGATTTTATAAATAAATCAACAAGGATGGCAATCAGAGTATTAGAAATATACGGGCTTACATTAGGAATTGACTCAACTGACATGAAAGGTGATGCGGTACAAAAAATAAACAACCTGCTGGATGAGGCAGAAAATAAAATTGCAGAATATATAATTCAAAAGGAAAAAGGGGAATTAAAGCCAATAGTCGGAAAGTCACTGGAAGATGCCCTGGAGGACTACATAATGATAGAGCTTAGTAAGGCCAGAGATAAATGTGGAAAGATTGCTGCATCCTCACTTGTTGATACAACCCCTATAATTATGGCAAAGACGGGCGCAAGGGGTAGTTTGCTTAATGTTACACAAATGTCCGCAACAGTCGGACAACAGGCAGTCAGGGGAAAAAGAATAAAAAGAGGGTATATAAACAGAACATTATCTTCATTTAAGAGACATGACTTTTCACCTTCGGCGTGCGGTTTTGTCAGGTCATCATTTAAGGATGGAATAAGTCCAACGGAATATTTCTTTCATGCAATGGGAGGAAGGGAAACACTGGTTGATACCGCAATTAGAACAGGAAGAAGCGGATATTTGCAAAGGCGGCTTATAAACTCTTTACTTGACCTAAAGGTTGATGAAAACAGGGCTGTGCGGGACAGCGGTGGAAATATCATCCAGTTTTTGTATGGTGAAGATGGCGTAGATGTTTCACGAAAGACACTGCTCTATAAAAAAGAAAAAGATGTCTTTGAATGGTTTTCATAAAATTTAAAATAATTGTAAAAAATGAAAAATAAAGCAAAAAAAGGCGCAGAAGCAGGCGATATTCCCAAAGACAACATGGAAAACAAAACAGGGAGCGAAATTAATCATAATGATGAAATCAGGTATGATGATGCGTTGGTAGTAGTAGGGGAGCCGGTAGGTATTATTGCTGCACAGTCAATCGGAGAACCGGGAACGCAAATGACATTAAGAACATTCCACTATGCAGGAGTTGTAGAACTGGCAGTGCCTTTGGGACTTCCGGCACTGATGGAAATTGTTGATGCAAGGCGTGAACCAAAATATCCCATGATGATTATTCACCTGAAGAAAAAATATGCAAGAGATATAAATAAGGCGTATGAAGTTGTTGAGAAATTAAAAGAAAAAAATTTAATTGATGTTTGTTACATGCATGCAGATAAAGACAAGAAGGTAATAAAAGTAAAGGCAAAAGAAGGAGTAGAATTCGGAAATGAGATCATAAAAGATGTCCTGAACAGTGCCAAGAGGGGAAAGAAAGGGATTAAAGTGGATGATGATGGGTATTTTATCGTAAAAACAAGTTCTGAAAAGTCATTTAATGACAGAATCAATAAACTAAATCTAAAAAAAATTGGAGGAGTAAGAGGTCTGAAAAAGGTATATGTTAGCGAGTATCGCGGGGAATATGTAATTGTTACTTCCGGGGTAAATCTTAGAGGAGTACTTGACAACGAAATAGATGAAATTGATAAATTCAGAATTGAAACAAACGATATATTTCAGATAAGCAAATGCCTTGGGATAGAAGCTGCCAGAAATGCTATCGTAGATGGTATGAAAAAGGTGATGATTGAGCAAAAAATAGATGTTGACTATAGACATTTAATGCTGGTTGCAGATACAATGACATTTAGCGGGGAAATAGAAGGAATAGGCAGGGCCGGAATTGTCAGTGAAAAGCTGTCTGTTTTAGCAAAGGCGTCTTATGAGGAAACGGAAAAACACTTGTTAAATGCAGCAATAACCAAAGAGAATGACCCGGTTAATGGAATTGTTGAGAGTATTATTATCGGACAGGTAATTCCTTTAGGAACAGGTAATGTTGAGGTTGCCTACTCACACAAATCAAAAAAATAAAAAAGCAATAAAATTTTATTTTTATTATTTATTTATTTAATATTTAAGTTCTAATTATATATAAATTTTTAATTTAGATAATTAACAGATTAAAAGATACTAGCTATTTTGAAATGGATTTGAAAACAGCATTAAGCGTTTGTGTTAAAACAGGCAAAACATATTTGGGAAAGAAAGAAACAATGCGCGCGTTATTGGTGGGAAATCCCAAAAAAGTAATTATAAGTAATGATTGCAGGGATAAAAACAGGATAGAATATTACTGTAAACTTTCGGGTACTGATCATATAGGGGTTAATTTAAGCAGTTTGACATTGGGAGAATATTGCGGGAAACCGTTTCCTATTTCATCATTGACAATAATTAATCCAGGAGATTCAAATATCTTAGATATGAAAGAGTGAATACTATAAGGTGGAGTGCGGACGATATAAAGAACATGACCTTGTTTGAAATACTTACTGGTGTGTCCGCCAGGGATTGTGTTAGCGCTGGGGATGCTATGGGATTTTTAGTTGATGAAAATGATATGGGGATGGCAATTGGCAGAAATGGCGAGAGTATAGATAAAGTTAGAGGCAAGTTGGGAAAGCAGGTATTTTTAATGCAATATTCATCAGATATACAAAAATTTATAATGTATTCATTGCATCCTGCTTATGTTAAAAGTGTGAGGATTTTAGATACAACAAACGGGAAAATTGCATCAGCAGATATATCTAAGGAAGACTATAAAAAAGCAGTTGGTGAAGGTAATAAAAAGATTGCAATAGCGAAATTGTTTGCCCAGAGGATGTTCGATATATCAGATATTATTATAAAAACAGACATGTCTGAGATGCCTCACCAGAATAGAAATATTCCGCGGTTCAACAGTAATTTTAGAAGAGGCGAGACCTTTAGAAAAGAGCAGGCGTATGATAGAGGAGATATAAATTTTTCGCACAAAAAAACCGACAAAGGAGACAGAGGACACAAATTTAACAAGTAATAAAGTAACAGGTAATAAACAGGCAGTAAAAATATTATTGTCTGAAAATGGATGAGGACTTTGTATCTGCGCTCGTAGATGCAGTTAAAGTAATTATAAGTAATTATGCTCTTTGTTGTGATAGTTGTTGTATTGTGGTTTTTAATATTGCAGATAAATCAGATAGTTTTTAATATTGCAGATAAATCAGATAGTTTTTAATATTGCAGATAAATCAGATAGTTTTTAATATTGCAGATAAATCAGATATTTAAAATTTATAAACTTAAAATTTAAAACATAAATTTAACCAACAATAAATTTAACCAACAATAAATTTAACCAAAATGGATGAGGACCTTGTATCACTTACTGTAGGAGGTGTTATAACCGTCGTGTGGGTGATACTTGTAATGTGGTTTTTAATGGTTGCATTTGGAATTTAAGAAAGTAAAAAAGCAATTTGAAAATAATAAATTAATAAATTTGGTGCATTATATTTTAGTGCATTATATTTTAGTGCATTATGTGATAGAGTAATTGCTTTTTAAAATTTTGCCTATAAATTTTCACAGAAATAAGGAATAAATTTAATTTTTACCTGGTTATTTTATATATTTATTTCACTTTATATTACATTCGCACGGATTTTTTCTGCATTTTGGACAGCCATTTTCATACTTGTTAATTACACATTTTTCAATATCAATTCCGTACAAATTTGCCTCCGAACACAACCACGCAAACACATCAGCGAATTCTGCTTCCATTGCTTCGTTTTTCTTATCACTTTTCCTGATTTCTTTTGCTAATTCCCCGATTTCTTCTATCAGCCAGATAAATGTTTTTTCCTTTCCTCGCTTTGAATCATTGTCAAAATAAATTTCCTTTATATGCCTTTGAAATTCGGAAATTTCCATTTAAAAAATTTAAAAATTTTCTACATAAATTATAAAATTTATTCCACAAAGGACAAAATACCTTCCCTGATTATCTTTGTCGCTGTCATTGCAGTTATTCCACTCACATCAATCATAGGATTTACCTCAACGACATCAAAGCCAACAATATCAAAATTTTTTAATGAATCTAAAATTTTAAACATATCGTTTGAAGTTATTCCTCCTGGTTCGGGTGTTCCGACACCAGGGGCATAAGCCGGGTCAAGCACATCTATATCAATCGTCAGATAAACCTTTTTGTCTATATTTAGTTCATCCAGGATCTCTAAAATTTGAGGTGTGTCGTATTTATGAAGCGGGAAAAAATTCGTCTTTTCTGCAAATTTTTGTTCTTCTTCATCGCTTGACCTTATTCCGAATTGATATATATTTTCAAAGCCAATATCGTTCCCGATTAAATTCATAACGCATGCGTGGGAAAATTTTTCAAAACCATATTTTGTTCTTAAATCAGCATGGGCATCAAATTGTATCACTGCGACATCTTTATAAATTTCTTTCAGCGCCTTTACGATTCCATAACTTACAGTATGCTCTCCACCAAGTCCGACTATAAATTTGTCTGATTTTGATAACTCTCTTATTCGTTCGGAAATTTCAGAGATAACATGCTGTGGATTTGTATAAAATCTTGTATCTCCTGCATCAAAAATTTTTATGTCTCCGATGCTTCTTTCAAGTGCCATGCTGTAAAATTCCAGATTGTACGATGCGTCTCTTATTGCTCTTGGCCCAAGTCGTGTTCCTGGTTTAAAACTGGTTGTTGAATCAAATGGCATTCCGAATATACATGCATCAGCATCTTCTTTTTCCGAATTGGCAAATAAAAATTTATCTCCCATTTTAAATAAGCGGATAAAATTAAGGGGTTATTTAAAAATCTTAAAGATTTGCAAATATCCAAACGAAGTGAAACGATTGCCAAAATCAACAGATTTTGAAAATCTCCGAGCAACAGCGAGGTGATTGCCAAATTTAAAAATTGCAGGATTTCAAATTTTAATAAATTTTTTCAATATAAAAATTTTATTCTACAAATTTAATTAACTACAAATTTAATTAACTTTTCGGATGATGATATTGACCTATTCTGAAACGCCTTACAGACATAATTAAGAGATATATTTTGTGATGAAAAACAGGTGTCTGACGAAAATTTAGATAGTTTATTAAAAATCGGAAAATTTAAACGCATAAAAATTATAGAAAGTATGGAAAAGCCAAAAAATGTATTGATTATTGGTTCGGGGCCAATACTAATCGGACAGGCAGCGGAATTTGATTACAGCGGAACACAGGCATGCCTGACATTAAAAGAAGAAGGTATTAAGACAATACTTATAAATCCAAATCCTGCCACAATAATGACAGATAGTGATATTGCTGATCGGATATATATTGAGCCGCTGACAGTTGAAATTTTAGAGAAGATTATTGAAAGAGAAAAGATTGACGGGATTTTATCTACGATGGGCGGCCAGATAGGATTAAATCTATCTATGGAATTGCAGGATGCGGGAATTTTGGACAAGTATAATGTAAAGATTTTAGGAACACCAGTTGAAGCAATCAGAAACGGGGAAGACAGAGAAAGATTTGCCAATTTAATGAAAAAAATCAGTGAAAATATTCCTGTAAGTAAGGCAGTCTCATCTGTTGAAGAGGCAAAAAATTTTGCAGAAGAAATTTCTTATCCTGTTATTGTCCGACCTGGATTTACGCTCGGGGGAACAGGCGGAGGAATCGCGCATAATGACAATGAGATTGAAAAAATCGCTAAAAACGGACTTTATTATAGTTTGAATCATCAGGTTTTGATAGAAAAGAGTATATATGGCTGGTATGAATATGAATATGAGGTTGTCAGGGATAACAAAGATAATTGTGTTATTATTTGCAGTATGGAAAATGTTGATCCTGTTGGAATTCATACCGGAGAAAGTATTGTTGTAGCACCTTCACAGACATTAACCGATAATGATAACAGAGTCCTTAAAGAAGCATCTGTAAAAATAGTAAGGGCATTGGATGTCAGGGGTGGTTGTAATGTTCAGTTCGGAGTCCATCCGGAAACAATGGAGCATATTGTTATTGAGGTAAATCCGAGAATGTCAAGGTCTTCCGCACTGGCATCCAAAGCAACCGGTTATCCAATCGCGAGAATTGCCACAAAAATTGCAATAGGAAAAAATTTAGATGAAATTCCAAATGCTATTACAAAAAAGACAATGGCATTCTTTGAGCCTGCACTTGACTATGTCGTTGTGAAAATTCCAAGATGGCCGTTTGATAAATTCAGGACTGCTGATAAACACATTGGAACGCAGATGAAAAGCACTGGAGAGGTTATGGCCATTGGCAGAAATTTTGAAGAGGCGTTTCAGAAGGCAATAAGAAGCTTGGATATAAAAAAATACGGGCTTGAAAACATAAGCGACGATATTGACGAAATACGGAAAAATCTGATTAATCCGACAGATGACAGGATGTTTTATATTTACAGTGCTTTTGGATTTATGGGCGTTGATGAAATTTGTGAACTGACAAAGATAAGTAAATTTTTCATTGAAAAGATAAAGCATATTTATGATTTGGAAAATGAGGTAATTAAAATATTGGGTGCTGACCCACTAAAATCAGGATAATTATATTTGATCAATATTGGGAGGCAATCCGCTCTTATTTTATGTAGGTACGAGGGCAATTTACCCACACTTATTGAGCAAGTCCATTAATTCCTATTAATTGACGCCTATTTTTTATGATGATTTGGAAATATATGCTATAAAATAAAAATTTCGTATTTTTTTGGCGGCCGAATAGTTACTAAAATTTAACCAGAATATAATTAATTGGACATTCAATTACAATAACTCTTAAAATGATTCATTCATCAGCACCCGGAAAACTAATGCTCTTCGGAGAACACAGCGTTGTTTATGGAAATCCGTGTATAGCAACGAGTATTAATAAACGACTTGATGTTTATTTAGATGATAAAAAAAATGAAGTTATGAATCCTCCGATAATTGATGCACTCGGAATCAGGGCAAAATTTCCTTCTGATTGGACACAGCACAAATTTTTAAATTTAACCATTGCGAAATTTTTTGAGAAATACGGGCGCAAAAATTTTGAACTGACAACAAAACCGATACCGAAGGGATTAGGCAGTTCATCTGCGGTTGTTGCTGCAGCAGTAAAAGCACTTTCAGTCCTTTATAACTTAACAATGATGGATGACGAAATTTTTAAATTTTCTTATGAAATAGTCAAAGAAGGCCAGAACGGAAAAGCATCTGGCTATGATATTGCTGTTGCTGTCTATGGCGGGACAATAATGTATGAAAACAAATATGGATGCATTAAGATAAAGAAATTAACGAATATTAAAAATTTAATCGCTATTGATACAGGTGTTAAGTCCTCAACAACAGACATTGTCAGGGAAATTTCCGAAAAAAAAAGAAATTGCCAACAAATTTTTGACGGAATTTTTAAAATTATAAACAAAATCGTTGATGAAGGCGAAAAGAAAATAACCAACGAAAATTACGAAGGTCTCGGCGAACTGATGAATATAAATCACGGAATTTTAAATGCGATGGGATTAAGCACTTCTGAAATTGAAATTTTAATTAATGAAATAATGCCATACTGTTACGGGGCAAAAATTTCAGGTGCGGGAAGAGGTGATTATATAATAGCAATTTGTAAGGATTCATACAGGGAAAATTTAATGAATTATCTGCGCGGGAGAAAAATTGAATATTTTGAAATTTTGCAGGATAAAGGGATTAATGTTGAAATTTGGTAACTACTCAGGAGGTAGGAAATTTACATCTGAAAATTTCAAAAAAATACGATTTTAAAATTTATGAAATTTCAAAAGACACGAACGAAGTGAGTGGAACAAAGTGAGCGTAAAAATCAAAAATTTACCTATAATTTTTTTAGGGTGGCTGAGTAGTTACAGGAAATTTACCTCTGAAAATTTCAAAAGACACGAACGAAGTGAGTGGAACAAAGTGAGCGTAAAAATCAAAAATTTACCTATAATTTTCAAAATGAAATTTTGTAAATATCCGAATGATAGTGAGCGTATTTTTTAGGGGCTGAGTAGTTACGAAATTTGTTGAAATAAGATTTATAAAATGGATTTATAATTTTAATTTTTATAAAATGGATTTGGATAAAACATTGGTTGTATTTCAGGAAAGAACATTAGAAGAACATGGTATAATGATGAATGGTATTTTTCGGTTGTGGATGTTGTTGAAGTTTTGACAGATAGTCCTGCTCCACGACAGTACTGGGGAGTTTTAAAAAAAGAGAATCTCAGTTGTTAACAATTTGTTTACAACTGAAACTTCTGTCAGCGGACGGTAAAAAATATGATACGGATTGTGCGAACACGGAAAACATGTTCAGAATCATCCAGTCAATTCCCTCAAAGAAAGCCGAACCATTTAAGAGATGGCTTGCCAAAGTTGGTTATGAAGGGGTGCAGGAAATAGAGAACCATGAACTTGCACAGGTGCGGGCAAAGAAATACTGCGAACTAAAAGGTTACCCTGACAAAATGATTGAAAAACGATTAAGAGGAATCGCAATCAGGCAGGATTTAACAGATGAATATAAAGAGCGAGGAATTGAAGAGAAAAAGGATTAAAAAGATAAAAGGACTTGACCAGAAGTTTAAAAACCAGAATTTACGAGACCACATGACAGATATGGAACTGATTTTTACAAGACACGGCGATGCATCAACGGCAGAAATAACAAAATCAGATGATTCCAAAGGGTTTGAAGAATGTCTTGAATCATTCACAGAAGGCGGGAAAATTGCCGGTAACGCAAGACAGGAATTGAAGAAACGGAAGGGTAAGAAAGTTGTGAGCCGCGATATTTACTATAAAATTATAGAAAAAGTGCAAAAATTAGAGAATGATTTAAAACCAGTATATCAGAAAAGAAATTAAAGAAATTTTAATTGTTTTAATTGTTTTATAAAAAACGGATAAAAATTTAAAAGAGGCAAAAGAAGAAATGACAGAATTTATTATAAAGTTATTTGTGGGGATTGTATAGAAGTAATGAAGTCAATGCCTGAAAATTTTGTCCATCTGATAATTACTTCCCTGTCATATAATGTAGGAAAATCATATAAAAATCATAATGACTGTATGCCATACAAAGAATATTTAGGTAGTGATAAAGATGTAAGAAAAGAAGTATGTTATTAAGTTCACCGAAGAAAATTTGCAGATCAAATACGGTTTTGTTACTTTTGATTTGGCGAAAAATAGAGACTTTGATAAGTACCTTGGAAATGGAAAAATTAGAAAAACTATGAAGCAAACAGAAGTTATGTTGGTAGTTGATGATGTTAAATTTAGCGGAGGATTACGTGTATTGAACAATTATGAGCACATTGACAAAGTTGGCAATTTTTCTGATTTGGTTGGATGCGTTTGTAGTTTTTTTAAGTGAAAAACATAAGAAACCGTGCATAAATTTTATCAATTTTTCAAAGAAATTTTAATTATTTTATCAGCAAAATGAAGAAAAAAGATTTGGCGGACTACAGAAAAAGGATTGATAAAATTGACGCCAAAATCGGAAAACTTATAAGAGAGCGACTTGAAATTGTAGGAGATGTCGGAAAATTAAAGGTAAATTCAGGCATTTCTGTTAAAGATGAGGAAAGGATTAAAAAGGTATGTAAAAATTTTGCAGAAAACTCGGGATTATGTCTTAATGATGCAAAAAAAATTTATTCACCGTTGATAGAATATTGCATAAAAATGGAAGAGAAAATACAAAAAGAAAACAGTAAAAAATAATTAACATAACCGACCGCAAAAATGGATGAACGAATAAACAGGGAAATTGAACAATGCATAAAACACAGCGGAGAAAGTAATAAAATCAGAAAGGCCTTCTGGTATATGGATGAAAAGGTTGAAAATTTGCTTTTTGGGATAAGACAGGGAGATGATGCAATTGTTGTCAAAGATATGGTTTTTAATATGGAGGGACCTTATCATTTAAATATCGGAAGAAAAACCGGGCTTATTCACACGACATCTGATATTGTTGTTATGGGCGCAAAGCCGTTATACGGATTTGATGCAATGCAGGCAAAAAATTTAAAAGAGGCAGAAGATGCGGCAGAGGATATAAAAAAGCAGAGCGATGGAATAAATGTTCCAATTGTCGGGGGAAATACGCAATGTCTGAAAAATTTAGAATCGTGTGTGTCGTTTTTTGTTGTCGGAAAAATGATAAAACCAATTCCAGATTCAAATTTACAGGAAAACGATAAAATTTATATTCTCGGAGAGGCAATTGAAGGAGAAATAGGAGACAGGGTCAAGAAGGCAAACACAAAATTTGAGACATTTTTGGACATGATTGAGAAAACAGAGATAAATGCGGCAAAGGACTGTTCCCGCGGGGGGTGGTTTGGAAATTTAACAGAGATGTTGATAAAGTCAAAAAAAGGCATCATAATTAATAATATTCCTTATACAGAATTCAGCAAATATATGGGAAATTATCTTATATCAACAAAGGATGAGGGTGTAATTGACATTGCGATGCAGCATAAATGTCCGATAACAGAAATCGGAATTGTGACAAATGACCTGGAAGTTAAAATCGGGAAGGAAGTTGCTGTTGATAAAGAAAAAATTTTAAATTTGATTGATAAATTTCCGTTTAAGAAGCCGCACTTAAAGAAGGAAAAAATTTAAGAGGTAATCAGAAATTTAAAGAAAATTTAAGGATTGTTGCCTGTATCTCCGATACATATTCATCGCTCACGCTTGCATATATCACACAAAATACAGGCATTTGTACTATTCACTTATTGTACCCATTAATTCAGATACATACTCACAGCAGTTATGCTTTTATGTATCCAACCGCAGAATATGGGAAAATTTTATTAATTATTATGTTTTAATCTAAAAATTAATCTAAAAATTAATCTAAAAATCTAAATTAATAATTACTATAATTAAATTTTAAAACATCTCAAAAATACGAAAATGGAAAAAAACACAAAATTTG
>Ga0210050_1000440_pt1 | contig 53176 bp, 53 predicted proteins | sample CryGey132114_all_FD_185463 | JGI IMG/M metagenome (GOLD analysis project Ga0210050, IMG submission 185463) | Groundwater microbial communities from aquifer - Crystal Geyser CG22_combo_CG10-13_8/21/14_all (SPAdes) (version 2) | ecosystem: Environmental > Aquatic > Deep subsurface > Groundwater ... | reverse complement strand
AAGCTCCAACAAAGCTTGATTTTTGTGATAGAATCATAGTGCGGCATAGATTTTGATGTTTAATTGTTATTTCTACATAACCAATTATATCATCTGTCTATGTCGCATTTTTAATTAGAATAATACGGGATAATACAATTGACATAAGAACCACTCGTGCTAATATATTCTTTAGATTAAGAACATTAAAAAATCTACAAAAAACGAGAAAAAATTATGGAACCAAAGATACCCTCGCAGGCCGTTGCAATAATTGCAAAACTTACTGTTGCAGCACCAATAAAAATCGATAATTTTCCAGCTTACTGTGAAGATTATCTGCTAACTCCCAATGGTCAATGTATTCTTAATGTAGGAGAATTTAACTCTCCTGAACTAGAAGCTAAGGAATATTTTCGCGAGCCAATGCCAGCTCGCTGGGTCCACCTGCAGCCAGGTGTGTTCGAAAAAAAATTCCTGCCCCTATTTGAGCGAGCTGCTAAAAAAGCACAGTCAATGATTCCAGAATTAGGCAAGGCTCTGCCTGGCTGGACAGTTAAAAAACTGTCACTAAAAATGCCAAGATTTCCTATCGCGCTGGTTACTCAAGACCTAACACATGAGATTGATGTAAACATAGTGCTTGAGGCCTAATGATTTTAAAAAGGCGACCTACTAAGGGCCGTCTTTTTCTTTTAAAATTATTGTAAAAACAAAAAATGAGCGCATTGATTAAATACGCCCATTCCCTTTTGTTGTAGATCATCCATGACATCGCCTACTTTTCCGCTTTTTTGGCTTCGTCCAAAAGTTCATTAACCGGCCCGCCAAATCCTCCTCCAGCATTCAGCTGTTGGTAAGCTCGCTCAATGAGCTCGTCGGATTGTGAACCTATCTGGCTTTTGGTCATATCATAAATTTGTTTTTGTTGAAAAAAATTATAAATTTTATCAACTTTCTGTTCTCTTGTAGCCTGCTCCATAATCAGACTCCTTTCCCAAATGAACGTTTCTTTGAATATAAACATAAAATATGTTATATTCAAAACAATAACCCAAAGGGTTATTCATCTTATACAACACTGACGCAAAAATGTCAACTCTGGCCATCAATAAAAAAGCTAAATTTAATTTTCAGCTTCTGGAAGAATTTGAAGCTGGTTTGGTTTTGACCGGTCAGGAAGTCAAATCAGCCAAACTGGGGCGGATGGATTTAAAAGGTGCTTTTGTTTCTATTAAAAACGGGCAGGTCTGGATTAAAAAATTATACATTGCTCCCTACCATAAAGCTGGTCATTCTTTAAAAAATTATGAGGCAGAACATGACCGTAAACTTCTTTTAAAAGATAAGGAAATTATTTACCTGACTAGCAAAACTCAACAAAAGGGCTTGACAATTATACCTATTTCAGTGTATACTTCTCGGAGAATTATCAAGGTAAAAATCGCCTTGGTAAAGGGAAAAAAGAAATTTGACAAAAGAGAAACCATTAAGAAAAGAGATATAGAACGAGTTATGGCCCGTAAAATCAAAAGTTTTTAAATTCAGGGGGATGTTTTATATTCGACGTTGTATGAAATAATATATAGCAAGTTGAGTTCACGATCTCATAAAAATCGCCAAAAATAAGTGCAAAAAATACATTTGCCAAAGTTAAAGAACTTTTTCAAGTTCCACAACTTTCACCAGTCTTAGCATAAATTTGCTTTGACCGTTTCTAGTTTAATCTGCCTGGGGTTAGTTAGGAGCGTCAATTTATCAGGCTTGAAAACATTCTGTGTTGGCTAGGATGTTTTGAGAATAAAGCCAACTAGATTAATGCCTTTTTGTTAATTTTTAAGCTATTAATCAAACAAGTTAAATTAACTAAGCTTGTAGAAATATATTGGGACATGCGACAGACAGGGGTGTAATTCCCCTCATCTCCACCACTCGACTCGTCGTCATTACATTCCTCCTCGCTCGCCCTCGGCCGTGAGCTCGGGCCGAACGGTGGTTTCTGCCCCTCGCTTTACTCGGAGCGCCAACCATTCGATTTTATATAAAAGACGAGGTGAGTGTCTTGAGCGCCTGCCTGCCGGCAGGCAGGGAGACGAAGGGCACGAGAATTATTCAATTTATAATCATGTTTTAAGAATCCCTAAAGGATAATTAAGCTACTATTTAAAAAAATAAAATAAAACTATTAGAAACAACAGACGCTATAAACCCAAAATAGTTGGGAAAAAATACCGTATTAACAATTGGATTAGGTCTCCGAAGGTTAATGTTATTAATGAAGAAGGCCAACAATTAGGTGTATTGACAATTCAAGAAGCAATGGACCTAGCTACTAAAGCTGGTCTTGATTTGGTTGAAGTTTCGCCAATAGCCGATCCTCCCGTCTGCCGAATTATGGATTATGGCAAATTTCAATATCAACAAAACCGCAGTCAACAGAAAAAAAGTAAAAAAGTTGAAATCAAAGGCGTCCGCTTGTCTTTCAAAATTGGCCAACACGATTTATCAGTTAAACAAAAACAAGTCTGCAAATTTTTAGAACAAGGACATAAAGTAAAAATAGAATTAAGACTAAGAGGTCGAGAAAGAGCTTTTAAAGACCGCGCTAAAGAATTAATGCACCAATTTATCCAAGATTTAGGAGAAAATTATAAAGTGGATAAACCACTGAGCCAGCAAGGTAGCCTTATTACTACAATTATAACTAAAAATAATTAACTATATGAAGCTGAAAACTAAGAAATTACTGAAAAAAAGAGTCAGGGTAACTAAAGGAAAAAAAATCATGATTCGCCAAGGCGGACAGGATCACTTTAACGCTAGAGAATCAGGCAAGGTTACCAAAAACAAACGCCGTGATAAAAAACTTTCGCCGGTCAATGTTAAAAACGTCAAAAAACTTTTACCTTATTTATAATTAGCCAATAGCATATGGCCTATAGAATAGTTCTCAACTAAAAACTATACGCCATAAGCGATAATCTATAAGCAAAAAATATGCCAAGAGTCAAAAGAGGCGTCGCTCATGTAAAAAGAAGAAAAAATATTCTTCAGCAAACCAAAGGATACAAATGGGGTCGCAAAAATAAAATTAAACAAGCCAAAGAAGCTATTCTTCATGCTGGCCAACACTCTTTACGTGATCGACGCAAAAAAAAGAGAGTCAACCGCCGTTTATGGCAAACCAAACTTAATGCTGCTTTAAGAATTTTGGGATATAAATATTCTACATTTATCTATCTTCTGAAAAAAAATAATTGCGAACTTGATCGCAAAGTATTGTCTCAGATAGCTGAACAACAGCCAAAAGTTTTTGAGAATATCACCAAAAATTTGAAATAAATTCACAAACGATTTACCAAAAATAACCCCTAATCATTATCGTCCAAAAAGCGGGTTATTTTTTGATGCCGATATTTATAAACTAACATTCCCCAAAAAACGCCAAAAGAATCAATTAAAACATCATAAGGGTTACCAGAACGATTTAAGACACCAACCTGATGCAACTCGTCAATAACCGCATAAGAAATAGAAACAACAATAGCAAAAAATAAATAAGGCCGCTGATGGCTGGATAAACTGCTAATAATCAGATAAGTTAAAATAAAGAAGACTGTGGCGTGAGCTAGTTTTCTTAAAATTAAATCCTGCCAATTTAACAGGCCACTCTGTAAATCAGGAATAGAAGATAGATAAAAAATGAACCCTCCCCAAATAACAGTTAATAAAAAATATAGTAATTGAATTTTTTGTTTTTTAGTAATCATATTCCTTGGGCTCTAAAGATGACAAAAACTGTGCGAAAAATAATTTTAATATCAAAAATGACTATTTTCCAAGTCGGATTTTTCAAACAATAACTTACATATTCAGCGTCAAGTTCGGCGTCGGTCTTCTTGGTTGATCCTTTTTGAGACTGAAAGCTACCAGTCAAACCGGCTTTAATAACTTTTTTGGTGGTCAATCCTCTCTGTAAGCCCTTTTGATAAACCTCTAAATTAACCGGCCGAGGGCCAACTACACTTAAGTCCCCTTTTAAAATATTAAAAAATTGCGGCAGTTCGTCTAAGTAGATTTTTTGCAAAACCCGTCCTAAAAAAGTCAAACTATGATGATCATGCTCCAAAACCTTGGTGTGAATAAATTTTTTTTCTTTTTTCAATTCAGCAATGACTTCTGGCTTGAAAACGTTGAATTTTCTGAAATTAAAAGGTTGCCCCTGGGAGATCCTCGTTTCTCCATAAAACAAGGGCGCAAAAAATTGCCTGTCAAAATATGCCCAATGACAATCAAGGTTAAAATCAAAATTGATAAAGGCAAAGTAATGAGAATAATTGTTAAGGAAAATAATATATCAAATGATCTTTTAAGCTTAGGAATGGGAACTTGATGGGAAAATTTTGGTACTGATTTCATAAACTCTTTCATTTTTCAATAGTCGCCCCCTATTATCTCATTTTTAACCAAAAAAATCAATAATCGGTTTTTAATTTTGTGTTATTAGCCTATTTTTGTTATAATTCAATTATTAGAATCGTTATTAATCTATTAATTTATGGCATCATTTTTACCAATCCCCCCTGAAAAATTAAAGGAAATTTTGTTAAAAAATAAAATCGTCAGCGAAATTGACTGGCATCAGATGAAAAAAAATGCTAACCGCCGGCGACGCGGCATAGAAGACGTACTGATTGAACGGGGTTTTTTGAATGAGCGGTATTTATATGAATTAATCGGAGATGAGTTAAAAATACCCTACATTAATCTGCGTAAACAAAAACTAAAACCGGAAATTTTGGAAGAGTTGGATGAAAAAACAATTCGTGCCGCCAAAGCTATACCCTTTGCATTGGAAGGTAGAAAATTAAAAGTAGCTTTTGTCAATCCGACTAATAAAGAAAGTCTGGAGATGATCAAGCAGGCCACTAAGAAAAAAATTGATATCTATATCACTAATTATAAAGGATTCCGCTCTGCCTCGCGTCTTTACCAAAAAAATATTAAGGAAGAAATCAAAAAAATTCTGGAAACTAAAATCCCTCAATCTCCAGATACGCCAAATAAAATGGAGCTGCCGATTATTAGAATTATTGACGCTATTTTAGAAGCCGCTCTATTTGAACGGGCGTCAGATATTCATATTGAAGCCCTCTCCGACGCAGTGGTAGTCCGTTTCCGTGTTGACGGAGAACTGCATGATAAAGTGGAGATGCCTTTGTCTGTCCATAATGCTATGGTAGCTCGCATCAAAATTTTATCCAACTTGAGAACCGATGAGCATCGGGTGCCGCAAGACGGACGCTTTTCTTTTAAACTAGATGAAGAAGAAGAATCAATTAGAGTGTCAGTTATTCCTGCTTTTTATGGTGAAAAAGTGGAAATGAGATTGATGACGGACGAAGCCCAGGATTTTACTCTGGGCGATATTGGACTCTCTGAACAGAATATAAAACTAATGAAAAAACAGTTAAAAAAACCGTTTGGTATGATTTTGGTCTGCGGACCGACCGGTTCCGGTAAAACTACCACCCTCTATGCTTTAATCAATATTTTAAACACAGAAGGTACTAATATTTGCACTATTGAAGACCCACTTGAATATGGTATCAACCGCGTTAATCAAACTCAGGTCAATATTAAAGCTGGTTATGATTTTGCTAATGGCTTAAGAGCCCTCCTAAGACAAGACCCTGATATTATCATGGTAGGAGAAATCCGAGATAAAGAAACTGCGGCTATTTCCGTCCGAGCCGGACTAACTGGACACTTGGTCCTTTCTACTCTCCATACCAACAACGCCGCCGGAGTGCCACCACGACTTTTGGATATGGGCGTTGAACCATATTTAGTGGCCTCTACCCTCAATGTCGTAGTGGCCCAACGTCTACTCCGGAAAATCTGCCAAGATTGTATCCAGAGTTTTAAACTTTCGGCTAATGAACTGCACGTTCTGGGCAAAGAATTTAATTTAGAACAAATGTTTCATCGTTTTAAAAAACTAAAAATTATTGAAGATAACTCTACTTCATTCGCCGACCTTACTTTTTATCATGGTAAAGGATGCGAACGATGCAACGGCTCTGGCTACAAAGGTCGAGTGGCAGTTATGGAAATCCTAGAAAACAGCGAGGTTATTCAAAACTGTATTATTAAAAACTCTCCTTCTAATGAAATAGAAAAAATGGCTATGGCACAAGGAATGATCAACATCTTTGAAGATGGTATGCAAAAATCCCTAACCGGAATCACCACAATTGAAGAGGTATTGAGCATTAAACGCGAATAAAATAAGTTAATTAAAACAAAAATCAAACAATGAAGTATCTGGATCATAAACACAACGAGATTGATGATACTGATCAACTTTCGGAAAATAAAAAGCCGAAGAAATATAAAAACATAGACTACCAAGATAGTCATAATCAGACAGCTTCTCCGACTCTCCCAAAACAAAAAGAAAAAGTAGACATCAGTCCCATTAAAAAATATAAAAAAAGTAAACTAATCTTGTCTAGAATCACTCTGACTAACAAGATGATGTTTGTTGATAATCTATCTACTATGCTTAAAGCGGGTTTGCCTTTAGCCCCCGCTCTGCGAACATTAAGCAAGGAAACAAAGAATAGATATCTCAAAGAGATCCTATTGTATCTGGAAAACCATGTAGAAAATGGGCAAGCTTTGTCTAAAGGTATGAAAAAATATCCTGAAATTTTTTCCGACATAATGATTGCTACGGTAGAAGTTGGCGAACACACTGGTATGCTGCCAGACTCTCTCCGACGTCTAGCTGACAATCTAAAATCACAAAAAAAACTACGCAGTAAAGTTATTGGCGCCTTAATGTACCCAATAATTGTCTTAATTGCCTTAGTGGCTGTCAGTTTGCTTTTAGCTTTATTTGTCTTTCCCCAACTAATCACAATCTTCCAAGACGCAAAAGTTAAGCTACCTTTTGTTTTAGTGGCAGTTCAATTTCTAAATGAATTTTTACAAAGTTACTATTGGTATGTTTTAGGTGGCTTGATTGCTGTAATAATATTATTCAAAATTATATTTAAATTGCCCAAGCCAAAATTATGGCTACATTTTTTTATTTTAAAAATACCCTTCATTGGTCGCATTGCTGGCGATTTAGCTCTCACCCGTTTTGCCGGAAATTTAAACTCTCTCCTCGCCTCAGGTTTGGATATTATAAAATCGCTAGAAGTGACCTCAAAAACATTAAATAATTTAAAATACAGGAGAGAAACTCTAGCTATGACTAAAGAACTGGAAAGAGGATTATCTTTAGATACAGCCATGAGTGAACGCCCTCATCTCTTCCCTTCCCTAGCTATTCAGTTATGCCAAGTAGGAGAAAAAACCGGCGAATTAGAAGATATCTTAAAAAAAATATCTAAATATTATGAAGAACGGGTTAATAATGTCTTAGCCAATCTATCGACTATCCTTGAGCCAGTGCTGTTAATTGCTGTAGGCGTAGCCGTTGGTTTTATAGCTCTGTCAGTTTTAGGACCAATGTATGAATTAACCCTTACCTTCGCTAATTAAATGAATCCCGTTAGAAATTTACAGAATCTATCGGGAGAACAAAACAAAAATTTATTTAATTCGTTGTACTACCAGACAGGGTGGTCGACCTTCCGTTCAGGGTCGAATGACTGAGCGATAATTTCTAACGGGATGAAAAATCAACTTGGACTAACTATTTTAGAAATTATACTTGTTTTATTTATCGCTGGCATTATTGCTACTTTAAGCGCTGTTTCTTACCACCGCTGGCAACAACAAGTACAGTTGAACAACAACTTAGATGAATTAAATAGCGCTTTAGCCAGAGCCCAACAATTAGCTACTGCTGCGGCTGACAATAATGTTTGGGGAATTCATCTAGACAATGACCGCTATATGATGTTTCAAGGTTACTCTTACAATGAAAATGACCCCCACAATATATTATGGGTGTTGAAAGGAACAGAAATTTTGCATCCTACTTCAACCTTTGCTGACGGCACTGGTGGTTTTGGCTCTAATGTCATTTTCTCTAAATTCACCGGACAAACTGCCAATACCGGCACTATTACTTTAATGACCGTCAGCGACCATAATATCACTAAAACCATTATAGTAGACCCCTCCGGGCAAATTTATTAATTATGAAGACAAAAAATAATCAACCGGGCTTTTCTTTGGTAGAATTACTAGTGGCCATCTCATTCATGAGCGTCATTATTGTTCTTATTTTTGGTTTAACTGCCTTTAACAGTAAATTAGGAAAACTAAACGAAGAGCGTACCCAAGCTCTCCTCTACGCCAGCGAAGCAATGGAAGCAATAAAATTAATAAATTGGAATGATTTAGCTGCCGGAGATTATTATCCAACAATTCAAGGAAATGTTTGGAATTTAATAGCCGGTAGTGACTTGATTAACGGCAAATTCACCCGCACCATTGTCATTGATAATGTCTATAGAGCCAACTCCACTAATGGAACGGTCTACGGACCAATAATGGAAATGGGATTTTTTGACCCTGATACCAAAAAAATAACCGCCCGATTGGAGTGGACAAATCAAGTCGGTAAATTACAAACAGAAGAGCTGGAGACTTATCTCTACCGCTGGGAAGCCAATCGCTGGGTACAGACTAACTGGGTTGGTGGAGCCGGACAAGACAACTGGGCTGATGAAACACGTTTTTATACTAAAGATTCTGGGATTGATATTAGTGTTCCTGGAATTACCACTCTTTTGTCCGGTTTTTTGGATTGGAACCAAGCCACTACCACTGGTGTCTTTGACACACCTGGTAACTTTGATGACAATGATGTCTATGAATTAAATGGCCTGGCCTATTTGGTCACCGAGAATAACTCTGATGGTTCAGAATTTTACATTTTAGATGTCAACGATATCTATCATCCTTTTCAACTGTCTTCGCTCAATATCGGTAGCGGGGTTACTTCTGTAGTGGTAGAAAATCAGTACGCATATTTATCTACCAAAAAAGACAATAGTGAACTACAAGTCGTCGATGTGTCAGACAGCCATCATCCTTTTATCACTGCTGCTTATAATCTACCTAGTAATAATAATGCTCAAGATATAGTAGTTAATGAAAATGAACTTTATATCATCCAAGATGATGACCTATATTCTTTTAGTATTGTTCAGCCAACTTCTCCTCAATTCCTGGATACTATTGATGTCGATGATGATGCTAAAGAATTGTTTTTATCAGAAAATAATATCTATATTGCCACTGAAGATAGTGATAAAGAATTGCAGATTATTGATGTCACCAATCCAGCGAATTTGCAACCAATCGGTGAATATAATCTGCCCGGCTCCCTGAAGGGCACCGACGTCTATGTCCGCGGCACCCGGGCTTATATTTCCACTCAAAACAACGGTTCCGGGCCAGAATTCTTTATTTTTGAAATTTCAGACCCAACCGATCCGGTTTTTATCGGCTCCTATGAAACTGGAGAGATGATTTACTCTTTTGCTATTGTCGGACCTTATGCTTTACTCGGTACTAATTTTCTTAATGAAGAATTAGTAGTGATTGACGTCAGCTACCCGGCCACGATTAATAAAGTATCTGGTTTTGATTTAAATGGACATATCTTAGGTATGTCAGCTAATTGTTCAGTTATTTATGCCGCTACTTCTAGTAATCAAAATGAATTTTTCATTATCTCCACAGAAGTTGATGACTGCGGCTATGCTTCCAGCGGCATTTTGGAATCCTCTACTTTTGATACTGGCCATGAAACCATTGCCTATAACTGGATTAGTTGGACTGGCTCCGAGCCACTTAATACCGATATTCGTTTTCAAATAGCCACTAGTGACAATCAAGCTGGTCCTTGGAATTTTATCGGACCAGACGGTAGTAGCTCCACTTATTATACTATAGCCGCTAAAGAATTTATTAATTACACTAGTCATCTAAATAAAAGATATCTGCGTTATAAATTATTTTTAAGCAGTAGCGCCGATATCCAAGTACCGATCTTAGAAGAAGTAACTATTAGTTATTCCATTTACCCATGATAATCAGCAAAAAAATATCAATCACCAAGAATAAAACTGGTTTCAGCTTGATTGAAATACTGGTTTATCTTTTTATTACCAGCATGTTATTGTTGGTCATCAGTAGTCTAGTAACAAACAGTTTTAATGTTAAAAGACGACTCAAGGTTTCTGATTTGGTCCAACATGACACTCGCTTTATTTTAAATTTTGTCAGCAACCGTATTCATAATGTTGACAATATTGAAGATGCCAATCCGGCCCTAGAACAAGTGCTTTTTTATTCTTCAACTTCTACGCGCTTCAGCTTAACTGTCGAATCAGATAATCTGGTTTATCGCGAAACTCACGACCTGGGAGAAGGATTCCCTGAACAATCAACGGCGGATCCGATTATTCTTAACACTAATCTGACCCGAATCTCTGACTTAGTTTTAACACCAATTTCGGACAATTATGGTAATGACAATCAAGGTATAAACCTAAACCTTATCTTAACTATCGGCCAGCCAGAAGATATTTATGGCTATAAACAACAAAATCTAAACACTTTTATCAGCGTCCGCTAAACCTATGAAAACGACCCTAAAAACACAAAAAGGAGCAGCTGCCATTATTGGAGCAATTGTTGTGGCTGCCGGTGTTTTATCTATCTCCCTTTCCGTAACCATCATTGCCCTAAACAATAAAGCAAGTTTAGAATCATTCGCTGATTCTGTACAAAGTTTTTATTCAGCTGAAGCAGGTGCTGGAGAAGCTTTAATGCAGCTGCGTAAAGAGCCCGCTAACCTAACTTTTAATGATATTGTTGTTGGTGGATTAACTGTCAGTACCGAATTTATAGAAGAAGAAGGTGGTAGTTGTGACCAACCGGAGCAGTGCGATTATCCATCAGATAGCGGCTGGTGGTCTGAATATTTTAACTACTCTGTTAATCATCCGGATATGGAAGTTAATCCTTATCCCGGACCAACGCCTACTCCAACTGAACATGATTGGTATGACGACAACTATAAAACTCACGAGCAGATTGACGCCAATTTGGAATTTTTAACCAGCATGTGGTTCCCTTATGATGGCACTGAATGGGAGGACATGGAAGGTTTTAATCATGACTACCATTTTGGTATGCATTGGCGAGCCATAGTCACTGCTCCCGCTGATGATAATTACAGCTATGCTCTGGCCTCTGATGACGACTCCTGGGTGCTAGTAGGAGGTATAGTGATTGTTAATAACAGCGGCACTCATCCTGCTTTTACTAAAACTGGCGACATCTTTCTGACAGCCGGAGATAATATTGTTGAGATTTATTTTACTGAACGGCATACTATAGAATCAGGCATGAGTTTCAGTTTTGATGATCCATCTTTAATCATCACCCCCTATCCAGAAGGTTGCGGCGAAGATCTAGAATGCAATTCCAATATTGAAGCAACTGCTAGCACTACTAAAGCCACTCGCAAAGTCCGCTACACTTGCAACAATCAAATCGCTAACTGCCTTTGGAGTGAGCTAACCCCTTAAATATCCCCTCTCGATCTCTCCTCCCGCAGACAGGATCCCACTTTACTGATAATTAATTAATTTTTGTAAACTAAAAACCCCTTATGAAGGGGGTTTGGAGGAGATATACTATTCTTTTCGTAAAGCAGTAATCGGATCCAGATCAGCTGCTTTTTTAGCTGGATAAAGACCAAAAACCAAACCAACCGCTGTGGAAAATAACATAGCTAAAATAATTCCGCCTAGGGAGATTGAAAATGACCAGTCAAAATTATAATAATTGGCCAATAAATATATAAAATAAGTAATAATCAAACCTAAAACAACTCCACCTAATCCTCCTAAACTAGTAATAATAATTGCTTCCATTAGAAATTGGGTCATAATATTTTTCTGGCTAGCGCCGATTGATTTACGCAAACCAATTTCAAAAGTCCTCTCCGCCACACTGGCATACATGATATTCATAATACCAACTCCGCCAACAATTAAAGAAATACTAGCCAAGGCAATTAATAACAAAGTAATACCGCCCAAGACATTACCCATAATGTTTTGAGCGTCACTCATGGACATAGTTTCAAAATCATCCTTATCCGGATTAGTAATATCATGCCTTTCTCTGATTGTTGTCCTGATGTCATTAACTGTCTGTTCGTCTAAATTAGCGTCATTCATTTGAGCAGTAATAGCTGAGACATGATCAATCCCCAATAGTAATTTCTGCGCTGTCTGAATAGGGGTATAAATTAAATTATCCATGTCAAAAAACATGACGCTACCTCTTGGTTTTAAAACTCCAATAACCTTAAAATTTACTTTGCGAATCTTTATATTCTGACCAATGGCTTCGCTCTCCCCGAATAGATCTTCTTTGACCTGCTGGCCTAAAACAACTACTCGAGTTTTATTGTTATCCTCTTGTTCTGTATAAAAACGGCCACTTTCTATTTCTGAACTATCAATGTCAATAAATTCATAAGTAGTACTGTAAACTAAAGCGCTCTTAATGTTGCCGTTCCATGATAACAATTCCTGACTCATTTCAGCCGCATAGCTTCTTTTTATATTAGGTAAATTATCAATCGCCTCTTTGTCACCCAGAGTCATCGTGGTGATGACCACTCCCTGCACTTGAGTAGCCATTCCTCCACTGCCCTTCGGCACTCTCACTTCCGTTTGAATTAAATTAGAGCCAAAACTTTCCATTTGACTAAAAATTAAACCTTCCACACTTCGACCAGCCGAAACAATCACCGAAACTGCAGTAATTCCAATTACAATACCAAGAACCGTGAAAAAAGTCCTTAACTTATTTTTCGCAATAGCTTGTCTGGCAATGGTTAAAACTTTAAAGATATTCATAGAAATTATTCATAACGTAGGGCGTCAACCGGCTGTAAAGCAGAGGCCTGTTTTGATGGATACCAGCCAAAAAATACGCCGACTGAAATAATAAAAAAAGTGGCTAAAATGACGGAAGACGGTGAAATAATAAAATCCCAGTTATACCCTAAATAATTAGCCACCAGACTAATCAGCCAAGAAACAAAAGCGCCAGCAATAATACCAACAATACCACCAATTAAAGCTAGAATAATAGTCTGAATAAGAAAATGTAAAACAATATCACCAGCAGTAGCGCCGACCGCTTTGCGTAAACCGATCTCCTTAACACTTTCATGAACCGAGACCAGCATAATATTCATAATACCAATGCCGCCGACTAAAAGAGAAATAGCGGCCACCATGGCTAGAAAATAATTTAAGATGCCGGTGATATCAGCCAAAGTATCCAAAGCTTGTTCTGATGATTTTACAGTAAAATCGTCTTTTTCCGGATCGTCTATATTATGACGTTCCCGTACAACAGTTTCAACTTCTTGAATTGTGTAATTCAAATCAGCCCCCTCAACCACTTTACCTCTCAATAAGCTGACATGATTAACGCCCATAATTAATTTCTGAGCAGTTGATAAAGGAACAAAAATTTGATTATCCTGATTCTGCAGTCCAGATGAACCTCGACTCTCTAAGATGCCAATCACCCTAAAAATCTCCTTGTTAATCTTCACTTTTTCATTAACTGGATCAACACCAAAAAATAAATCTTCCGCTACTTGGCTACCTAAAACCACCACTCTAGCAGTTGTGCCTTCATATTCTTCGCTGATAAATTGCCCTTCTTTAATATTAGCAGACTCTACTTCTAAATAATTAGGAGTAATACCAGTTAAGGTAGTATCCACTACTTTATTTTGCCAAGAAATCGTAGCCACACCTTTTAAATAAGCCGCCACTACTTCTATTTGGGCAACCTGCTCTTCAATGGCCAGTCCATCATCAACAGTCAAAGTAGTAACACTAACGCCCATGACCGCGGCTGGTATACCGCTGTCGTCAGTCGCTCCAGGCAAAACACCAATGAGATTCGAACCAACTGTATTGATTTCGTTGACAATTAAACTATGGGCGCCAGCTCCCACCGACATGATGATAATAATAGAGGCAATACCAATAATAATACCTAAACTAGTTAAAAAAGAGCGTAATTTATTACGCTTTAAAATCTTGAAAATCAATAGATAATATGAAAAATTAAAACGCATATTATTTTAATCGATGATTAAAATCAACCTCATCTTTATGAGTATTTTTTTCATCACTAACAATTACTCCATCTTTTAATCCAATAATACGATCCGTATGCCTAGCTGTGATGGTCTCATGAGTAACAATGACAATTGTTTTGCCTTCGCTATTTAACTGCTGCAGTATCTTCATAATTTGATTGCCGGTTTTAGAATCTAAATTGCCGGTTGGCTCATCGGCAAAAATAATGTCTGGGTTATTAACCAAAGCCCGAGCAATCGCCACGCGCTGCTTTTCACCGCCGGAGAGCTGATTAGATAAATAATATTGACGATGCTCCAGACCAACGCTTTTAATTGAACGATCAACTTCTTTTAAATCAACTTTTTGCCGGGCATAAAGCAAAGGTAAACGCACGTTTTCCCAAACAGTTGTTTTAGGTAAAAGATTAAAACTCTGAAAAACAAAACCCACTTTTTTATTGCGATATTGGGCCAAAATATTATCGTCCAAATGACTAACATCCTGACCCTCAAAAATATATTGCCCCATAGTTAGGGTATCCAAAAATCCCAAAATATGCATCAAGGTAGATTTGCCAGAACCAGAAGGCCCCATAATAGCCAAATATTCTCCTTTATTTATTGTAAGATTCACGTTATACAGAACCTTAGTCACTACTTCCTCATTGACAAACTCCTTATATAAATCTTTTATTTCAATCATAATTTTTAATTGCCATTTTTAACAAAAGTAACTACCTCTTCTCCTTCTTTTAGACCAGATAATAGTTCCACTAGACCGTTATCACCAGACAAGCCAGTTTGCACTTCAATTTCACGCATAGTCTCCCCTTCCAAAATTCGCAAATATTTTTTATTGTCTTGATAAATAATAGCCCGTGTTGGCACAACTAAAACATCATCTTTACTGGAAGTAATAATAGTTAAATCGGCTGTCATGCCAATTTTAATCCGCTCATCTTTTTCGCTCAAGACTACTGTAACTTGATAATAAACCACGTCATTGATAATGGTCGCCGCTGGATCAATAAAAGTGACAATGCCGGAAAAATTATCTTCAATGGAAAAAGCGTCTAGAACAATCTCCACTTTGTCACCAAGCTTAACTTTTGTAATATCTGACTCGGGAACATTAACTTCAATCTGCACTTCACTTAATCCAATCATCGAAACTACTGGCAAAGACAAGGAGGTATTTTCTCCTTCATCAAAATTTAAAGAAGTAACAATACCATCTACTGGAGCTTTAATAATCGTATCTGATAAATCACTTAAATAACCTCCCAAATTGGCCTGTGCCTGTCGCACCTTTGCTTCGGCTGCCTTGATTTCAAATTCCCGCGGCTGGGCTTTTTTTAGATTTAATTTCGCTTTAGCTAAATCTAAATTAGACAAAGCATAATTAACATCATTTTTAGCATTAATAATAGAGGTCTGATAATATAAATCCCGCGTGCGTAAATCATAGGCCGCATCATGAACCGAGGTTATGGCTGTGGCCACGGATGTATTTTGAGTGTTTAGACTTGATTTCAAAGTATCAATAATCGTCTTAGTATACTCTGTATTTTCAATGGTATAAATCATAACACTATAAGTGTCAATTAAAGCATCATAAATTAAATCTAAAACTGATTTCAAATCATCTAAAACTAAAATAACCTGCTCCTGACTGGAATGATCGTTTAGATTATTAATTCCTAACTCCAAAGCATTATATTGACTGTTAGCTAAATTATAATTACTCTTAGCCCGAGCCAAAAGGTCTGCGTCGTAGACTAGAAGATAGTTATCTGCTATTTCATCCATAATAGCATCATCGACCACATTTAAAGAATGTTTGCCAATAAAATACTTATCCTCAATAGTGTTGACCGCGGCCAGTCTTAAATCCTCTAACTCCTGATCACGCGTACTTTCTAAATTACTTAATTTATCTAAATTGGTTTGATAGGTGCTTTGGGTAATAGATACTTCTTCTTCAGCTACCTTAATGTCCTCCACACTCGCCCCGGCAATCAAAGCATCTAAATCGCTCTGTGCTACTTCTACAGCAGCTACGGCATCCTCCACTTTAGAACTAATTGATCCGGCTGATAAAATAGCTAACTGCTGGCCGGCTATTACCTCATCGCCTACCTCCACTAAAAGTCTGTCTAATGTCCCAGCCGTCGCAAAATTTAAATCAATCTCATCAGCTGACTCCACTGAACCGGTTACTTCTACTGTTTGCTGTAAGTTGGTTCTTATAACTGTTTCTGTTATATAACTGGTCTGGTTGGGAGAAAAATGACGAAGCGTAAAATAAACTCCAATAACTACTATCAATAGTATAATTATTAACCAAATCAATTTTTTAGCTATTTTCATGATGTCACCTATTATTTAATAATATTGTGTAATTTTATCATTTCCCCCGACAAAAAACAATTACCATTATTGAACTAAACTGCCAAACAAACTCTAGCTAAATATATTATTTTGTTAGACAATAGCGCTGGCAAATTTGCCAATCAAATAGCCCACTACAGTGGCCGAACCAGCCAGGAGCAACATTTCCAAACCAGACCACCACCAAATACGCTTAGTAAACTTTGTGGTAACTATACCCAAAATAAATAATCCAAAAAAAGTAATAATAATAGAATAAATAATAGCCACCGTTATTGGTAACAACAAATAAGGTAAGATTGGTATAACCCCTCCGACAACATAGGAAACAAACATAAAAATACTTTGGCGGAAAGGACTGGACTGGTGATCAGGAATAATTCTTAATTCCCGATAAGCCATTTCTTTTAGTAATAAGTTATCATCTTTGGCAATAATCTCTACTATCTGTCGAGCGACTTTTCCCGGCCAGCCGTCTTTGATGTAGATATCAATCAATTCCAGTTTTTCCGCTTCCGGATATTTCTCTATTTCTATTTGCTCCTCGTACAATTTTCTTTTTTCAACCTCTCTAACAGATTTATGAGATAAATAAGAGCCAACCCCCATCGAGATTGACTCAACTGCGATAATCACTAAACCAGCCAGGACAACAGTGAATTGGTTATGTGTGCCAATAGCTATACCCACTAAAGCGCCTAAAGTGGACACCATTCCATCTTGCGAACCAAAAACAATCTCCCGAATACCGGAAACTAATCTGGAATTCTGATGATGGATAAAATCTGACCTTTTTGGTATTTCCTGCATATCATAATTATAGCAAAAAAGTCAGAATCAGGCGATAACTGATGTAAGATTAATGGAATAATTTCCGTCAAAGCCCTTGCCAAAATGTTAAAAATATGCTATTCTATAACCACTAATTAATTAAGATATTTTGTTAAATTTTTATTAAATTTTACAAAATACAGAAAAAGACCAACTAAATATGGACAATCAACAAAATTTTGGTCAAAGGCCAATGGTTGAAGGTCACTGGGAATGCGCTGAATGCGGTGCTGAAATTACCCAACTTCCTTTTGAACCAGATGGTGAACGACCAATTTTCTGTCGAGACTGTTATCGCAAAAAAAGACCAACTAGACGATAGAAAAACTTTTAAATTTAAAAGTAAATTATAAACAAAAAACCCGCCCGTGGCGGATTTTTTGTTAAGTTAAAAAATGTCTAATCAAATCTCCATCTGCAACTCAAAATTTTGATATTTAATCTTCTGCGATTTTTTCAAGATTAGAATTATTAATGCCTAAGCTCAAAAATTTCATTACCTGATATGCTGAATCACCATCTTTCATATAATACCTCTTGCCATCATCTGGATTTACATACCACGCCTCTCCTTTTTCTTCTACTTGCAAAAGAATTTTACCTTTTACTTTATTAACTAAAGAATTATCTTTTTTTAATTGATTTGATAAACCATTATCTGAATTAACACCTTGCGATTTATCTATTGTACCAATCGGTATTTTATTTAAATTTGTATTAGTAATTCCTAATCCTTCATTCCTCATAAGATTATAGGCCGCTTTACCGTCCTGCATATAAACTCTTTTTCCACTATCTGGTTTAACATACCAGGCTTGTCCACGATCCTCTACTTGCAATAATATCTTTCCTTTTAATTTATTAGTAAGCACATTATCAATTGGAGCTGGTTTTTCAATAACATTATCAACCTCTTCATCTATATCTTCATCAGCTTCTAAACCTTCAACGCTGATTGAAGAAATTCTAAAATTATCAATAGTGCCAATAAATGCATCAAAAAGACCGGGATTTCCTGGGCCAGATCCCATTTTATGATTACCGATATATAAAGGATTTGATGAATAAACTGGTGTATATTGAGTAATAGGAGCTGATTTCTTTTCTATAAGATTATTATCAACAAATAATTTTATATATTCTCCATCATAGATATATTTTATACTATACCATCTGTCTGGCTCAAATTTAAACTCATCTTCCCAAAGATTCACAGATATAATATGACCTTGCCTATAGAATAAAATAGCTGAGAAAAAACTAGTATCAGCACGCCCTTCACCGCGACCATGCCCAGCTCTTAAAATGTACTGTCCTTCTATTGAAGCTATAGTTTGATAACCAAATGGCCAATCTTCTTCTGGAAGATTAAATTTTACGTCAGCTTCAATAGAAAACGTTTTTAAATTAAAATCATCTGAATGTTCCACTCTGACGTATCTTACTTTATTACGATCAAGCATCAGGCCCTGACCACTAGAACCTTTACCATATTCAAGACCCACGCCTTTGCCAATATGTCCGTTTCCAGATATATCTTGGACATCACTTATAGATAAAGCAGCTTGGTCAAAATTGTAATGAAGAATAGTATTTTTTTCTACATTACTTGAGTCAATAACTGAATCGTCAACTACATCTTCATTAATAACTTCATTATTAATAGCTTTAACTGTTATAGATGATACAGTAGTGAATACTATGACTGTAATAATGAAGATTAGAATTCTTGTTTTTTTCATAAAATAATTGTTAATTAATAAGTATAATTATATTATACCAAACAATCGCTCGCCTCGCTATTACGCTGGCGAAGCGGGCCTAAGAGGCGAAGTTATATTTTATTACAAAAAAGAAATAATTTGTTCAACAGTATCATCTTCAGGTTGCAGAGTATCAATAATAATACCCCGCTGAAGTGCTACTGACCTTTTGTAAACTGCCTTAGCCGCTTCAACGCCATAGGTTTTATCTCTATCTTTATCTCGTTTAATACACACTTCTAGCGGCACATGCATAGTGAAAATATAATGTTTTACTTTTAATCTTTGCGCTAAATCGTCAATATGTGATGGCCAATAAAAATTACCATCAAAAATCACTGGTATGTTTTTATCTAAAAATTTTTTAGCTTTGGGAGCTAGAACTTCATTTGTTTTTAAAAAACTTTTTTGAGAAATATTGCCATCTTCAGTGTCATATCCTAATTTGTATATTCTAAGAATATCATCAACCGAAATATACTTGCCTTTTATTTTAGGGGCAAGTTTTTTAGCGATAGTAGTTTTGCCGGCTCCAAGTGGTCCTCTAATAATTACTAAATAGCTCATAAAGTTATTCTATCAAAAAATCTCCGAAATGGCGATAAAAAGCCATAAAAAATACGGGCTGGTTTTCGTAACAAACCAACCCGTCTAAGGAGATCATAAATGATCATAGCATTTACAACCCCCGAAATCCAGCAAAATCCTACTATCGCTCGTTTCACTCGCTAACGGGACAGGCAGTCAGGCTGGCGGGATGGAAGGGACTTGAACCCTCGACCTCCTGCGTGACAGGCAGGCGTTCTAACCAACTGAACTACCACCCCACAAGAAACCAACTGCTTGCCTCGCTAATGAGCGAAGCTAATTATGTGTGAAGTTACCTCCTCAGCAAACAAGTGCAGAGCTAATTCCAAAACTTTGACTTGAGTAGTATATATTATTTCTTCAATTTTGACAAGGGTTTTAAATACAAGCTAAACAACAACAGCAAACCAACGACTACTATTATCAAGCTAAGCAACTGCGGTAAACGCCAGCCCAAAATTACTGGAGTCTCATCAATGCGAATAAATTCCATCAGGAAACGAATCAAAGAATAACTAGTCAAATACAAAAGAGTTATTAAACCGGTCTTGAGCTTGTCTTTTTTTCCTAACCAAATAAGTATTATAAACAAAATCAAATTGAGCAAACCTTCATAGAAAAAAACTGGCTGAAAATAACTAAATTGCCCAAAACCGATTGGCCGATTGGCCAGACTAATGGGAATGCCTATCCAACTATCAGTCGGCTGACCAAAAAGCTCTTGATTAAAATAATTACCCCAGCGACCAATAATCTGACCGAGTAAAAGGGCTGGGGTCAATTTATCGGCTAAACACCAAATATTAACTTGGTGTTTTTTTGACCAGAAAAATAAAGTAATTAAACCGCCTAAAATCGCACCCTGAATAGACAAGCCACCCTGCCAAACTTTCAGAACATCTGCTAAATGATGAAGATAATAATTTAAATTGAAAAAAATAACATGCCCCAGCCGGGCGCTAATCAAACCAAAGATAACTAAATAAAAAAACAAATCTTCAACTTGTTTTTTTGTTATAATTGAATTTTTAAGTAAATTGCGCTGGATAAATAAACCCCCAACTAAAATAGCTACTACTAAAATCAACCCATACCAGTGTACTGAAAATGGGCCAACTGAAAATAATATGGGTTGAGGTAAATAACTTTGCCAAAAAAACATTTCTAATATTCACCCTTAATTATAAAACCGATCATCTCCTCCCAAATGTCATAAGTAATCACTCCTGGAATTAAATTATCGTTAATAATATAACTGGGTGTGCCAACTACACCGGCTTGGACACCACTAGCATAGTCTTGTCGGATCTCCTGACTATATTTTTCAGTATCTAGACAATTATTAAACTGCTCCTCACTTAAACCAATGTTTTTAGCATATTTTTTTAAGTCCGTCTTTGCAAAACTCCCCTGATTTTGAAACAAAATATCAGCGTAATCCCAATATCTACCTTGTTCTTTAGCGCAAGCAGCCGCTAGATGAGCATCAAAAACTCCTGGGTGCAACCCTTCAGTAGGGAAATCTTTGACAATATAACGAACAATACTGCCAAATTTAGACAACATTTGTTTAATATAAACTTGGCTTTCTTTGCAAAAAGGACAGCCAAATGACTCATAAACCACAACATAAACCACTGGCTCGTTCGAACCAAGCCAAGGATCATCTTCGGTTACTATATCAGTAAATACTTTTTGCCCTTCTTCAAATTTTTCAGCGGAAATCCAAAAACCAGACTGCGGATCAAAAATTTCTCCTTTATTTAAATGGCTAACATTACTAATCACCAGTGCCACTAAATAAATCATCCCAATAATTACTAATATAAAAAGAATACCCGCTACTTTCCCCCACCATCTCTGATACCATTTTTTATAATAACTATAAGCAACGGCATCAGCCATTCTGGCTCTTATTTTACTTTTATTATCCATTACTTTATATTATTGATTAATAAATTTTCTATAAAATGACCCAAAGTAAATAATTTGTCTTCAGCAAATGGTTCTGCTAAAAGCTGCAGACCAATTGGTAAATTATTTTTATCAAATCCAATCGGCAATGATAAGCCACAAATACCAGCAATATTGGCTCCGACAGTAAAAACATCAGAGAGGTACATCTGTAAAGGATCTTGTGTCTTTTCGCCAACAGCAAAAGCAGTGGTTGGTGTGGATGGCGTAATTAAAACGTCAACCTTCTTAAAAACTTCAACAAAATCCTGTTTGATTAAAGTTCTTAGTTTCTGGGCTTGTTTATAATAAGCGTCATAATAGCCAGCTGACAAAATATACGTGCCGAGAATAATCCTTCTTTTTGTTTCAGCACCAAAACCCTGACTACGCACCTCTTTATACCATTGATCCAAACTCATTTCCTTCTGGCCGGCTAGACCATAAAGCAAACCATCAAAACGAGCTAAATTAGAGCTAACTTCTGCCGGCATCAACAAATAATAAGCCGCCAGAGCATAATCCGTATTTGGCAAATTGACTTTCTCAATTATGAATCCTTTCTCTTCTAATAATTTTACAACCCTCTCAATACTTTGGCTAACATAACTATCTATTGAGCCGCTAAAATATTCCTGAGGCAGTCCTAAACGTAATTTAGTAGCGTCAGCTTCCAAAGCTAAAGAATAATCAGGCAATTTAACCTGCGCGCTAGTGGCATCTTTATCATCCACTCCAGCCATATATTGTAAGAGATAAGCCAAATCTTTTACTGTCTTGCCTAGCGGTCCGATCTGATCTAAAGATGAAGCCATAGCCATGGAACCATAGCGGGAAATTCGCCCATAAGTCGGCTTTAATCCGACAACGCCACAAAAAGAAGCTGGCTGTCGAATTGAGCCGCCGGTGTCAGTCCCTAAAGCTACCGGAGCTAAATTACCAGCTACTGCCGCGGCCGAACCTCCCGAAGAACCACCAGCTACTCTCTCTTTATCATAGGGATTTAAAACTGGCCCAAAAAATGAATTTTCATTAGAAGAGCCCATAGCAAATTCATCACAGTTGGTCTTACCTAGAATAACCATCCCTGCATCCTGTAAACGCTTAACTGCTGTGGCTGTATAGCTGGCGGTATAATTTTCCAACATCTTGGAAGCAGCGGTAGCCGCTAAACCTTTTACTAAAATAATATCCTTAACTGCTAAAGGCACGCCCGTCAAAGGCGTAGTTTCACCTTTTAAAATTTTCTCGTCAGCTTGCTTGGCTTCTGCTACAGCGTTTTCATTAATGGAAATAAAAGCATTGGTCTCGTCAGCTTTAATCTTCTGCAAGTAAGCATTAGTGAGCTCCCCACTGGAAAATTTTCTTTGCCGCAAGCATTGTTGAATATTTTCAATGTTTAAATTTTCTAAATCTATATTTTTCATCTTACTCTTCTTTATCAAAAACCGAAGGAGCAACCATATAGCTGTCATTAATCTGACAAGCTTGACCGATAATCTCCGGCTGAGAAGACCTGACTTTATCCGAACGAAGTTCGCGGTTGGCCTCAGCTACGCCAGTCAAACTCTCTTTGATTTTATTTAACTTTAATTCTTTAATTTTATTAACATAAATCAAAACATCTTTTAGTTGTTTTTGGTATAAAGAAACTTCTTCTTTATTTAATTTTAGTTTAGCCAAATTGGCTAAATTCAATACTTCTGCTTTACTAAATTTCATACTTACTTTATCAATTTTTTAAAATCTGCCTCTGACAAAATTTTGACCGTGCCCAAACTCCTGGCTTTTTCCATTTTTGAACCCGGTTTTTCCCCAACTACTAAATAATCCAAATGCGGACTGACCGCCGAAACAATTTTTCCTCCAGCTCGTCGCGCCAACTCCTGGGCTTCATCTCGAGCTAGAGATAGGCTGCCGGTGAATAAAAAACTTTTACCCGCCAATTTGTGACTAACCTTAGCTGATTTTTTAACATGAACACCTAAAGAAAATAAATCCTCTAAAAATTTATAATTAGCTTTATTAGTAAACCAACTGGTAATAGATTTAGCTACTTCTGGACCAATGTCCGATAATTTTTCCAAATCCGATTGTTCAGATTTACCTAACTTTTCAAAACTGCCGAAATAATCAGCTAAAACAACTGCTGTTTCTTCGCCGACATGACGAATGCCTAGGGCATAGATAAATTTTGATAATTCAACGGTCTTGGCCTGATCAATAGATTTGAACAAATTATTTATTTTTTTATCTGCAAAGCCCTCTAAAGTTTTTAAGTCGCCAAACTTTAACCTAAAAATATCAACCGGAGTGAACACTAGCCCTTGATCAACTAGTTGGGCTACAATTCTATCTCCTAATCCTTCAATATCAAATCCTTTTTTTGAAACAAAATGAATAATACTCTCAATATTCTTAGCATAGCATTTTTTGTTGGTGCAGTAATAGGCCACCTCACCCGCTTGGCGACTGACCGGACTATGACAAGCTGGACAGCGACGAGGAAAATGAAACTTTTTTTCTTGCCCGTCTCTCAATTTTTTCAAAACAGAGACAATATCCGGAATAATATCCCCTGCTTTCTGAATTATAACTGTATCGCCAATTCTGACATCCAAACGTTGGATTTCATCCTGATTATGTAAAGTGGCCCGAGAAACAGTGCTGCCGGCTACTGCTACTGGCTGAAGAATAGCCACTGGTGTTAAAGCGCCTGTTCGGCCGACTTGTATTTCAATATCCAATAGCTTAGTAGTCACCTGTTCGGCCGGAAATTTGTAAGCAATCATCCAACGTTCAGTTTTGCCAACACTACCCAATCTTCTCTCCTGCTCAATATCATTAACCACAACTACAGCTCCGTCGGTTTCATAAGGTAACTTTTTTCTCTGATCAGTCCATTTATTCAAATACCCCTCCACTTGATTTATCTTGGCAAAAAAATGACTATAGGGGCTAATTTTGAAGCCAAGCTTAGCTAAAATCTCATGAGCTTCCTGATGCGTTCGCTGGCCAAGATTAGTGATTAATTCAAAGACAATAAAATCTAGCCGACGAGAAGCAGTTATCTTTGGATCGAGCTGTCTAATTGATCCAGCCGCCACATTACGGGGGTTAGCAAAGACTGGCTCTCCTTTTTTAACCTGTTCTTTATTTATTTGCTCAAAAATTTTTTTGTTCATTACTGCTTCACCACGCACTTCTATAATCTCTGGTAGTTTCTGATTAACCACCGGACGCAAAGACAAAGGGATGCTTTCAATGGTTTTTAAATTATTGGTTATCTCTTCCCCCCAAACACCATCTCCCCTAGTTGCCCCACGCCAAAATAAACCATTCTGATAAGTCAGCACCACCGTCAATCCATCCAACTTTAACTCCGCATAGTATCCTTTTACTTTATCTTTGATAATTTTTTCATTGCGCTCCTGCCAGTCATATAAATCCTGATGATTAAAAGCATCAGACAAAGATAAAATTTTCTGGGAATGTCTAACTTTAACAAATTTTTTTAAAGGTCGCCCGCTGACTCTCTGCGTAGGAGAATCCCGTAAAATTAAATCTGGAAAATTCTTTTCTAAATTAGCTAGTTCTCTCTTTAAAGAATCCAGAGCTCCATCAGAAATTTCTTGTTTATCTAAAACATGATAGAGATAACGGTGATGATTAATCTCTTTAGTCAGTTTACTAATTCTTTTTAGCGCTTCTGCTTTGGTCATATCACTAAAAATTCTAGTTATCTTTAACTAAATCTTCTTCTGAAAATATAACGTAACTAAAAAGATCAGAAACGGGAGTAAGGGAAGGCAACCTTACTTTTAAACGATAGCTTGAATTATGATAATTACCGTCCACTTCAATATATGCTTCTGATTGAATTCCTCGATAAACAGGAGGAGGAAAAGGGTTCTTTAATTGGAAGACTAATTTATTAACTGTACTGTCTAGGGGTTTAAAACTAATGCTATAATATTTATTTTTACTAATATTGCTACGAATAATAACACTACAATTGTTGCTCCCATAGGCGCAGTTACATACGTCTATGACTTTATCAGTGCCCTGATTGGTAAAATTTATTCCAAAATAATTTAAAGTAGTCTCCAACCTATCTGAAGCATGACTAGGGAAACAATCTTCAACCTGCCAATTAATTATATAACCACTAACAATCCCCCAATCAATAGTGCTGATGTCTCCTGCTGGATCAATAATATTAACGTGCCCCGGGGAAGAGGTGGAAATATTATAAACTGTATAATCCGTCGCCTCTATAGTTGTCTTATCAGTAATATAAAACCCCAACCCTCGAGAGGCGTCTATATCAAATGACCTGTCTATTAAACGATCAAATAAATTAAAATCGCTCGCCTCTCTAGAATATTTCAAGCGATGCAAGGCCTTTTCTACTCCGCTCTCAGCGGCATAAAAAGCAATAATGGAGTTATCAACATTAAGAGACATTCTTACTTCGTCCATTAGTAAGCTGGCTAAAGTCAGGGCTGAAGTCATAATCATAGATAGAATTAATAAAGCCATCACTGACACTACACCTTTCCTCTTTATTCTAAAATGATTTTTATTAAATCGCATAAATCAACGCTTATATATTCTAGAAGAGACCGATGTTTGTAAAGAATATGACACTTGCTCTACCTCTCTTTCTTTAGCTGAGCCAATCTTAAGTTGAATAGTTACTTGTGGCTGCCGATTCACTATTTCACTTAGATAAGGATTGACATTGGGTTTAATGGAAAAACCAACTCTTTCAACATTAACCTCATTTAAATCTGGCCCCAACAACAAAGTATTAGTCTGTGGATTATTCCGATCAATAGTACAATCAATCCCTGGCAAATAATCACCTTCTGAAACACAAGTAACAATGGCGTGCTCTAAGGTTTGAGTATCCTCATCCCAACCAAACATCACTATTTGATGATCTTCTTTAATTAAAATAATGCAATCCTCATAATCTGCCCCGCTAAGGCCAAGTCCACATTTATCATCAGCCAATGGCTGATAGCTAAAAAGAGCATTATTCCTTATTTCTCTGGCCATTATTTCTAAGGCATATTGACCGTTATTTAAAAGTTGCTGTGAGGCCTTAGCTCGAATCTGACCGTTAGAAAATCCAACATAAATGCCTGATAAAATAATAGTCAGTATGGAAAAAACAGAAACAGCTACTAAGAGCTCCACAAAAGTAAAACCTTTCTGGTTAGCCCCACCAAATCTCTGATAAAAAATTTTAATTTTTTTTAAATAATTATACATCATACCTACCTCCTCCAATTATAAAGATAATCAACAGCATCAATATAATGCAAACCATCCGCGGAGGTCCATCCGACTCGTACTGTTACCTGTAGACCTATTTTTTCAAAACCAGCATCACAAAATAAATCATCCTCTACTACTTCACTTACCCCGTCAAAACAAATATTTTTAATTTGAATTAGTCTATACATATTAGTTGGTGCCCCTAGAGGAGATATACTGTAATATCCTTCTTCATAATCACCGTCGTCAATATATAGCAGACATGATTGACCGCAGTTGGCCATACAAGTATTTAAATCACTACAGTTCTCAACAACTTTCCTTAAAGGACTTAAAGGAACCCATATTTGTGCATAATCAGTAACAAAACCATCGATGTTACCATCAAAGTTAGTATTTATTAAATATTCATCCCAAGAACATGGTGAACCAGAACAGTATGCATTCGCGTCAATTTTCAGCCAGTTGCTATCTCGTATATTTCTAACTAGTTCTACTCCTTCCCTAGCTAGATTACCAGCTAAGGTCCGATTAAAATTATCCCGAGCTACATTCAAATTAGAAATAGCTAGTGTAAAAGCCCCCATAATACCCACCGTAAAAATACCAAGAGCAATAACCAGCTCCATGATCGTAAATCCACTCTGTTGATTATCGGTAATCATCTCTAAAATATTAATCTTAAAATTTAGTTACTAGGACAAATTGAACCGCAGTTGCCGTTGCCGTTGCCATTCATTCCACCAGCATATTCTTTGTTTACTCCATAAACAGCTCCGATGCTTGTCCAAACATAACCATCATCTGACTCTTCTCCTATCGTCACTATGCTTTTTCGGCTAATATCTTGATAGAGAAATTTTAATTCATACTTTGAATCATCACTTAAAGTCATGTTGCTTCTAATATCGTTTTCTGTGATAAAAATGAAATAAAATTCATTATTCTCACTGTTATTATCAGAAAGTTCAAACTTATTATCATAATTAACCATCTTAATAATACTATCTTCGGCGGGCTGATAGCCCATTAAATCTCTATCCGCGTAAACTATATAATTTCTGCCGCCTGCCCAGTTAAAATATATGCCATAGCCAACCGGTGGGTATTCTATTGACTCAAATGGAGATGTAAAATGATGCTCTACTCTGGAAACAGCTAAATTCCTGACATATTTTATATCGGCTACTAATTGCTCCGTGGCCTGAACTAGATCTTGCCGTTCACTAGTACGCACATTGACAATAATCACTACTGATAAAATAGAAATAATAGCAATCACAATCAACAATTCAATAATAGTAAAACCATTAATAATTTGATTCTTAAAATTTCTCTTCTGCATAATCTTGATATAAATAATTAAATTAATGAATGCTGTCCAAAATCGCCCCCCCATTGGTATTGCCATTTGAACCCAACCCTGTCGGCGACCACTCTTTGTGAGGAGCATAAGCCACGCTCATATTACTCCAAACATAGCCATCGTGCGATTCCTCGCCTAGAATAACAGCGGCTTGATAAGAAATATCACCATCAATAATTTCTAGTTCATACTTTGAATCATCGCTTAGAATCATATTACTCTCAACATCACTCTCTGTTAAAAAGGCAAAATAAAACCAAACTGATTCATCATTCTTATCGTTAAATTCAAAATTATCTTCAAAGGAAATTGTTCTAATAATCTCATCCTCTGGTTTTTGATAACCGGCAGTCTGTCCATTATCAGCATAGACTATATACTGATCAGATGGAACAACAACACCACAATTGAAACAGATGCCATAGCCCCCAGGTGGATACTGCATTTGACCGTCAAAATCATATTTTACCCTAGAGGTAGCTAAATTTCTGATATATTTCATATCAGCTATCAACTGTTCGGTAGTCATTTTTAATGCTGTGCGTGAACTGTTACGGATAGTGATAATGAAAACCGAGGAAAGCAAACCAACAATAGCAATCGTCACTAATAATTCCACTAGAGTAAAACCATAAATATGCTTTGTCTGATTCTTAAACATATATTTATTAAGATTATATAAATAATGATAAATACCAATCTATCAATCTATCGCCATATAACAAAGTAATAAAAGTGGCTAAAGTTAAAAATGTGCCAAAAGGAATTTTATCGCCCCATTTTTTCTTGTCAGCTATCAGCAGAAAAATACTAACTAAACTACCTATGATATAAGCAATAAATAAAGCTGTAAAAATATGGGGCCAACCCAAAATGATACCCATTAAAAAACCTAAACGAATATCGCCACCACCAATCCAACGGCCTTTTGATAAAATAAACTGCAGTCCAAAAAAACCTCCTCCAATAATAGCCGCCAATAATAATTCGCCCACATTATAACCTAAAAATATATTAGCCACTAGACTAAAAAGAATTATAGGGAAAATAACAATATCTAAAATTAGATAATATTTTAAATCATAAACGAAAATCACTATTAAAAAAGAAGTTATAACCCACCAACTTAATAATTGCAGTAAATTACCTGGTTGTAGGGCATAGAAATCAAAACTAGGTGAGATGGTGATAAAAATAAGAGATAGAGAGAAAGCAGTGGCTAATTCAACTAAAGGGTATTGATGAGAGAAACGATGCCGACAATAACGGCATTTTCCTTTTAAATAAAAATAACTAAATAAAGGCACTAAATCCTTAGTGTAAAGCCGGTGACCACAGAATAAACACTTAGAAAATCCTTTAACAAAAGATTCTTGCCGATGAAGGCGGTAAATAACCACATTCAAAAAACTACCGACAAATAACCCTAAAATAAAGACAAAAACTACTATCATAGTAGCTTTATTATAACATATTTAGAGTAATTAGGTCTATTTACTTACACACTCCATTTTCAGGCCAGTACGCAGGCGACAATCTCCGCCACCACTAAGCTTCCATAAAGGCCAAGAATTATCTAAGCTAAAATCAATCCGATAGTTATAACCATCGCTAATTAGAATTATCGGCCTAACCCAAGTAAAATTATTACCGGCAAAATAAATAACCTCCCCCATTTGATTTAACCCTTGATCACTGATTAGCTTAATATCCTCTCCTGATATTTTCTGCACAATAGGATAAGCGTTAAATTTATCATAATATTTTTCTAAACTATTAGCCAATATCTTGACTTGACTAACTAAAACTAAATCTTTACTTTGGCTGTTATAAATCTTAACTATAATAAATATCGCTATAATAATAGCGATAAGTATAGCACTGCTGATGATTTTGGTTTTCTTACTATAATTAAACATAAATAATTCTTACCACTCAAAACAGCCCTGACTATTAGTGCAAGCAACTATCACCCCGTCAACACTTTGGGCGGCAAAAGCAAAATAACCAGTATTGATGTTACTGCCACAAGTAAGAGGAGTTGCCCCGTCAGGAAGAATGGGCCACAGTGGACCTCCGCTACACATATCATCACCCGACTGCCAAGTAGTTCCGGCCGGGGGGAAACTAGTGCTGCAAGGACTATTAGCGTCATCTAGTAAATTATCATCCGATTGAATACAAAAAACAGCACCAGGTATAGCGGCGCCTAAAGCTTGCTCTAAAGCCGCTGTGCGTGCCTTTTCTCTGGCGCTGTTCAAATTAACAATAGCCACGGATGATAGGATACCGATGATTGCTATGACTACTAGCAATTCAACTAATGTAAACCCTACTCGCTCTGCCTTCGGCTCTGAGAATCGGACTTGAAGAGAACTCTGTCGAAAAGTTTTATTTTTCATTTAGTGTGTTAGTGTGAATATAAATTATAATGACTGTATTATACCACAAAAACTAAAATATTTCATCAACAACAAAAAATCCCCCAAGAAAGAGAGATTTTTTGCTAATAAATATGTTTTTAATTACCTACTATGATATAGCACATCCGGTTTGAGTACAGGTCACTGTTTTAGTGCCATCACTAGCGGCAAAACTCCAACTAGTACCAATAGTTGAGTCACATGCTCCTGAATAAGTAAAAGTAGTATCAATAGTTGGCCAGTTAGCTGTAGAGCCCGCGCAAATCGGTCTACCTACTGCTGGCACATCACCAACTTCTCCATCACAGACTGCAGCTGGGGTTCCACCATCAGGCGTTAAGTTAAGATTATCATCATGACAAATTATAACTGCTGTAGTTAATTGGCTTAAAGCCGCTTGAACGCTGGCAGCTCGCGCTTTTTGTTTGGCGCTGTTCAAATTAACAATAGCCACGGATGATAGGATACCGATGATTGCTATGACTACTAGCAATTCAACTAATGTAAACCCTCTTTTGTTTTTCATTTTGTCACCTCCCTTTCTATCAAGCATCTTAATTGCTGATTAAAGCTGGGAATTCCTAAAGCTCTAACCTATAAGAAACACTTGAGAATTATTAATTAATTATTATATATCTAATTATAGCATTTTTTTAAAAAAACAACAACAGTTTAAGCCATACCTTGGGCTACTTTAAACATCGGTAACATAATAGCCGCCACCATCCCGCCTACTCCCACACCCATGATAATTAAAATCAAGGGTTCAATTAAAGAAGTTAGTCCAGCGACCAGATTATCAATTTCTCGACTGTAAAAATCGCTTAATTTCTCTAAAATAGTGTCTAATCTGCCTGTTTTTTCGCCAACAATCATCATTTGGGAAAGCATTTTCGGCATTAAATCGGAAGTAGCAAACAAAGCTGCCACTGATTTACCATCTTCTACTTGATCCACTGTATCTAGAACCAATTGTTTATAAGCTTTGTTATCCACAACCTCGGCCGTAATTCCTAAGGCCTTGGCAATAGGGACACCACCGGAAATCAAAGTGGCCAAACCGCGAGTAAAGCGAATAATATATATTTTTCTAAATAAGGTTCCAAACAAAGGAATTTTGATTTTAATAGAATCCCAAGCTATTTGTCCGGCCTTAGATTTAACCCACAATTTAAATAATACTATCAAGACAACTAAACCAATTAAGATAAAAATCCAATTATCTTTCATGAAATCGGAGATAAAAATTAAAACTCTGGTTAAAAACGGCAATTCAGAGCCGGTTTCTTTCAACATGGCCGTCATTTTTGGCACCACAAAAACCATCATTATGAAACCGACCGAAATCATACCAACAACAATAAAAACCGGATAAATCATAGCTCCCTTAATCCGAGAAACTAAATCATAATCTTTTTCCATCTGATCAGCTAAATACTGCAAAACCTCATCTAGTTTGCCTGATGTTTCGCCAGATTTAACCATCGCCACATAAAAACGGCTGAAGACTTTTTCGTGTTTTCCCAAGGAGCTGGAGAGCTTCATACCACCATCTACATCATCAGCCATTTCAGAAATCTTCTCAATAAAAAGAGGGTTGGAAGTCTGTTGGGCTAGAATCCGCAAAGACTGAACAATTGGTACTGTAGCGGAAATCATCACTGACAACTGACGAGAAAAAATAACTATATCCTTTTGTTTGACTCGACCAATATTAATATTCAACCCCTGACGTTTTCTCTTGCTGGTTTTGTTCAAAGACAAAACAAATAGCCCTCTATCTTTTAATAATTCAGCAGCTTCATTCTCAGTAAGAGCCTCTACTGCTCCGGCAGTGACTCTACCTTGTTGATCTCTAGCTCGATAATTATAAATAGCCATATATTTTATCTATAATTTTGTTTAAATGCTTTAGTGACCAGAGCATATTTACTGGCATCTTCAGAAGTAATTTCACCCACATTAACTAACTCTTCTAGAGATTTATCAAGATTCATCATGCCTTCATCCCGAGAGGTCTGCATAATACTATTTAACTGATAAAGGCGATCTTCTTTGATGCTAGCGCCTACAGCCGAAGTCATAGTTAAGACTTCCGTGGCTAAAGTTAAACCACCACCAATCCTCGGCAATAATCTCTGCACCAAAATTCCTAATAAAACTTCCGACAGCAAACTTTGTCCCCAATCTCTTTTACTAGCCGACAAATTAACTATAAATTCCTCTAAGGTTGATATCACTGAATCAGTGTCCATCACCACAATCATCAGTTTGCCGCTTTCCGCCAGTTCTAGAACAACCTCCTGAATACCCTCTTCTTGCATAGAACTAACACAAACAACATCAACGTCTTCATCAAAAATATCCCTCAACCCCTTAATAAAACTAGCTGTATCGCGACCAACCTGTCTTTGCTCAACAATAGACTGGTTATTGGAAAATAAATATTCTATTGGGTTTTCTAAAGTCTGAATATGAACTCCTTTATTTTGATTTAATGTTTCTAATAATCCAGCAACAGTGGCTGAACGTCCGCTACCATAAGGTCCGGCGACAATAATTAATCCTTTATCTTTACTTAATAGCTGAGTGATGACCGAAGGCACGCCTAAATCTTTAGGGGAACGGATAAAAGCTGGTATTAAACGTAGAGAAATTGCTAGATATCCTTTTTGATAAAAAACTTTAGCTCGAAAACGTGACCGATTAGCCCAGTTATAAATAGTGACTATCTCTTTTTCTTTGGACAAACGATCCAAGTCTTCTTTGCTTAAAAATAAATTGGCAATATTTAACAAATGATCAGGAGTTAAAACCTGTTCTTTGGTTAAAGTCACCAAACGACCATCCACTCTAATAACTGGATTGCTACCGGCAATTAAATGCACGTCCGTTGCTTTTCTCTCTGAAGCAGCATTTAAAATATTATTAATCAACAAAGTGTCCGACATTATAAAATAATATTATCAACTTAAATTTTAATTAATTTTCTGATGACAAAATCTTCTTGATTTTAACAATGACTTCGGAAGGAACAAAATGAGCTTTAATCAAGTAATCATCTGCCCCTAACTCCAAACAACGGTCAATATTCTCTTTCTGGGAATAATTAGTCAGAATAATGACCGGGATATTCTTAGTATTATCATCTATTTTAAGATTCTCTAAAACCTCAATACCATTCATTTCCAATAACATTAAATCTAATAAAATAAGATCTGGTGTGTCTTTTTTAGCCATCTTTAACCCCTGTTTACCACTGGGTGTACCTAAAACTTTAAAACCCTCCAGATTCAGCTTAGTCGTATACATCTGCAGTAAAAATTCATCATCCTCCACAATCAGTATTTTATAATTCTTCATATGTTTAAAATTATTTATATTTTGCTCACTCTAATAATCTCCTCTACTGTTGTTTCACCTAATAAAGATTTAATGATACCATCCTGTTCCATGGTCATAAAATGTTGTTTTTTTAGTTCTTCTTCCACCGCATCCCGATCAAATCCCTTAGCAATAATCTTTTGTATTCCTCTGTTAACATCAATTGCCTCAGCAATAGCTAAACGTCCCCGATAGCCAATATTACCGCAATTAGAACAGCCCTTACCTTTATAAAACTGTAATTTTTTAAAATTAATATCCGTATAAAGCGCCTCCTTGGGTGCAGCTTCCAGAGTTTTTAAAATTTGCTGTTTTATCTCTGATGGCACATCATACTTAACCTTACACTTCTCGCATATTTTCCTGACCAGACGTTGCGCCACAACAGCATTTAAAGTATTAGATAATAAAAACGGCTCAACGTGCATATCAAATAAACGGGGCACTGCTCCCATCGCATCATTAGTATGTAAGGTACTTAAAACAGAGTGACCGGTCAAGCCAGCATGAATAGCTAACTCAGCTGTCTCATTGTCACGAATCTCACCAACCATGATAATATCAGGATCTTGCCTCAATAAAGCGCGTAGCCCAGTGGCAAAAGTAAAGTTTACTTCTGGCCTAACTTGCGACTGATTTACTCCCGGAATATAATATTCTACCGGATCCTCTAAGGTAGCAATATTGACTTCATCGCTGTTTAAATAACTAAGAGCGGCAAACAAAGTAGTTGATTTACCAGACCCAGTCGGACCGGTCAATAAAAACAGGCCATGATGCTTTTTAACATTCTCTTCCATAATCTTTGCCTGCAATCCCCGAAATCCCAAATCACCAAATTTTGGCGCCTTTTCCGGCGTCTCTAAAATACGCATAACTACCTTCTCATTGTTCATTAAGGGAATTGTTGAAACACGAAAGTCTATCTCCTTTTTATGAATAGCCATTCGAATACGACCGTCCTGCGGTATGCGAGTTTCATCAATTTTCAAATTAGCCATCACCTTGATTCTGGAAATTAAAGCTGAATGGACATAAATAGGTAGAACAATCGTAGTATTTAACACACCGTCAATTCTATATCTAACCTTACTCTGATTGCCAGCTGGCTCGATATGAATATCCGAAGCGCGTCCCTCAATAGCATGACGCAAAATAACTGCTACAATCTTCGAAACAGGAGCACTTTTAACCACCTCACCCACGTCTTTATCTTTATCTAAAAGGGCTTCTTGGGGGGCAAAAATCTCTTCCGCTGTATCCAGGGCCTCGCCAACTTCTTCTCCTAAACTCTCATATTGTTTGGAAGCAGCTTGATAGCTGTCAAAAGAGATGATGTGATATTTAACCTTATACCTGTTTTTGCGAGCTAAAAAATTTAAGGCCTCAATGGCTTTAAAATTTGTCGGATCTACCAAACCTGCTTCAATAATGTCGCCTTCTTTATAAAAAACTATTAACTGATAATTTTCAGACAGATCCTGCGGTAAAATGTTTAAAACTTCTGCGTCAATACTCCGACCTATCAAATTAGCATAATCAATCTCGTAAAAAATTCCCTTAGCTTGAGCCCAATCTTCATCGGAAATCAAAACAAGACGACGAATATATTTCTCAACTTCGGAAAAAGAATTAAACTTCTCCTTAGTAAACTTACTATATTGTTCGTCATTAATAAAATTTTTCTCTCTCAAAAAATTTAAAAACCTAGTTATATCTATAGGCGCCATTTTTTATATTTTAAAATTATTCTGATCCCTCAAAATTTAGAGGAATAAATGGTTCAGAATTCCCAACATGATCTAAACTGATATCAATATCAAACATTCCTAAACTATTATATTGCTCACTATTATATATTTTCTCAAAAATATTAGTAGTCAAAAAATATCTAATATTATCTCGAGCCATTTTCTTAGTACTCTCTATACGCTTCAAATCTTCTAACTGTACTAAATCAAAAGTCACATCTGTCGGCTGTGAAGTAGTTATATTAAATAGCCACCAACCGCCAACAATAGCCACCACCGCCAACAGGCCTAAGACACTAATTAATAATCTTCTTTCGACCATAGTTATTATTGATAATAAGTTATTATATTAAAATTAAAAGAAGATGACTCTTCCCTATCAGAGCTTAACTCATCAAAGGTGACAGTTTGAATATCCATCAGACGCAAATAATTCTCCATGGCAACTATATAATTTTTCAACGCATCATAAGAACTTCCATCTTCAAAATTCTCCAAAGGCAAACTAAGTAAAGAAAGATTAATCAAAAGAGACTTAAGTCCTAACTCTTCTGCTATTGTCTGCGTAGTCTGCTCTTCTTCTTTAGCTGTTTTCTGCCTATTAGAATCCGGAGAATTATCACTCACATCTATAGATACCAATTGAAAACCATTTTGCTGAGCTAATCGGTCAGCCACCACAAATAATTCAGCGATCGCCGGATCTTCCGGAACTATTTCTTTTAGCCGCGCTAAATCGCTAGCCCGACTGACTTTAATTTCTTCATACTCACGCTGTAACTGTTTTACATCCTCTAATAATTGCTCCTGCTCTTGTTTTTCACTCTGCGACACACCAGACTTCACCTCTAGAGATTGGATAGTTAGAATTTTTGGTTTTAAAGCAAATGAATAACCAAAAAATAAAAGACCAATAACGAGCAGAGCAACGATAATAAACAAATAACGATTAAGTATCACTAGAAACTCTGATGGTTGTTCAAATTTTATAGCTGGCTCTTCTGGCATAACTATTCATTATTATCATAATAAAATAAATCTGGGTTTAAAATAAGAGTAATACTGAATTCAACACCTTGATCATTAAACTCTGCTGAAGTAATTTCAGCTAAGGTAACGAACTCTATCGCTTCTGGCTGCTGTAAAATTTTCAGTTGTCTGGCGATTGCATCGAAACTAGAACCAACAGCATCTAGAGTTAAGGCGCCATTATTGCCCGCAGTCAACCCATTATAATAAACCTCCTCTACCGTATATTTCTCCAGTAGATTAAAAAAATTGGTCCAATAAATATGGCGATTTAGTAAATTATAAACCAACTCAATCTGCTGACCATCTTGATTAATATCTTGGTTAATCTTCTCAAAAGACAAAATCTGCTCTTCTAACTCTGAAATAGTACGCACTTTAGCTTCTTGATTGTTCTCTACTCTTGCCCCTTGAATAAATAAAACTAAATAAAGTAAAACTAAAACCCCTAAAGAAGCTAAAACAGATATGACCAATAAATGGATAATTTGTTTCCAACTTCTTATTTTAGTAGAAACAGGTATTAGATCAACACCGCCACCCTCATCTATAAATCTAGCTCTCACCCTGCTAGTGGGCTGATGAAATTTTGAGGCATCTTCCGATTGATCTTCCGTCGAAATAACTCTCTGCTTAGCTGGCTTTTTTAGTACCAATTCCGGCATAGAAAAATCTTGGCCACTCTTTTGTTCAATGGCTTTAACCTCATCTTTCTTGTCTTTTGGCTCCTCTGCAAGTAAGGGCGCTGGCTTTTTTTCCGGCTGCTCCTCTACCTGCTTACCGTTCTTTTTTAATTCTCTAACTAAAAGAGGTTCCTCTGGCCGACGAATTTTTTTAGTGTCAGCTGAAGATTTAAACCATCGGCGCCAGAAAGGATTTTTCTTTTTTGCACCACTTTCACCCTTGTCTTTTTTTAATTTAAATTCATCCTGAGCTCCTGGGACTACCAAATCCGGCTGAAAATCCTGCTTTCCTTTATTTAAAGCATTAAATTCCTTCGACCTCAATTCTTCTGGCATTAAATTGATATTTTTATTTTCCATATATTAAATATCCCTCATCGCTAAACCAATACTCACACTCATTCGTGAGCCAATCTCCTGTAGAACGGGTTTTAAATCTAAAGGATAAACCACCCGATCCCAGGGATCTCCGATAATCACTGGTAAATTAAGTAAATCCGACAAATATTGCGGTAAATCAGGTAAGAAAGAACTACCACCGGTTAAAATAATTTTATTAATTTTAAAATTCTCCTGTCGTTGATAGAGCTCAAAAACATATTTAATCTCGTTAATAATTGAATTAAGAGAACGTTGAATAACATCAGGCACATTTTTATAACCAGTGCTGGACAAGCCAAAATCCCTTTTAAACTGCTCCGCTCGATCTTTATTAACGTTCAAACTGTTCATAATAGCTTTAGTGATGAATTCACCACCCGTGTCAATACCACGGTTTAAAATAGGCACGCCTTCCTCAATTACGCAAATATCAGCGGTAGTGGCTCCAATATCTACTACCATCACTGTTGATGGATCATTGCCAATTAAAGATCTAGACAGAGCAAAGGCCTCTGTTTCTAAGCTTAATAAATTTAGTTTGGCCTTTTTAAAAATATCTATATAACGGGCTACTAAGTTTTTAGGAGCGGCGGTTAATAAAATGCGATAATTGTCATCTGCATTTTTTTTAATACTCCGTTCTGATTTTACATCAACCTTCTTATCATCTGGTTTGTCAAAATAATCATCTTTTTTCTTCTTTTTTTCTTCAGTTTTTTCTTGACCTGCCAGACTTTCTAAATCAAGATCTTTATCACCCTCTTTCTTCGACTTATCAGCCGACTTGCCACCTTGTTCATCTTTATCGACAGAAGATTGACCAAATAAATCAGTTAAAGCCCTTGGTTTAGTTAACCTAACATTCTTTTTATTTAAAATCTTCCAATCTAAAATCATCTCCTCAATCGGCACTGGAATAAATTTCTTGGCCTCCCATTTAATCGCCGAACCCAAATCTCTTTTGGACATAACCGGCAAAGTAACAATAAAATTAAAAACTGAGAAAGTCGGCAAAGCAGCCACTACCTGCTTGGTTTGTACACTAGCTTTCTGAGCAATTGTATTAATAGAATCAGCAATAATTTGATTGTTTTTATCGGTGCTACTACGTAAAATATTAGTGGCTACATCAGCATATCCATAAGTTGTTAACCGCGCTTGATTCTTATAACTTTCAAGTTCAACCATCTTAATGCTAGAGGTTCCAACATCAATGCCTAAGTAGCTAAGGTGACTGGAAAATAAATTCATATCTTATTAATTGATTTTTAAATTAAATTACAGCTTAATAATTATTAATAATAACATATCTTGACAGTTATCACTAATTTTAATTAGGATTCTCACTAAAACGAGGCACGACTCTACTAAAGTCTGAAAAACCACTCGGCGGATTGGCCTGCAATCGACCGTCATTAATGAATAATTCCGCTGGTTCTTCGTTGGAATAATAAGTCCGCCCTAAATCAAAAGATTTGGCCATGACACTGCCATAAACCGTTAATTGATTACTACAGTCACAAGGTGGCGCAGCACAATAGCAAGAAATAAATTGACCACATCCATCTGCTATTGGTTCACTACAGTCATTAATACTATCATCGCCTAAAACAATGAAAGTGCCCGAAAGTTGTGTAGTGTCCGGATGAACTCTTATGTCCCCCTTGACTATCCAAACCACCGAAGCAATATGTTTTAAATTAGTTGGTACACCGGGCTGATAAACTATATTTTTTGATCCTCCGTCGGTACCAATATAAAAATCACCATCAATAATAACCACTGCTGTAGACTTCTCACTATTCTGGCCAACTGGTATGCCGATTGGCCAACTCATTATATAATCAGTGTCATTATAATGAACCACGTCATCAGGCGGCCAAGTAAAAGGAATATCCTCGTTTGTCTTAATTAAAGAACCGTATTTATTATATTCATCGGTGCCTTCTGTATAAACAGGAGTGATCAATCCATTAATATCAATAGTACCTAGGGCGTTTTTATATCGACCGCCGGTAACTAGGTCAGGAAAACTCAATAAAGGACGATTAGGTAATTCCCCTTGAAACAAACCTGAAATAGTGCTGGAACTAATAAAATTAGTAATCGTACCGCCAGCTTCAATTAAATATGAGGCATTATACCGGCCAAAAGGCGGAGCATATTTACTAAAGATACTACCGCGAGAATAAATATTGCCTTTTTCCACAGAAATATAAGGATTACTGCTAGTCGTAATGCGCGGTGAAAACTGCAACCAACCAATGCCATAATCATTGCCGCCGCTGTTATCATTGTTCCATCCCCAACCGCATAATAATGCTCTTTCCGGATCAGCTATTGTGCCGTATTTAGTATCAACGATTACTCCCGGCGTCTGATAATATTGAACGCAACTATTACAGCTATTTAAATTTTTATTATAACTATTCAATTCACAGCTGTTATTGACATCATAAATATCACAATCTGAGCAAGTATAGCCAGCCAACACTTTTTCTAAATCGCCTTTTTCCCACTTAGGCAAATTATCAGCATCTCTATAAAAATATTCCAGACAATTTTCACAATTGTTATTTGTTTCTGTTACCACACAGACGTCATCTGCTATAATACACTCAATATCATTAATACATGTATTTTTACCAATTGGCTGACAAGTTTTAATTTCTTCAACGTAACAATTAAAACAACCCTGTAAGGCGCCTGGAGAAGAAGTGGGGCTTTTTGGAAATCCCAGCTTCCAGGCATCGGAAGTATAGGGTGGGCTATCTTCAAAACTAACAATACTGGCAAAACTATTGACATCCAAGGAGTTAACAATACCTGTCCCCCCTTCTACAGCTACCGGAACACCAAAAGCAGGCGCGTTGACTCCAAAGGAAGCCGGTGGCGGTTGAGGATTATTATTGGAAAAACAAATCCAACCGAGCATGTTGGTATTGTCACCGCTATTGGTGCTACCCGCCCAAGCGCAGCCAGCAATACTATTATAAGATGCTGGCATTACTTCTAATCGATAAGGCACTGCGCACCCATCATCTAGCGTACCATCACCGTCAAAATCATTATTGCAGTTTAAACTAACCCAGCCGATATTTTCAGACCAAGCCCAACCACCGACCTCTACGCCTGCTGGCGGCAGAGTAATAGCTGTGGTTTGAATGGACTGATATAAAAGATATGCACCCAGGACAAAAACTGCCCCGACCATTATCCGACTATAAAAATGAAAATTAAAATTTGTTTTCATTATATTAAAAAAATATTATTTTAAATTGATTATGGACCGCCTCCTCCCCCGGTCATTTCAACTGAAAGCCAGCCATTAAGTCCATCACAAATATAAAGATGCTTATTGCTATAATTATAAATCATCTTGCCTCTATTATTATTAGAGATAATACAATCATTGGCTGGTGGAGCGGCATTAATATAATCTAACTGTAAATAAGAATTACCAAGACTATTATTGAGCACTATGTTGCCTTGAGCGGTTAAACTACTTTGAGTAGTTAAACTCCCTTGGACACTTAAGTTGCCTGGAGAGTTAGCGCCAATTGTTATAATCTTAACATTGCCGCGAAAATAACCAGCATAAGAATTTGCATTATTAGCCCCAGTACCGCCTACAGCCACACTTGTGCCTCCTAGAGGCACTTCGGCTTTACCATAAATGCCAAAATTAAAACCTGAGCTTGGTTGACCACTTTCACCAATAACACCAGCTGGAGTGGTATAACCATCTGGTAATCCACCATTGTCTCCGGCATAAGCGTAAATACCAGACTGATTGTCTTGAGCTTCAACTTCTAATCTGACATTTGAAGGATTGTCTCTGCTTGTACCAATATATAATCCTCCTTCAACTATATTCACGTCACCCCTAAAATAACCAGCATATGAATTATCTGCATTATAAGCTGTACCAGCTATACCCACTGATATACCTTGATCAGGATTATCTGCTTTACCATAGACTCCATAATTCCAACCATTATTCACTGTATTGGCACCGCTTTTACCATAAATACCAGCTACAGTAGCCCCATAACCGTCATAAACATAAGCATTAGTATTGGCTCCAGCATAAGCATAAATGCCAGCTTCATCATCATCTGCTTGTACTTCTATTTTTACCTCTGACGTGCCTTCGCCAACATTGCCGACATATAGCCCTCCACCATTGATACTAACATCCCCCTGAAAAAATCCAGCTAACAAACCAGTGTTCTGAACGCCCCAAACGCCATATCCACCAGATTCATTACTCTCACCCTTAATTCCTTTTTGCCCTAATCCAGAAACTCCAACCCCATTACTAGCTTGGGCTGTACCAGAAACTCCAATCTCACCTCCAATAGCTTGAATAGCCAGGCCGTGCGTAGAATCACTATTTTCAGCTTTAATAGCCGTACCCCAATCATCAATATTATAAACTTGAAAACTAGTAAAAGAATCTGGATTACTTTTATTAATGCCGACTCTACCATCATTAGTTATGGTCAAAATATTTTTGTCACCAATCGGATCATTATTCCAAAATCTTAAATCATCAGAAGTCCGATCATGATAAATTGCCCAATGATTATTATCTCCAGCAACACCCACGCTTTGAATATCTATTTCAGCATTATCTCCTGAGTTTTTATAAACATGTAGTTGTTTGTTTGGAGATATTGTGCCAATGCCAACTTTACCATCATATTGCACCACAAAGACATCTGCGCCATTAGCTAAACCAGACTGATTGACCGTAAATTTAGCATTAGGATTATTTGATAAACCAACTGATACTGATCCTCCTTTAACATGGTCGTCAGCAAAGAGATTAAGAGCACCGCCAGAATTAGCTGAACCCCAACCGGATTGAATAACTAACTTGCCAGTTCCAGTGGTATCTTCATCTGTGACAATATAACGAACCGAATCGATTCCTTTCTTAAGTTCAATATTCCCCTCTACACTTAATTTTTCATTTGGAGTGTCAGTATTAATACCAACTTTACCACCATTATAATAGATATCTATACCATTGTCCGTTAGCCAATAACTACTACCCCCACCGCCGCTGCCATCTACTGTTAAATCTCCAGTAACATGAAGATCGCCGTTAAAATATCCATTCCCTTTAAAATATCCGGCATCTATTGCCCCGCCGACAATAATGCCATAATCACTAGTAGGATCAGGATTGATGAGAAAATCACTGGAATAATTTAAATCTCCAATGATATGATCGTTTAAATCCAAATCCCCCACTAAAGGATTGAAAACTACTCCTTCTAAATTAGTTTCCGGCGGTTGGGCGGGTGGCTCTTGCCAACCAGCCAAAACATTCTGCTGAATCAACGCCAAGCTAAAAACAGAAACTACCGCTATCAACATTAACCAAAACCAATTGTTGATTTTTTTAAACATGTATTTAAATTATTTATTAAATATATTTATCCACCGCCTCCGCCACCAGTAATCAAATCGACATAACCCCAACCATTATTAATACCAGTACAAACATATAGCCGCAAATCATCATAATCAAATATTATCCGGCCCTTTTTAGTATTAGAATCACAATCACCAGCTGGAGGAGCGCCATCGTTATAAGCAGTATGATCAATTGATAAATAATTATAATTACCAGGAGTTTCATAGGCATAAATCTCTAAATCATTATAAAGAGTAGTTTTTCCTGAAACAAATAATTGCCCTGTGTCGCTGCCATTAGGGAAAACCTTAACTGTGCCTCTAAAATAACCCGCATAAGAACTACCTGAACCATATGAAGTGCCAGCCACACCAACCGATGTTCCAACGTCAGGATTATCTGCCTTGCCATAAACTCCATAATTAAATCCATTAACTACCGTATTAGCACCACTCTTGCCATAAATGCCAGCTACCGTGGCTCCATAACCATCATAAGTATGAGTAGTAGTATTATCTCCAGCATAAGCATAAATACCAGCTTGATTATCGTCTGCTTTAACTTCTAACTTAACTACTGGATCAGCAGTACTATCAGTGCCAATAGCTACGTTTCCCCACATTTGGACATTACCCTGAAAAAGTCCAGCTAAAGGATTACCGCCCCAACTAACTGGTGTTTTGTCGCTAGCTACTCCATGGACACCAACATCACCAAACCCTCGAACACCAACATAGTTCACATTTTCGCCATAAACTCCCACAGAACCATCGCCATCAGAATAACCATAAACTCCATATCCGCTATCACCTTCAACACTGCCCCAGACTCCTCTGGCAAAATCGCCATTATTAAGACTTCTGCCCCAGACTCCTACTTCATCGCCATCACCTTTAATGCCAATGGCATTATCAGATCCTGACCCCTTCAATGCTGTAGAATAAACTCCATAACCACTATTGGCTACATAAGCTTTAAAAGCTTTAATTCCTCCAGCGGTAGAATCAGTATAAACATCCACATAGCCATCAGGAGCAGTGGTATTAACACCAACTTTACCACCATCAGTAAAAACTACCCGATCATCGCTATGCCAGAATCTTAAATCCTTATTACTACTTTCTTGATAAATTCCCCAATGATTGCCGGCACCAACTACACTTTGAATGTCCATCTCGGCATTTTCACTAGTATCATAAAGATGAAGTAACTTATTAGGAGTTGTTATGCCAATGCCAGTTTTTCCATCAGCCGCTTGAATAGTCACAACTTCTGCTCCACTATCTTCATTAATGAAAGAAAAATTGGCACTACCGTCCGCTTGAATTAAAAACTGATCGCCAGCAATACCAAATCCATACATATTAGTACCTGTGCCATCATCATAAATAGCTAGTTTTACTGGAGCCCATCCAACACCTAAACTTAATAAAGCTTCTGGATCATCAGTATCAATACCAACATAACCATTATCAGTAAGCGGATCATAATATATATTTGTACCTGCGCCTTCCGTCCAAAGACTACTACCACTCCCTACATCAGCCCAAGAAGCAATACAATCACTATCTAGACAAAAATCACCAACAACATTAACCTTACCAACAAAATATCCGGCTAAATCAGTAGCAGGATTGTTTGCTACACCCCAAACCCCCTTAATTCCTTTACTATAAATACCATTATTAGGATCAATAATAATCTTGCTTGATCCAGTAATCTTTTTACCACCTAAATCCAAATCCTGGGTCAAAGGATTAAAAACTACGCCATCTAAATTGGTGCCCCCCGGCTGACTGCTCGGAGGTTGCCAAGCGGCTAAAACATTTTGCTGAATTAGCAATAAACTGCAAACAGCAACCGCTCCAATTAGTATTAATAAGTGTAAATTGCCAAATTTGTTTAACATAGTTTTATTATAATATAATTAGATTATTCAAAATATAATTCTATGAGCCCTCATATTCTGGAGGATTTGGCCCCTGCCCACATGGCCAACCAGTATCAGGCCAGACCCGATAAAACACCGTAGCATAAACTTCATCTGCTAAAGTTAATCCTTCTATCTCTATTCTATCTCTGACTGTATTATTATCACAATGATTATATACTATATTAAAATTACGAACCTCCTTCCAATCATCTCCATTATTTTCCGTGTAAACAGCCGTAATGGAAGTAGGAAAAATATTACGAAGACTGGCCGCATATTTTGAATTTGGATCATCGCCCCGAGCGCTCCAATACATCTCGCCTGTATCATTGCCATAACTATCTATATCATTTCTATTAGCATATAAAGTCAAGGCATTAATAGCTTCATCAAATTGAGGAAAAATAACTTCATTGTATTCATCCATATAACTAGCGTCTAATATTTTTCTGGCCTCTACATCTTTAATTCCATCATTTTCTACTATACTAACCCCTAGGCCAAAAATACTTCCTTGTACCCGAACGTCTCCCTCAAAATAACCAGCATAAGCACCATCTCCTTGTTGGCCATAAACGCCAGATCCGCCGCCGCCCGTACTTCTTCCATAAACTCCGTTAGCCCCTTCACCAAAAACACCAACACCAACATTACCTTCAAGCGTAGAATAGCCATGTACTCCAAAAAGATTGCCTTCGCCATAAACACCAACTCCTGGATATTCCGCACTGATGCCATAAACACCTTTGCCACCTCGCGCCGCATTACCATAGATACCAATCGAATCTTTATTACCAAAAACTCCACCATAAACACCAACCGCATAATTATCTTCTACCAAATTCTGTCCTAGAATAGCTGTTTTATTGGCTTCATTAGTAAAAACATGCAGCATAGTACCGGAATTTGGGTTAGTTTTACCAATCCCCACTTGGCCTTGACTAGTAAAAGTAATAATATTATCATCCTGCCAGAATCTTAAATCATTACTGTCCTTATCATGATAAATGGCCCAGTAATCAGCTACTGTACTTTGAATATCTATTTCCGCATTAACATTAGTATCATAAATATGCAATTTACGATTAGGATTAAAAGTGCCAATACCTACATAACCATTTTTAGTCAAAGGATTATAATATATATCTGTGCCTGACCCCGCTTCCCAAAAAGTATCTCCGCTAACGTCAGACCAGGAAGCAATACAATTTTCATTAATACAAAGAGCATCATCGCCAGGATTAACACTGGCATTAACCCGACCATTAAAATATCCGGCATAGTCAGTGCCGCCAATAACCAAACCGTACTGGCTGGCCGGATTTGGATCAAGACCAAAAGCAGGGTTACTGGAATCAAAAATCCAATGATCATTCAAGTCCAAATTTTCGCCTAAAGGATTAAAAACAATATTATCTAGGTTGGTTTCTACCGGATAACCAGTTGGATCCTGCCAGATAGCTAATACATTTTGCCTGAAGAATATTAAACTAAAAACACTTAAAACAAAAATTACTACGGTTGAAATCGACAAATGACGTTTATTAATTTTATTCATTAATTTAGTATATATTCCAGCCCTTTTAATACAACTATTATACCATAAAATCAAACCGTTTGCCAAAAATATTGCTATCTAGTAAAATTTAAGATAAATATAGTCAATTTAAATAACTAATTTAAAACTATGAATCCAATTTTAACTATTATTATTGTCGTTATTGTGCTCATTCTTCTTTGGTTGATTGGTGTTTATAACGGTCTCATAAAATTAAGAAACCGCGTCAAAGAAGCTTGGTCAGATATTGATGTTCAACTTAAAAGAAGATATGATTTGATCCCAAATTTAATGGAAACTGTTAAAGGCTACATGAAACATGAGGAAGGTGTTTTGACTAAAGTAACTGAAGCTCGCGCTAAAGCCATGGGCGCCAAAAGTATTGAAGAAAGAGGTCAGGCAGAAAACATGCTTTCGGAAACTTTAAAAAGTTTATTTGCGGTAGCCGAAAGTTATCCCGACTTAAAAGCTTCGCAGAATTTTTTGAGCTTGCAAGATGAAATTTCTGATACAGAAAATAAAATCCAAGCCGCCCGTCGTTTCTACAACGGACAAGTGCGGGACTTTAACACTAAAATTGAAGTCTTCCCCAACAATGTTGTGGCTGGAATGTTAAATTTTAAAGCTTGGGATTTCTTTGCTATTGAAGATGAGAAGCAGAGAGAAAATGTAAAGGTAAAATTTTAAGAAATTTTCAACTAACCTCCGAGGTTAAATGCAAACTCGGAGGTTATTTTAGTTGACAAAACACCCCAAATATTATTATATTAAGTTGCAGAAAGAACTAAAAAATGTACAAACAAATCGACAGTAATAAAAGAAAAACCTGGCTACTGATGTTTATCTTCATTGTAGTTATTATTGGTTTGGGCTGGGCTTGGAGTCAATATTATGGAGACGAAGCTTACGGAGTTATCATGTTAGCGGCTATTTTTGCTCTGGTTATGAGTTTAACCAGCTTTTATGCTGGTGATAAAATAGCTCTGACCCAGGCCGGAGCTAAACAAATCACTAAAGATGATAATCTTTATATCTGGCGTTTGGTAGAAAATTTAAGTATTACCTCAGGCCTGCCAATGCCAAAAGTATATATTATAGAAGATACGCACATGAATGCTTTTGCCACAGGCCGTGATCCCCAACACGCTTCTATTGCCTTAACAACTGGCCTGATTAATAATCTGGAAAATGAGGAACTAGAGGGAGTTATTGCTCACGAATTATCTCACGTTAAAAATTACGATATCCGCTTAGCAATGGTGGTAATTATCTGCGTAGGGCTTATTACCCTGTTGGCCGATTGGATGCTACGCAGCTTTTTCTGGCGCGACCGTCGTAATTCAGATAACAAAAACAGCGGCGGCATCTTGATAATCGTCGGTTTAATTCTAGCTCTCCTCTCGCCTCTGTTTGCCAAACTAATCCAACTGGCTGTTTCCCGCAAACGGGAATTTTTAGCCGACGCCTCGGGCGCTCTGCTTACCCGCTACCCTGAAGGACTGGCTAAAGCTTTAAAAAAAATAAGCCAGCAAACACAACCTCTCCGCACAGCTAATAAAGCTACAGCTCATCTGTATTTTGCCAGTCCATTCAGTGGACGCAATGTTCAGAAACTTTTTTCCACTCATCCGCCAATTGAAGCTCGCGTCAAAGCTTTAATGGAAATGGCTTAAAACAAATTAAAAAATATTATGAACCACGAAAATACTTCAAATATATTAAATAAATTTACTTACCACTTCAAAAAAGTATTGATCAGCGCCCAAAATTTAGCGCTGACTAAAAAACATGCCCGGATTGAATCTGATGATGTGCTCTTATCTTTAATTTCAGCCAAGGGCTCTCTTGGGTCAGATATTCTAATTAAACAAAATCTCAATACCGAATTTTTAAAAACTATGGATCTTGCCGAAAATTACTCTACGGTTGATATCAATTTAGAAGAACTGCCGCAACCGTCGGAAGAAATGCAAAAAATTATTGAAAAAGCTGTAATTACTTCCTATAAATTTCATCATAAATATATTGGCACCGAACATCTGCTCTGGGGCATTCTGGAAAGCGATAATAAAACCGTGGCTGAAATTTTTGAAAAGGCAAAAATTAATATCCGAAGTTTAAAACAGCACCTTAGTTTGATTTTAAAAAGCACTTCCAAATTCAGTGATCTAACACACCACGAAGATATGAAAGAATTAGAAAATATTTTTGATGAGAATCAACCTGAAGCCAGCACTATCGAAAACTTTACTATCAATCTAACCACCAAGGAAATCCAAAAAGACATTGACCCGGTTATTGGCCGCAAAAAAGAAATTGACCGACTGATTGAAATTTTATCGCGCCGCACTAAAAATAATCCTGTTCTGTTGGGAGATGCTGGTGTGGGTAAAACCGCCATTATTGAAGGATTAGCCAAACGAATTACCGAAAATAAGGTACCGGATGTCCTCTTAAATAAAAAGATTTTAAATCTAGATATCTCCAGTTTGCTGGCCGGCACGATGTACCGCGGCGAATTTGAAAGTCGTTTAAAACAGGTTATTAATGAAGTAAAAAACGACCCCAACTGCCTTTTATTTATTGACGAACTACATACTATTATGGGAGCGGGAGCCACGACCGGCTCTTTGGATGCAGCCAATATTTTAAAGCCGGCTTTAGCCCGTGGCGATCTGCGTTGTATTGGAGCCACTACGTTTGAAGAGTATAAAAAGCATATTGAAAGTGACAAAGCTCTGGAAAGACGGTTTCAACCAATTATCATCAACGAAGCTAGTGAAGAAGAAACTTACGAAATTCTACAAGGCATCAAAAGTAACTATGAAAAATTCCATAGAGTTTTGATCACTGACGCCGCTCTCCAAACTGCAATTAAACTAAGCAGACGGTTTTTACCGGATAAAAAACTACCGGATAAAGCCATTGATTTAATTGATGAAGCAGCGGCTCGTCTTAAGATCAGAAATACTAAAGAAAGTTTGACCAAAATAATAAAAAATTTGAAAGATAAAATTGAAGTTTGCGCCAACAATAAAAGACAAGCTGTTTTGGATGAAAATTTCTTAGAGGCCTTAAAATATAAAGATCAGGAAGAAAAATTTTTAGAAGAATTATTACAACTCAAAGCTCAGGATGACAAAAATAAACAAAGTAATTTGGGGAATGTTGACCAGCAGCAGATTAAAGAAATTATTTCCAAAATAACCGGCGTACCTATCTCCTCGGTTGACGAAAATGAGAATAAACAACTGCTTCACCTAGAAAAAAATTTAACCAACCATATTTTTGGTCAGGGAAAAGCTCTAGGTACAATTGCCAATACTATCCGCAAGTCAAAAACCGGTCTGCAGGACAAAAACAAACCGCTGGCTTCCTTTATGTTTCTTGGACCAAGCGGAGTAGGCAAAACCGAAACTGCCAAACAGCTGGCTCATTATATCTTTGGCGGCAAAGACAGAATGGTGCGGATTGACATGTCGGAATTTTCTGAAAAATTTAATATCTCCAAATTAATTGGCGCGCCAGCCGGCTATATCGGCTACAAAGAAGGCAACAAGCTAACTGATGTAATAAAAAATAAACCCTATAGCTTGATTTTATTTGATGAAATTGAAAAAGCCCATTCTGATGTTTTTAATCTTCTATTGCCGATTTTGGAAGAAGGCGAGCTGACTGATGCTACCGGCCGGACCGTTAATTTTAAAAACTGCGTAATAATTATGACCTCTAATATCGGACTAGCTGAATTTAACCAAGAAGCTTCATTGGGTTTTAGCATTGCTGATGATTCAAGCGAAGCTGAAAAGCGACAGAACAATTTCAAAACTCTTAGCCAAAAAATTGCTGGTTCGCTTAAAGATTACTTTCCGCCGGAGTTTCTCAACCGCTTGGATCACACTATTGTTTTTGAACCAATCAGCAAAACAGCCGCTAGGCAGATTATTAAACAAGAAATTAAAGAGTTGATCTGCCGACTACAAGAACAGGAAGTGCAAATAGATTTAGATTATAGAATCATTAACCAGTTATTAAAATCTGAAAAATCCATCCGAGAAGGAGCTCGCAGCTTAAAAAGATTAGTTGATACTCACCTCACTAATAATCTGGCCGCAGCCATTTTAGATAAATCAGTTAAAAAGATAAAAGTTAGTTTAGAAAAAAATAAAATTATAATTAAATAAAAGAACAGTTTAAGAAAAGCGATGATTAAAAAAATTTTTAGTAATTTACTAGATTATATCTGGCCTCAATTTTGTCTGGGCTGCCACCAAGAAGGCAGCTTATGCTGCGATGCCTGCGCTCAAAATTTAAAATTATTACCCTTACAACCAACGCCTTGGACCAACCCAAGTTATTTTTATTTTCAACGCTGCTATGTTTGCCTTAGCTATGAAGATCCTCTTATCGAAAAATTAATCAAAAATTTTAAATATCATTATCTCGAAAATCTAAGCCAAGTCTTGATTACAATCTTGCAAAAACAAATTCAAAAAATAGATCTACACCCAAACACAATTATCGTTAATGTTCCTCTGCATCCCCGCAAAAAAAGACAGCGCGGGTTCGACCAGACTGAAATTTTAGCCAAAGGTCTGGCCAAAAAACTCAACCTAACTTATTATCCCCTGCTTCAGCGAATCAAAACAACTAAAACTCAAGCTCAACTAACCAAAGAACAGCGACAAAAAAATGTAGCCGGAGTTTTTAAAATAAACAAAAAAATACCGCAACAATTGCAGCATCAACAACCAGAAATTATTTTAATTGATGATGTGGCCACTACTGGCGCCACCCTAAATCAAGCTGCCAAAGTCTTAAAAAAAGCCGGCTTTGAGCAAATAACCTGTGCGGTGCTAGCGAAGAATTAGGGTTGCCAAAAATACTAAAATATACTATGATACAGCTGTTCTGCAAAATTTTTTATATTATTATTCTATAACCCCGCTACGCGGGGGTAGTTAAGAAAAGCGATTTTATGTATAAAGTATATATATTACAAAGTATAAAATTTAAAAAATTGTTAGGTCTTTGGAAAGAATAAATTTATATTATGGAGAGGTGGCTGAGCGGTCGAAAGCGGCACCCTGCTAAGGTGTTACTCTGGTTAACAGGGTCGAGGGTTCGAATCCCTCCCTCTCCGCCAAGAATCACATTTCGAAAAATCAAGGTTGGAAGCCTCGGCGCAAAGCGCCTCGGCATGGTATTTTTTCGCAATTTTGAAGGCATTTTTGAAATCCAAAACCAAAGTGCGGTCGGCAATGCGGAAGTTCGAACCAATCTTTTTAAGAAAATCCCGAATCCGTTCGGGATTTTCTTGTTGAGCGTATTTTTCGGCTTGGTTGGCGTCTTTTAGAAAGGCAATGGCAAGTTCGAACCGATTATTGCTCTTTCGCCCAAAAGCGGATATTTTTTCTTCCAAATCTTTTTTGGCGAGAATGAGCTTGTACTTTTTAGCGGTATATTCCACTTGCGACAAATTGCCGTCTAGTTGTAAATCAAGCAAACGATCAAGTTTTGTTTCTATCTCCACAAGCTCATTTCTCGCTTTTTGGGCGAAAGAGCTTTCCGCTTGGGCAGATTTCATTTTTTCGTTTTCAAAATAATTAATTGAAGCATTTGCCCAAGCGGAAGACAAAGAAACTTTTTTGATTTCCTCTCTGATTTGAGAAGTGATGGCGTCCTCTCTCGCATACCTTTGCGAACAAGGATTTTTCCGTTTGGTGCATCGCAAATAGTTATGTCCCTTTTGTGTTTCAGTGGTAATGAAGCAACCACACTCTCCGCAACGGAAAAATCCTCTAAAAATGTAAGGTTTCAATTTTGGCGATTTCGGCTTGCTCTTATTCGCCATCACTTCTTGAACGGAATCAAAAAGTTTCTTTGTGATAATCGGTTCATGCTTTCCGTCATACAATTCGCCGTTATATTCAATCATGCCGTAATAGATTTTATTTTTCAGCATGTACTGATAATTTGAGACGGAAAGCATTTTGCCTTTCTTGCCAACCAAGCCCAAGGAATTGATAATCTTTCGGATTTGAGCGAGGGGGTATTCGCCAGTTGAGTACATTTCAAAAGCCCGCTTGATATACTTTGCCTTTTCTTTGTCCACAACAATTTTTCTTTGATTTTTGTCGTTTATATATCCGAGTGGTGCCCAAGCGGGCCATATTCCATTTCTCAATTTCTGGCGAATACCCCTCTTTATATTTTCCGAAAGATTATCCACATAGTATTTTGATTGCCCAAAAGCTATGGACAACATAAATTTTCCTTGCGGTG
>Ga0210050_1000438_pt1 | contig 53395 bp, 50 predicted proteins | sample CryGey132114_all_FD_185463 | JGI IMG/M metagenome (GOLD analysis project Ga0210050, IMG submission 185463) | Groundwater microbial communities from aquifer - Crystal Geyser CG22_combo_CG10-13_8/21/14_all (SPAdes) (version 2) | ecosystem: Environmental > Aquatic > Deep subsurface > Groundwater ... | reverse complement strand
TTGGCAAACAAACTATGAAAAAGCAATGAAGGAAGACACCTACGGCGGCAAAACTCCGGAAGAAACTTTGAAAATGTTTATTGAGGCATTGAAAAAAGAAGACATTGGGCTGGCGAGTAAGTATTTTGTGCTGAGAGAGGATGGGAGTGCTGATCCGAAATGGATAGAAGTCCTAAAACAAAAAAAGGAAACAGGACAATTATCTAATATTATTGATATTGTTTCACGAGCTGTACCAGATAAAGAAATTACAACAATAGAAAACACTGCTTGGTTTATTGTATATAAAAAAGATAAACCAAAAGAATTAGAAGCTGATATTAATTTACATTTCAACACCTACTCCCAGGTTTGGGGAATCGAAAGTTTGTAATGTTTTAGATAATGAAGTTTAAATTTAAATTATTAATTATCATTTCCGGTCTTTTAATTTTTTATGCTCATAACGCTTTTGCTTATGACGTGGAAACACACGCCTTTTTAACAGAAGAAGTTGTTAAGCTTTATAATCAAAATTTTCCGAATAATAAAATTTCTGATGACTTGGTTTCTTATTTATTAGATGGTTCGCGGCACGAGGATGATATTCCGCGCTGGATGAACCATTTTTATGACCCGGTGTATAATCGCGGGCTTACTTATGATCCAGCCATTGACCCCTTGGTTAATGTAGGTACCTGGCAAAAATCAAAAAATTGGGCGCAGGATAGCAGTAATCAAAACAATTTGACTTATAAAGTGCCGGCAACCATTGCTTCAATTTTAACAGCTGTCCAACAGTTAAAAATCACTGTGCTTTCAACTGAAACCGATTTTACCTGGCAAAGAGCGATTAGATTTTATGTTCAAGGTGAAAAAGAAAAAGCAATGTTTACCCTCGGCCATATTTTGCATTTAATTGAAGATACTTCGGTGCCAGACCATACAAGAAATGACCCTCATCCTGGAAATAGTCCTTATGAAAACTATACTCAAAAATATACTCTTTCTAATTCTGATAATAATTTAGACCAAAGATTGCAAAATAAATCCCCAATAATTTTTTCTAATCTAAATTCTTATTTTGATGAATTAGCGAAATATTCAAATAATAATTTTTACAGCAAGGATACAATTGGAACACAAAGCGGATACGAATTACCACAACCAGATTATGAGGTAAGAATAGATAAATATTTGTATCCTACAAAAATTGATAGTGAATTTGGGGACTATTATTTATTTAGAAAATCAATTCCAAATATCTTATTCTCAATAAAATTCGATGCGACATTAGAATCAGATATAGTTTTAGAAAATTACTGGTCTCGTCTTTCCACTAAATCCGTTCAATATGGCGCTGGTGTGATTAATCTTTTCTTCCAAGAAGTTGAAAAAGCAAAAAATAGCCCGGAAATTATTCAAGAAAATATTCAAGAAAAGAAGTCCTTTTTTGGACAGGTGATGAGCGCTGTCAGTAATGTTGTCGGTAATGTTGCTTCTACCATTAGTGAAACCTTCTCCAGTGTTTTTAGTAATCAAGGACCGCGGAATTTGGTTAAAGAAATCCCCCTCAACACGCCGGATTTGGTCAATTCCCAACAGCCAGAAAATAAAAATTTTGGAACTTCAACCAGAGAAGAAAAACAAACAACCATTGTCCTCCCTATCATTGACCCCAAAATTTCTCTTGACAAAACTGAAGTAAAAAAAGGAGAAGTAATTCATCAGCGCGGTCAGGGATTTACGCCCAATAGTCGGGTTTTGATATCTCTTGAGCCGCCGGCGCCGAATAAAAAAATTGAGATTTCAATTTTAAGCGATACCAAAGGCAATTATGACTATGTTTACTTAGTGCCGTTAGATGCAGCTTTGGGAACATATTTTTACTCGGCGGCTGATTTAGCCAGCGGCAAAATTTCCGCCAAACTCAAATATCAAGTTTTGGGTTCAAAGGAATTGGAGAAAAAAGTTGTTGAAGAAACTTCGCCATTGCTGGCAGCGACATCATCGATATCAGCGACTTCATCGACCTCATCCCTGTCAAAAGTTTCTGATACTTCACTGCAAGATCAATCTAAAATTTCATCTCCAACTTTTAAACCTTGCAGTTTTGCCACTGGTCAATCGCCCTCTCATCAAAAAGTTATTATTAATGAAGTTGCTTGGATGGGGACTTCAAACAACGCCAGCGATGAATGGATTGAATTGAAAAATATTTCTAACAGCGAAGTTGATTTAAACGGCTGGCAATTAATTGACAAAGGAGAGCAGATTAAAGTAGTTTTTGGTCAGCCAGACAATCGCAAAATCATTAACAAAAAAATTCTTGCTGGCGGTTTTTATCTTTTGGAAAGGACTAAGGACAATACTCTGCCGACAATCACGGCCGACTTTGTTTATACAGGCGTTTTGTCCAATTCTGATGAAGGATTAAGGCTTTTTGATGAGCAATGTAATTTGATTGACGAAGTTTTGGCTAATCCTAACTGGCCGGCCGGCGATAATACTTCGGCGACCGAAAGAAAAACAATGGAACGGGATATTTGTCCGTATGAGTCCGCGTCTAGTCCGCATTTGTCCGCGCCTTGTGGTTGGCACACTTCGGCTACGAGCGGCGGGACGCCTCGGCAGGAAAATACACAATTAGCGCCAATTTCTACAAGCGGTGGTGGAGGCGGCGGGACGTCAACTAATAACCAACAACAAACAACCAACAATCAACAGCAAGCTGTGGCAGAAATAAAAATTACGGAAATTATGTATGATCCCAAAGGCAATGATACCGGCAGGGAATGGATAGAAATTTTTAATGCCGGAACTTCTACTGTAAATTTAGACGGCTGGAAATTTTCTGAAGGAGGTTCTAATCACCTTCTTTTAGTATATAGAGGCTCTTTAACAATTTCTCCGAGCGAATATGCTATTATCGTTGATAATCCTGAAAAATTTTTAACTGACTGGTCAAATTATTCAGGGACGATTATTGACAGCTCTTTTTCCTTGAATAATACCGGTGAGACGATTGCTATTAAAAATGGCGATTTAATTGTGGATCAAGTAAATTATCAATCAAGCTGGGGAGCGAATGATAATGGCAAATCGCTTCAGTTGATTAATAATGAATGGAAAGAAATTCAGCCAACCCCCGGCCAGCAAAATCAAATTTCTTCAACCAATCAAGCGCCGAGCGCTTTTTTTGTTTATGCGCCGCAGAATCCTCAAGTTGACGAAGAAATAATTTTTGATGCCGCTTCTTCAACCGATGATGGTCAAATTGTTTTTTATCAATGGGATTTTGGCGATGGCGCCACTTCCACGATTTCTACTGCCACCACGACTCATTTTTATTCTCAAGCCGGCTCTTACCCAGTAAGTTTAATTATTTTTGATGAGCAAAATGCTTCTTCAACCGCCACTTCTACCACAATTTCTGTTAATTCTGCTCAGCCAGCCGGCGTTAATCATATTGTGATTAGCGAAATTCAGATTAGGGGCGATACGGCCAATGATGAATTTATTGAACTTTATAATCCGACAAATCGCAACATTCCTTTGGATAATTTTTCAATCCAGTATTTAAGCGGTACCGCTACTTCAACCGATAAAATTATAAAGAAAAATTTTAGCAATGGTCATCAAATAGCGGCAAAAAGTTTTTTTCTTTTAATAAATTCAAATGCTACTAGTTCTTTAAAGGATAAATCCGATATGACTTATAGCGGTTTTTCTCTTTCCGGTAATTCCAGCGGTGCCACGATTTTTTTGGTTGGCACAACAACTCCTATTTTTGATATTTCTGAGTCAGAAATTATTGATAGTTTTTCTTATGGTGCGCCTCTGTTGTCGGTGTCAACTGCCACCTCAACTGTTCCCGAAGCTAATAAAAGTTTAGAAAGAAAAGCTTGGCAAAGTAATCAGTGTGTGTCCAGTCAACTGGACAACGAATTTTTGGGCAATGGCTGTGATACAGACAGTGCCGCTGATTTTGAAATTCGCAATACCCCTCATCCGCAAAATTCGGCGAATTTAGCCGAGCCGCGAGAAAAACCCTCAATAAATAATCTCCAGGCAGCTTATAGTCCGAATCCCAAAATAGATTTTTCCTGGAATGTTTCAATTGACGCTGAAGGTGCAACTTCAACGAACATTTATTCCTTTTATGATATTACTGATGGTAATTCCACCTTGCTTTATAAAAGCAGTTCCAGTTTAGCTTATTCCTATGGAATTAATGAAATTGGAAAGAATTACGAATTTCAATTTGAAGTTCAAGATCGCGATGGATTTGCCAATTATTCCACTACCACTATTTTTGCTCAAAGCTTTTTTGATGGCGTTTATTTTTATCGTGATCCAAGGCCAGGCAGTGACAATTACTTTGTTGATTTAGTAACAAGCTCTAGTCGTCCACTGTGGGATAAAAATGATACAACAAATAATCAGAATTGGAAATTAGTTATGTTTTATTTGAATCATGATGCACCAAAACAGCAAACATTTGATACCGCCCACTGGCTTACGCCAGAGGACCCGAATTTTCTCAGTTTGAAATATAATGCTTGTCACGGTTATGGTCCTTCTTCTTCTCCTTCTCTTTTAATACCTTGGAATAACTATTCTTGTCAGCCAGGGGGACCGCTTAGTAGCGCTTATAGCTTTGGAGATTTAGAAGATAAAAGATTTAATATTAAAACCGCGAGTTCTGTTTCTGATGTCGCTTTTTCGCCGGCCGATTATTTAACCTTGGCTTTTTATGATTTTGGCGGGGGAGGAGGTGGCAATCAGTATTTTAATTTGGCCGCGGTTGATAAAACAAAATATTATTTTCAGAACGAACCGCCGATTCACCAGCCGCCGTCGTCTCCTGGTCCGGTAACAGCTGTTTTTAACAATAATAATGATGACCCCCAAGTGATTGTTAATTGGAGCGGTTCTAATGACCCGGATACTTTAGATAGATTAATAAGTTATGAGACTAATTACGCTCTTTTAAATGAACCACTGGCTTCCAGTTCTTGGCAGTCTTTAACTCGCGGCATCGCTTCCCAACAAATTTCCGGCTTAACCTTAACCGAAGGCCAAACTTATGAAATAGCTGTTCGGGCCAAAGATGATTTTAACCTTTATTCAGAAATAGCGACCACTACTTTTCAAATGCCAATTTTGCCTTTAACATTGATTGATTATTCTCAAGGAGGTGATAGGCCCGACGGTAGTAATGATTGGCCTCTCGGTTATAGAGAATGCAGTCGGGCGGCTGAAAAAATAAAATTTAACCAGACAGTCAAATTGGATAGTTATAAAATTTGGTTAGAGCAGAGCGGCCAGAACGGCTATAATGCCAGAGTTTCTTTGGTAAAAGCCAGTAGCACGGACGAAAATCAACCCAGCGCTGACCCGGCTGACATTATTTCAACTGACCTTGTTCCGCATGAGAGAATAATGCCATCATGGACTTTTGACCTTTTCAATTTTAATAAGTCCAATAACAATATTATTCTTTCTGCTAACCAAACTTATTATTTGGTTGTGGAAGGGGATAATTGCCAACCGGGTAATTCTGATGTTAGTTCTTATGAATACCATTTAAGTGTAAAAACCTTCCACAATTCTCCTAATTCCGGCAATCTTTACATTTCTGACATTTTTGAGACCAAAGGCAGTTGGACACGTTTTTGGGACTGGCGTGATATTTCTTTAATTTTGAAAGGAACAATTATCCCTTAATTTATTTTTAAGAAAAATAAAAATCCGCGGTTGTATTTTTGATTTTTTGTTTATATTTTGTTTATAAACTTAGAATTTTATTTAGTCAACAAACTCACGATCGTGAGTTTGTTGACTAAAGTTATTTGTCTATCCGCAGACAAAACTGTATATCCGCAGATAAAAGAAGATGAAAGATTTGTTGACTAAAGTTATTTGTCTATCCGCAGACAAAACTGTATATCCGCAGATAAAAGAAGATGAAAGAATTGCCGGATTTGTTGTAATAAGATTGCTGGATTTAAAGACGGAGAAATTGCTGGATTTGTTGTAATAATTTTGTTATAATAAAAATATCTTGAGAAGGCTATTTTTGAAAAACCTTGCGCTAAAATTTCTGCGGAACTTAAGACGGGGCAAGTCAGCCTTCGGACGACGTAGTCGCTTTCCAGCAGACGAAGTCGGCCTCGCTAAAATAATTATTTTTTAATATAAATTATGCGTATTGCTATAAATGGGTTTGGAAAAATAGGAAGGTTGTTTTTTAGGCAAGCTTTTAATCAGCCGGATTTTGAAATTGTCGCCATCAATGATTTGGGCAGTGTTGATAATCTCGCTTATCTTTTGAAATACGATTCCGTGTACCGACAATTTCCTGCGGAAATTCGCGGATTGACGCAGACTGAAGGCGGATTTACGCAGAATTATTTGATGGTTGATGATAAAAAAATTTTAGTTCTTCAGGAAAAAGAACCGGCTAAATTGCCCTGGAAAGATTTAAAAATTGATGTTGTGATTGAAGCCACGGGAATTTTTGAATCTTATGAAAAAGCCAAAGTTCATCTTCAAGCCGGCGCCAAAAGAGTAATTATCACTGCCCCGGCCAAAGATGCCGATGGTCCTGAAGGCAAGACTATTTTAATAGGAATAAATGAAGGCGAGTTAAATTCCGTGGTTTTAACCTCTAACGCTTCTTGCACCACTAATGCTGTCTCGCCGGTAATGGCTATTATGGCAGAAAATCCGGGAATTAAAAAAGCCATTTTAAATACTGTTCACGCTTATACTGCCACTCAAAATTTAGTTGATGGGCCGACAAAGGGAAGCGATTGGCGGCGCGGCCGGGCCGGCGCTCAAAATATTGTGCCTTCCACCACTGGCGCGGCGATTGCCGTCACCCGAGTGATTAAAGAACTGGAAGGAAAATTTGACGGGTTCGCTTTAAGAGTGCCTTTGCTCACTAGCTCCATTGCCGACATTACTTTTGTGGCCAAGCGAGAAACCTCGGTAGAAGAAATTAAGGAAATTTTTAAAAAAGCCAGTCAAGAACCGCGCTGGCAGGGGATTTTAAAAGTTACTGAAGAACAATTGGTTTCCTCGGATATTATTGGCGAGCCCTACGGAGCAATCATTGATTTGAATTTCATTAAAGTCATTGACAAGGATTTGGTAAAAATTCTTTCTTGGTATGATAACGAATGGGGTTACGCAGCGACACTGGTGAAACACGTGCAAGATGTGGCAAATTTAGTCCTTGACAAATGAAGAGCAAAGTTTGTTATAATGGAGGTGCACTTTGAAACTAATTGGCAGGCCCTAAGTTGAGCAAATAATCGTCGCTTGATAAAGGTAAGCCAAAAATATAAGGAAAACGCTATGGCAAAACGATTTAAGGAAATTATCCAGGGAATTTCCATTATCAGTACTGGCTCGTTGTTCTTGAAGAGCGAATTTTTCGGCAAGAACGGTCCTGTGAATATCCGGATGAACGACAATTTCCGGGAATGGGTTCTCCCGGAGGTTCCTGAAATCGTACCCGAGTTCCGTGGTTTTTTCTGTAAATCAATGCTTATAGAATGTGCCTATGATTCTGAGCTCTGCCCGAAAATCGGTGAGGGAACATTTACCCCTCCAGAATTTGTCGGGATGATCAGTAGATTATTCGTCTGGCAGCAACCCAAGGGCGAGGACGGTTTACTGTTAAACAGCGGCTACGCAAACATTTTTTATCTTGTATTAAAAGATGGTCGTGTGGTTACGGTGAACGTGGACTGGAATTTCAACCCTCGAGAGTGGGACCTGTTTGCGTGGGATTTTGCCACGGGCTGCCGGTGGCGCGTCGGCCGAGCGGTATTTTACTCACAGCCGACCCTTCTTTTACGTTTTAATTTTTAGTCCCTCGTTCCGATTTGGATTGGGGGGCTTGTTTTTTGTATAATTTAAATGAAGTTTTCATCTCTGTTGCGGCTAAGGTTGCAATGGAAAAATTTCAGGATGTAGCAAATTAGACCTTCTTTTTATAATGGAACTGATTTATAATATTTAAAATGATTATTTATTTCGGTGCCGACCACTTGGGTTTTAAACTAAAGGAATATTTGAAAGATTTTGTAAAAAACGAGGGATTTGAAATAGCTGATTTGGGCAATGACCATTATGATGAGGACGATGATTACCCTGATTTTGCCGCGGCGGTTGCCAGAAAAGTCAGCCGGGGTTTTGAAAGTTCCCGGGGCATTGTCATTTGCGGTTCAGGAGTGGGGGTGGATGTCGTTGCCAATAAATTTCCTAATGTCCGTTCGGCTTTGGCAATGAGTCCCAACCAAGCTTTTGACAGCCGTAATGATATTAATACCAATGTTTTAACTTTAGCTGCTGATTTTTTAGATGGGGAAGCGGCTAAAAAGATTGTCAGAGTTTGGTTAAGCACGCCTTTTTCCGACGAACCCCGCCACCAAAGACGTTTAAGTAAAATTGTTCAAGTGGAAAGTGAAATTTTAGAAAGCGGTTCTCTTAAAAATGAAAGCGGTTTCTGAAAAAAGAGGACCGGCAGTAATTCCGGCCATTAATTGTTTAAATTGGCCTTGCGTCACTAAAAAATTAAGACAGGTTAAAAAACTGGGGAGTCCTTGGGTTCAGTTTGATATTAGCGACGGCAAATTTACCGCGGCAAAAACTTGGGGCAATGATTTAAAAGACCTTCAAAATTTAAAAAAATTTCTTAAAAATGCCGGTTGGAAGTTTAATTTGGAAAGCCATTTGATGGTTGAAAATCCTGAGGCGGTAATTGAGGATTGGGTGAAAGCCGGAGCGAAGAGAATTATTGTTCATTTGGAAGCCATAACTGATTCCAAACTACAAATTTATCCGAATCTACGAATGAGTCGGAAAGTTTTCAGTTTAATTTTTAAAAAATGTAAAGCAAATGATGTTGAATTGGGTTTGGCGATTAATCCGGAGACGCCGGTTGAAAAAATAATCCCTTATTTAAAGGATTTTAAATTTATTCAAATTTTGGCAGTTGAACCGGGCTGGGCCAGCCAAAAATTTCAACCAAAAGTTTTAAGCAAAATTCAATTCTTAAGAAAAAAATTTCCCAGCCTTGTCATAGAAGTTGACGGCGGAATTAATTTGGAAACCGCCAGATTAGCAAAAAGAGCCGGGGCAGACATCTTGGTTTCTGCTTCCTACATTTGGGGGAGCAGTAATCCCAAAACCACTTTAGAGAAATTGGGCAAGGTGTGAGATTTTAGAATAAAAAGATAATAACTATTTTGAGAAAAAAATACAGGGTCTTCCTTGGGAAGACCCTTTTTACATTTTTGCCGGTCTATTACTACTTTACTTCACCGGCTTTTTTGTCGTTAGCATTGTGCAGAGCAATGCTACGACAAAGACAACTAGCCAAAACAGAAGATTAGGATTTTCTCCTTCTGTCCCGCCAACAACATTGAACGCCATTCCTACCATCGATGCCATGGCCACCAGCAGGAAGAAGAGTTTCAGTGCTTTCATTGTTGTGTCTCCTTATTTTGACTTCCTCTACCTAGCATCAGAAGTCGGATTTTCAAACACCTTGGCTAGGCAAGGCGAAACTTTCACTTTCTGCTTGGAGTATAGCATATTTCTTTCTAATTTGTCAAGAGTTTATTGGATTTAGATAAATATCAGATAAATATTAAATATAAATATATAAATATCAGATAAAATATTTGTAGATAAAATATTTGTAGATAAAATATTTAAATAAATATTTAAGTAAAATATTTTGACTACACCGTTATTAAGCCATGGCTTAATAACGGTGACATTCTAACGGTGACATTCTAACGGTGACATTCTAGAGTTTATTTAATTTTGAAGTGATATTTTAGTTTTTCTTCGCCTTCAAAATTGTTTACGTAGAGCAGGAGCACATTTTGGCGGATGTCAAAGATTGAGGCAATAAAATCTATTTCATTTTCACAGGGATAAGGCGTGATGAAAACACTTTTCTGAAGGGGATAGAAGCCCAAATTTTTCAATATTTTTCGGAAGGCGTCGCGCGCTCCTTTGCGGCTATGAGGAATATCAAATATTATCAATCTCCATTTACCATCCCATCGTTTTTGTTTCTTTAGTTTTATCTCATCAATATTGTTGAGAAGAACTTTTTGTTTTCCCCGAGCGGTGATAATTATCTTAACATTGCCATTTCCGAGATCTTGATAATCAATTAAATCTCTTTTTTGTAAATTTTTTAAATCAGTTAAGAATCGGTATTTTTCAAAACGCTTCCGTCTAAGATAATTCTGAATAAGGCTTTTCACCACTCTAGCGCCACCATAGGGCGAGATGGTAGAGAGGATAATGAATCCAGAACCGAGAGCAAGGTATTTTAGAATCTTGTAAGCTCTTGAGTTCTTCCGGATATTACGGATATCAACTCTTTGTATCATTTTCTTATTGTCATTATTTCGCATTTGTCACCTCTATTATGCCATGGCGTATTAAATGTGACAATAAAGAATGTTTTAAAACCAAGTTTTAGAACCAAGTTTTAGAACTAAAAAGAATTATTTAATTTATTAAAAAACGGGAAAGAACCGAAAGATATGTTAAAAGCCCCTTTGAAAAGAAAAATCATTTTAAGATAAATTAAAAAAGTGCTATAATTGCTTTAAAGATGGAACCACTTCACGAAGAAAAACTGAAAAAATTAGAAGAAAAAGCCAATGAAATTAGACAGGCAATTATCAGAATGCTTGTTGAAGCTGGTTCGGGGCATTCAGCCGGTTCTTTGGGGATGGCTGATATTTTGGCGGCTTTTTATTTTCACATTTTAAATCATCGGCCGAGCGAACCGCATTGGCCGGAGCGGGACAGATTGGTTTTGTCCAACGGTCATATTTGTCCGGCTCTTTACGCGGTTTTGGCTTTTGCCGGTTATTTTCCTTTAGAAGAATTGGGAACCTTGAGAAAAATAAATTCCCGGCTCCAAGGTCATCCTCATCGGGGTTCTTTGCCGGGCATTGAAACTACTTCCGGACCTTTGGGTTGCGGTTTATCGCAGGCAATAGGAATGGCTTTAGCCGCGAGACTTGATAGAAAAAAATATCGCATTTATTGTTTGATGTCTGATGGCGAACAACAAGAAGGTAATATTTGGGAAGCGGTAATGTTTGCCGCCAAATATCGTTTAAGTAATTTAACCGCGGTCATTGACCGTAATAATATTCAAATTGACGGTTTTACCGAAAATGTTATGCCCCTGGAACCTTTAAGAGAAAAATATGAAGCCTTTAATTGGCAGGTGATTGAAATTGACGGCCATAATATGAGGGAATTGGTTGATGCGGTTAATGAAGCCGTCGCTATTTTTGAAAAACCAACGGTTATTATCGCCCATACCATTCCCGGCAAAGGCGTTGATTTTATGGAAAATAAATTTGAATGGCATGGCAAACCGCCGAATAAAGAAGAAGCAAAAAAAGCATTAGAAGAACTAAGGACACTTGGCAGGAGAATTAAATCAGAGCATCAATAATGATTTAGTGTTTAGGAGTTAGTATCTAGGAGTTAGTATTTAGGAGCGAGAAATATGAATTCAAAAACAAAATCATTTAGAGAATTAATTGTTTGGAAAAAATCTATGAAATTAGTTTTAGAAGTTTATAAGTTAACGAAAAATTTTCCCAAATCAGAGACATATGGTTTGGTAAGTCAGATGAGACGAGCGGCGGTGGGGATTCCTTCCAATGTTGCCGAAGGATATTTACGGAGACACGCAAAAGAATATTCTCAATTTATTAATATCGCTTTTGCCTCTGGTGCAGAATTAGAAACTCAATTAGAGTTATCAAAGGAATTGAGCTATATATCAATAAGTGAGTACGATTCTATCATTTCATTACTTAATGAGATTATGCGAATGTTAAATAAATTGTCGCAAGTACTGAGATCCGCTTCACAAACTAACTCCTAATTTCTAACTACTAACTACTAACTACTAACTACTAACTCCTAACTACTAATTCCTATGTTGAATCCTGATTTAAAACTTAATCTCCCGATTTCTATCCACGATCGCTTCACGATCGGGATTAAAGAAATCGTGGATCCTCGATTTTGTAAATCCCGCTATGCGGGATACAAAATCGGGACAAAAATTTTATGATCAACCCAAATCTCAAATTGAACCCCAAACTATTTGATGCCGATATCGAGCAAAAACCGACGCGCGATGGCTATGGTGAAGGTCTTTTGATTGCCGGTGAAGAAAATCCTAATGTGGTTGTTTTGTGCGCGGACTTAATTGAATCCACTCGTTGCGAAGCCTTTGCCAAAAAATTTCCCGAAAGATTTTTTGAATGCGGAATCGCCGAACAAAATATGGCAACCATTGCCGCCGGTTTAGGCATCTCCGGCAAAATTCCTTTTATCTCTTCTTACGCGGTTTTTTCGCCGGGAAGAAATTGGGAGCAAATCCGGACAACGATTGCTTACAATGATTCTAATGTGAAAATTGCCGGCCATCATTCGGGTATTTCTGTTGGTCCTGACGGCGCTACTCATCAGGCAACCGAAGATATTGTTTTGATGCGTTCAATGCCCAATATGAAAGTTATTGTTCCTTGCGACGCGATTGAAGCTAAAAAAGCCACGGTTGCCGCGGCAAAAATCTGGGGGCCGGTTTATTTAAGATTCAACCGGGAAAAAACTCCGGTTTTAACAACTGAAGAAACGTCATTCATTCCCGGGAAAGCAGAAATTTTTTATCAATCGCGAAAGCCGCAGGTGGCTATTATTGGCTGCGGTCCGATTTTATTCAACGCTCTTTTGGCTGCTCAAGAATTGGAAAAAGAAAAAATCGGCGTCGTCGTTGTCAATTGTCATACTATTAAACCTCTTGATGAAAAAACGATTGTTGAATTGGCTAAAAAATATAGAGCCATAGTAACAGTGGAAGAACATCAAGTTTACGGAGGATTGGGAAGCGCGGTCAGTGAGGTTTTAGCCCAAAAACAGCCAGTGCCCATTGAATTCGTCGGCATCAAAAATGTCTTTGGTGAATCAGGTTCACCCGCCCAACTTTTGGAGAAATATGGAATAGGGATATCGCATATAAAGATGGCTGTTAAGAAGGCTCTTAAAAGAAAAAGATAATCAGCGCCTAAGTTAAGCTGTCAAGCCATTTAAACTAATTGAAACCCCAGTTAAAAAAATTTTTAAAAGGTTGATATTTCTTTTTACTTTTCTATAATAGAAAAAGGGAGCAAATTTACAATTTCATAAGAAAGGATAAGAAAGGAAGGTGTGCTATGAAAAAGCAGTGGGTGAGCGTCGTAGCTGAGTGGGAGATGCTGGCGACGCTGATTGGGATGGAAGAGTATATTCCTCCTCTTTGTGGGATTGTTGAGAACACCAGTAGCAAGATGGGGTATGAAATTGAGAAAGTGGTGGTGCGGCACGACCGGGACCCTGCCAAAATAGTTATTGAACTGGAGGTTCGAAAGCTAAATTTATGGAAGCTTGGGCAGAAGGAAACTGTCGTTATCACCAAAGAGAACCCCCAGACGCTAAAGATCGCCAAGGACAGTAGAGGGAAGATGGTGTTTCTAACTCTATAAACCCACTAGAGGAGCTTAGCCATGTTACCCACTCAGGAACTAACTCGATTCATGCGCTGACGACATTCAAAATGTCTGAGCGTGAGTCGAGTTTTTATTTTTTTTTGCAAAGCCCATTCATTAGCAGATAATTTTTTGAGTATAAGTATGAGAAATTATTAGGATAAATAATAATTGACTTGTATAGTTTTACCGGCTTATTTCTAGAATTAGAAATTAATTTGAAAATGACTAGCTCTTTAATAATATTTCACAATTATTTATAAAACGTTACTCTTTATAAGACGTTATAAAAGATTAATCCTATATAATGTTAACTAGAGATTTGAGAAATCTATGAGAAATCTACGAGAAATTAATGAGAAATTAATAAAAAATCATAGCGTTATTTACAATCTAGATTAACTAGAAAAAATCTTTTCACTATCAGCCTGTTGTAAGCTTCGGATGTCAAGAGACATTCCGTAACGAAAACAGGCGCTGGGTTCTCCTAATGATAGCTGTTTTTATAAACAATGCTAGAAAATTTTACATTTTTAAGGTATAATTTTAATAATGATTGATGTTATAATCATAGGCACAGCTACCCGGGATATGTTTTTAACCAGTCCGTTTTTCAAAAATGGAAAACCTTGGCTGAAAATGTTAAGGAAGGTGTTTATAGCCTTCCAATGGTGGCATTATTAGAAACTGCCGACAGGGTAACGCCGGCAGTCATAGAGGAGATTGAGGAAATACTCACCGACGACTCGGCAAAGAATTTTGTAAAAATAGTATTTCGCCGGGTTGGTGGTAATGAACTTTTTACCGAGTTCATCAATTTCCAAAATCCAATCAAATTGCGACTGGCTAAAGATAGCCGCAATAAGAGAATCTAAAGGAGGTCAATATGGATGCCACAGCTTACTCGATTCAGGCCTAAAGAACAAAAATTATTTGTTTGGCATGAATCGAGTTTTTTATTCATTTTTCAATAATTTATTAAAGTATTTAAAAGAGTTGTTTTTTGGTATAATAATTAAAATGAACGATATTATTGCTATTGGTTCAGCCACCAGAGATGCTTTTTTTAAAGTCAATTTTAAGCTCACTCATTTTTTGAAAGCGGCTTCAGGCTGGGCTTATCTTTTGCCTTTGGGAGAAAAATTGGAAGTGGAGGATGTTTTTTTTACCATTGGTGGCAATGCGATTAATGCCAGCGTCACTTTTAGCCGTCAGGGTTTAAGAACTGCTTGCCTGGCTAAAATTGGAGAAGATGTTTCTGGTGAAGAAATCAGGCGTCGTTTGAAAAAAGAAGGCGTTTCTTTAAATCTTTTGATTCAAACCTCAAAAAAACCGACTGCTTATTCCGTTCTTTTGCTTTCCTCTGGAGAAAGGACAATTCTTAATTATCGCGGCGCTTCTGATACCCTTGATTTTTCCGATTTGGATTTTAAAAAATTAAAAAGCCGGTGGTGGTATGTTTCTTTAACAGGTAGGTCTATTAAGATTTTTCAAAGATTAATAAAATTCGCTTCAAAAAATAATATCAGCGTGGCTGTTAATCCTTCGGGTTACCATTTAAGCCATCGGCCTCAAGAGATTTTAGCTTCCTTAAAAGACATCACTTTTTTGGTTTTAAATGAAGAGGAGGCAGCAAGATTAACCGGCATTTCTTTTAAAAAAGAAAAAGAGGTTTTTAAAAAACTTGATAAATTAATGCCCGGCATTTTAGCTGTTACCAATGGGAAAAAGGGAGCGACAATTTCTGATGGTCGTTTTGTTTATAAGGTAGATACATTTCAAGAGAAAAAATTAGTTGATCGAACCGGCGCCGGTGATGCTTTTGGTTCTGGCTTTACTGCTTTTTTGGTCCAAAAAGGATTTAATCGTTTCAATATTTCTCAACTGAAACCCGAAGATGTTATAGGAGCGGCTCAATTAGCCAGCGCCAATGCCACCGCCGTGGTTGAAAAAATGGGCGCCACCGAAGGGATTTTAACTAAAGAAGAATTTCAAAACCCCCGCTGGAAAAATTTAAAAATAAGAATAAAACGAATTTGAGATAAATTTATGGAAGCCATTGAAAAAATTGCCAAAATTTTAAGAGCGGACAAAAGAGTTATTCATCATTTGGAAGATCGGTTTTCCCGTTTGACCGGCCGTCAAAGGATTTTTGAGCAAATTGTTCAAGAAAATGAGAAAAAAATAAAAGAAAGTTTATTAACATTGGATATTCCCGCTCAGGCCAATGCCAAGGAAATTTACAACGCCTTAATTTCAAAAATTGAAGCCGATGGCAACCTTATTTTTGAAGTCTTAAAGCAACCGCGGCTTTCTGATTCCGAGGATTGTCAGCGCGTTTTAGAATTTGCCCAAAAAATTATCGGACTAACCGAGGGATTCTTTTTGAAAAAAGAAAAAGCCGAAGAACTTTTAGTTAAAAATCCGCCCCAGAAAATTTTGTCTTATTTAAAATACAAATCAGTTGAGGAAATGCTTGTCAAAGAAGATTTATGGGAAATTTACAGCGCCTTGCGTTTTAGGGAAGACAAAAATTGGTTAAATCAAGTTTTTTTCAAGGAGTATGAAAATTTAAAGCCGGAAGATTTTGAAAAAAGGGAAATTAGAGTTTTGGCCCTGAGTTCTAAATGGGTTTCTTCCGCCGAAAGTTTTATTTCCAAAAAATGGCACAACATCAGCCATTTAAAGGAAATGGGAGTGGTTTTCGTTATTCCCGTTTCTTTGGGATTTTCCGGCGAACTTTTAAGAATGCTCAGTTTGATTTTTCATTACTTTCACGAAATTTCTTTTTATTCGCAGATAATTTTTAATCTTTCCAAAAAATCTTCCAATTTTTCTCAAGACCTTATTTCGCTTTTGCGTGGAGATGTTATTGAAAAACTGCCAACGGCTGACAAAAAAATTCCTTGGCTGGTTATTCAACGTTATTTAGCCAAAGATGACGAAAATGATCAGCGCTTATTCTTCCCTCATATCAGTCCCGAGGCGATTCATTGGTCAAAGGTCGGCGAAGATTTGATTAAAAGCGGCGCTCATTTTAATCATTTTGGCAAAGAAATGGGCTTTTGGTTTAATTTGGATTGGGTGGGGGATTATTTTAAAGATGAAATAGGAGAAGAAGTTTTGGTGAGTTTTAATTTAGTTGACACGGTAATGAGTTTGGTTAAGGAAAAAGAAATGATTAAATACCTTTATCATCATCAAGAAGCCCTTTGGAACAAAATTTTTAGCGAATATTTTAACCAAAAGAAACTGGAAAAATTTGCTCAAGAAAATCTTTTAAAAGGATATTTTGAAATTTAACTTTGGTATGGAACCTTTAATTACTAAGATGTCTGGGGGGGCAAATTTTTATCCTCAAGACCGTTCGCTTGATTTTATTTCGCTTATAAATGTTCAGCCGCCCCACAACCGTTTCCTGGATATTTCTGATGAACAAATAAGAAAACGTATTGAAGCAATAATTAACAAACTGCTTATCTGATTGTGCAAAATACAATTTTCAAACTTTCCAAATATAAGCAGATTTTAAATGTTGCGTCCGAACTTTTAAGAGCGAAAGAATGGAGTAATAATCAGGAAATGTTTCAAGCTTCTCTGGAAAGAGCGCTCGGCCTCGTTGATTTATTGCTCACTGACCCAAAATGGCAGGATAATTATTATTTTTTACTGGTTTTGCGTGAAGAAATCTCTAAAGTGTACGTAAAAAAGCAGTCAATAGCGGACATGCTTAAAGTATTATAAAATTAAAATATGCGGGAATTTTTAAAACCGACAACATCACGGCATTAAATTTTAAATTTATGAAAACCCTAAAACAGGCAATTCAAGAAGCAGAAAAGAAAAAAATTGCCATCGGCCATTTTAATATTGCCACCCTTGAACAGTTAGAAGCTATTGCTCGGGCAGCAATAAAACTGGATGTGCCGGTTATTATCGGCGTTTCTGAAGGAGAACGCGAATATTTGGGAATTTCTCATATTTATGATTTTGTCGCCAGCTATAACAAAGAATACGGCGATGTCTCAACCAATGCCGGATTTTGGTTATTTTTAAACGCTGACCATACTCATTCGTTGGAAAAAGTAAAAGAAGCGGCAGAAGTCGGCTTTAATGAAATTCTTTTTGACGCTAGCAAGTTGCCGTTTAAAGAAAATATCAAAGAAACAAAAAAAGCCGTCAAGATAATTAAGAAAATAGCCGTCAGGCAGAGAAAAGAAATTTTAATTGAGGGAGAATTGGGTTATATCGGCAGTTCTTCGCAACTTTTAAAAAAGGTGCCGCCGGGAGTGGCTATTTGCCCCGAAGATTTTACCAAACCCGAAGATGCCAATACCTTTGTCAGGGAAACGGGGATAGATTTATTAGGGCCGGCTGTTGGCAATGTTCACGGAATGTTTAAAAATGCCCGCAATCCCCGTTTGGACATTGAAAGAATTCGGGAGATAAAAAAAGCCGTTAAAATTCCTTTAGTTCTTCATGGCGGCTCGGGTATTAGCGATGAAGATTTTTTGGCTGCCATTGATGCCGGCATTTCAATTATTCATATCAGTACCGAAATCCGGCTGGTTTGGCGAAAGGGATTGGAAGAATCTTTAAAAGAACATCCCGGAGAAGTGGCCCCTTACAAAGTAATGCCGGAAGTAATTGGGGAAATAGAAAAGGTAGTTGAACAAAGATTGAGATTATTTAATAAAATTCCTTAAAAAATTTTGTGTTAAAATATTACAAATAATATAATCTATGACCGGCATTTTTTCTTTAGTTTCTAAAGCAATTCCTCTTTTGGAATTTTTATTAATTATTGTTTTGTTCTTTTTAGTATTAATGGCTCTTTTCTTTTATGTCTCTTTGTTTTATTCGGAAATCTTAGGCGCGCCTTTCGTTTCCTTAAGAAAAAAATATTTAAAAGAAATTTTAAAATTTGGCGGTTTAAAAGAAGAAGACGTTCTTTTTGATTTTGGTTCCGGCGACGGTCGGGTTTTGATAACGGCCGTAGAAAATTTTGGAATTAAAAAAGCCGTTGGCTTTGAAGCCTCGCCTTGTGTTTATTGGCTGTCTAAATTTTTTATTAAAATAAGGGGATTAAATTCAAAAATAAAAATTTTCCCCCAAAATTTTCTTAAAATTGAAAAAGAAGAATTTGAAGAAGCCACCTTCGTTTTTCTTTATTTATTTCCGAAGCCGGTAGAAAAACTGTTTAAATCCCAGTTGTTTCAGTTAAAACCCGGAACAAAAATACTTTGCGTTTCTTTTTCTCCTAAATTAGAAAATCATTATTACCGTTTGCTGAAATCTGAAAAAGTCGGCTGGCACACGATTTATCTTTATCAAAAAATTTGATTAAACAAATTAAACAAATCTTCCATGGTTTTTATAATTTTTTTGTTTCCTCAATCTTGTATCATATGATACAATATTGAGGATAGCAATTATTATGGCTAAAACATCACGAGATGCTCGAAGACATATACGCGAGTGGAGCGAATTTTTCTCTGACCTTGGTGAAGCGGGAACGTTTCTTGTTGAGGAATTTATTGAGCGTCACAGACGAAAAAAATATTTGCGTCAAAGTTTAAAACGACTCATTGAACGAGGTTTTCTTCAGGCGCATCAAAAAAAGATTATCCTTACCCCCAGCGGCAAAAAACTGTTTCGTCGTTATCACCCGGCCGTCCCAGTATTTAATGAAAAAGGGCAATGGTACATATTGAGTTTTGATATTCCGGTGAATTTTAACTCCAAAAGAATCGCCCTTACAAGGTTATTGAGGGCATACAATTTTATTCCCTTGCAGAAAAGCGTATGGTTAGGATCTCAGAAGTTAGCCGCAGATGTCTGGGAATGGATTGTGGAACAGAAAATAGAGAAATATTGCCTGCCGATGATTGTGGATATCATTGAGGGCGCTGACGAGCTAAAAAGGCGTTTTAATGTTAAATAAAAAATAGCGCTGTCGAGTTTAAGAGAAATAACATCGTCGAGTTTAGATGGTATCGAGGTAGAGATAGTGCCTCAAAACTGTAACATATGTTACAGTTTTGAGGATGGCGGTTCTGGCGTTTTCTTGGCGTTAAATATAGGGATTTGGTGTTAAATATAGGGATTTTGTCGTTTTTCTTGAAAGCTCTTGTATTTTTTACAAGCCCTTTCTATTTTTTGAGTTTTTTGTTTAAATAGAGATTAAATGGAATCAAAATCAATTAGTAAAATTATTTTAGAAATTCGCGCTGGCACCGGCGGCGAGGAAGCAGCGCTTTTTGCCGGTGATTTAGGCCGGATGTATCAAAAATACGCCGTCAAAAAAGGTTGGCAGTTTATTATTTTGGATTATAGCCAAAGTTCTTTAAAAGGTTATAAAACTTTAATTGCCGAAATAAGTAGTCCTTCGACGAGCTCAGGACAAAATCTCTATGAGATTTTGAAAAACGAATCCGGAGTTCATCGGGTTCAGCGGGTTCCCGAGACAGAAAAATCCGGCCGAATTCATACTTCTACAGTTTCGGTGGCAATATTACCGGAAGTTGAGCCAAAAGAAATTCAAATAAATCCTCAAGACCTGGAGATTACCTTTTTTCATTCCTCCGGGCCGGGCGGCCAAAATGTCAATAAAGTGGAAACCGCTGTTAGAATCCGACACATCCCCAGCGGTCTAGTGGTAGCTTCTCAAAGCGAACGGTCGCAAGCCAGAAACAAAGAATTAGCAATGAATATTTTAAGAGCCAAATTTTATGAAATTCAAAAAACCGCTGAAGAGCAAAAAATAGACGCTTTAAGGAAAGAGCAAGTTGGTTGGGCGGAAAGAGAGGAAAAAATTCGGACTTATAATTTTCCTCAAGACCGAATTACTGACCACCGAATTAATAAGAAGTGGCACAATATAGAAAATATTCTAAATGGAGAATTGGAACCGATTATTAAGGCCCTCAAAAACTGACAGCTTCGCTGTCAACTGACAGCGAAACTGTCATCTAAATTCCACGACGAAGGATCTCTCAACTGACAGCGAAACTGTCATCCTGAGAAGCGAAACGACGATGGGTGACAGCGAAACTGTCAATTAAGAACCGTTTTGAACCAAAATATCTATATCTTTTTGGAATTTTTGAGCTGTTGTCACTACTCGGTCGCCGTAACTCCAAAGATAGCTTTGCCAGCGATTGCCGGCATAATATTTAGCCGCGGCAGCGCGTTGTCCGGCCAAAGATGAACTGTCTCCGCCGGCGTCTTTTAGATAAAGAGCGGCGGCTACGAAAGCGTCGGCATTATTCCAGGGAGAAGGAATGGCATTATGGGTAATTTGAGCGATTCGTTCTTGATACTTTTTCCAAGTTGAAGGCAAAAACTGGGCCGGTCCCATCGCCCCGCCATAATAGCCATCTTGATTAGCGCAAGAAACAGTGATGTTGTCGGGGTTAATATTGAGTGAGCTTATTAAGGCCAGGAAAATCGGCTTTTCCGAAGGTTTCATAGAATTTTTATAATTGCAGCGGCCGACATTTTTTCCGAGAAGAGTTTCTCTGTCCAAGACCGCCAGAATTAAAGCCGCTTTCACGCCGGTGGTTTGTTCAGCCAAACGAGCATATTCATAAGCTTTTTCAAAACTTAATTCGCCGCCGCCTAAGAGCTCAAAGATTCGGCTTCTAATTTGAGCGGCCGTTTCTTTGGTGTTTTTGAGAAGTTTTTGGTATTCGGATTCCTTGCCCTTGGTGGTTTTTAAAAGCTTATTTTTGGTGGTTTTGATTCCTTGAATGCCTTGTTTTTGGGCTAACTGGTAAGCCTTTAAATTTTCAATGTCTGTTTTTTCTAAAGCTAATTCTTGTTTTTGGTCAACTAAATCTTGGCGAAGTTTGATGATGTCATCCAGGTTGACCCTCAGGGTTTGCTGAACGAGCATCATATTGTTTAAACTTCCAAAAAAATCAGAAAGTTTTTTATTAACTAAAAGTATTTCTATTAGACTTTGTTCGTCGGTTTCATAAATATTCAGCAAAGAATAAGTCAAAGCTTTTTTTTGACTTTCTATTTTTATTTCCGTTGAATTGATTTTGGTTTGGGCGCTGGCAATATCTTGTTTAAGGTTGGCTAAGTTGATTTCTATGGATTTTATTTGAAGATTGAGTTTTTTAATTTTCGCTTCTAAAATAGCGATTTCATTTTTTAAAGTTTTGCCTTTGGTTTGGTAAGTCTCAATTTGGCCTTGGTATTCCTCCATTTGTTTTTCCAACTCTTTAAGTTGTTGCTCCAAAACCATGCGTTCCTGTTCGGCAGATTGAATGCCTTGAGCCGAGGAAATATAGTTAGTATTGCTGGGGGCTTGAACCAAACCAAGGAGAAATGAAACAGCGGAAATTATAAAAAATATTTTTACCCCCTTAATTAGAGGTAATTTGACACTGCGCCGGGAAAAAAGATTAAGCCGCTTAGGCAAGGAGGCGTTAATGTCAATAAGCCTTTTCGGCTTGGGAAATTTTTCCATAAATTATTTAACTAAGATTTTTTAGAGGATTCGGCTGATGGAGGAGCGCCGGCAATTGGAGTTGCCGGAGTGGGAGTGGTGGGAGCCGTTTCAGCCGGTGGCGAGGGCGGCGCCGCTTCTTCCTTACGCTCGGTAATGATAGCAATAACTGCTTCGCTGTCATTAAGAATTTTAACCCCGCCTTTGGTTTTTAAATCTTTAACGTGAATACTTTGATTAAGTTCTCTCAGAGGACTTAAGTCAACTTCAAAATTTTGGGGAATATCTTGAGGCAGGGTTTCTATTTCAATTTCATCCAAGACTTTGATTAAAATAAAACCTTCTTTAACAGCCGGAGCCTCATTAAGAAAATGGACCGGGATTTTGGTCTTAATAGCTTCACCGGTTTTTACCCGATAGAAATCAATATTTAAAAATTCTTTAGAAAGCGGGTCAGTTTGAATGTTGGTTATTAAAACCGGTATTTTTTCATTATCTTCGGTTATTAAATTAACAAGACCGGCTTGTTCGCCGCTGGTTTTATAAATTTTAGCAAATTCTTTTAAAGAGACGCTGAGGTGCCGGTTTGAAATTTTATGGCCGTATAATTCAGCCGGAATAAAGCCGTTTTTCCGCAACGATTTTGTCTTTTTACCAAAAATGTTTCTGTTTTTAACAGGGAGTTCCATAAAGTTAATTTAAAATGACAACTTTGTTGTCATCCTGAGGGCGCGAGCCCGAAGGATAACATTTAAATTCTATGTGACGCTGCGGGTCATTTTGCCTTTTGACTTTTTATCAGAGGCGGATTCGCCTTTGATGGAGATTTTTGCTTGCGCCGACTTCGTCGGCCGAAGGCCGAAGCTTGCGCGCGGGCGGGATTTTTGACTGTTGCCTTCGCTCTTCTTGCCTTAAACCGTTCCACTCTTCCGGCGATGTCAATTAATTTCTGACTGCCGGTATAAAAAGGATGGCACTTGCTGCAAATTTCAATATTAATTTCCGGTTTGGTTGAACCAACCGTAAAAGTGTTGCCGCAAACGCAGCGAACCTTAGCTTTGGGATAATATTGTGGATGAATGTCTTTTTTCATAATAATTTTTTTGGCCCTACTCGGTTATTTATATATTAATGCAGTTTTTAATACTTGACAAGTCTTTTTTACCTCTTATACTGATATTCGGAATGATGCTGAATGAACATTTACAATTAAAAATTAAAGATTTTTTTGTTGTCCCAATTTTGACGCGGATTTACGTGGATTAAAACGCGGGTCTACGCGGATAACTTGTTTATCTGTGTTTATCTGCGTATATATCTGCGTTCATCCGCATTTCTTAGAGGATTTGATCCTGGTCCAGGATGAACGCTGGCGGCGTGGATAAGGCATGCAAGTCGAACGGTCAGATATCAGACTTCAGAGTTCAGATTTCGGGTGATATAATTGGATTTAATGAAAGACGTAACGGAATTACAAATTTATAAAAGGGCAATGGATTTATTGCCGAGAATTTATGAACTGGTAAATCAATTGCCACGAAACGAATTTGAATTAAAATCTCAAGTTTGTAATTCAGCCAAAGCGATTTCCGCTCAGATTACTGAGGGATTCGCAAAAAAGAACTCGCAAAACGAATTCAAACGTTTTCTTTATATGGCGCTTGGTTCCTCAGATGAAACAATTACGCATTTGTGGCAGATAAGAATTTTAAACTTTTCCAATGTAAATTGTGGAAATTGCGATGCATTAATCGAAGAATATAAAGTGGAATCAAAACAAATTAATTCATTAATTCAAAAAATCCGAAATCCGATTTCTAATGTCTGATGTCTGACAGTGGCGAACGAGTTAGTAACACCTTGGTACATACCCCAAAGTAGGAAATAGCCAGTCGAAAGATTGGGTAATATCCTATAGTCTGGTAGTTGGATTTTGTTTACAAGTTCTTCAATTTTCAATTTTCAATTTTAAATTTTCAATCAATTTTTAGTGATTTAATTTTTAAACATTAAGTCATTAAATCATTTATTAGAAATTAAAAATTAGAAATTAGAAATTCTGAAGCGACTTGCGAATAAAATCCAATTACCAGTAAAGACGCAAGTCGCTTCGGGAGCGGCCTAGGTCCTATCAGCTTGTTGGTGAGGTAATGGCCCACCAAGGCGACGACGGGTAGGGGAGCTGAGAGGCTATTCCCCAACGACGTTACTGAGACACGGAACGTACTCCTACGGGAGGCAGCAGTCGAGAATATTCGACAATGGGCGAAAGCCTGATCGAGCGACGCCGCGTGCAGGATGAAGGCCCTAGGGTTGTAAACTGCTTTTTATTCCGATAAAGTCGTGTCTCACTATTGTTCGACACTACCGATCCAAAACTACAAATTGATGCGAATCTACAAATTTGAAATTTATTTTCGTAGATTCGGATGCATTCGTAGTTTGGAATCGTAAGGTGATGAGCGATAGCGAGACACGATTGATAGTAGGAATAGAATAAGGGGTGGCAAACTTCGTGCCAGCAGCCGCGGTAATACGAAGGCCCCAAGCGTTATCCGGATTTATTGGGCGTAAAGGGCGCGTAGGGGTCCCGCTGCATCTTCAGTTAAATCTTAGGGCTTAACCCTAAGGCCGCTGAAGAGATGAGCGGGATTGAGGGCGTTAGAGGCAGATGGAACAGCCGGTGTAGGGGTGAAATCCGTTGATATCGGCTGGAACACCAAAGGCGAAGGCATTCTGCTGGGACGTTCCTGACCCTGAGGCGCGAAAGCGTGGGGAGCAAAAAGGATTAGATACGTTTCGCTTCGCGAAACCGCAGACAGACGCGGACTTAACGCGGACTGACGCGGACACGAAGCAACAATGGTGTCTCATTTAGTAGCAATATTAAAGTGTAATTTGGCTATATCGGTGAAAATCCATTTTATGGAAAACACCGAGGGAACCTGTTATGACTAACAGGACTCCGTAGAGACTACACGCCAAACCCCGTCAAAATTTTACACAAGTAAAATTTAAACGGGTGAAGATATAGTCCGACCTGTATAGCGATATACAGAACACAGCAGAAATGTCTGTGTCGCGTAACTCGTGTCTACGTTTACTTCTGCGTAAGTCAGCGTGAAGTCAGCGTAAGTCTGCGATTGTTACGAAGTAACAACTTGACCCTTGTAGTCCACGCCCTAAACGATGTCCACTAGCTGTTTCGAGTATCGACCCTCGGAGTGGCGTAGCTAACGCATTAAGTGGACCGCCTGGGAAGTACGGCCGCAAGGCTAAAACTCAAAGGAATAGACGGGGACTCGCACAAGCGGTGGAACATGAGGTTTAATTCGATGGTAAGCGAGGAACCTTACCAGGGCTTGAAATCCCGGTGACGATTTTCCGAAAGGAAAATTTTCTTTCAAGGACGCCGGGACAGGTGCTGCATGGTTGAAATGTCGACCCATTCTAGAGAAATTTAGAATGAAAAACTGGCTCATAACGGTGAAGCCCTAATCATTTTACTTCGTAAAACACACGGATAAACGCGGATTTTAGCGCCTTTGGCGCTGACGCGGATTTACGCGGAATTTTTATCAGCGTTTATCAGCGTATTAATCAGCGTAAATCAGCGTGTTCGCGAAGCGAACAGATGGGTAATACCGTGGGAAGTATGAATACTGATTTTTGGAATTTTAAGACAAAAGACGATGCTTATATATTAGGTTTGTGGTGCGCAGATGGTTATTATTGGGGAAGTAGTATTGGTATAAGTAATACTAATACTTTGTTAATAGATAAATTTCGTGAATTTTTTCTGAGATTTTTCCCCGAGAAAAGATTAAAACTTTATATTTACAGACCAGATAAATTTAAAAGACGCACCAAAGCGTATCATTTATATGTAAATAGTCGTCCTTTGTTGAGGGAATTTAAGGGATTAGAGAATAATCTAAGTAATTTTATTGTCAGAAAACTGATCTCGCCTTATATGGCAGGCAGATTTGATGGAGATGGTTCTGTGGCAAAAGATTTTTATAGCGATTGTCGTATTGTTTATAGCAATAAAGAGGAGGCAGAACAAGACAGAATACTTATACAATCGTTAGGTTTTCGGAGAATAAAAATCTATAATTATCATAGCGCTAAAACTTTTTGTTTGTATTTTTCTAGATTAGAGACTAAAAAATTTCTTTCCTTAATTTTTCCGTATTCATTAAAATTACAAAAATCAGTATTCATACCCCGTAGAGACTTAATCTCAAAAAGACCTTAGAGATTTTATTCTTTTGTAAAATAAAGAATAAAACGCCGGTCCCCCCTTCTTTTTCTTAAAAGAAGAGGGTGATGGTATAGTCCATACCATTAGTAATAATGGAATAATATGGCCGTCAGCATGTGCCGTGAGGCGCTCCCTTCAATGGGGAAACATGCGCAACCCTTGTCTTCTGTTATAAGTGTCAGAAGAGACTGCCGTCGTATAGACGGAGGAAGGTGAGGACGACGTCAAATCAGCATGGCCCTTTGATGCCCTGGGCGACACTCATGTTACAATGGCCGGGACAATGGGTTGCTAAGCCGTAAGGCGGAGCTAATCCCATCAAACTCGGTCTCAGTTCGAATTGAGGGCTGCAACTCGCCCTCATGAAGCCGGAATCGCTAGTAATCGCGGATCAGCACGCCGCGGTGAATACGTTCTCGAGTCCTGTACTCACTGCCCGTCACACCAAGGGAGCCGGGAGTACCTAAAGCCCAGCTTTTTGCGCTGAAGCGCAAAAAGCTCGCGGAAGAACGCAGACATTACGCAGACCGACGCGGAAGAAATTCTGCGTGGGTCAGCGTTTAGTCAACGTAAGTCAGCGCCGCTTTTTGTTCTTGAGAACAAAAAGCTGGGTTAGGGTAAGCTCGGTGACATGGGTGAAGTCGTAACAAGGCACGCGTAGCGGAAGCTGTGCGTGGATTAATTAAATTTATTGTCGAAATCGTGCTGAACATTAGCGAGGCACGATTATTGGGACAACAAAAAAGTTTTTAATTCGCTTTGCTCTATCAACGAATTATGAATTTTTTACGAATTTACGAATAAGAATTTATAATTCGTATATTCGGAACCGATTTGTAATTCGTTGATAATTTGGTATAATTATTTTATGTCAGAGCAAAAAAATATTCTTTTGGTGGAAGATGAGCTTCTCCTTTCTAATATTTTGAAAAGCCGGCTGGAAAAAGAAGGTTTTAAGGTTTTTCAAGCCCGAGACGGAGAAATGGCTTTAAAATTTTTAAGAGAAACAAAGCCGGACATCATTCTTTTGGATATTATTTTGCCAAAAATTTCCGGTTTTGAAATTTTAGAGGAACTGCAAAAAAATCCCGAGCTTCAAAGCGCGCCGGTGGCTATTATTTCTAACCTTGGCCAAGAAAGCGACATCCAAAAAGGCCGCTCTTTGGGAGCTATTAATTATTTCGTTAAAGCCCAAGTGACCATTGATGAACTAGTAGGCAAAATCAGAGAAATGCTGGTTTAATGATTTTGTCTAAAAATTTGAGCCATTAGGCGAAAAATTTTTAGTAACAAAATCAAGAACCCCGCCCTCTATGCGCTATGTATTACGTCTATGTAATGAAAAATCAGAAGAATAATGAATTATATGTGGGCTATACAAATGATTTAGAGCGTCGAGTTAAAGAACATCAACGAAAATTTCCAAAAGACAAATTAGTTTATTACGAAGCCTATCCTTATGAACAAGATGCCAGAATTAGGGAACAAAAACTTAAATATTATGGTAGCGCTTGGCGAGCGCTCAAGAAAAGAATCAATGCTTAGAGGGCGGGGTGCTCATTGTTGTAATTGCTCGGCTTAAGCCTCGCAAACAACAATGGCAGTTATCCACAGTTTTATTATTGCAGGGGGGGGGTTAGATGATATAATATTTAAAAAGGTCGATTTAATAAATAAACTTAATAAATAAACAATGCGAAACAAAATTAATTCAAAAAAGGGTTTTACTTTGATTGAACTTTTAATTGTTATTGCTATCTTGGCGATTTTAGCCACGGCCGTAATAACGGTTTTAAACCCGGCTCAGCTTTTAAAACAAGCTCGGGATTCAACCAGAATTTCTGATTTGGCTGCTTTAAACAGCGCCATTTCCCTGTACTTAGCTGATGTTAGTTCGCCTTCTTTAGGAACTTGTGCCGGCGGTACTGCCAGATGTACGGCCAGCAGCACCTCGGGTTTAACAACTCGGACGGCTTGCAGTGTTTCCACTTCTACTTCTGTCGCTAGCACTGGCTGGGTGGATGTTAATTTTGCCTCTATCTCAGCTGGTTCGCCTTTGCCCAAAGAACCAATGGACCCAGTTAATAGCACCAGTTATTTTTATTCTTACGGTTGTAGCAGTACGACATACGAAATTGATGCCCGAATGGAAAGTACTAAGTATGGAAGCAGCGGAGGCTCGGATGTGGTTTCCACAGATGGCGGTGACAATGCTACAGTTTACGAAGTCGGCAGTTCCTTAGTTTTATAAACAAGTGATAGCGAAGCTATCATCTAAATTTTACGACGAAGGATCTAGCGAAGCTATCATCTAAATTCCACGACGAAGGATCCCTGAACCGATTTGTAGTTTTGGATCGCTTTTATTCTTAAAGAAATTATTTATTCATATATTTGTAGATTCGGATGGATTCGTAGTTTTGAATCGCTGATAGATTCGTAAGATTCGTAGTTTTGGATCGGTACAATGATTTTATTTTCCAGGGACATCAAGGCCGGGGTTTGTTATAATTAAAAAATGCTGGTTCTTCTGATTTCTTTAGCGATTTTGCTGATTGTTTTTATTTTGCAGCTTCTTTATTTTTACGGCTTTTTAAAGAGGCCGGTTATTTTTAAATATTTATTTTGGTTTGTTGTTGCCGTTGCTGTTTTAATTTTTATTTATTTAACTTTTCTTCAAGGTGAAATTTGGCGTCAATCTCCTCTTTTCCGTTTTTTGGTGCCGCCTTTTAAACCTCCTCTTTTTGTTATTGTTTACAATATAACTCATTTAGGGATTAACTATTTGATTTCTTTAGGCGCCGCTTTTATTTTTTTAATCCTTGCCATTAAAGCCAATCTTTTTTTTCAAAAAAGATTTTTTGAAGATGAAGAACCTTATTTAGGAGCCTTGGCAATATTTATTTTAAGTCATCCCTTTTTCCTTTATTATTTAACTTCGGTTTTGGGCTTGGGTTTATTGAGTTCGGTTTTTGTTTCTTTGTTCAAAAAGCAAAAAGTTCGCCTATCCTTTTATCACTTCTGGCTTCCCTTAGCTATTTTGGTTATAATAATAAGGATAATTTATGCCAGGTAGTGAAAACTTGATTTGTCCCGCCTTGGCGGGACAAAAAGAGTTCAGCTATTGGCAAAAAATAATCAAAAAAACAATGTTCATCAAAAGGTCAAAATATTATCATAAGTAATAATCAAGTTTCTACTACCTGGTATGGTTAATATTTCGCCGGCTAAATTAAAAGACCTTTTAATTAAAGAAGGGATTATTGAAGCCGGCTTATTTGAGGAAATTCAAAAAGAAGCTCAATTAAAAAAACAAAATTTGATTGATATTTTGATTTCCCGGGGTATCGTTAACCGCGATTACCTTTATTTGCTTTTAGCCAGATATTTTGGCGTCAATCGGGTTAATTTCAGCTTAATGAGGATTAATGAAAAGGTTATTCAATCTTTGCCGGAAGACGTGGCAAAGGTAAGGCACGTGGTTGTTTTTGCTCAAGAAGCCGACGGAACTTTTGATGTGGCAATGGCTGACCCGACCGATTTAGAGGCTATTGATTTTTTGACTCTTCGTTTGGGAAATAAAATTAAGCCCTTTTTGGCTACGGACGAAGACTTAAACCGCGGCTTCGCTTTTTACGGCCGAGAATCAACGGAGAGTTTCAAAAAACTCATTGAGGAAAGCATTAAAGAATCTTTGCGTTCCAAAGCCAAAGCGCGTTTGGAAGAAGCGGCTTTGGATTTGCCGATTGTCGCCATCGTGGATAATTTACTAAGTTACGGTCTGGCTATTCGGGCCTCTGACATTCATATTGAAATTTTGGAAGACACCATTTTGGTTCGTTTCCGAATAGACGGAATTTTGCATGAGATAACTAGAATGCCCAAAGAAATTCAGCCGGCCATTATCGCCCGCATTAAACTTTTAGCCAGTTTGCGTCTTGATGAACATACTCATCCTCAGGACGGCCGCTTCCGTTATAGAGTCAGCGATATGTTGGTGGATGTTAGGGTTTCTATTATACCGACTTTTTATGGCGAGAAAGCGGAAATGCGTCTTCTTTCGGCCGCTCAAAAACCTCTTTCTTTTTCCGAATTGGGGATGACGGATTATGTCCGGAAATTAATTGAAGCCTCTACCGGCAAAACTTACGGCATGATTTTGGTTTGCGGACCGACTGGGGCTGGCAAAACCACCACTCTTTATTCCATTATGAACGTTTTGAATCGGCCGGAGGTAAACATTATTTCCATTGAAGACCCCATAGAATATGACATGCGTTACATCAATCAAATTCAAATTAATCCGGCGGCGGGCATTACTTTTGCCTCGGGGTTGCGCTCAATTCTTCGGCAGGACCCGGACGTGATAATGGTCGGCGAAATTCGAGATAGCGAAACCGCCAATATTTCAGTTCAATCCGCTTTAACCGGCCATTTAGTTTTGTCCAGTTTGCATACCATTGATGCTCCGGCCGCGGTGCCGAGATTAATTGATATGGGAGTGCCGCCGTTTTTGGTGGCCGCGGTTTTAAATGTCGTTACGGCCCAGCGTTTAGCCCGAAAGATTCATTCTGAATGTATAGAATCTTACGTTCCGTCTTCGGAAGTTTTAAATCTCGTTAAAATCCAGCTTAAAGAACTAAATTTAGACCCGGCTCAAGTTAAAATTCCCAGCATTTTTTATCGGGGCAAGGGTTGCCCGGCTTGCAATTATACCGGTTATTTGGGGCGAATCGGTCTTTTTGAAGTTTTAGATATTAACGAAAACATTCGCCGCTTGATTATTGGCTCGCATTTTTCCTTGGATGTTTTAAAAAAAGAAGCCCAAAGCGAAGGAATGATAACAATGTTTGAAGACGGGTTAAAGAAAATTGAGCTTGGCTTAACTACCATTGAAGAAGTTTTAAGAGTTATTAGGGAATAAAAATTATGAAATTTCATTACATTGCTTTTCAAGCGGACGGTAAAATAACGGAAAATGATTTAGAGTCTAAGGATGTAAATCAAGTTTTGGAATATTTAAGAGACCATAATTTAAAACCCGTCAGCGTTAAACAAATTGAAAAGGAATTGGGTGGAGAAAGAAGATTCGGCAAGGCCCGGATTAATTTAACTGACCAGGTTTTCCTTTCTAAATATTTAGCCTTGATGCTTAAAATGGGCACCGGCCTTTTTCAAGCCATTAACATTTTAGTGGAAGATTTTACAAAAAAATCAGTCCGGTTTTTGCTTTTGGAAATCCGAGCCGGCTTGGAAAAAGGTCAGCCTTTTTATACCACTTTTGCCAGGCATCCTCAAACCTTTAGCCAAGTTTACATAAATTTAATTAAAGCCGGCGAAACCTCGGGTAATTTGGAAAAAGTCTTTGATAATTTGAGCGAAATGTTGACCAAGCAAAAGGAATTAAAAGACCAAATCCGCGGGGCCATGATTTATCCGACCATTTTGCTAGTCACTTCAATTTTAATCGTGATATTTTTAGTAAGCTTTGCCTTGCCGAAAATCGCCAATGTTTTTTCCGAAAGCGGTTTTCAGCCGCCCTTCTTTTCCCGTGTTGTTTTTGGCGTCGGTTTGTTTTTTGGTCATTACGGAATTTGGTTTTTGCTTCTTTTTGTTTTAGTTTTTGGAGTTTTCTTTTATCTTTTCAGGTCCTCGCTGGTTTTCAAAAATTGGCTGATGGCAATTATTGCCGACTTGCCGGTTATTAAAGATTTATTCAGAAAAATCGCCCTTCAAAGATTTGCTTCAATTTTAAGTTCTCTCATTAAAGCCGGCATGTCTCTGACCGAAGCTTTGGAAGTAACGGCCAGCGCTGTCGGCAATTTGGAACTTCAAAGAGCTTTGGTCAGAATCTCCCGCGAAGGTTTAAGTCGGGGATTGACAATCGGTGAAGCTTTCCGGCGCGAGCCGTTTTTCCCCCGAACGGTTGCTAATTTAGTGACCATTTCGGAAAAGGCCGGCCATTTGGAAGAAATTTTATCAACCTTGGCGGATTTTTACACTAAAGAAATTGACAGTTCTTTAAAAGCCTTGGTTGCTTTTTTGGAGCCGCTTTTGCTTTTAAGCATCGGGTTTATCATTGGTTTGATTGCTTTGGCAATTTTAATTCCTATTTATCAACTTACCTCTCAGTTTTAAAACAGGCTCTGAACGGAGTGAAGGTTTTCATAAATATGCGTAAAAGATCCTTCGGCTCACATGCTTAGGAGGAAAGTGTTGAATAATTATTTAATTTCTCAATTTATGAAGTCACTAAAAAAATCAAGCGGTTACACTTTGATGGAATTTTTGATAGTCATAGCAATAACTGCCATTATTTTCGCCGTAGTTTTTGTAAGCTCGCCAAACTTACGCCGCTCTCGGGAATTGAGTTCGACTGCTCAAGGAATGGTGGCGGTTATTCGAAATACTCAAAATAGGTCAATAACTCAGGAAAACGGAAAAACCTGGGGTATCCGTTTTCAAAATTCCACCAGCACCAACCATAGCTACATTGTTTTTAAGGGTTCCAGCTATGCCTCGGGAACAGTTGAAACCACTTATTTTCTCAAGTCATATATTCAATTTTCAGACCCCTCAGCCGGTCTTTCAAAAGACGTTATTTTTTCGGCAATTTCCGGCTTGCCTCAAGTCTCAACAACCGTTAAAATTAATTTAGTATCAAATTCAACTGTTTCCAGCACTATTAACATTAATTCCAATGGTCAAATTCAAAACTAAAAATTATTTAAATTCAAGGGGTCAGTCTTTAATAGAAGTGCTGGTTGGTTTGGGTATTGCCGCTATTGTCATTGCCGGAGCCAGTATAGCCATTTCTTTTATGCTTCAATCCAACACGGCTAATCAAAAAACGCAATCAGCTTCTTCCTTGGTTCAGCAATTATCCGATAAAATAAAGGTGATTGGTGGCGCCAATTGGAATGACATTTATAATCTTCCCACTAAAGGTTCAAGCACTCAATATTATGTTAATGCCTCGGGAACAGCCTTGACAATTGCTACCGGTACCCAGTCGGTAAGTGTCGGAGGGGTTAATTACGCTCTTTTCTTTTCCATTGAAAATGTCTGCCGCTCCGATGATTCTTCAAGCACTATTACCGGAACAGCTCCCTGCGTCAGCGGCTCTTCTGATGACCCTTCAACTCAAAAAATAACTTCTTACGCTCAATGGCAAGCCGGCGGAAAAACTACTCAAGTAACAATTTTTAATTATCTAACCCGCTGGAAAAACAAAGTTTTTAAGCAAACTGATTGGTCCGGCGGCAGCGGCCAAGAAGGACCGCTCACAGACCCGAATAATCAATACGCTTCTTCCACTAATGTTAATGCTTCAACATCCGGTTCAATTAAAATTCAGGGCTTTTAATAAAATGTTAAAATATGGTTAATCAACAACCCAGCCCAATTTCTTTTCATGAGTTTTTGGAAAAAGACATTCAGCGCCTGTCAAAAGAAATTCAGGGAAAAAGAGAAATAGCTGAATTTAAAAATCTTCCCGAGCGAGAGCTTGTGAAGCAGTCTTTAAATGTTTTTAGCCCGGTTCAGCCACCAGCTGTTTCTCCGCCGGCTTCGGCTGGCGGCGCTTCAGATTCTTCTCTGCCCGGTTATCTTCAAGGAGCCGGCGTTAAACCGGAAATTAAGTTTAAAATTGAACGCCTGCTGGATTTAACTTGGCATCAGGGATTAGAAAAGGGCATTAAAGAAGCCCAAAAGCAGCTGCCCTTTATTCAAGATGCTTATCACGATGCTTTGGTAGATAAACTTATACCCGAATTAAAACAACGGGGTGCCATCAAATAAATTGCCTATGTTTTTTTATTTCCTTCTTTTAATAATTTTAGCGGCTGGCGGCGGTTTTTTATTTTATCATTTTTTTAAAAAGCAACGCTATCAAAAACTTTTGGACGAACTGCAATTAAAACTTTTAGCCATTAAACTAGTTAAGAGTTCAAAAGAAGGCAAAGATTTGAAGCAGGAAATAAATATTTCCGAACAGCTTTTTAACACTTTAGCTTCAATAAAAAAACCGTTTATTTTTGAAGCCGCCGTCCCTTATGTGGGGGAGGAAATTATTTTTTATTTAGCCGTTCCCGCTTCTTATTTGTCTTCGGTGGAAAGGCAAATCCAAGCGTTTTTTCCGGCGTCTCAAGTTGAGCCGGTTGAGGATTACAATATTTTTAATTATTACGGCGTTGCGGCGGGAGCTTTGGTTTTTCAAAAAGAAAAAGCCGCCCTGCCGATAAAAACTTATCAGGAATTAAACAGCGATACCTTTTCGCCGATTTTAGGAGGTCTTTCCAAGGTTAATGTTTTGGGAGAAGGCGGGGCAATTCAAGTAGTTGTTCAACCGGCGCTCCCTTCCACTAAAAAAGAAATTGCCGCTGTCTTAAAAAATGTGAAAAAAGGAGGAAAAATCACGGAATCAGCCGAGAAACTGACAATGGCGGATATTTCCGAAGCTTTGAGCCCTTCAGAGAAAAAAGAAAATAAAAGCGAAAAAGTTATTGACGAATCAGCCATCAAAGCCGTGGAGATGAAGCTTTCCAAGCCGCTTTTTCAAGTTAATGTTCGCTTGATGGCTTCGGCAACCAACCCAGTGGAAGCCCAGTCAATTTTAGAAAGTTTAGCCGGCGGTTTTTCTCAATTTGCTTCGCCGGAGCGCAATTTTTTTAAAATAACAAAGCCAAAAAATTTGCAAAAAATTATTCATCAATTTTCTTTTAGGGAGTTTGATTCTAAAACTTCAATGGTCTTAAACAGCGAAGAATTAGTTAGTATTTTTCATTTGCCAACAGTCTTTACCGAAGTAGCAAAAATAAAATGGCTTAAATCCAAGGAAGCGGAACCGCCGGCGAATTTGCCGGAAAAAGGATTATTACTCGGCACGAGCTTGTTTCGCGGTCAAGTAAAACCGGTTTATTTAACCGACAAAGACCGGCGTCGCCACCTTTATATTATTGGGCAAACCGGCACCGGCAAATCAGTGTTGTTAAGCAATATGGTCAGTGACGATATTAAAAAAGGGAAAGGAGCAGCAATTATTGACCCACACGGCGACACGGCCGAAGCTATTTTGTCTTTGGTTCCTCAAGAAAGATTTGAAGACGTCGTTATTTTTGACCCCTCGGATTTAGAAAAACCCGTTGGATTGAATATGTTGGAATACGATTTTAACCGGCCGGAAGAAAAAACTTTCATTGTTAATGAAATGTTGGAGATTTTTGATAAACTTTACGATTTAAAAACTACGGGCGGCCCGATGTTTGAGCAGTATTTGAGAAATGCCCTGCAGCTTTTAATGGAAGATATGCCTAATGAACCGGCAACTTTGACTGAAGTCCCGAGAATTTTTACCGATGCCGATTACCGGGAAAGAAAACTAAGTCGGATTAGCAATCCTATCGTGGTTGATTTTTGGACAAAAGAAGCAATTAAGGCTGGCGGCGAGGCCGCTCTTCAAAACGTAACTCCTTACATTACTTCCAAGTTCAACGTTTTTCTGACCAATGATTATGTCCGGCCAATTATTGGCCAGTTTCGTTCAACAATTGATTTCAGAAAAATAATGGATGAGGGAAAAATCCTTATAGTTAATCTTTCAAAAGGGCGAATCGGCGATATTAACGCCAACCTTTTGGGGATGGTTATTATTGGTAAGCTTTTGAAAGCTGCTTTCAGCCGGGTTGATACGCCGGAAAGCGAGCGTCAAGATTTTTATCTTTACATTGACGAATTTCAAAATTTTTCAACGGACTCCATTGCCACCATTCTTTCCGAAGCCAGAAAATACCGGCTTGATTTAATTATTGCCCACCAGTTCATCGCTCAATTAACCGAGAAGATTCGGGATGCGGTTTTTGGCAATGTCGGTTCAATGGTGGCTTTTCGCATTAGTGCTCAAGACGCCGAATTTGTGGTTAAACAATTTGAACCGATTTTTACCATTTCCGACCTGATTAATATTGATAATTTTAATGCCCATGTAAAATTATTAATTAATAATCAGCCCGCCAGCCCTTTTAATATTAAAACCCCGGCGCCGTTAAAAGGCGACCCTCAAATTGTTTCCGGGCTCAAGAAACTTTCTCGTTTGAAATACGGCCGGAATCGTCAAGAAGTGGAAAAAGAAATTTACCTGCGCCTTCGAACTTAAATAAAAATGAATAAAAAGGATTATTATTTAGTCACCTTAATCGGTTTCCTTGTTGGTTTTTTGGTTCTTTTGCCTTTGGCTAGTGCAGGGGTTAAAATCACCATTTTTATTGTTTTGGTTTCGGTTATGGGCTTTAGTTTATTTGCCCCCTTAGCTCTTTGGTGGCTAAAAATTTTAAGTCGCTTTTTTCCGGTTTTGGAACAAATCGGTAAATTCGCCGCGGTTGGAGTTTTAAACACGGTTTTGGATTTTGGAGTTTTAAATCTTCTGATTTTAGCAACTAATATTGCTTCTGGCTGGTCTTTTAGTTTATTTAAAGCAATTTCTTTTTTGGTGGCTTCGGCTAACAGTTATTTTTGGAATAAATTTTGGACATTTCAAAGCCGGACGCCAGCCAATTTTAAAGAGTATACCCGTTTCTTTGTTTTTAGTCTTTTGGGCGCTTTAATTAATGTCGGCGTTGCTTCATTTTTGGTGAATGTCGTCGGTCCGATTGGCAATTTTAATTTTAAAATATGGGCAAACATCAGCGCCTTAATTGCCGTCCTTATTTCTTTAATTTGGAATTTTCTGACTTACCGCTATATTGTTTTTAAAAAATCAGACACTTCCGATTATCCCCAATAGTTTTTTCAAGATTTCAAACAAAATTTTAGATTTCTAGGTTTAGAATAATATACAGAACAATAGGATGTTCAAATAACTTGATGTCTAAAGAATTACTGACTATTTTAATAGCCGCTTCGCCTTTAGCCGAACTTCGCGGCGCTCTGCCAATGGCAATTTTGGTTTGGGGTATGCCGATTTTTAAAGCTTATCTTTTGAGCGTTGTTGGTAATTTTTTGCCGGCTATCCCTTTAATCCTGTTTTGGCGACATTTGGCCGGCTGGTTGATGCGGCGGAATTATTATCTCAATCGGCTTTTTTCTTTCATCTTTGAACACGTGCGTCGTCGTTTTTTGAAACATCAGGCTATTTTTGAAAATCTTGGTCTTCTTGTTTTAACTGCGATTCCCATTCCCGTTTTAGGCGGAGTTTGGACGGCAAGCGTGGCGGTTTTTTTGTTTGACATTCCCCTCAGGCGCGCCAGCTTAATGCTCAGCTTAGGCGTTTTGATTTCCGGCCTTGTTGTTCTTTTTTTATCTTCTTTGATTTTGTAATTTTATTTAAAAATGGCTAAGAGTTGATAAGATATTTTTGAGTTTATAAAATGTTTGACTTATCTTAAGTGAAGAGTTATCACTAATATATGATTTATAAATTTACGACAATCATTATTAAAGAAAATAAATGGTATGTGGCTCGTTGTGTTGAATTAGGTGTGGTAAGTCAAGGGAAAACAGTTAAAGAAGCGCAGAAAAATCTTAAAGAAGCAGTAGAGCTTTATTTAGAAGATATGCCTCCCGCTAAAAGACGTCTTCTTAAAAAGAATCCGTTGATTACTACTTTGGAGATTGTGCATGTCTAAAATTCTTTCCGGTAAGAAGGTTATTCAAATTTTATGCCGGGACTTCGGTTTTTATTTCATTTCTCAAAAGGGAAGCCATATAAAATTAAAAAAGAGATTAATTTCTCCGGGGTCTGACCCCGTAATTTACAAAAAAGATTTATTAAATTAGAATTATTTTATGAAACCATTTTTGTCAGTTATTATCCCGGCTTATAATGAAGCCAAGCGTTTGCCCCTTACCTTAATAGACATTGACCGGCATTTATCAAAAGCAGAATATTCTTACGAAATAATTGTGGATAATGATGGTTCAACTGACGCTACGGCTGATGTTGTAAAACGCTTCAGTCATTTAATTAAAAATCTCCGTTTAATTGAAAATAAAGAAAATTATGGGAAGGGATTTGTCGTTCGTCAAGGAATGCTTCAAGCCAAGGGCAATTGGCGTTTATTTACTGACGCTGATAATTCAACCTCCATTGACCAATTTGAAAAAATGCTGCCTTTTTTTAAAGAAGGATATGAAGTTGTTATCGGTTCTCGAGCAGTCAAAGGAGCGATTTTAGACCCTCCTCAGCCTTGGTATAAAAGAATTTTAGGTCGTTTTTCCAATTGGTTGATTCAAATTCTTCTCTTGCCCGGGATAAAAGATAGCCAATGCGGTTTTAAATGTTTTTCCGAAGAAGCGGCGGAAAAAATCTTTTCTTTGGCAAAAATTGACCGTTGGGGGTTTGATATGGAAATTTTGGCTTTGGCTAAAAAACTGGGGTATAAAATTAAAGAAATACCGGTTATTTGGAAAAACGATTTGCGTTCAGCCGTAAAGTTCGGCGATTATTTTTCTACTTTTAAAGACCTCTTGAAAATCACTTGCTGGTTGAAGAGAAATAAGTACCAATTATAATGGAAATATGGAAAACTCCGAACTGCGTCAAGATTTAGTTTCCGGCGATTGGGTTATTATTGCCCCGGGTCGTTTGAGGCGGCCCGACCAGTTTTTAAAAAAGAAAGTCAAGCAAATAGTTCCGTCAAAAAAAACCTGTCCTTTTGAGGGCAAAAAATTTTTAAAAAGGATAGAGGGGAAAATCATTTTGCGCTGGCCAGAAACAGGACCGGCAAAAATTTTAATTTTTCCCAATGATTACCCGGTGCTGAATCATTTGGTTATTCCTCAAAAAGGAAAAATTGTTCTAAAAAAAGAGGGTCCCTACAATGTGGTTGAAGGAAGAGGACGTCATGATTTGGTGGTGACCAACAGTCATTTTAAAGATTTTTTTGAACTTTCTTTAGAAGAAGCCATTCAGGTTTTGGTCGCTTTTCGCGACCGCTATTTAATGCTAGCTGGCAACAAAAACTTGGCTTATGTTTCTATTTTTCATAATTGGGGAACCTTAGCCGGAGCTTCGGTTTATCACCCTCATTACCAAATTATTTCTTTGCCGGTTGTTCCGCCGGATGTCAGCCACTCTTTAGCCGGCTCCGACCGCTACTTTAAAGAACATCATAGCTGCGTTCACTGCGCGATTATTGATTGGGAGAAAAAAGAGAAAAAAAGAATTATTGCCGAAAATAAAGATGCCATTGCCTTTGCTCCTTTTGTTTCTCGCAACCCCTTTGAGGTAAGGGTTTTTTTAAAAAAACACCAGCCTTATTTTGAAAATACACCTGATGGAGAATTGAGAGGGGTGGCTATTATTTTGCGTCAAGTCCTTCATCTTCTGAAAAAGAATTTAAATGGTCCAGATTACAATTTTTTCATTCATACTTCGCCTTTAAAAAACAAAAGAGCTTATCAGCATTATCACTGGCATATGGAAATTTTGCCAAAATTTAGCATCCAGGCAGGTTTTGAATTGGGCACGGGGATTGAAATTAATGTTATTGACCCGGATTTAGCCGCAAAAATCCTAAGAAAATAGCCTAATTAACCAATTCAAATGTCTTCAGTTTCTTCACATATGTGGAAGAATTGAAGACACGTAATTTCTTTCTTAGTTGGAATGACGTTATGATACAATAAGAAAAACAGCCATGAAGAAAATCATAATTGCCAATTGGAAGATGAATCCCTTTGAGGAGCAAAAAGCGCTTAATTTGGCTCGGGCGATAGACAAAGAAAATATTATTATTGCCCCGCCTTTTGTATTTTTATCTTCGATTTCAAAAATTTTAAAAAAAGCTTCGCTGGCGGCTCAAGATGTTTTTTGGGCCGAAAGCGGCGCTTACACCGGAGAAATTTCTTCCCAGATGCTTAAAAATCTGGGAGTTAAATATGTTATTGTCGGCCATTCGGAAAGGAGAATTTATTTAAAAGAAACCGATGAAATGATTAATAAAAAAATCATTGCCGCTCTCTGCGCTGGCTTAAAAGTGATTTTATGTATTGGCGAACCTTCTCAACGCGGACAAACGCGGACTGAACGCGGACTGACGTGGACTGAACGCGGACTGACGCAGATGAAAAATGAAACAGGGCGGAATATAAAATGGGCAAAGAATTATGTAAAAAATCAATTAGAAAAAGACCTCTTCAGATTTCAGACTTCAGATTTCAGACTTCGGATTTCGGATTTCAAAATTCAAAATTCTCTTATTGTGGCTTACGAGCCAGTCTGGGCAATTGGCACTGGCCGGGCCGCTGCACCAGCCGAAACCGCTGAAATGGCAAAGTTTATAAAATCGTTTCTTAATTCAAAATTCAAAATTCAAAATTCAAAATTATTGTACGGCGGTTCTGTTAATTCAGAAAATTTAGCCGCCTTTCTTAAATACCCGGAAATTGACGGCGCTTTGGTTGGCGGAGCCAGTTTAAAAGCCGGGGAATTTAAAAAAATCATCAACGCTATGAAATCTTACAAATAAAAATATCCAAAAGTTATGTCCCGAGGATGGAAAAAATTTATTTACGGCGTATTTTTTCTGGCAGTTTTTGGACTCATTGTTTGGGGTTTTTATGAAATAGTTTTAAAACCAACGCCCACTTGTTTTGACCAGATTAAAAATCAAGGCGAGGAAGATGTTGATTGCGGCGGTCCTTGTTTGTCTTGCGCTATTTTTCATTTAAAACCCCTCCAGGCCAGCCGACCTCAATTTTTCGCCTTAGCCGGCGGCCAGTTGGCAATTTTGGCGGAAATTTTTAATCCTAATCCTGGATATACGGCGGCTGATTTTTCTTATCAAATCAATCTTTACGGCCGACCTCATCGTTTGCTTAAAACAATAAACGGCTCTAGTTTTATTTATGATTTGACAAGAAAGTATATTTTCGGAGCGGATTCTAATTTAGGCAAAGATGTAATTGAGGCCGATGTTTCTTTAGGGAAACCGACTTGGAAATCAACTAAGGAAGTAACTAAACCAAACTTGAAAGTCTCTTCTTGGACAACAGAAATTACTCCTTCCGGCATTCAAGTAAGCGGCCGCGTTTTTAACGGCAGTATTTTAGCCGCCTCGGATTTGAAAATTTTAGCCTTTCTCAAAGATAAATTTGGCCGTTTTCTTTTTGTTGCCCAAACTTATGTTCCCAGAATAGAAAGTCTGCAAGAGGGAAGTTTTACAGTTGTTTTTCCCCGGGATAATTTTTTGGAACAAAATACCGATTCTTCAAAGACCGATGTTTTTGTTAATGGGAAGTTATGATTATTCTCCGGTTAAAAAAAATAGACTGGTGGCTATTGGCCGCTATTTTTTTATTGGCCGCTTTTAGTTTAACTTTCTTATTTGGTTACAGTCAGCGTTTTTTTTGGCGGCAGTTGGTATGGTATGTTTTAGCGCTAATAATAATTTTTGTCGGCATTAATTTTAATTGGCGGTTAATTATCAATCAAAAAGGGTTTCTTTTGGTTTTATATTGGTTGAGCATTATTTTTTTGATATTTTCCAATCTTCAGAATAAATTAGTTCGCGGCACCACCAGCTGGTTAAGCATTGGGAATTTACAATTTGAACCCGCGGAAATAGTCAAGATGACCCTAATTTTAATTTTGGCCAGTTTTTTTTCTCGGCGTCATCTTGAGGCTTGGCAAGGGAAAAATATTCTTATTTCATCTCTTTACGCCTGGCTGCCGGCAATTTTAGTCGCTTTTCAACCGGATTTGGGTTCGGCTGTTGTTTTAATAGGTATTTGGGCCGGTTTTTTGCTGATGAGTAAAATCAGTAAAAAAAGATTGCTTTGGGGAACGGTTTTTATTTTGGTTCTTTTAATCTTGAGCTGGATTTTTTTTCTTAAGCCTTATCAACAAGATAGGATAATTGGTTTTTTGTTTCCGGCCCATGACCCTTTGGGGATAAATTATAATGCCATTCAAGCAAAAATTGCCATTGGTTCCGCCGGTTTTTTAGGGAAGGGTTTTATGGCCGGTACCCAAAGCCAGTTTCATTTTTTACCCGAAGCCCAAGCTGATTTTATTTTTGCCGCTCTTGTTGAAGAGTGGGGGGTTTTTGGCGGCTGCCTTATAATCTTGACTTTTATTGTAATTATTGCTAGGTTAATTCAAATCGGCTTAAAAGCGAAAAGTAATTCTTGGAAGTTTATTAGTTTGGGAACGGTTTTGGCATTAGCCATCCAATTTTTTTTAAACCTTGGTTCCAATTTGGCTCTTTTGCCGGTAACCGGAATTACTTTCCCCTTCTTAAGTTACGGAGGGTCGAGCCTATTGACGAATGCTTTCCTCATAAGTATAATTCAATATATTAATCTTGAATCCTCAATTTAACCAAAGAGGTTTATTAAGCCTACGTTTTTTTGTTGGCATCGGAATGGCCTTTGTTTTTATATTTAGCACCGCTTATTTTTTTTACGGATTAGTTCCTTTAACTCAAGGGGCGCCGGAGGTAAAGTTTCAAATCACTAAAGGGGATAGTTTAAAAGAAATAGGCGATGGTTTAGTTCAAAAATCTTTAATAAAATCCGCTTTTATTTTTAAACTTTATGCCCTTTTAAGCGGTAAGGCTCAAAAATTTCAGCCCGGCCTTTATGACTTAAACGCGGCGATGAGCATACCCCAAATTGTTAACAGTTTAGTGGCCGCCGGGAAAGATGAAGCGGTTGTTGCTGTTCCGGACGGTTCAACCCTAAAAGACATTGATGATATTTTAAGCGCCGCTAAAGTCATTGAGAAGAATTCTCTGGTCAGTTTTCCGGCCAAGAGGCTTAATAATAGTTACCCCTTTTTGATTAATATTGATATTGACAGTCTGGAGGGATTTTTGATGCCCGACACTTATCATTTTAAGATGTATTCTTCGGTTGACCAAGTGCTGGAAAAAGTTTTAGGCAATTTTCAAAATAAAGCTTGGCCGCTGCTGGTTAATAATGCCGATTGGTATCGTTATCTTACCTTAGCTTCTTTTCTGGAAAGAGAAGTGCCTAAATTTGAAGACCGACAGATGGTTGCTGGCATCATTTTAAAGCGGCTTTTGGCAAGGATGCCTTTGCAAATTGACGCTACCGTCACTTATGTTAAATGCGGCGGCCGTTTAAAAAATTGCCCCAATCCTTTAATAACTAAAGACGACTTAACCCTTAATTCGGCCTACAATACTTATAAAAATTTAGGCTGGACGCCCACGCCGATTTCTAATCCGAGCGTCAATGCCATTCAAGCAGCACTTACGTCCAAAGCCAGCCCTTACTGGTATTACCTTTCTTCCAAAAATGGCGAAACGATTTTTTCTAAAAACCTGGATACTCATAATTTAAATCGGGCAAAATATCTTTAAATTTTTAGTTATGTCCCTACCAGCGTTAAAAACCAAAATATTTTCTTCTCGTCAAGGTCCGGAATATCCCGAGCCAAATTTAATTGAAATTCAAACCCTTTCTTATGAATGGTTTTTAAAAGAAGGCTTGAAAGAACTTTTTGATGAGATTTCGCCAATTAAAGACTATACTAGCAAAGAACTGGAACTTCATTTTTTGGATTACAGCTTTGATTCCCCGAAATATACCGAGGGGCAAGCCAAGGAAAAAGACCAAACTTACGAAGCCTCTTTAAGAATTAAAGTTAAATTAATTGATAAGGTCAGAAAAAGGACCAAGGTTCAAGATAATGTTTATTTGGGAGATTTTCCAGTAATGACTGAACGGGGAACTTTTATCATTAATGGCGTTGAAAGAGTAGTTATTTCTCAATTAATTCGGTCAGCCGGAATTTATTTTACCGCCGAAGTTATCCACGGGAAAAGATATTTTGGCGCCAAAGTCATTCCTAGCCGCGGTTCGTGGCTGGAATTTGAAACCAGTCAAGACGGTTTCATCGGGGTTAAAATTGACCGGAAAAGAAAAGCCCCGGTTTCCGAACTTTTGAGAATTTTCGGTTTAACCGAAGACCAAAAAATTTTGGAAACTTTTGCCAAAGAAGACAAGGGAGAAATTCAGTATCTTCAAGCCACCTTAAAAAAGGATAAAGTTCATACTATTGAAGAATCTTATATTGACCTTTATGAAAGACTGAGGCCCGGCGAGTTAGCCACGGTTAAAAACGCTCAAGCTTTAATTGACCCGATGTTTAGCCGCTTTGACCGTTATGATTTAGGCCGAGTCGGTCGCTTTAAATTAAATCAGCGTTTAGGCTTGGACAAAAAGAAAGACAGCCGTTTTATTGATTTAGAAGATCTAATTGCCATTATTAAAGAAATAATTCGGCTTAACAATAATCCCCAAGCCGAGCCCGATAATATTGACCATTTGGGTAATCGTCGGGTCAGGGCAGTTGGCGAATTGGCCCAGTTGAGATTAAGAGTTGGATTTGCCCGTTTGAAAAGGGTTGTTCAAGACCGAATGTCAACTTTGCCGGAAGAAGATTTGCAGCCAGTTAAACTTCTTAATTACAAAGTTTTAATTGCGGTTTTAAGAGATTTCTTCGCTTCTTCTCAGCTTTCTCAATTTATGGACCAAGTCAATCCTTTGGCTGAACTGGAGCACAAACGCCGTCTTTCAACTATGGGGCCAGGCGGTTTAACTCGGGAAAGAGCTGGCCTTGAAGTTCGAGATGTTCTTCCTTCTTACTACGGCCGAATTTGTCCCATTCAAACGCCGGAAGGAGCCAATATCGGTTTGGTTAATAGTTTGGCGACTTACGCTCGTCTCAATGAATTCGGCTTTTTAGAAACTCCTTATTTTAAGGTTAAAAATGGGGCGGTTACCTTGGAAGCTGTTTGGTTGGACGCCGTGGAAGAAGAAAGGTATACCATTGCTTCAGGCGGTATTGCTTTAAACGCCAAAAATCAAATCATTGAAAAAACAGTTGAGGCAAGAATAAAAGGAAAACCGGGTCTTTGCAACCGCGAGGAAATTGATTTTATTGACGTTTCTCCTAATCAATTAATCAGCGTTTCCACTTCTTTAATTCCTTTCTTGGAGCATGACGACGCCAACCGAGCTTTGATGGGTTCAAATATGCAGCGCCAGGCCGTTCCGCTGGTTCGGCCAGAAGCGCCGTTGGTTAGTACTGGTCAAGAAGAAAAAGCCGCTTTTTATTCGGGTCAGCTTTTAATCAGCAATGTCAGTGGCGTTGTTTCCGAAGTTGATGCCCAAAAAATAGTTATTAAAACCGAAAGCGGTTCTGAAACTTATCCCCTTGTGAAATTTAAGCGTCCCAACCAGCCGACTTGTCTTTCTCAGCGGCCAATTGTAAAAAAAGGCCAGAAAGTTAAAAAGGGCGAAATTTTGGCTGACGGTTCAGCCACCAACCAAGGCGTTTTATCCCTAGGTCAAAATCTTTTGGCGGCTTTTATTCCTTGGGAGGGAGCTAATTTTGAAGATGCGGTTATCCTTTCTGAAAGAGTGGCTCGCGGCGATTGTTTTACTTCGGTTCATATAGAAACCTTTCTTTGTTTGGTTCGTGAAACCAAACTTGGTTCGGAAATTACCACGCCGGATATTGCTAATGTTTCCGAAGAAAAATTAAGAAATTTAGACGAAGAAGGGATTATTAGAATCGGCGCCGAAGTTCAGCCCAATGATATTTTAGTCGGAAAAATTTCTCCTAAAGGAGAGCTGGAATTAACTTCTGAAGAAAGATTGCTGAAAGCAATTTTCGGAGAAAAAGCCCGGGAAGTAAAAGACACTTCTTTAACCCTGCCTAACGGTAAGCGGGGCCGGGTCATTGGCATAAAAATTTTTGACCGCGATAAGGGCGATAAGCTTGAACCGGGAATTATTAAAAAAATCCAAGTTGAAGTTGCCCAAATTAGAAAAATTAGAGCCGGTGACAAACTTTCCGGTCGGCACGGCAATAAAGGCGTTATTTCTCAAATCCGACCGGTGGAAGATATGCCTTATTTAGAAGACGGTACTCCTGTTGATATTGTTTTGAATCCCTTGGGAGTTATTTCCCGAATGAACTTGGGTCAAATTTTTGAGACTCATCTTGGTTGGGCCGCTCATCAACTTGGTTATCGCGCCATTGTTCCTAATTTTGTTGGCGCCACCGAAGAAGAGATTAAAGGGGAGCTTATTAAAGCTGGCTTACCGGCTAGCGGCAAAATTACTGTTTATAACGGCTTAACCGGCGAATCTTTCCGTCAGCCGATTGCGGTCGGCTACATTTATATGATGAAACTAAATCATTTGGTTGAGGATAAAATTCATATGCGTTCAACCGGCCCTTATTCTTTAATCACTCAGCAGCCCTTGGGAGGAAAAGCCCAAATGGGCGGTCAGCGTTTTGGGGAAATGGAAGTTTGGGCCTTGGAAGGTTACGGGGCAGCTCATTTATTGCAGGAAATGTCAACCATTAAATCCGATGACGTCATAGGAAGGTCAGCGGCTTTTGAGGCTATTATCAGGAATCAAGACATCAAAAAACCGAACATTCCCGCTTCTTTTAAAGTCTTGGTCAGCGAATTAAAGTCTTTGGGGTTATCAATTTTCACCAACGAAAATAAAGAAAAAACAGAGGAGGAAAAATATGAGAGGAAAAATATAGGTAGAGATGAATTAAATTTAAAATCAATTTCTATCAAGGTTGCTTCGCCCGAAGAAATTAAATCTTGGTCTTACGGTGAAGTGACGAAAGCCGAAACCATTAATTATCGCACTCAGCGGCCGGAAAAAAATGGCCTTTTTTCCGAGCGGATTTTCGGTCCCACTAAAGATTATGAATGTTACTGTGGCAAATATAAGAAAGTCCGCTATAAGGGAATCATTTGCGAAAAATGCGGCGTGGAAGTAACGCGTTCGGCAGTCCGGCGTGAACGAATGGGCCATATTACCTTGGCGGCTCCAATTGCTCACATTTGGTTTTTGCGGACCGTTCCTTCAAGATTAAGGTTGCTTTTGGATGTTTCTTTGCCCAAGCTTGAAAAGGTGGTTTATTTTGCCGCTTATATTGTTACTTCTGTTGATGAAGGGAGCCGAAAAAAAATTTTAAAAGAATTGGAAAAAGAATTTAAATCTTTGAAAAAGAAAGCCGAAGCAGATATTGAAAATTTAACCGCTCAGCAAACCAAGCTTAAAGAAATTTTAACCATTTTAAAACCGGGATTAATTCTAAACGAAGACGAATATCTTAATTTAGCCGAACGCTTTGGGGATATTTTTGAAGCCGACAGAGGAGCCGGAGCATTAAGAAAAATTTTAGAAAAAATTGATTTAAATTCTCTGGCTAAAAATTTAGAAAAAGAAATACTGCAAGTTAAAGATATTAATAGACAAATTCACTTACGCCGCCGACTTAAACTGGTTAAGTCTTTTATTAAAGCCGGGATTAGACCGGAGTGGACGATTTTAACTATTTTGCCCGTTTTGCCGCCAGAACTTCGGCCAATGGTGGCTTTGGACGGCGGCCGTTACGCTACCGCTGACCTCAATGATTTATATCGTCGGGTCATTAACCGCAATAACCGTTTGAAAAAGTTAATTGAGCTTAAATCGCCAGAAGTAATTATTGCCAATGAAAAGAGAATGCTTCAGGAGGCAGTTGACGCTTTAATTGATAACACGGCTCGAACCGGCAGCCAAATTCTTTCCAGCCGGCGCCGGCCCCTCCGTTCGCTGGCAGATACCTTAAAAGGCAAACAAGGCCGTTTCCGCCAAAACCTTTTAGGTAAAAGAGTAGATTATTCCGGCCGTTCCGTCATCGTTATTGGACCGGAATTAAAGCTTAACGAGTGCGGTTTGCCAAAAATTTTAGCTTTGGAACTTTTCCGGCCATTTGTCATTAGTAAGATTATTGAAAGAGGTTTGGCTTACAACATTAAAAATGCTAATCGTTTTATTGAACAAGAATCGCCGGAAGTTTGGGCAATCTTGGAAGAAGTTATCGCCGATAAAAGAGTTTTATTAAATCGCGCTCCCACTCTTCACCGCTTAAGTATTCAGGCCTTTAAACCGATTTTAATTGAGGGCCTGGCTATTCGGATTCCGCCAATGGTCTGCGCGGCTTTTAATGCTGATTTTGACGGCGACCAAATGGCGGTCCATTTGCCCTTGACTAAAGAAGCCCAGTATGAAGCCAAACATTTAATGGATGCCACTTTAGGCGTTTTAAAACCGGCTAACGGCGAACCCATTACTTCTCCCACGACAGACATCACCTTAGGTTGTTACTTTTTAACTAAAATTAAAGAAAGGGCTAAAGGCGAAGGTAAAATTTTTGCCGATGAAAGAGAAGCAATGTTAGCTTATGAAAACGGTTTTATTGACATTCAAACCAAGATAAAAGTTCCCAATCCAAAGAATTCAAATAGCGATTCAATATCACTAATAGAAACGACTTATGGCCGGTTGATTTTTAACCGGGCTTTGCCGGCTGAGTTAAGTTTCGTCAACGAAACAATGAACAAAAAAGCTCTTTCCCGAGTGGTTTCTAGAATTATTGAATTATGCGGCCCGGAATCTGCCTATGTTTTTTTGGATAAAATTAAAGACCTGGGTTTTTCTTATTCCACCTTATCAGCCATTACTTGGAATATGAGCGATGTTCTTACCCCGCCCGCCAAGAAAGAAATTTTAGCTCGGGCCGAAAAAGAAATGGAAGAAATTAATTCTCAGCTTGAGGAAGGGCTTTTAACCCAAGAAGAGCGGACAGAAAAAGCTGTTTTACTTTGGACAAAAGTTAACGAAGAGGTTTCCAAGGAGGTTTCTAAAATTTTACTTCCGGACAATCCTATTTTCAGCATTATTGATTCCGGCAGCCGCGGCAGTTGGTCTCAGATTAATCAAATGATGGGAATGAAAGGGCTGGTTCAAGACCCTAATATGCGCATCATTGAATTGCCTATCAAATCGTCTTACAAAGAAGGTTTGGGTGTTTTGGAATACTTTTTTGCCACTCACGGTGCCAGAAAGGGTTCAACGGATACGGCTTTGAAGACCGCCCAGGCTGGTTATTTAACCCGGCGTTTGGTGGATGTTGCCCAAGATTTGATAATTAAAGAAAAAGATTGCGGCACGAACAAAGGAATAGAAATCGTTCGAAAAGAAAGCGATGAGTATAATTATAATTTTGCTGAACGTCTCTTTTCCCGGACAGCTTTGGAGGATATTAGAATCGGCCGGAAACTTATCGTCCGAGCCGGTGAAATAATTTCTCAGGAACAAGCTAAAAAAATTCAAGAATCCGGTCTGGAATCAGTTAAAATTCGTTCACCAATAACTTGTAAATCCTTTTTTGGAGTTTGTTCGGCTTGCTACGGCTTGGATTTGAGCCGCAACAAGCCGATTGACATTGGTGAAGCCATCGGCATTATTGCCGCTCAGTCAATTGGCGAACCGGGGATGCAATTAACCTTACGAACTTTTCACGTTGGCGGAATAGCCGGTATGGATATTACTTATGGTTTACCAAGAGTGGAAGAAGTTTTTGAAGCTCGTCCGCCCAAAGGAGCGGCTTTACTAGCCAAAGGCGATGGTAAAGTGAAAGTCATAGAAGAAAAAGGCAATGAAAAAATTATTAAAATTCAGGAAGCAGTTAAATCTAAAAGCAAAAAATCCGAAATCGTGGAATATCCAGTTCCAATTTATGTCAACCTTCTTATTAAAGAAGGAGAGAGGGTGTATAAAGGTCAACCTTTATATGAAGGTCCTCTTAATTTAAGAGATGTTTTAATTTACCAGGGAATAGAAGCCTTAGAGCGTTATATTATTAACGAAGTTCAAAAAATTTATGTTTCGGCTGGCGCTTCAATAAATGACAAGCATATTGAAGTTATTGTTCGGCAAATGCTTTCCCGGGTTTTGGTTACTGACCCTGGCGATACGGAGATAATGGTTAACGATTTAATGGAGAAATCCAGATTTTTGCAAATTAATAAAGAAATGAAACAGCTGAAAGGAAATTTAGCCAAAGCCAAGCAAAAAATTTTGGGGATTAGCCGCGTGGCTTTAACAACCGAAAGTTTTCTTTCCGCCGCTTCTTTCCAGGAAACTTCCCGGGTTTTAGTCACTGCCGCCACCGAAGGCCGAACCGATTATTTACGCGGCTTAAAGGAAAACGTCATTATCGGCAAATTAATACCGGTCGGTACGGCTTTTCGAGGCATTCCCAAGGATTTATTGACACCGAGCAAAGAGGCTGATAAAGTAGAAGAAAAAGAAGAAGATGAATAACGAAAATTCAGAAAAGGAAGTTAGGAAATACGAATTAGGATTTTTGCTTTTGGAGGAAGACAGTCCAATTGTTAAAAATCTTTTGGAAAAGCGGAATTTTTCTATTACTGAAGAAGGGGAAATAGTCAAGGTTAATTTAGCTTATCCCATTAAAAAAATTCAGTCGGCTTTTTTTAATTTCATTCAATTTTTAGCCAACCCGGCTGAAATTATTGAGTTTCAAAAAGATTTAAAAGGGGAACAAACAATTCTTCGTTTTATTTTGTTAAATCTTCCTTTTAAAGAAGGGCAACAATCTGGAGGTGTAGCCGTATTAAAAAGCCGGGGCCGTCAGCCGTTTCCCAAGAAAGAAGTCAAAAAACCTTTTGAGCCAGTTTTGACTAATGAGGCCTTAGAAAAGAAAATTGAAGAAATTCTCCAGTAAACCCCGTAATACAACTGCGATTGCAATTTCTGGCTGATTCATTGTTCTGTTTCAGATTTTGATATAGTTCTTTTCTCACTAATATGGTATCCTTTATATGGAGAAATTGAGTCAGACCTATCGCAGTTGTTATACGGGGTAAATTTAAAAGGTCGGTTTTGGAGAAAATTTTATCTTTGAAAAGAAATTATGAATTTAAATAAAATTTTTCTTTTAGGGAGGTTAACAGCCGACCCTCAATTGCGTTCAACGCCGAACGGCAAATCAGTGGCTAATTTTTCTTTGGCCACAAATAGATTTTGGGTGGATAAAAATGGTCAGCGCCAGGAAGACACTCAGTTTCACAATGTGGTTGTTTGGGGCAGGCAAGCGGAAGTAGCCAATCAATTTTTGAAAAAGGGAAGTTTAGTTTTAATTGAAGGTCGTTTGCAAACTAGAACTTGGCAAGACCAGCAGGGCCAAAACAGAAGAACCACGGAGGTTATTTGCGAGCGAATGCAGTTGGGTCCTCGTTCAGCCGGGGGTGGCGGATTTGCGCCGGCTGATGCCGCCCCTGATTTTAATCAGGAAATAGAAAAAGAGGAAAAATTGCCGGAAATTGATTTGGGTGAAGAAGAAGCCAAAGAAGCCAAAGAAGACATTCCCTTTTAAAAGGTTTGGTCCCCGCCAAAGTTTTGGAGAACAAAATTTAGGCGGGACAACATTAGCATGAAACAGTGTTTTTTTTGCTCACAAAATTTAAAAGAAGTTGATTATAAAGACATTGAAGTCTTAAAACGTTTTGTTTCCAGCCAGGCAAAAATTATTGACCCGCAGCATAGCGGCGTTTGCGCCAAACATCAACGCCTTTTGGCCCGGGCCATAAAAAAAGCCAGAATAATAGGTCTTTTGCCTTTTGTCCGGCGCTAATTTTGGTTTTTATGTCTTTGGATATTTCTATTTTCAGATTTATTTTTAGTCTCAGCGGTTTTTCTTCCTTGATTAACGCTTTGGCTGTTTTTTTAGCCAAATATCTTCCTATTTTTTTGGTTCTTGCCGTCCTCGTTTTTATTTTTAAGCAGAAACCCTGGAAGGAAAAATGGCTGGTTTTTATTTTTTCCGGCCTTTGCCTTATTCTCTCCCGGGGAATTTTAACGGAAGTTATTAGGTTTTTTTATTATCGGCCTCGGCCGTTTGAGCTTTTGGGAATTACTTCTTTAATTCCTGAATCCGGCGCTTCTTTTCCGTCCGGTCACGCGGCTTTCTTGTTTGCCCTTGCCCTTGTTTTGTTTTACTTTAACCGGCGTTGGGGAATTTGGTTTTTTATTTTGGCTTTTCTAAACGGCTTAGCCAGGATATTTACCGGCGTTCACTGGCTTTCGGATATTTTAGGAGGTTTTTTAATAGCTCTCCTTTCTTTTTTCTTAATAAAATTTCTGCTTTCTTCAATTTTGGTTAAAATAAATAAAAAAGAAGCCGCTCTTTAGTTTTAACGGCTTCAATATATTAAATTGATTGATAGACCTCAATTAAAGATTGAGACCATCTGCTCTCTTCAATCCAGCCATTCTTATCGCGTAAGGCGATGAAAAGAGCTGGACCGAGATGGTTAATATCTATCTCAGCCTGAACTTGTTCTCGGACCACTTCCCCAAACTCAGGAAGGGTCCACTCTTTTAAGGGGACATTAAAAAAATGGTCCCCGAGATAGAAGCTATACTCCCCTTTTGGTGTGGCTTCTTTTAAAAAATTGTTGGCCCAGGTTGTTAGACCAGGGATAACTTCAAAACCCTCCGTTTTCGTTCTCATCTTGTGTCCCTTTCAATTTTTGGTTTCGGATAATTTTTCAACGAACGTTTTTAATCTAAACAACCAAAATCAAAAAGTCAAGAATCGGTTTTTTATTTTCTTTTTTATTTTATCCTCTGATATGGATTTTCTGTTTTTTTTACCCCCTGATATCGGTTTTTTGTTTTTCTTTTTTCAATCTTTAAATTTGAACTAGCTTTTATTTGCTATCGCTGATAAAAGCTAGTTCATTATTTCAATTCAAGGATATCTTTCTAATTTTTGAGTCTTCAGATATCCCACATATGTGGGATATCTGAGACATTTGATTTTCACTGAAATTCTATTGAAGTTCAACTTCCATAATAATTTTTCCATAAACCAACTATGGAAGTTGAACTTCAATAAATATTTAAACTAATAGAAAATCATTTAAACCAAAAAAATTCGCGTCTCTACCAAGAGCAAGTGAGAGGCGAGGAAATGCCGGCGAGGCCGAGGTGTTAATTCAAGCTTGTGCATTTATTTGACCAAATCCGGACCTATAAAGTAAGTTCGAGTGGAGGAATATAAATACACCAAATTTTCTTTAGTGCGTTTGTTTGACGAAATCCGAACCTTTTTTGAACGGAACTGACGGCGCGCTTCGCGCGCCAAACTGAACGCTCGGGCGGGCCCCGAAGGAGAAACTTCGTTTAAGCTAACTTAATTATACGTTAACTCTAAATTTTTGTATATTCCCGTCT
>Ga0210050_1000437_pt1 | contig 53397 bp, 49 predicted proteins | sample CryGey132114_all_FD_185463 | JGI IMG/M metagenome (GOLD analysis project Ga0210050, IMG submission 185463) | Groundwater microbial communities from aquifer - Crystal Geyser CG22_combo_CG10-13_8/21/14_all (SPAdes) (version 2) | ecosystem: Environmental > Aquatic > Deep subsurface > Groundwater ... | reverse complement strand
TGGTATACATGACTGATTTAGTACTGCATCTTCTGACGTTTTTATTCTTGGATATTTTTTCTATCTGTTCCCTGGTAAAGGTTCTTCTGTTCATATTATTGTTATTTTACCAATTTTATTTACATATCTTAGTTAAGGTTACAAAAAGAGACACATTGTGTCTACTTTTTGGGGTACAGATCAGTGTCGCTTTTTGATTTGACTATATTACACTATAAGGATCAAAAGGCTCTGAGTTTGCTGAATAGTCTCTATTTTTGTCAGGATAAATTTGCACTCCTTTGTTTCCACATTTAGGGCAATCAAAATATGCTGGATTGCCACAAGGTTGCATTCTAATTATTTTTCTATTATCATCCCAACAACAACTACAAAATGGCCCATCTTTTTTTTCACTTTTATTAATCCAATAGGCGTTATTTTCAAAAATTAAGGAATCTTTGATTCTCAATTTCTCTTCTAATTCCTTTTTATCTTTCTCCAACTCCGAAATTTGTTTTTGCATCTCTAATAATTCCTTTTGAGCTTGTACTATTTGCTTATACTGCTCGATTTTACCAGCTTCTTGCAAAGTAGCAGCTACAGATTTTAACTCCTCAAAAATTGCCATAATTTTATAATTAATTATTTTAATATTATTTTTTATTTTCTTCTGTCCAAACAGTGAAATACTGCAATTTTTCCAACAATGACACCATTTCTTTACTATAAAGTTTTTCTGTTTCTATAGGGCCAATATATCTTTTATTAATGTGCCCAACCCAATTATTTCGAGCCTCCAAAATTTCCTTGATTTGCGCCATCTTACGAGCTCCCTTGATATTAAACAATTGCAAATCTTTAGCAGAATATGAAGATGGGTACTCGTCAAAAATATTAGCAATTCTCAAAGTAATATAATCCCGTAGAGCTGAAATAATTTTACCAAGTTCGTAACCACTAATTTTTATATTAACATCACGAATGGGTGCTTTTCTACTTTTTATTAGAGACGAGTTATTTTTATGGTGTTCTTGAAAAATCTCATTAAAAGTTTTCAAAATTCTACCCACTTCGAGAGATTCTTGAATAGCAAATTGAACAACCTGCTTAGGAGGTCTTAATTTTTTATCGTTCTGTGACATATTGAATTATATAATATAGCAAAGAACCGCCATTTCAGACGGCTCTTTAACTATTTCTTTAATTTATCACCAAATAGCTGATATGCCTTATCTTTATCTTCCATTCCTATTTTAGAGTTGTGTTCTACGGTATCAATTAATACTTGTTTAGTATTTTCACCAAAGTAATCCAACATATCTTTATCAAAATCATCATAGTTACCATAAAACACTTCCATAAAACCAAACATTAATAAACTCTTCAGGTCATTATCTTTTACAGAGCTTACTCTTTCAAGGAAATCAGCAATCTTTTTGACAGTCTCAATATCCCTGTTATTAAAAGATTCCTTATAAAACATTTGGAGATAGCTAAACACAACGTATGGCAGATTACCACTATAATCAGGGGCTATTTCATCATAATCTGGGTGTTTATAAAGCTCTGGGATAGAAGTCTTTAATTCTTCTAATACATTTTTGTAAGTTAACTTCATAAATTAATTTTCTATTTATTATTTAATATGTTTAATTAATGATTGAAGGCTATTTCTAATTCCCTGCAGACGACTAGTTTCTACCTTATTTAAATTTTCCGTCTTAAAAATATTTACTATTCTGTTGATTGTATTTGTAGCTTTACCTTCAGCATGATTAATTCCTTTAGTTAACCACCCCGTATTTATCTCGTTTCTTATGGCGCCCATTGTACCACCAGGAACAGTATCACTTGTTCTAAAAACATCTCTAATAGTATTAATTGCTTTACTGTTCTCAATTCCTTTCAACATCTTACTCTGCTGAGCTACTGCGTCAAAATTCTTAGCTTTATTAGCTAGTTTGGCAGCGTCATCCACTTTGGTTAACCCAGCTGGGACAAATGGTATTAATGCGGCACCCGTATCAACTCCTAAGTCAACAAATGATCCTAAGAAAGCTTCTGATGCATCTGAGGCTCTTTGTAAATCACCTGAGAACAAGGAACCGATAAACTGACCACCTTTATATAAAGTATTACCTGAATCATAGGTAACAAACCCTACATCAAGGAAAGTCTCTAAGAAATTACCATCCGGATCAACATAAATTACTGGATTATTTAATGCATAAGCATAAGAATTAATGTTTTGAGGATTGGCTAAAAATCCTGTTAAGCTATCATTAGTGATTATCTTTAACGCTTGTCCGTCATGCAATATCAATATAGCAGGATCCACCGTCGTAAACCGTCCAGTCTGGTTATCATAGTACCTCGCTCCATAATACTGAAGATCAGACTCTTCGTCATACTCTTGTCCAGTGAACTTGTAATCATCCCCAAAATCTTCAATGGTATCACTGTAATAAATTTTACCATAAGGTTCATACTCTGTTAATTCAGCCACATCTCCGTTTTCATCTGTGATGATGCTGTTGGAGTTTAAATGATCACTCAAGATATAATAAGGAGCTTGGTTGTTGTTGATGGTAGCAATCTTAATATCTCCTAAATAAATATGCGATTTAATATTATTATCCTTATCTCTCTCATAATATTTATCTACATACTTAGTCTTACTGACTAATTCTGGTTCTGGGTTAATCACAGAAGTTGAGAATTGTTCAGTGTATTTGAGGAATCTCTGATTATTTTGGTCATAGAGGTAGTGAGTGGCTCGATTTGAACCGATTTCACTGCTTTTTTTCATGCGGCTGCGCCAGTCGTAGAGATAGTTATATGCTTCATCATTGGTTAAATTACCGGCATCGTCATAGGTAAAGTCCTGGGTGCCCACTGAAGTAAGCTGGTGGGGTTGATCACTATCATAGGATATTTCGTCTAAATTGGAGTTATCTGTCATGTTGCCGATAGCATCATACTGATAACTGATGGTGTAATCGGTCATGCCAGCGTCAACATAATCAACCGTGCTGGTGGCCAAACGGTTTAAGTCATCATAGTAATAGTTGACTGTCTTGGCTAATTCTGTATCGCCATCTTCCACAATTTGGGTGATGTTGCCCACATTGTCATAAGTATAGCTAATGTCCTGCAGCGTGGTCGTGCTGTAAGTGGTCGTCAGATTAGTTAAGAGAAAATTCTGGTCAGGATCATAGGTATAGTCAGTAATGACGTTGTTTTCTCTTTCCAAATGAGTCATCTGGCCGTTGTGGTTGTATTCAATATTGTCGGCAATGGTTTCCAAGCCCTGTCCTCTGTTAATAGACACTGTCTCAATCTGGCCAATGTCGTTGTAGTCATAGACTGCAGTGCCGCCGTGAGGATAGGTAAAGGTGGTAATATTGCCAGCCAAGTCATACTCATATTCCAAAGTATAATTGGTATCTTCTATTTCCGCCACTTTCTCAACTAATCTTCCCAAAATATCATAATCATACCTCTGGCTGTTGTTGTTGCCGTAGTCGGCATAGGTTAACTGGCCAACATTGTAGGTTCCCTGGTCATAGGTATAAGCAATTTCTGTGGAACTATCTAAGTCTTCGGTTAAAACTCTGTTTAAAACATCATAACTATAACTAACATCATCATCATTAAAACTGGTTTGGTCAGTGACATTGCCGTTCTGGTCATGGTCATAGGTGATTTCGGCTGGGTTAACAGTCTCTGGAGTATGGACCATATCCTGGGAAATTAAATTATCCAAATCATCATACTCAAAATTTCTTTCGTTGTCTTGGGCATCGGTAATCTTGGTTAATTTGTTAGTTAAACTATATTCGTATTCAGTAGTATAGGTCTGACCGTTATTGTATTCTTTGACTTCCACTAAGTTGCCGTAAGCGTCTTTGGTTAAATCTTTATCTACGCCATTAGCATCGGTAATAGTAGTAGTAAAACCATCATAGGCATAACTGGTAGTGCCCATTGGCATGGTCTCTGTTAAAACTCTATCTAGAGCATCGTAAGTATATTCTTTGGCTGGTTGTTCTAGGTCTGCAGAGCTGTAGTTTAAGCTGCTGGTAACATAAGGCAAAGACTGCCAAACTACTCTGCCTTGAGAATCATAAATAATATCTACTGTTGAGTATTCATCTTCTTCGGCGGTTTGGGCTTTTTTCTGGATAACTCTTTTTAAGCCATCGTAGTATTCGCGGCTAGTGACATAGTCATTGGTAGTAAAGTAGTCTTTGGTTTCTTTGTAATTACTGGCCGGATCAGTTGGCGCAATAGTATTATAATACAACTCAATTTCATCAGCTAAACGAGCCTCGTCTGAAATTCTTATCTCATCTAATATCATCATATAATAATCACTTACCGGTGTAGAGGCAAAAACTAAACTAGCATTATTATCAGGATCATAAGTTCCAACACCATCAACTTCATCTTGTAATTTACCATCCACGTAAATTCTAATCAGATCGCCAGTTCTAACTCCTGCTAAATAATGCCAATTATTATCTCGCAAGTCAGTATTGCCTATAATCGATTTCCAACTACTATCATTACCTTCTGATATGGCAAATTTCGCATAACCATCATCAGTGGTAATACTCATATACCAACCTGGCTGATTACCACCCGGCTGTTTTTTAATAATAACTATACCGCCCTCGGTAGTTCTGGCCCAAGCTTCTAAACTAAAGTCTCCGGTGCCAAAATTAAAACTGGTAGAATAGCTGGATAAATAATCATCAACCCCATCCAAATGATAGGCGCCATCTGGAGCTCCGTTAAAACCAGAACCGGCTGACGGATTATTATTTTCCGTTAGATCTTGATTATCCGCCGCATCATCTTTTTTCTCCGCGCTGCCAACTTCGCCATTCATATGCCAAAGCGCTAATGTTTTCTGGTCAACCACCATTTCCGTCCTCATACTATTGCCTCCTGATATATTATCATGATAGCTAACTTCTTGTTTAGTCACTAATTGAGTCGGATTATCTGGATCGGAAATTTTAGTTTTTACTAATCGTCCAAAAGCATCATAGTTATTAACAGCTATCAAACCATTAGGATTGGTTGAAGTAGTTACTTGGCCGTTAAATAAATTATATTCCGTGTAAGTGGTTTGGTTTAATGGATTTATAATTGAAGTTGGATAAAGATAATCAGCATTGTAAGCAATAGTGGTGGTAGCGCCCTTAGGATCTACTTCAGCAGTGACCAGACCATACTGATTAAATACTCTATTAATTTCCACGTCTTGCTCAAGATAGTCTTCTTTAGTTAAATTAACCTTATTAACTTGACCATAAGGTAAATCGTCGTAATATAAATCCTGTTCTTTGGTTTCCGTAGTATTGCTAATTATTTTATTTTTAGGGGCAGCTAAAATATGCTTAGTTTCATTAAGAGCATATTCATAGTCAGTGGTTTTTTCATCGCCGGTCAATTCATTGGTAATTTCTCCTGTTTCCCTATCAAATTCCACTTCCCCCAAGTCATACTCGGTTATAAGATTACCATTTGTAAAATCATAATCATATTGTTTCCCGCGACTTACTTCATAATATGGCTCCTGGGTATTGTGATAATAATTGAATATTTCTTCGGCCGATCTGACTGTATTAGACACTCTGACTTCATCCATAGAATACAATCCAGCGCTATTGCAAGTCTCCTTATGACAGAGCAAATAAAGCTGTTCGCTCACTACTTGGTCATGCTCCTGAGTGACTGAACTCTGCCTAGCTAAATCGCCGTCAATATAAATATAAGCATAATTGGTGTCCATCACAAAAACAAAATGTTGCCACTCACCTGGCCTAACTGAACCGAATTCCGCAGATACTGACCAAGCATACTTATCATTTGATGAGGTAAAACTGATAGTGTTGTAATTCCAATTATACTCAACATAAAATCCATTGTCATAATAATTTTTTTTGCCTAAAACAATATTACCCAAAAATTTGCCGCCGTTATATTTCATCCAAAGTTCAATACTAAAAACATCATCGCCTAAATCATTGATATTCGTTTCCAGTCTACTGATATCACCAGCCGAACTATAAGCGCCATTCTCTACGCCATCAAACCCCGCCCCACTGCCCACGTTTACTTCAGTTAAATCATAGTTAGTATTACCTTGAGCATTATCCATTTTTTCAGATGTTCCGACTTCTCCATTCATATGATACAAAGCAATAGTATGTTCATCAGGAGAATACTCGTGTAAATTTCCCTCCTCAAGAAGATGAGTTTGAGTATCAACATCTTGATCAAGAAAGACAAACTTTCTATTACCACCTAAATCATGCGTCAGCCAATTATTAGTCTTTTGACTTAACAAATTATCCAAAACATCATACCGTCCGCTTGATTTCTGCCGACCATGCAAATACAAACCATCATCTTTGGCTGTCTGATAATAATTAACTGTTTTTTGCAAATCATCATCATTATCAACATTATCCATAGAATATTTAAAATCTCCTTCTTTGTAATATAGAGGGTTGCTAACACCAATAACACTAGTAGCTTCAATTCTAATGCGACCACCAGCTCCATTACCACCATTATTGAAATAACCACCCGTGCCTCCCTGCCCTCCCAAGGCATGCACTAAATCACTGCCAATATTGGCTTCAGTTAATGACTTAATTAAAATTGATCCGCCGGAGCCGCCGCCACCGCCACCGCCATAACGCCCATGGCCGCTTTGTCCATCTCCGCCATTAGCACCATCTACATCAATCTCTCCATTTACAACTAAAGTCTCCGCAAAAAGTTGAATAATACCACCGCCGGAGCCGCCCCATCCACCAGGGGCATTCTGCAAACTAGCTCCGCCGCCACCGCCGGAGCCCATATAAATTGGCTCTAATTCCGGATTACCATAAGCCGGACCGCCGTAGCCATAACCTTGAAATCCCTGACAATTTTGTCCGTTGCTGGCATAACCGGCTCCGCCTCCGCCGCCACCGGCAGCATCAGATCTAATATACCCCCCGCCGCCACCGCCGGGGCCGTCTCCGCTGTGACTAGGCCAACTACCATAATAACCCTGAGCAAAAGCACTCAAAATACCGTCAATAACCGCTTCGCCCTGCACTTTTATCACCACGTTCGGCTCAACAGTAATAGTATCTCCGCTTTGAATGTATAAACTTGTAAAATTTTTATCACTATCCCAAGTAGCATCGCCGCTGGAAACAAAATCACCGTCTGAACCGTCGCCAAAATCAATATCCGGCATGGCCTGACCTTGTTTTACTGCTACCTGACCAAAACCATAAACATCTTTGATCTTCTGGCTAGGATAGCTGGCTGTATTGCCGTCTTCATACTGATATTGATAACCTTCCATGTCGCCTAATCCGTCATTAACCACTACTTCTTTAACCACATAAAGATTAAAAGGAAGCTCCGGATTCAGCAAATTACCCTGGCCGTCTTTTTCATTAGCTGAAGAATCATAGGAAATATATACTTTGGCGCCTGATTGATAATTAATTTGTTCTAAAACATCTGATTTTGTAGATTGACTTAAAAACACGCTTGACTGTGGTGAACTGCCAAGATTATATGAGTGAATTGCATCCTGCACCTGATCGCCGTTTAGATCGGCAGTGGCCACGGGCAAGGATATATTAAAATAATCATGACCATCAAAAACTCCCGTCTCAAAAAGCGTCTGCCCCAGCAATGACAAATTGCCTCCTGAATGCGGCCCCTGTGAAGTGTATTTATAGCGATAAAACTGACTATAATCCCCCAAGCCATCCGCGTCCAAATCGCTAAAGTAATTTATTGTTTGTTCTGCTGTTGTTGATTCAGACAAATGAAAATAACTTATCCAAGGACCTGTCCAATCAGTGGTCGTGGCAAAAGCATCACCCGTATTAAAATAACCGGCCTGATCTTCTTCATTAAATTCTCCAAAAATACAGCGATATTTGTAAAAAATATCCGGCAAATTATCATTGTTCAAATCTTTAAAACCAAAAGGGTCGCCGCCGTAAATCAAACAATCACTGGCTCCCATGGTAACCAATAAATTATAATCATTATCTATATTCCAGTCGCCAATATCAGCATCTCTGATATAAACATCAATTTCTGCCTGATAATTACTAGGATGATAATCATAAACAATATCATCATAACCGTCCATATTCATGTCCTGAAATATTACTCCGTTCATTGGCGGTTGACCGCCACTGGATGACTGCAGTAATGAAATTCCTTCAGGCAATTCAAAACTCTGTGGAGAATCCCAGCCATTGCCGTTATTGTAATAAATGTAATCATCGGTCACCATATCAATCAAATGGTCTCCGTTTAACTCGGCAAAAGCAACCGGAATGGAATATCTGACGCCGCTAAGATTGCTGCAGTCAAAACCGCTGCCAATGCTTTCGGAATAGTTTTGATTCTCGTCCCAGCCGCCTTGACCGTCATTTGTCCAAACTGCCACCGAGACATTGGTATCAATGCAATTCATGCGAATATAATCGGATAAACTGTCGCTGTTTAAATCAACAAACATATCTCGTTTATTCTGATAAATCGGGATATGTTCGCCTAAAGACCGGTTGCCTGGCAAGGTATAATCATCGCCGGCCGTATAACTAAGCGACTGCTGACTATACTCAAAATCAACCTGATCTTTGATATAGGCATCCTGACCTTCATAAAAATTGGGAACGATTGAAGCTAGTAGATATTTGTTTGCCGCGCTATTTAAATCCAAATCCAAGTCATAGGAAATTTTTAATTCTCCGTCAATTTTGATATCAATGGCATCTAATAAATATTTAGTCTGCACTGCAAAGCCGGTCTGATAAGAAACGGAAAACAGATTATTTTCCGTCGGCGTGCCGTTGGCAAATGGCTCAAAATCCACTTCAAAAATACCGTCAGTTGTATCATAGCCGGTATAGATAATTCTCTTGGGATAAATTTGTCCGGAATCCTTGTAGTATTCATAACGAATAAAGTTATCGTTAGTATCTCTAACTTCCTCTAACATCCACTGATAAACCTGGCTGGAATCTTCTGGGTTATCCTGCCGGCTGGCAGCCGTAGAACCGAAAGTGTAAATTACTCCCAGTTTATCGGTGACAATCCATTTGTTATTTTGGTCAAATTCAATATCTAAAAAATCTGCTTCTACTTGCTTGCCGTAGGTGCCGTAGCCGCTGCCGTCAATATCTATGGATTCCAGACGATTACTGCCACCAAAATTTAAAATAAAATAATTCTCATCATAGAGATTGTCGACACCCGTGCGATTATCTCTGACAATACTGGGCATACTTATATCCCAGCCAACACCAATCATGGAACCTAAGTTAGTCTGGCGATGGTTGTATTGTAAACTAACGCTTGGCTGCAGATTAGCCCGTCCGGCCGGAATCTGCAAAGGATAATTGTAACTAAAAAGACCGGTGAATTGATCAACATTATATTCACCGGATTGCTTTTCCGGCTTTAGACCGGCATTATCGCGATTAGCATACATATCCAAAGGAGTCTGATCTTCATTATCCAGTAAAATATCATCTTTGTTATCTAGTTTGTAATCAATAATTTTAGTCTTAGGATTATTACTGTTAGGTGATGAAATTACACTGGAATCATCTCTTTCTATTATTTCGTCACTTGGTTCGGCCGTAGGTTGTTCTATCGGCTCCGGTATATTTTCCGGCTGCCTTTCAATAGGTCCAATCTCCAAATTATTCTCCCCTCCTAGCTCACTGGCTAAAGCTGGCGGCACTATAGAAGTAAAAACAAACACCCCCAAAAAAAGCCAAATAAACATTTTTAGTTGAAATTTTTTAATGCTTTTCATCTCGTTAGAAATTTAACTAATTAATTATATATCAAATTAAGATAAATTATTTATATATTCTTTTTGTTTATTTAAGCTTACCCAGTGAATTTCTAACGGGATTCTTCTCGTTAGAAATTTAACTAATTAATTTAAGATATATATAAATTGATGCTTATTTTATAATATCTTCTAATTTTTCTAGAGTATCAATGTATGGCAAGGTGACAATCTTTGTTAAACAATTATTAAATTTTTTATAAAAAAAACCATAGGAATTGCCGCTGTACTCATTATAGATCAACGGCTCTTTAGCTGCCTGCAAAAGGGACTCCTGGTCAACTATCAAACTGCATAATTCATTTTCATCATATAAACTTATATCCGGATAATAGACAATTGGCTGATCTAAGCCAGCGTCATACTCTTCTTCAATTCTGGTTAAAGGATAACAATCAACTCTCATATCATAAACTACTTCCTGGCATTTCCAATCATCTCTATAAGAAAAGGTTAATTTTTTATTTTGGGAAACAAAAGTTTTATAGTTATTTAACGTTACTTTTTCTTCTGGTTTTTGAGACAAATAAAAATAATATCCGGCCGCTATGGCTATTGCCAGTACAATAATTAAAATTATCTTTTGATTACTCATAAACATATCCTTTAGGTGCGTGCGTATATAAGATATTACTATAAGGAATGGAATTCTGTTCACTATAACGAGTCCATCCTTGAACTTTCAAACTATTACGATTGGCCACTGTATATATTTCCTGTCCGCTTTGATTATAACTACGTTTTAATGATTGGGTATATAGTCCTTGATAACCATTATAATTTTGCTCCAAAGTATAAACATAACCTTCTCCTGAATCCGGATCAAAACTTACTTCCGCTATTATAGCAACATGTCCGTAAGATCCACCAGACCAAGATATAATATCATTCTCCTGCGGCATAATGAAACTGCCGTTATCATAAACCGTATATTGCCCTGAATTATTATCATTAAAATCAGAAAAACTAGACTGATATCCATAAGCTTGGGCATGACCTATTTGACCTAAATCTACACCATATTGCTTGTTGGTAAATTTTTTCACCAAATCAACACATTGATAATTATGCCAGCCCTGTCCAGAAAATATTCCGGCACTGATTACATCTGTCCCCCGATAATTACCATAGCTATTCTCATAATCATAAAATCCGTTATCAGAATAATATGGTTGGTATTCAGAAATTTTTTCTCCAGTAGGATCCACATATCTGACTGGATTATTCCGACCATAGCTATAGCTGTTCAGCTGCTGCGGATCAGCCAAAAAATTTTCCGGCTCTTTAATCAACAAAGGATCAATGCTCGTAAATCGACCCAGGCTGTTATTATAATATCTCTGACCAAAATACTGCAGACCGGATTGAGTTTTTGTTGGTTCTAGGATTGTTGTCGAGACTGGGGGGCAGCCAAGGCCCAGCTGTTGATAATCATTAAAACACTAAAAATTGTTAAAAAACAAAGTTTTATTTTTAAATCGCTTTTCACCCCGTTAGAAATTTAACTAATTAATTATATATTAATTTAAAAATTTAAAGCTCTTTACCATTGCTTGATCAAAAGTAATTTCATTTTCTATGTTGTCCCAAAATTTATATTCCTGACCAATATTCCAGGTCGCTATCTTATGCTGAGACGGAAGATATCTAAAAATAGTCATATAATTTATCGGGCAAGAGCCGGATTCAATATCAAGTCCAATGCCGTTTTTACCGGTTATATATACATCAAATACTCCTTCTTGAATACCCGGCTCCATATAACCTAAGCTGCAATTCTGATGATAATATTCTTTTATAAAGTTATCTAAATCTTTCTCGTTATAAATATCATCTCTGATGATAATCTTCCAACTAGGTTCATTTTTGAGCATCGCCAAAGAATTATTGATTTTATTACAAATTTTATAACGATAGCCATTATTAATCATTTGACCTCCGTCAGTTTGAAAAAAATATTCATTATCAATATATACGAAATTATCTCCCTCAAAAGCCTTAGTGGGTGCTAAACCGTATTCAAGATCATATAAATCCCCGCCTTCATTGCACCCAATAGTATCAAGGTACCTGATAGGATAATTAATTTCAAATCCTAATTTTTCGTTTCTATAAATTCGCCAATCCTTATACTGTTGGTTAAAGTGCCAATTAAACCAATTATCTTTTATTCTTTTTAAATCAAATCCGCTTTGAAATACTTCTTCTTCGCAAGCATCCAGATAAGGTGGTATTTCTTCGCCGGTTATATCTCTTAAGGCCGCAACTGAAGCGCAGGGCAATGTCCTCTTTGTTTGATTTTTAAATACAGCGTCTTTATTATCATTTATATTATCTATCAGTAATGGAATAGCATCTTGTATTTTATTATTTTTCATAAAATCACTGGCTATAATTTTTTCTTCAGTCGTGCCATTGGCTAGTCGGTCTAACTGATAATCTACCGAGTTACTAATGCTTCTGCTAATAAAAAATATCAATGCCAAAACTATTAACAAGAGTAAGGAAATTATTAAAATTATTTTTTTATTAAACATAATTTCTATTGACCTAGGTAAATATAATTTTTGGTAGCGGGCGTATAAAATCCACTACTGTATCTTTCATAGCCAGGCCTAACGCTCTGACTGCTATATCTAGACCAGGATTGCGTCTGCAAACCCAATTCATGATTACCAACTGTATAAATGGCTTGCCCTTTTTGATTATATGAACGAGTCAATGATTGAGAAAAAACAGCTCTGTTGGCATTTGAATTTTGCTCAATAGTATATACTTGACCTGTGCCGGATTGATTATCAAACACTACTTCGGATATTATGCCGACATGTCCATGTGGTCCTCCTGACCAGGTAATAATATCATCCTCCTGAGGCATATTTGCACTGCCATTTTGGTATACAATATATTCTCCATTTAAGTTATGGCTATTAGATGTAGAATAATATTCCGGCTTACTAAAATTAATCGCTTCATACATTCTACCAAATATATATCCATGCTCCGAGTAAGCAAAATCTTTGACTAGGTCTACACATTGATAATCATTTTCATCGCTGCCGGAAAATATTCCACCACTCCTCACATTAATTCTTCTATAACTTCCTAAAAGATCGCCGTGCTCATAACTGATGCCGCTACTATAATAGGGCTGAAACTCCTGATTAGCCAAGCCAGTAGGATCCACATACCTGACTGGATTATTCCGACCATAACTATAGCTGTTCAGCTGCTGCGGATCCGCCAAAAATTTTTCTGGCTGTTTAAGCACTAAAGGATCAATGGTCGTAAACCTACCGAGGGTATCATTGTAATATCTCTGACCAAAATACTGCAAACCGGATTGAGTTTTTATTGGTTCTGGAATTATACTTGAGACTGGAGCAGCTAAAACCCAGCTATTGCTCATGACTAAAATACTAAAAATTGTTAAAAAACAAAGTTTGATTTTTAAATCGCTTTTCATCCCGTTAGAAATTTACTTAATTAAGTTTAAAGCTTAATTACCGTCATTGCGAGTTCCTTCCGCAAAGCGGGAGGGCGCGGCAAGCTAAAATTTTAGTTTGCCACGCCCCCGCAACGCGGGGACTCGCAAAGACAATGACTATACTTTTTTCTCCCGTTAGGATTTATAAATTTCTAACAGGGTTCATTTCGTTTATTTTAATTTACTTTATAACTTGATAGCCGTCGCTAAAAATAGAGCCGTCTTATATCTACATCCCTAATATAAAGCAAATCAAAAAAGATGTCAAGAAAATTAAAACCCCGTCGAGCTAAACTCGACGGGGGTCCGTTCTCATTTGACTAATACCATTCTCCTTGTATTACGATAATTACCGACAATTAACTGATAGAAATACACGCCTGACGCAAAATCATCAGCTTGCCAGTTGACTGTATATTCACCCACCAACATTCTCTCTTGCAATAAAGTTTCCATCTTTTGGCCAATAATGTTGTAGATGTCTAAAGTGACCAAACTATTTTCAGCCAGATAAAAACTAATGCTGGTCTGGGAATTAAAGGGATTAGGATAATTGCTAAAAAGAAAATTCTGATTAGGTAAAGAATTTTCTAAATCTACGCCCAGTTCCACCAGACCAAAATGTTGGAGTATTAATCCAAAAAGCAAGAGGGGCTGTTCAACAGAATATAAATCATGCTCGGTCACTACGGTGTTATAAACAGTACCGGCGGCAGCCACGCAGCCACAAAACTGACTGGTGTCTTCCAAGACAATTTCTACAGCTTGTTGGTCATAGGGCTCCATAATAGATCCATAACGGCTAGTGACAAAGCTGAAATTACGCTCGCCAAAAAAAGATCGGCCAATAAAGTCTTGAAACGGCCAGGTCTCGCAAGTAACCCAGCCAATGGGCAAATACTGCTCAAAAAACCAGCTATTAGTATCCTGTTCGGCCTCCCACAACAAGTCGTTATGAATATACAGATTACCGCCTTGCTCCAAGAAAGAAGCTAAAATATAAAATTGCCAAGGCGGGATATCTTCCGCATAATCACCAACCAGAAAAACTGTGCCCACAGTATCCAGGTTATCTGGATACTGATCCATGACCGTGGCCGTCAAGCCAAAGTGATTAAAAATATCAAGATACGGTTGGTATCCTCCATGGGGAGCAATCACCGTCAGATCACTGGCTAGCGACATTGCTGGAATCAGTAAAAGAACGGAGAACAGTAAAAAGAGTTTTAGAGATTTCATAAGAATCTCCTTTGTTTTGAATTGTTAAAGGTACATTGCTTGGTTGATTTTATTATATAAAGGTTAGTATAAAAAAACAAGGCGACATTGCTGCCGCCTTGACTGGCCGTACTGCTTTCTGTTAATCACCTACTGTCGGTTCAAAATCTATGCCTTGCATAGCTATCCTCCGTCAGTGGGGTCAAATAACCTGATGTCGATATCACTCATTTCAACCTCCATCAGTTGGTCTAAGAAAATTTCTCATTTTGTGACTCCTTGAAGAAAGTTTAGCCATCTGAGCCCCCGCCGAAAATACAATTGTTGAAATCCACCTCCTCTATAGAAGATTAAGAACCATCAATGCCCCCAGCACGCGGACCAATACCGCCGTTGCCGACGCTAAACAAGCCATGGATCATAAATTACTCCTTTCGTGAAAAATTTTCTTGAAAAAACTACTATTTATTTAACTATACTATAAAAACTAAAATTTGGCAATAAAAACAAGGCGACATTGCTGCCGCCTTGACTGGCCGTACTGCTTTCTGCCCTACTCCGCATCCTCGAAGTAAAAAATGATAGTACTAATACTATCCGACATTTTTCTAACCTCCGTTTCCAGGTTCTGGGGCTTCTCCAGTTTGGAGACCAAAGAAAATAACTTGCTGATGCATAACACATCTCCTTTCCTTAAAGAACCAGTTTAAATGTATCTTAAAATGACCTTAAAATAAATTATTTGCCCAATCATATCTACCAAACGATTGGCATAACCCCACTCATTGTCGTACCATTCGACTCGTCCCGCTATGCGGAACTCGCTCATGGTTTACGCCCCTCAATTCTTTCGGGGCTCCAACCATTCTATTCCATTTTTTCGATCATCGCAAATCGTGAGCCTAGTCGAACGATGGCCTTCGGCCAAGCGATCTGATTTATCTGCTTTGAAGTCGAATGTCCTGAGCGACCTTGAGCGAAGTCGAAAAGGAGTCGAAGGACAAGCAATATAATTCTAGACCACTTGCCCAATCATATCAACCAAACGATTGGCATAGCCCCATTCATTGTCGTACCAGGCAATAATTTTAACCAGATTATTGCCGACAACCTTAGTCAAAGATAAATCAACAATGGAAGAGCGAGTGTCTCCGATAAAATCCGAAGAAACTACTGGCTCGCTAGTCACGCCCAGAACTCCTCTGAGCCGCGAACTTTTGCTGGCTTTAATTAAAGCCTGATTAACTTGATCAACAGTCACATTCTTTTTAACTACAAAAGTAAAATCAGACAATGAAACAACTGGCGTTGGCACACGAATAGACAAACCATCAAACAATCCTTTTAATTCTGGAATAACCTGACTGGTGGCAATGGCCGCGCCCGTAGTGGTCGGCACAATATTTTGTCCGGCTGTGCGGCCGCGGCGCGGATCTTTGTGCGGAGCATCCACCAGCTTCTGATCAGCCGTATAGGAATGAATAGTAGTCATCATTGCTTTTTCCACGCCAAAATTTTTGACCATTACTTGAGCCACCGGCGCAATACAATTGGTGGTGCAGGAAGCATTGGAAACAATTTTTTGTTTGTTGTAGCTTTCTTCGTTGACGCCCAGAAGAAAAGTATTGACGTTGCCGCCTTTAGCTGGCGCGGAGATAATCACTTTTTGAGCTCCAGCCCGCAAATGAACTCGGGCGGCATTGTTTTTGACAAAGCGACCGGTGCATTCCAAGACCACGTCTACTTTTAATTTCTTCCAGGGCAATTTTTGCGGCTCCGGCTGGGAATAAATATGATATTTTTTGCCATTGACGACAATATTTTGTCCTGACGCAGAAACTTTTTTATCATAAATTCCATAAACCGTGTCATACTGCAAAAGATAAGCCAAACTATCGACTGACGCCAGATCATTGATGGCCACTAGGTCATACTTTTTCTGATCTAAAATAATTTTAAAAGCGGCCCGACCAATGCGTCCAAAACCGTTGATAGCTATTTTTGGTTTGTTTGCTGGCATAAAATTGGATTAATTGTTGTTGTTTTAATTATAGCAAAAAAACCGCCCCAGACAAAGGGCGGTGATAAAAAATAATAAAAAGCAACCCAATTTTTTACAATTGGGCTGCACATGAATATCCCTCCAAGGCTTCGTCAAGAACTCTCATTTTCTTGAAAAGATTTTTAAGGTACTCTTTTGTTGATTCAGCATCACCGCCTAGCTGCTCCAAAATAGACCCTTCAATCTGCCTAATACGTTCACGAGTCAACTGATTTTTGGAACCAATGGTCTCTAAGGTCATTTCTGGCAATCCTAATATGCCAAAACGACCACTAACTACTATCTGATCTCGCAAAGGCATTTGTCTAATAACGCTGCAAATTTTTTTCTCGTGATTTCGAAATTCTTCACGTTTACGAAATCCTGCATTTAATAACAAAGGATCAATCTCGGTGTCAATTAAAAGATATTCAGCTAACTCTTGATCATCTCCATTTCCATTGTTGTCTGGCTTTTTATTAATAGAGACATCGCCTCCTGAAGCCCAAAGAATGTCACGAATAATATTCAAAGTAAAACCAGTAAGGGCAGCTAGCTCTTGGACAGATGGCGCACTACCATACTTTTGATTATAATTATACTGAACTCTTCTAATCTCTTGAAGTTTTTCATGAGCATGCACTGGCTTACGAACTAAAAACCCCTGCTCATAGATAGCGCGTTCAATAGCTTGCTCAATCCACCAGGTTGCATAAGTTGAAAATTTATAATCCAACTCTGGATCAAACATAGTCGTAGCCCGCATTAGTCCAAAAAATCCTTCTTGAATAATATCAGAAAGACCCATTCCGTTTAGTTTCCCTTCATAGCGCCTAAAATATATATTAGCAATACGAAAAATCAGACGCAGATTAGCCAGAACAAAGTGATCTTGAGCTGTGATGTCCCCTTTGGCAAAAAGCTTAGCTAAAATTTTTTCCTCATCTGCATTAAGAAGACGGTACTGACTGACTTCTAAATAATAAGCTTGGGAAAGTGAGCTATTTTTACGACTCATGTAAAAATCTATGGAGTGTTTAATCCTCTGTCTTTCCGCCTTATCCATTTTACGTAAAAGCGGACCAACAGTTTCTAAATCTTCTGAAGGCAATGGCTGACGAGATACACGCATTGAAGTCAATTTTTCTGAAATCTGTCCTCCTTCTTCAATAGCTTCTTCAACCTCTGGAACAAAATAACGAGTAACATCATTGGAGCGACGTTTAAAATCTAAATCTTCAAGAAAATTTATAATCAGTTGGGGAGACAGTGAGAGAAATTGGGATATCTCCTCAATAGTCAACTCCATAACGTTATATAGATAACTAAAAATTTTCTCAATGGGAAGATCAAAACGTTCCTCAAGTTCCAATGCTTTTCTTTCATGATTATCAACAATTTGTCTATATGCTTCATCATTAATAAACTGGACTTGAAAAGTGGCCAATACATCAATCAGCCAACGAGTTTCTGCTAATTTTTTACGCTGCGATAGTCCCTTAGTCAGATATCGGGCAATAATTGAAGGAGAAATAAAGCCCCAATATTTAGCTTTACTGAATAAATGTTGATAGATCACAGGTATCTCAACATTTATATCAGTTGTTGCGATCCTATCAATCATTATTTCTTACTCCTTTTTTGTTTAAAAAATTTCTTTGGCAACCTCTCTAATCGCGCTGCTAAGGTCTCTGCTAATTGTTTTAATGAAACACATAAGCGTTCCTGATATTTAGACTCGTAATTAGTCAAGACAAACTGACGAATTCTTTTATCTGCTTCTCCAAGATAAAATAGTAAATTAATAGCAGCATATCCTTTGCCAATGTCATTAATTATCTCTTTCATCTCAATGGCTGATTGATCAGAGACGCCATTGCTTCTAATATCACTGGCTAGATTTTTAAAGCTAGTAGCCAACGAGTCAAATAATTCAGAGACAGATAATCTTGTTTCATCATCCATTACAGGCCACTGTGATGTTTCTACAATGGTCAAAAGGGCATGGAGACGTTCTAATACTTTTACCGGAGATAAGGTGTCACCAATTTTTAATTTCCGGTGAAGCTGAACAGTCTTGTTCATCACTAATGCTTCAGTTTCCTCAGTTGTCAATTTATTAGCGATAACAGCTTTAGTAACCTTTTCTTGATCTTTTCGATTGGGAACTTTAGATATTATAACAGCTTGTCCAATATTAATATCTTTAGAAGCGACTTTCTTTTGAATAGTCTCCGGCAATTGAAGTATTTTAAGCCGATCTCTAATAAATCTTGCTGACTTGCCAATACATTGAGACACGGCATCAACTGTTTCATGTCCACTGTTTTTCATTAGATTGAAAATGGCAATAGCTTCTTCAAAAATGGTTAAATCTTCACGCTGGATGTTTTCAATGAGTGCAATTTCATATGACTTAAGATCGTCAAATGATGTAATAATTGCCGGAATTTTTTTAAGACCAGCTATTTCTGCAGCACGAAAACGTCTAGCGCCAACAACAACTTCATACGACCCCTTTTTTAATGCTGGCCTCACAATTATTGGTTGCAAAACCCCTTCTCTCTTAATAGACATCGCTAACTCTTTAATCGTCTCATCTAAAAATGTTTGACGCGGCTGATCTGCATTTAAAATTATCTTTGAGAGGAGGATGTCTTTCACCTCATTTAATTTTAATGGCATCTTATCTTCCTTCCTTCTTATCTTTCTTTGTAAATTCTAAAGCCGTCATTCGGACAGCACGATCTAAAACTTCTTTAGCTTTATTATCATTCAGTGAGGCTACCCAACGAGCTTCGTTACGTCTTATACGATGATTAGAGTAAGAAAAACCAGCTGCTGCTAGTACTTCTTTCCAATTTTTAAAACGATTCTTAGCAGCCATGTATAAATCTGTGTGATGGCGTTGAACATAAGAACTGGTTATTGATTCTCCGTTTTCGTAAATACGCTGAATTTCTTTGATAACTTTTTCTTTAGTCCAAGTTCTAATAGTATCAACGGTTTCGGGATCAATACCTGCGGAACGAAGTGCTTTGACACGAGTCTTAAACAATCTTAAAGCCGCATCATAAAGAGATGAATCCTCTTCTAGTAACGCAGATTTTGTAAGACCCTTACTTTTTTTGTAACGCTTTTTGAGTTTACTGATGACTTTTTCTTTAGTCCAATATTTTTGTCTTTGAATATACTGATAAGGATTAAATCCAGCTGCCTTGATAGCTTTTGCCCATGAGCCAAATTTGATCTGAGCAATATTAACAAGGCGTTTGAATTCCTTATCCTTAATTGTAGTCCTTAAACTCTTACCAGAGGCTATTCTTTTCTGAATTTCTTCCTTAATTTTTTTCTTTGTCCATTTTTTAGGATCGGTTAAAAGGATCTCTTGATAATTAATACCTGCTGCTTTAATAGCTTTCCTCCAAGAGCCATACAACTTATAGGCAGCTTTATATAAAGCAGTATGTTTGAGCATGGCTTCTCGAGCATTAATTTGAGCACCTTGATTATAAAGATCAAGAATATTATTTTTGACCTTTTTATGAGTCCAGAATCCTGGACTCATCTTTGTAGTTACCTCTTCATAAGGAACCCAGGCGCTCTCAACAGCAGTCTTCCAATTACCAAAATAATAATTAGCAGAACGAAAAAGTTTTCCGCATTTCTTTTGTACATAACTCGAATTAAGGCGCCATCCATTCTGATAGCGCCGCTGAATGGTCTTAATTACGCGTTCGGCAGACCATTGTTTTTGTGACGCTGACATGGATTTTACCTCTCCTTGTTTATGGTTATTTAATTGTCAAATAACTGTTCTGTTTTCAAGCCAAATTAACACAGAAGATATAAAATGTCAAGACAAAACAAAAAACCGCCGGAGACAAAGGGCGGAAAAATTTTATTAAAAATTATTTAGTTTTCTTAATAAATGGTTTTATAAAAGGCTTTAAATCCGAGTTAGTTAAAATTCTTTGTACATCAGAGTAAGTAATCATTGTCTGCAATGGTTTCGTATTTTCATATTTTTTTGTTTCATCTAAAATAGAAAATCCTATATACTCCACTTTCTTTTTGGTTCTTTTTCTAATCCAATCAATTGCCGGCACTATATCTGCATCAGAGCTAACAACAATAGCGGTGTCATATTTATCATCAACAGCAGCAACTATCATATCTGTAGCCAATTTGACATCTATACCTTTTTCTCGACTTCTTTTAAACTCTATGAATTTTATTCCTTTCTTTAATATCTTTTTATAATCAACAATCCGATCGTCAATGATAATTTTTTCAATTCTAGTCCTTAATTTACTAGTTTTAATCTCCCAATCATAAAATCTTAAAATAGTAAAAAGTTTAGTCTGATTAGACATCGCCTTCTTAGTCCTTTCATCACCTACTATTTCTCTCACCGTGCCTACATAGTATCTTTTTCCTTGCAAGGAAATGTCCCTATTATTAACTAAGAAATTAACAAACTCCTCAAAAGAAAAATCAAGTTCCCTAATATTTAACTTTTTGAGAACTAAATGGTAAAAATTACCGCCGTCTATAAATATTTGCACTCTCTCTTTTTGAAACTTTCCGAACATACTTTTTATAAAAAAATCCTGCACACTCGATAACGAGGCGCAGGAGACTTTGTATCTATAGTATATACCTAATAATCGGATCTGTCAACCTCATCAAAAAAACTGCCTCAAACAAAGGGCGGTTTATTTCTGGCACTGATCACAACCCGAGCAATCGGCCGGATGTTCCAGACATTGTTTATTTTCCAAATAAGGATACTCAACAATGTTGCCGTCGATCTCTAAATCAAGGGTATGTTTTAAAGCATGGACGGACACTACTTCTCCTTTACCGGCTTTAGTTTTAATAACATCGCCGATTTGGGGCAAATGGCTTAAGTGATATTTATAATTTTCTTCTTCAAATCTTAAACAGCACTTCAGTCGTCCGCAAGGACCGGTTAAGCGATCGGCCCCCCGATGCAACAGCTCCTGATCTCGTATATAATCTGGAGTAACATTGCCTAAAGTTTTAAGCCACGACTGACAGCATAAAGCCAAACCGCAAGAACCAAGGCCACCGGAAATTTTAGCGGCATCACGAACACCAATCTGCTGTAGGCGAATTTTTTTATGAAAAGCTTGCACTAAATCTTTAACTAGCTCCCTAAAATCCACTCGAGCGTCAGCTGTAAAATAAAAAGTCAATCGGCTACCATCAAACGACTCACAAACGTCAATTAGTTTCATTTTATCTAAATTATGTTTGACGCTTAACTGACGATAGGTTTTTAGATATTTAACAGCGGCAACCTTTTGCCTAGCCCAATTTTTTAAATCTTCCCGATTAGCTAAACGTAACATCGGTTTAATGTCTGTAACACTTTTTTGTAAAATAATATTACCGCTTTTATTTTCATCGGTTGTTTCATTATCTTCAATTGGAGAAAAATCAGCTTCACCGGTAATTAGCCCCATATCCTGGCCCAAGATTGTTTCTACCACTACCGCATCTCCGACCGCCAGCTGATGATCGCTCCCTTCTGTAAATTCAGGCAGAAAAAAATATTCTTTATCCGCCTTATGAAATTGTACTTTAACGACTTTCACCCTGTTAGAAATTTAACTACTTAAATTTATTATACTTAGTCATTCCGGTCCCCGACCCGGAATCTCATTATTGACATAGGGATTTTGAATCCCTGTCTGCTCCTCAAATCTGAGCGATCTCGGAGTCAAAGAACGACAGGCAGGCAGTTCGAAATGATAATTATTATATATTTTATTTTGTGTTTAAAGTTTATCCCGTAAATCTCTCACCGAGTTGCAAACTTTAGTGCCAATTTTATCTTCAATAACGGCTTTGAATATATTTTGAGGAGTAAATTTAAAAACCTTAAGTAGTAAATTATTCTCTTTAGCTAAAGCAAAAGCCGTGGCGTCCATCACTCTTAATTTTTTATCCAGCGCTTCCTGATAAGTCAACGCTTTATAAAGTTTAGCTTTAGGGTTTTCATCAGGATCATCATCATAAACTCCATTGACATCACTGGCTTTTAGGATGGTGGTAGCGCCAATTTCCAAAGCGCGCAAAACCAAAGTCGTGTCAGTCGTAAAATAAGGATTACCAGTGCCGCCGGCAAAAATAACCACTCTTTTATTATTGAGATGGTTGATCGCTCTTTTATAAACATAATCCTCAGCAATAGCCGGAATAGAGAATGATGATAAGACGCGAACTTCTTGGCCGATGTTTTCCAAGACCGACTGCAGGGCCAAAGCATTAACCAAGGTAGCCATCATACCCATATGATCAGCCGCCACTCTGTCGATCTCCAAATGCTTGACCATGCGAGCTCGAAAAATATTGCCAGCTCCCAAAACCACACCAACCTGATAACCAGCTTTGATTAATTTTTGCAAACTCAAAGCTATTTTTTTTATTTTAGCAAAATCAAGATTGGCTTCCGAATTGCCGGTTTCCAAGGCCTGACCGGATATTTTAATAACAATGCGCTTATTGACCATATTAATTTAGGTTAAAAATTATGTAAATCTTATTAATATTATTACAGATTAGTCAAATAATAACAAGCTTAATCCCCCCCCCCCCCCTTATTAATGGAGAGAAAATGCCTCGACTCTACTGAGTCGAGGCATTTAGGTGATTATAAAGCATAATAAACAAATTTTTCAATAGTCGCCTTGTTTTCCGTGAGCAGTTGTTCAACTGATTTCTTGTCCTCTTTAATAAATGGCTGCCTGACCAGACAGACTTCCGTATAAAATTTTTCTAGCTTACCTTTTAAAATTTGCTCCATCATATTCTCCGGCTTGCCTTCGATCTTAAGCTGCTCCGCATAAATTTCCTTTTCTTTTTGAACAACTTCCGCTGGCACGTCTTCTGGCTGCAAATATTGAGGGGCCATAGCCGCCACCTGCATCGCCAACTCATTAGCTAAATCAAAACTGCCTTCAACCAAAACAACCGCTGCGGCCACTTTTTTATTGGAATGCAAATAAACTCCCAAAATATTTCCATCTATAATTTCAAACTTTCCCAACTGCAAATTCTCGCCAATCTGAACAATTAATTCGTTTTGAATTTTATCTTGAGCCCAGCTGGCAAAATCTTTTTCTCCGTCTTTCAGCAATTTTTGAGCGAGCTGATCAGCCGCAGCTCTAAAATTTTCATTACGAGCCACAAAATCAGTTTCACAATGTAAAGCTACTAACACAAGCTTACCTTCATCTTTAGCTAAAGCAATCACTCCTTCATGGGTTTCTCGATCTGCTTTTTTTCCAGCTATCTTGGAGCCAGCTTTACGTAAAATCTCAATGGCCTTTTCCTCACTGCCTCCGGCCTGATCAATAGCTTTCTTAACATCAGACATACCAGCGCCGGTAATTTCTCTAATCTTTTTAATTAGTTCAAAATTGGACATAAATATTTTAAATTTAATTTTTAAAAAATTAAAAAACCCTTAAACGGTTTTATGTTCCCCTAAAATCATTATAATATAATTTTTACTACCTCTAAATTATTCAAAAGAACTATCATAGCAATAACAAATCCAATAATTACCCAGTTGTTATAAAAAAAGGTTATAATACCATCAATGATATCATCCATGACCATCTCTCTTTTGGTTATTTTTTAGTTAAGCTGATTTTTGGATAGTGGCTTGCGTAGCTTCTTTGGCTGTTTCAGCCACAGCGCCGGTAATCACCTCAATAGATTTAATGGCGTCATCGTTGGCTGGAATAGGATAATCCACTAATTCCGGATTGACATTGGTGTCAGTCATAGCCACAATGGGGATGCCCATTTTATTGGCTTCCGTCACCGCTGTTTTTTCTTTTTTAATATCCACCACAAAAATTGCTTGCGGCAACTTTTTCATCTGACTGATGCCACCGACTGTTTCCAATAATTTTTCTTTTTCTTTTCTGAAAGTAACTTGCTCTTTTTTAGTATAAACTTCCCAAGCGCCTTGCTCTTCATCTTTAATTAATTTCTCCAGCCGCTTAGTTAATTTTACAATATTCTCAAAATTAGTAAAAGTACCGCCGAGCCAACGACCGACAATATAAGGCATACCACAACTTAAAGCGGCCTGTTTGACGATTTGTCTGGCCTGCTTTTTAGAACCGATAAATAAAATAACACCTCCCGCTTTGACTTTCTTTTCCACAAAAGATAAGGCCTCTTTTAGACCTTCAACTGTCTTTTCTAAATCAATAATATGAACGCCATTGCGTTGGGTGTAAATGTAAGTAGATGCTTTAGGATATCTTTTTGAGGTTTGATGCCCAAAATGAACTCCCTTATTTAGCAAATCTTCCAAACTTGGAATTGTTATCATTTTTTTATTCCTTTCTTAGCTCGCCTATTAAGAGGAGCAACCCGCATTCTGCATTTAGCAATGCCCCGATCTATGCCAGGGAAGGACTGCTAAATAAATGGCAAAATACTTGTGTTAAGTTAATAAAATTTAGGTATTGTAACCTGAACTGCTCTACTCTAACATAAATCTAAATAAATTGCAAGGGTGTCCTGACCCCAAAAGATGTCAAAAATATGAGTTGACTTCTAACTGCAATTATGATATTCTAGCAAAAGTATAATTTATGAATCCCGTTAGAAATTTCCGAATTTTAACGGGACATCAAAGTTAAATTTTATTTGATTAATTAACTAAATTTCTAACGGGATGAAAAAAAATATCCACCCAACCTATTATTCTGACGCAAAAATCATCTGCGCCTGCGGTAATGTCTTAACTATTGGCTCTACGGTTAAAGAAAGTCATATTGAAATTTGTTCCGCCTGCCATCCTTTCTACACCGGCAAAGAAAAATTGATTGATACAGCCGGTCGAGTTGATCGTTTCAAAAAAATGCAAAAGCTACAAAAAGAAACTAGCAAAATTCGAAAGGGCAAAGCAGTTAAGAAGAAGAAAGCGGTTGCTAAAAAATTAGCTAAAGAAAAAGCCCGCATTAAAGAAGAAATTAAAGTCAATAATACAACCAAAACCACTACCCCCAAGAAAAAATCAACTAAAAAATAACTAAGTTCTCAAACAAGAAAACTCTTGCTGGTATGGAAAAGAGTTTTTTTGTTATAATAATATAAGATGGAATTTAATTTGGAAAAATTAGAACAAACTGTCGCTGATTTGGAAAAACAGATGCAGAGTTCAAAAATAGTGACAGATGCCAAAAAAATGGCCCAGCTTGGCCGAGAATATAACCAAGCGCGGGATACTTTATTTTTAGCTCACAATCTAACAAAAAACAAAGCTGAACTGGACAATCTGCAAAGCTCTCTGGACAAAGAAAACGATCCGGAAATGATCTCTTTAACCAAAGAGGAAATAAAAATACTAGAAGACAAAATAGAGCAAGACAACGGAAAGCTGGAAGAGTTGCTTCATCCCCAAGACCCTAATGATCAAAAAAATATTATTTTGGAAATTAGAGCCGGCAGCGGCGGCGAGGAATCAGCTTTATTTGCTGCTGATTTGTTTCGGATGTACTCTAAGTTCGCCGAAAATTTGGGCTTTAAGTTAAAAATTTTATCAAGCCACCGCACCGGCATCGGCGGTTTTAAAGAAATAATTTCTGAAATAGTCGGTGATCAGGTTTATAAATATTTTAAATTTGAAAGTGGAGTCCATCGAGTCCAGCGGGTGCCAGAAACGGAAAAATCTGGTCGCGTGCATACTTCAGCCGCCAGCGTAGCGGTTTTTCCTGAAGCCGAGGAAACAGATCTGGAGATTGAACCAAAGGATTTGAGAATTGACACTTTCTGCGCTTCCGGACACGGCGGCCAATCGGTCAACACTACTTATTCGGCCGTCCGCATCACTCACCTACCCACCAATACTGTGGTCAGTTGTCAGGACGAAAAATCACAAACTCAAAATAAACTAAAGGCCATGCAAATTTTGCGCTCCCGAATTTTAGCTAAAGTTGAAGAAGAGCAAAATGCCAAAATGGCGGCCGATCGCAAAAACCAAATTGGCAGCGGCGACCGTAGTGAAAAAATAAGAACTTACAATTATCCACAAGATCGTTTAACTGACCACCGTATTAAATTAACCCTCCATAATCTTAATACTATTATGAACGGCGAATTAATGCCTATAGTTGAAAACTTACAAAAAGCATTTAAAAACCAGCCGCAATAATGAATACCCAAGTATTATTAAAAAGCGCTTACTCTCAAAATCCAAAATTATTACCTCAAGAAATAGACCAGCTCTTGGCTTTAGCTCTACATAAAAAGCCAGAATATATTTATAAAAATCAGGATAAAGAACTGCTACTTCCTGCCATTAAAAAATTTAATAAATTACTCCGTAGAAAACAACAAAATTATCCTCTAGCTTATCTACGCGGCTATCAAGAATTTTACGGACTGAAATTTCTAGTTAATAAAAATGTATTAATACCGCGCCCGGAAAGCGAATTATTAGTTGAGCAAGCTCTAAAATTTATCAAGAAAATAAAAAATCCTAAAATTATTGATCTGGGCACTGGTTCGGGTTGTTTAATTATTGCTCTGGCTAAAAATAATCCCCGGCCAGCTGAATATCTAGCTACTGATATCTCGATTAAAGCTCTGCGCACAGCCAAGACCAATAGCCGACGGCTGGGACTGAAAAATAAAATAAAATTCATTAAATCAAATCTGTTGAATAAAATTCCCCAACAAAAATTTGATTTGATTATAGCTAATCTCCCCTATCTCACTTTTCAACAACTAAAAGAACCGAGCATTCAGCAAGAACCACGCCAAGCTTTATTGGCTGGCAAAGACGGACTGAAGTATTATCAAAAATTATTAAAAAAACTGCCAGCTTATTTAGCAGAAAAATATTTAATTTTATTAGAGATTGATCCTAAGCAAAAAAATCAGCTAGAATCTTTGATTCAACAATCTTTGCCTAACAGCAAAATTCAATTTTTAAAAGATTTGGCGGGAAATATAAGAGTAATAAAAATATTTAAATAAAAAAGTGGGGTAGACTTAATCATCTGCCCCGGTCTACCATGGGTTTTTGTTCTCCACCACCGACTTTTGTCAGTGGTGCCTCTCTACTACAGCCCCAAAAAGGGGCATAAAAATAACGGTCAATTATAAGATAACATAACTGACAAAATAGTCAAGATCTGATAAAATCTCTATCATATTCTCGGGGGCAGTTTTACTGCTGCTTCAATGATAGTATCATAGTGTTGGTTACGCTTGACCAACTCATTCTCCGGATTTTTTCTTTCAAATTCTTCTATCTGAAGCAATTCCTCATCAGAAATTCCGTTGTCTATATCTTGAGCATGCTTGTCTAAAAGCTCTCTGTATTCTGCTTCTGTGATCATTGTGAACTCTCCTTCTTAGCGACTTAAATGAAAAATAACTTATTAATAACCCTTTATACTATATTAAACCAAATTTGTCAATACCTAATTAAAATAAAAAAACGGGCAGATATTTCTATCTGCCCTTGTTACGTAAATTACAATGGATTGTTCCATCATAACGACGGATTAGAACCGTCTCATCTATATATAAAAGGAAATGACTAAAGTCTCATTATAATATATTAATCAAATTTATTCTTTAAATTCAAAAGTTAACTTATCCACATCATCAATAATCTCCACCCAAGTCTGCCCCGGCACTAATTTTAATTCCTGATTATCAGCATCAAAAAATCTGGTACGGCCATCAATAAATTTCCACTGACCTTCTTGCCGGCCTAAAGAATTAAAAATAAAAACCGGTCCGTTTTCTTTAGTTTCCATCTGACGATGCTCGCTATCAATTAATTCTGACTCAACTACTTGGACAATCACATTTTCAGCCGTCACTTGCTCACCGGTATTATATAAAAATTTTTCCTCTCCCTGACAACGTTTATAAGCATCTAAAGCTTGGCTATATTGCCACTCTACTCGATAACCGCTATCTTTAAAATCCAGTCCAAAATCAGGCGGTGTCTGGTCAGTCTCGGCTGGCTTCACAAAATTCCAAATTAACTGGCGGTTAATATCAGCTACTTCTTTTAACTCTCCTGCCCGCAACCAATTAGCACTAGAAGTAAAAACATTATGCGGCATTGGCAAATCACTGTCCCGCCAAAAATAAATTTCACCAGCACCAATTTGATCAACATTGGTAAAATTATAATCATTAATAATGGCTAAAGCTTGAGGACTGCCACCGACATGCATATAAAGACCGCCATATTCTTCAGCCCAATCCATAAAATAATTACGGGCTGATCGCACAGGACCGATTTCATTAATGCTATCCTCACTATCAAAAATAGCCAGTAATCTGGTGATATTACTTTCTACTAAAGCCTCATAAATAATATCAGCCTGCTTTAAGCCGCTTTGCGGCCGCACAGTATAAGCATTATCAATAGCAATGGCTATAGGAAAAAAATCAAAATCATCTTCAGTAATCACTGTCCCATTTAAAGGATGCCTAAGGACACCTTCTTCTGTTTTTAATTCTCCTTCTATTATTTCTGAACTATTTTTTGAAGAACCTAAAGAACCAATTAATAGCAAAATAACTGCCACAATAATGGCAGCTATTCCTAGATAAATTTTAACCTTATGCGTCATTGATAGAAATAAAATTTTATCTGCTCTCCCTATTTTTTAAAGCTGCTTAAAATTAGTCTTATTTTTCTCCTGTTTGAGCTTGGTCAGTATTTTTTGCTTCACCTTCTTTTTCTTGGGCGGTCTGATCATCTACAGCTGCTTCGCTCTCGACAGCTTCTGTTGCTGCATCTTTGGCTTCTGTCTGTTCTTCAGTTGTCAACTGAATTTTCTTAGGTAAAGCGACGCTGATCACTGGATTATTAGGATTATTAAGAATTGTCACTTTATCGCTCACCTCTAACCCACTCACTAATATGGTTTGACCTATTTCCGCCAATAAATTCAAATCTACTTCAATTGTAGCCGGCAAATTAGCTGGCAAGCACTTTACTTTGACCTTATCTTGTTTAATGGTTAATTTTCCGCCTTGTTCTTTAACTGCTTTAGAAGTGCCAATAAAATTCAAAGGCACTGTAGTTGTAATCATCCGCTTATCTGTTAAAGCATAAAAATCAATATGTTTAATTTTATCAGTCACCGGATCCTGCTGATATTCACGAACCATCACTTTGATCTCCTGACCAGCTAACTTTAAAGTAATAATATTACTAGTGCCTGCTTCTGTTAAAATTTTTAACAAAACATTATAATCAACCGTGATTAGTTGAGGATCTTTATGAAAACCATAAACCACGCCAGGCACCTGGCTATTTTCTCGAATTTTAGTCAATTGACTGTGTTGACCTACTTGACGCTGCTTAGCTTCTAATAAAAATTCTGACATATTTCTTCTTATCTTAATTTAAAAACTTACTCCATTTAAGCATAAAAATAGAGCAAAGTCAAGACACTATAAATTAAAATGATTAAAATTATTGACTAAAATAAAAAAATATGATATAAAAAGAAACTAGTCCTTTACCATCAACCCCTTCACTAAGGTGAAATATGAATGAAAATGAACGTAATTTTCTAATATCTGAATTTGAGACATCTTGGCAGATGATTCTGGCCTTTGATAAACGTCGTTTTCTCACAATCTATAGCTATACTGTTTTGCTGATTCTCTTAACCACCGTCATCTTCTTCAGCAAAAGCAACACTTTAACTATAACTCTGGCCATCATTGGCGAAGTAGCTGGCTTCACCTATGTCATGATTTTAAAGAGAGAGCGCGATGCCAATGAAAGATATCGCAATAAAATCAATGCCCTGAGGAAAATCTTTCTGGCAAACTCTGAAAATGAAGGGATACAAGAGTATTTGTCTCATTCAGAATATGGCATTATTGTCGGCGGAGGCCAAATTGTTCCTTTCAGATTTAGAGATATCTTCAAATTTTCCAAAACACTGCACGCCGTGTATCTGCTACTGTTTTTGGAAATGATTATGTTTCTTGTTATTGCTTTGGCTATGATAAGAAACTAAAGACAGGTCAACGACCTGTCTTATTTTATTTTAAAATTCTTAACTATTACGCATATAGACACTTTCGGCTATACCCAAGGCAATTAAAATAGACCAAAGAGAACTGCCACCGGCGCTGACCAAGGGCAAAGGAATACCAGTAACCGGAGCAACCCCCATATTCATGCCAATATTAACAAATATCTGTACCAAAAGCATACTGGCCACCCCTAAGACTAAATAGGCACCAAAATCATCCTGACTTCGGCGCATTATTAAAAATAGCCGATAAAGGACAAAGGCAAAAAGCCCTAATAGCACGGTCACACCCAACAGCCCCAAATCTTCGGCAATGACAGCAAAAATAAAATCAGTGCCTGGCTCAGGTAAAAACCTCAAACTACTCTGCGGACCCAGAGCCAAACCCCGACCAAAAATCTGACCTGAGCCGACCGCCACCATTGATTGAATGACATTATAACCTTCTGTCTGCGGACTGGCGCTAGGATTGAAGAAAGTCAAAATTCTATCCTTTTGATAGGGCTGCAGAACCAAAAACCAACTTAAGACAATAGCTATTACAAAAACAGCTGTCAGCCAGATAAAATGTTTTCGACGAATTCCAGTGAATAATAAAACAACCACCCAAGTACCTAGGAGAACTAGAGCCGAACCAATATCCGGCTGTAATGAAACCAATAAAACAAAAACTAAAGTAAAAATTCCGGAAATAAAAATATGACGAAATAATTTAAATTCAGTACTATGTTCAGAAAAATACCGAGCCAGCCAAATAATCAAAGCTATTTTAGCAAATTCAACTGGTTGAATACCGATTGACCCCACAGTCAGCCAGCCGGTTGTTCCTTTAATGGTCGTACCAAAAATCAAAACAACTAACAAAATCAGACTAAAAAACATAAAAATCAACTTACTATAAGTTGACCAAAAACTATAATTGACATTGGCGACCAAAAAAAATAAAATCAGACCACTCAAAGCAAATAATATTTGCTTTTTAAAAATCAAAAAATCTGAATCGCCGATATTTAAATTTAAGCTATATAAAATACTAGCGCTAAAAATCAACAAGATGGCTACGGCAAAAAATAAAAGCCAGTCTATTTTTCGCCATTTACCTAAAAAATCTCTCATAAATTCACTCTTTCATTGCCCCCTCCATCTGGATAAAGAACTTTGAAATTATCAGTGTCTAACCAATTGAGAACCGGATAAACTTCTGTTTTAGTCACCCGCGAAAGATCAGACAGCCAAACCGCACTCAAATTTTTGGTTTCCAAAGCGGGCCAATTCTCGACACTAATCTGATTGACTCCCACCAGTTTATCGCCACTAAAAATAGCTGCTTGCCAACCGACTTCCCAAAAATTATACAAGGACAAATTCTGAGCAGTCCACTCAACCCGAGCCGGCACAGTAATAATATCCTCTCCTGCTACCTGATTGCTTACTGGCGTAAAAACAACATCCTTAATATCCCAATTAACCACCGCTGTGTCGTTGCTAAATCGGCGCCATTTTAAATTCCCCACTTCTACCTCTAGATCAGTGATCGCTTGATCCGACTGATAACCCATTTTGATAATCATGCGTCTTTCGCCCGGATTTAAGAAAGTCACTTCGCTGTCCAGAGGTTGATGGTTAACTACAAAATTGTATTCTAAACCGCTGACCGCCCAATTCTCATTGGGATTGCTAACAAAAGCTACTAGATTATAACGTTTGCCGCCCAAAGGTAAATATTGGACAGCTGAAACATTAATTATCGCCGGACTATGCTGACGATGATAAGCTAGCCAATCCTGACTTTGGTCTATTTGCAGAGCTGATGTTTTAAAATTTTCTGTTTGAATAAAACTAACTGTGGTAAAAATCAATTGAAAATAAATACTAATAACCACTAAAGCAAAAAGGGCCAGACCGATTTTCTTCAATAAAATCCGATGGGTAACAAAGAAATACCCCTTTTTTAACTCTTGATTTGTAATTAGATGATAATCTGCCATAATTTAAAATTCTTTAAGATAATTATACAATAATTATCTTAACAATGCTAATTATTTGGCAAAATCGAGAGGGCTATGTTATAATTAAAAAGAATTAAAAAGTTAACCTATCTGCTACATTCGGCTGCTAGTATGGTGGGCCTAAAACAAAAATAAAATGTTAGAAACCTCCAAAGATGTCCTCTATTTGTTAATTGGCTTTTGCTTAGTTTGGCTATCATTGTGGTTCTCTTGGATTCTGTATCAAATCGGACGAACTTTAAAAAATTTTAACAAGACTATAGAGAGTATACAGGGCATTGTAAATAGTTTGCAAGAAGGAGTGAATACTCTAAAAGATAAAACCAGCGGTGCGGCTGCTTATTTGACTGTTTTGATCAAAAGTGGCCAACAGTTGATGCAAATGATTCAGAAAAAAAGGAAGCCCTCTTCTTCTAAGAAAAAAAATAAAAATAAAAAATAGACCTTTATTAATAGTTTTTATTTAATAAAGCCAGCCCCGATATAATTTATCTTAATTATAAAAATTTATCGGGTTTTGTTATTATCAAATATGTTTGTCCATCTTCATTGCCATTCACATTATAGTTTGCTAGACGGCCTAGCCACTATTGACCAGTTGATTGCCGCGGCCAAAAATCAAGGGGCCACGGCTTTAGCTTTGACTGATCATGGAGCCATGTATGGCGCGGTTGAATTTTATCAAAAATGCCAGAAAGCGGAGATAAAACCGATTATCGGTGTGGAAGCTTATCTGACCAATGGCTCCCTCTATGATAAAAACCGCAAAGAAAAACCGTACCACCTGATTCTGTTGGCTGCAAACAACCAAGGATATAAAAATCTTTTGAAATTAACTACCATCGCCCATCTGGAAGGATTTTACTATAAGCCAAGAATTGATTGGGATATTCTCAAACAATATAATGAGGGTTTAATCGTTACCACGGCCTGCTTAAACGGACCACTTGCCCGTCATCTGCAAGCTGGGCAAGATCAGACTGCTGAAAAAAATCTGGAAAAGCTAATAGAAATCTTTAGTGCTGACCGAGTCTACCTTGAAATGCAACCCCGTAATTTTCCGGAACAACAAAAAGTTAATGAAAAATTAAAAAAATTATCTCAAAAATTTAATCTCCCTTTGATCACCACTAATGACCTTCATTATATCAACTCGACAGATGATCAAGCTCACGATGTTTTAATTTGCATCCAAACTAAACAAAAACAGACTAATAAAGATCGCTTAAGCTATATCGGCGAGGATTATTCAATGTATAGCCCGGACAAAATGAAACAATTATTTGCCGATACCCCGGAAGCTCTAATTAATACTCAAAAACTAGCTGACCGCTGTAATGTCCAGATTGAATTGGGGGTAATTCAACTACCACAATACGATTTACCAGCAAATATAACAGCCAATGAAGAGTTATCAGCATTAAGCTTAAAGGGGATGGAAAAACGCTTTGGCTATCGAACAGATAGTATCCCCTCTGAGATCAAAAAACGGCTAGATTACGAATTATCAATTATCAAAAAAACCGGCTATGCCGAATACTTTTTAATTGTGCAAGACTTTGTTAATTGGGCTAAAGATCAAAAAATTGTGGTCGGCCCAGGACGCGGTTCAGCGGCCGGCAGTTTGGTCTCTTACTTAATCGGTATTACCAATATTGACCCTCTCAAATATGATTTGCTTTTTGAAAGATTTTTAAACCCAGATAGAATCTCCATGCCCGACGTTGATATGGATTTTGCCGACGACCAGCGGGATGAAGTCATTAAATATGTGGAAAATAAATATGGCAAGGATCACGTCGCTCAAATTATTACTTTTGGAACTATGGCCGCCCGAGCAGCTCTTCGAGACGTCGGTCGCGTACTGGGATATAGTTATGCCTATTGCGATCAGATAGCTAAACTAATCCCGATGTTCACCAGTTTAAAAGACTCCCTGAGTTCGGTTGAAGAATTAAAAAAAATCTACACAGAAGATCCAGAGGCGCAGCGACTTTTGGATATGGCTAAACAAGTAGAAGGATTAGTTCGTCATACTTCAACCCATGCCTGTGGAGTGATTATTACCAAAGAACCTCTGGTTAATTATGTCCCTCTCCAATATGCCAGCTCTGACGACCAAATAATCATCTCTCAATATCCTTATAATATCGTAGAAGATTTAGGCCTTTTGAAAATGGATTTTCTGGGTCTGAAAAATCTAACCATCCTAGAACAAGCCATTAAAATTATCGAAGCTACCAAAGGTGTCAAGATAGATTTAAACGACCTTCCTCTAGATGATCCGAAAACATTTGAACTTTTCCAGCGAGGCGAAACAACCGGAGTTTTTCAATTAGAGTCCGGCGGCATGAAACGATATCTCAAACAACTAAAGCCCACTGAACTGGAAGACATCATCGCTATGGTCGCTCTTTACCGACCCGGGCCGATGGAATTTATTCCGGACTTCATCAACGGCAAACACGGTCGCAAACAGATTACTTACATGCATCCCAAATTGGAACCGATTTTAAAAAATACTTACGGCATTGCCATCTATCAAGAGCAGATTATTAAAATTGCCCGCGATCTAGCTGGTCTGACTTACGGACAAGCTGATGTGCTCCGTAAAGCTGTTGGCAAAAAAATTAAAAAACTTTTGAACGAACAGGAAGAAATTATGGTTAGTGGTATGATCAGCAACGGCATTGATAAAAAAACCGCCGCTAAAATCTGGAATTTTATCATTCCTTTTGCCCGTTATGGCTTTAACCGTTCTCATGCTGCTTCTTATGCCATGATTGCCTATCAAACCGCTTACTTAAAAAGTAATTTTCCCGAAGCGTTTATGGCTGCTTTACTTACCTCTAACCAAACTAATATTGACCGAGTGACTATTGAAATAAATGAGTGCCGCAAAATGGGTATTGAAGTGCTGCAGCCGGATATTAATGAAAGTTTCGCCACTTTTGCTGTGGTAGAAGACAAAAAAAGACCCCAAGCTAAAGGAAAAATACGTTTTGGGCTGAACGCTATTAAAAATGTAGGCTATCATATCTCTAAAGTTGTCACACGCGAAAGAAAAGCAAATGGTCCTTACAAATCTCTGGAAGATTTTCTTAACCGCATTAAAGATAAAGATTTAAATAAGAAATCTTTAGAGAGTATGATAAAATGTGGCGTTTTTGATTCGCTTATCACGCGCGGCCAAGCGCTCGGTAATCTCAACGCTATTTTGGACTTTAATAAAAAAATTCAAAATGACCATAAAAGCGGACAAAATAACCTTTTTGCTGATTTGCCGCTGGATAGCGTTGTCCTTTCCCTGAAGCTTGATGATTATACTGATGTTTCCACAGAAAAAAAATTATCTTGGGAAAAAACATTACTTGGTTTATATTTAAGTAACCATCCTTTTAAAAATTACTTAAATTTATTAAAAAAATCTGTCACTACCTTAAATACTCTAGCTCAAAAAGAAGGTCAAAACGTCACTGTGACTGGCATTATTACTCATATTCATAAAATTATTACTCATCAGGGCAAAGCCATGCTCTTTGTCACTATTGAAGATTCTGTCGGCAGTGTTGAATTGATTGTTTTTCCCAAAACTCTGGAAGAAACTTTTGGCCTCTGGGAAGAAGAAAAAATGGTCTTAGTTAAGGGTAAGGTTTCGGATAAAGATGGGCAGCCAAAAGTTCTGGTGGAAAACGTTAATCATCTGACAGAGGAACTTATCAATTCTCTGACCGCCAAAAATTTTTCTGAAAAAAAATTATGTTTAGTACTGCCAGCTAGTTTTAACAAAAAAAGAATGAATGAATTAAAAATGATTTTAGAAACAAAATCCGGCCTGACTCCAGTTTACTTGGAAATTAACAATGGCCACTCCCGTAAAATAAAAACCAACCTCAAAGTTTTACCTGACCAAAATTTAAAAAACAAAATTATCAATCTGCTGGGCGAGAAATCATGGCAATTAAGCTAGATTTAAGATCATAGCTTTATAGATTTATTTTTGCTATAATAAAATAGCCTAAACAAAAATTTATGGTAAAAAAACATTCATCAAAACAGAACCGTGTTTATATAAAAATAGTCATCTTTTTCCTATTTTTAACGCTGGTGGCCATCTTTGTTATTGTCCATTTTGCCCTAACCAAGGTTACTATTAAAGTTTATAGCAATTTGGAAAATAAAACTGCCTCTGTCTTGGTTGAAATACAGCCAGAATCAACTGAACAAATCTCGTCAGAAGCAATTTTAGGAAAAATATTAACTACTGAATTTAAATTAGAAACGAGCGTACCCAGCAATGAAGAAGTAACCCAAAGTGATAAAGCCGGCGGCTATGTTACCATTTACAATAATTATTCTAAAAGTCAAATTTTAGTTAAAACCACCCGCCTGTTGACAACAGATAACAAATTATACCGCCTAGCTGATCGGGTTGATATTCCAGCCGGTGGTCAGGTAACAGTCTGGGCCGAGGCCGATCAAGCCGGTGAACAATATGTTATTGAGCCGACCAAGTTTACCATCCCCGGTCTCTGGATTGGCCTACAGGATAAAATCTACGCCGAAAATTTAGATGGCATGAAACTACAAGCTGTGCCTAAACAAACTGTCACTACTAAAAATCTGGAAGAGGCCCAAGAAAAAATTACTGCAGAGGCAAAAATAAAAAGCTTGGCTACTTTTAATGAAAATCTGTCAAAAAATTTAAAAATAGGCCCCGATAGATTATCTTTGCAATTTGAAACCATTGACACCAGCCTAGCCGGCCAAGTCAGCCCTGAAACTTACCTTAAACAAAATATAACGGCTTATGGTTTAGTTTTTACGGAAGAAGATTTATATGATCTTGCCCAGAAAAAATTCGCCAGAGAACTGGACAGTAGTCAAGCTTTAGTGGAATTCAAACCAGAAAATTTTTCCTACAGTATTTTGGAAATTAACCCCGAAAAAGACAAAGCTGTTTTGGAAGTAAAAATAGAAGCAGTGGTCAGCGCTAACAGCAATCTCCTTAATATTGATAAGGAAAAATTAATCGGGTTAGACTATCAAGGCATTCAAAATTATTTTCAAGAGTTAAAAATAGAAAAAGCTGACGTTAAATTCTTTCCATTTTGGGTCAAAAAAGTACCAAAGTTAAAAGATCATATTATCATTGAATAAATCCTGACTTTTTGACATTCTATGACAATCAGTTATAATAACTAATGCTTTAGGTGATTGGAATAATTACCAATTATTCTTTCTCTTTGAGAGAAATTGAGCTAATCGAGCTAAGCTCAACTAAACTTAAAGTCAACTATATATTAAAGTGCTTTTCTATTATATAGAAAGGAACTTGGGTGGAACCACCCCGAGCAAAGCTCTCGAGCGCAGTCGAGAGAGCGCAGTCTAGGGGTCCCAAGACTATCCTAGTCTTGGTTTTTTTAATTTAAACTAACAATACTCCCACTGTCCTTCGCCTGCCTGCCGGCAGACAGGGACATCCCCCCTAAATTAGAGGAGACCAAAAGGGAGTATAACAAAAAAAATATGCCAGAAAACAAAATAAATAACATTAGACATTCTTTATCTCATCTTTTAGCGATGGTTGTTTTAAAAAAATTTCCACAAGCCAAGCTGGGCATTGGACCGACCATCACCAACGGCTTTTACTATGATTTCCTACTGCCTCAAAAAATAGCTGCGGAAGATTTATTGTCTTTGGAAAAAGAAATGAAAAAGCTGATTAAGCAAAAAATTGATTTTAAAAAAACAGCTCTCCCCCGCTCTCAAGCTTTGGAAAAAGTCAAAAAAGAAAAACAGAACTTCAAAATAGAATTAATCGATGATCTGCCGGACGGAGAAGAAATTAGTTTTTACGAATCCGGCGATTTCAGTGATCTCTGCCGTGGGCCGCATGTTGAAAACACAAGTGAAATAAACCCGGATGCTTTTAAACTAACCGATCTGGCCGGAGCTTATTGGAGAGGCAGCGAGAAAAACCAAATGCTTACCCGCATCTATGGTGTGGCTTTTACTACCGAAAAAGAGCTGACCGCTCACTTAAAAATGATGGAAGAGGCGAAAAAACGCGACCATCGCCAACTGGGAAAAGAAATGGATTTGTTCTCTTTTTCAGAATTAGTTGGCTCCGGATTGCCGCTCTGGACACCCAAGGGTACAATTATTCGCCAGGAGCTTGATGATTTTGTTTGGCAATTAAGAAAAAAATACAATTATCAGAAAGTATCCATACCGCACATTACTAAAAAAGATTTGTATCAAGTCAGCGGACATTGGGAAAAATTTAAAGATGAATTGTTTAAAATCAAAACTCGCGAAAATCACGAGCTGGCTATCAAGCCGATGAACTGCCCTCATCATACGCAGATTTACGCCCATCTCCCCCGCAGCTACCGTGATCTGCCGCAACGCTATGCCGAGACAACGATGGTCTACCGTGATGAACAGACTGGCGAATTAGCTGGACTTTCCCGAGTGCGTTGCATCACCCAAGATGACGCCCATGCTTTCTGCCGCTACAGTCAGGTCAAAGAAGAAATGATAAAAATTATAGCCATTGTTAATAGTTTTTACCAGCCCTTTGATTTTGATTTAAAAGTCAGATTATCTTTGCATGATCCTAAAGATTTTGATAAATATATTGGTCAGCCAAAAACTTGGCAAAAAATGGAAAAACAATTAAAAGAGCTACTACAGGAACAAAAAATAAAGCATGAGGAAGCCCTTGGTGAAGCAGCAATGTATGGACCAAAAATAGACTTTATGGCTAATGATTCGCTAGGACGAGAATGGCAGCTAGCCACCATCCAGCTTGATTACAATATGCCGGAACGATTCCAGCTAGCCTGTACCAATGAAAAAGGCCAGGAAGAGCCAGTGGCAATGCTTCACGCCGCTATTACCGGCTCTATAGAAAGATTTATCTCAATTTTAATTGAACATTTAGCTGGTAATTTTCCCGTTTGGCTGGCTCCAATACAAATTAAAATCTTGACAGTTAGTGAAAATCATACTAAATTTGCCGAGGAATTAAAACAAGAGTTTGAACAATATAATCTTCGTGTAGAAATTGATAACTCAGCCGAAACCTTAGGTAATAAAATACGTAAAAACTCAAGAGAAAAAATACCCTACACTCTGGTTATTGGCGATAAAGAAATGTCTTCAAAAAATTTAGCGGTCAGAGTTCGGGATCAAAAACAACTGCTCAATCTCTCCCGGAAAGATTTTATTAATCAAATCACTAAGAATATAAACGAACGTAAATTAAATCTAATATGACAATTAAAACTGCTTTAACTTATGATGATGTTCTACTGGTTCCGCAAAAGTCAAATATCCTCTCTCGACAAGATGTTGATCTTAGTACTAAACTCTCTCAAAATATTGATCTCAAAATACCTCTAGTGAGCGCCAATATGGACACAATTACCGAAAGCAAAATGGCCATTGCTATGGCTCTGGCTGGCGGCATCGGGATTATCCATCGCTTTTGCAGTATTGAAATTCAGGCCAAAGAGGTGGCTAAGGTTAAAAGAAAACAAAATATTGTTATTGATCAACCATTTACGGTCAATCCAGATAACACCTTAGCTGAAGTGGAAAAGAAAATGCAGGAATTAAACTGCAAGAGTTTCTTAGTGACTGAAGATGATAGTAAAGAACTTTTGGGAATACTGACCAGCCGAGACATCCTCTTTGTCAAAAATGAGAATACATTAGTGCAAGACATGATGACGCCTAAAAGTAAATTAATCACCGCTAGTGAAGATATCCTGCCTAGTCAAGCCAAAGAGTTATTAGAAAATAATAAAATAGAAAAACTTCCCTTAGTTGATTCTGCTTTTAAAATTAAAGGCCTGATTACTGCCACTGACATTGTCCGTAACTATAACAATGTTAATGCCAGTAAGGACAGCCGTGGTCGTCTATTGGTTGGAGCAGCGGTCGGCACTAAAACCGGATTTATGGACCGAGCCACCGCCCTGATTGAAGCCGGAGCAGACGTTTTAGTGATTGATATTGCCCACGGTCATTCTCACAATGCTTTGGAAGTTATTAAAGCAATCAAAATAAAATACCCAACTGTAGAGTTAATCGGCGGTAATATTGCCACCGCCCAGGCCGCTTTGGATCTAATCCAAGCTGGAGTCAACGGGATTAAAGTCGGAATCGGACCCGGTTCCACCTGTACTACTCGCTTAACCACCGGATTTGGTGTGCCTCAATTAACAGCGATTATGAATATTTATCCAATCTGCCAAAAACATAAGTTACCGCTAATCGCCGACGGAGGCGTCAAACAGCCCGGTGATTTAGTCAAAGCACTGGCTGCTGGAGCAAACACGGTCATGATTGGCGGACAATTTGCCGGCACTGAAGAATCGCCTGGCTTAACTATTACTTATAAAGGGAGACAATACAAAATATCGCGAGGTATGGCTTCTTTAAGCGCTGCCTTATCTCGTCCAGATGCTAAGGAAACGGCTGATCAGATTACGCCAGAAGGCATTGAAGCCCGCGTCCCCTATCGCGGTTCAATTAAAAACATCATTGATCAATTTACCGGTGGTTTGCGATCCGGTATGAGCTACGGCAATGCCCGTAATTTAACTGAATTGAGGAACAATGCAGAATTTATCAGAATAACTCCTGCCGGCCAACTGGAATCTGCACCACATGATAACGAAATTTTGTAAAATCACAAAAATGTTATACTATATTCAAGTTAATCAACTTAAAAAACATCATGAAATTTTATAAACTAATCAATCTAGCCGTATTATTTAGTTTGATTATTTGTTGGCCTTTAAGCAGCCAAGCGACCTCCAACGCCACTGATCTGCAAAATCTCTCGGTTGAATTTGCTAGTGATGAAGTCAGCGCCGATTCACTTAACATAGAAGAACCAACTACTTTACCTGGCGACAGTGGCTATTGGTGGACTAGTCTTAAAAAGAATGTTGATCTTTGGCTTACTTTTAATCCGGTCAAAAAAACGGAAAAAGAACTTCAACTAGCCAATACTAAGTTACTAGAAGCGGAAAAATTGGTTGAATCAGGACAAGAAGATAATAATCACCTGACTAAAACTCTCAAAAAATATGAATCTTTGATGCAAAAAGTGACTGCTCGTATAACTGAAAATAAAAAAGATGATAGTTTTCAAAATCTTTTAAGCCGTTTAGATCGCGATCAGTTGCAGCATCAGCAAATACTGGAAAAATTAACCAGCCAAGTTTCCGAAGCCAAAGCAGACTTCATAAATAATGTCAGCCAGTCCACTGCCCAGCAGTGGTATGAAATAGATAAAGCAGATGTTAAAGATCGTTTAGAAAAAGCTGTTAGCCAAAATAATGTCGGCAGTGATTTTAAGCAACTACGCAATATGGCTACTTTGGAGGAAATGAAAGATATTCTACCTACAGAAGCAGAGGCATCCATAGAAGCGGCCCAAGATGCAGCCCTTGACAAATTGCATCTGAAAATAAAAAATCTGGATGAAGAAGGCAATAATAAATTAGAAAAATATCTCCGCAATATTCAAATCCATGAAATCAGTATGCAAAGATTGCTAGATCATCTAGAAGATATTAACCTACCCGAACAAACTAAAGCAAGAATTACAGAAGTTAAAGAAGCAAATTTAGAACGGCTAAAAGATCATTTTGAAAATTTAATAGATGAAAAAAAAGATCAATGGCTAGAAAAATTTAAAACTCAAGGTGACGTAACCCATCTGGACATTTTAGATAGTTTAAAAGATAGCGCAACTCAAGAATATAAAGATAAACTCCAAAATTTAGAAGAAATCCAAAGAGATATGATCAAAACTGACATCAAGAATACTACTGACGAAAATAAATTAAATAACTTAGAAAACAAAACTAGCAACAACCCTGTCTTACAAAAAGAAATCCAAGAGCGCAAATACGAAATTAGGGCTAATTCCGATAATCAGTTAAAGTCGAACACTGACACTCTAAGACCTCTCCAATAAACCAAATTCTACTCCCCCTGCGCCAGACGGTGCAGGGCTTTGATTTTTAGGATAGAATTGCTAAAATAAAATCCAGATGAATCCTGTTAGAAATTTTAAACGCCTTTATGCTAACGGGAAAGAGTAATAAATGACAATTTCTAATGGGATGAATAAACAAATAAAAAAATTTTACCTAACTATCTTCGGCTGCCAGATGAATTATTCTGATGCGGAAAGACTGGCTAGCATCCTCAAAAAGATAGGTTATCAAGAAACTCCAGAGGAGTCTGAAGCTGATTTAATTGTGACGGTGGCTTGTTCTGTTCGACAAAAAGCAGTTGACCGAATTTACGGCAAAGCCCGTAATTGGCAGTTAATCAAAACTAAACGGCCGTTAACTACGATTCTATCTGGTTGTATTTTAGATAAAGATCGCCGGAAATTAACTGATCGCTTTGATTTGTTTATTGATATTAAAAATTTAGATCAATTAGGTAAAAAATTACAAGAATTAAACCCAAACGCTAAGTTAATTATTCCAGATTTTTTTGATATTGAGCCGATTTACCAATCAAATCATCGGGCTTATGTACCAATTATGACTGGCTGTAATAAATTTTGTTCCTATTGCGTGGTACCACGCACTCGCGGACGGGAAAAATCACGCCCCTCTGCCAAGATTATTACCGAAGTTAAAAATTTATTACATAAAGGATTTAAAGAAATTATTTTATTAGGTCAGAATGTCAATAGTTATGGTTTAGATCAAAAAAAAGAAATTCGTTTTCCAGAACTTTTAAAAAAAATAGACGGCTTAGCCGAAAATTTTTGGTTAAAATTCTCCAGCAGCCATCCTGATGATATTTCTGATGATTTAATTAAAATCATCAGTAAAACAAAAAATTTAAACGATTATTTTCACTTACCAGTCCAGTCTGGATCTGATACGGTTTTAAAAAGAATGAACCGTCATTATTCTATTAAAGATTATCAGAAAATAATAAAAAAAATACGCCAAGTTATGCCTGGCGCTCCGATCTCCACTGATATTATTATTGGCTTTTGTGGTGAAACTGAAAAAGAGTTTCAAGATAGCATCCGATTAGTTCAGGAAATAAAATTCAATCTGATTTATCTGGCTCAATATTCCGAGCGGACTGGCACGACAGCTAGCCGAATTTATACCGATGATATTCCCCGAAACATTAAAGAAAAACGCTGGCAAATTATTAATGAGTTAGTAGGCCAAAATTCTCTTGAGTTTAATCAGAGCTTAGTTAACCAAGAAAGAGAAGTCTTAATCGACGCTGTCCAGAAAAACAAAGATAATTACAAAAATATTGGCCGCTTATCAAATTATGTGACTGTTCATATTTTATCTGATCAGCCGCTAAAAGTTGGGCAGTTTGCTAAGATTAAAGTCACTAAAGCTATGGCTTGGGGTTTGCAGGGAAAAGTTATTATAAAATAAATAACCCCATACATTTGTATGGGGAAATTATTATGCTATTGTTGAGACAAACCAATTAATGATTTGCTGCTTAGTAAATGGTTTTCTGAGAAAGGTAACTGAATTTAATCTGGCTGCATTTGAAGCATCAGCGCTTGAAACCAATAGAATATTCTTGGCACTAATATCAAGCTCTAAAGCCTTCTCAATTATAATTATTCCATGAAGATCGGGTGTCATAATAAAATCAGTAATCAGATGGGTGATATTATAATCTTTAATAGAGCTCTCTATATTATCTAAACTATGACCTTTTTCAACCCAAAATTTAATAAGCCCTACATCATTCATGCCTCTTAAAATGATTTCAACTAAATCAATATAATTTTTCTCATCATCAACAACTAATACAGTATTTCTATTCATTTTTACACTCCTTTGTAAGTAACAATTATATTAATATCTAACACCAAAATTAAAAATATGTCAAAGAAAATTAATCCTGGCGAATGCCGGGGAAAAATTATTGTTGTTCTAGGAGCGACTGCTACTGGCAAGTCTGATTTGGCTGTGGAGTTAGCCAAATTTTTCAATGGAGAGGTTATCTCGGCTGACTCGCGTCAAATCTATCAGGGCTTAGATATTGGCAGTAATAAAATTACTTTAGAAGAACAACAAAATATTAAACATTATTTATTGGATATAATTAAACCTGATCAGGAATTTACTTTATATAATTGGCAGAAAGCTGCTTTTGAAACTATTGAAAAAATATTAGCTAAAAATAAACTGCCCATTATTGCCGGCGGTACGGGGTTATATCTTTGCTCTCTTCTCCAAAATTATCAGATTCCAGCCACTGATCTTTATTTAAGAAAAAAATTATCTAAATATAGTTTGCCAGAATTATTACAACAATTAAAAACTGCTGACCCATTGGCCTTAGATCAAATTGATACTAAAAATAAACTAAAAGTAATTAGAGCTCTAGAATACACTTTAAGTTTTAAAAATAGTTTAATTACCAAACAACAAACTGCTGACTGTCCTTATGATTATCTAATTTTTGGTTTAACTATGGACCGTCAGATGTTGTACAAAAAAATCAACCAACGGGTAGAACAAATGATTAAAAACAACCTAATAGAAGAAGCTAAAGCAATTTACAAAAAATATCCACCTAAAAATCTACCAGCTTTAAGCGGTATTGGCTATAAAGAAATTATCGATTATTTAGATAAAAAAATTACTCTGCCAGAAGCTGTTTCTTTAATCAAAAAAAACAGCCGCCATTATGCCAAACGACAAGCAACCTGGTTCCGACGCATGGAAAAACAAGGAATTAAAATCTACTGGAATATAGAGATTAAAAAAGCCGAAAAAATAGTAAAAAAATTTCTAGTTGACTAGATTCACAATATATTATAGGTTTAAGATGAAATAAAAGATCTTTTTAGGAGATTAAAATGAAAAATAAACGCAACCCTATACCGCCACCCTACCGTGGACCTCTTATTATTACTGTCTACCGTGACACGAAAAAAAGAAGATACTATGTCCTCAATGATAAGAGCTTCCGTGGACAAGAGCGGATAGACTTACCCGGCTTAAAAGTAATTAGAATCTTTCACTGGGTTAGCACCCGCTTCTTTTTCAAAGCAATTATGTTTATCAACGCCCTCAACAAAGAGAGAGTGACTCTCAAGCCCAAATTTAGAACCACAAGAATTACTAGCTTGAGGATCCCCCCAGGGGTCAAACAAAGCTTGCACCTTGCATAAGAAAAGGCATCCGTGTTGCACGGATGCCTTTAACTTAGCTGAAAATAAAAGGATGACAGCCAAGGCCGCCATCCCTAAACACATTTTAGCAAACTGCTATATTTGCCCTCACCGCTGATGTTTCCAAGCTTTCCATTGAAAGCCCGAAACCGCAAGCTATCTGGCAAGCTGCCTCTTCCAGGACTTTTTGAGTGATCACTTTAGCTACAATCTCTACACCGCGAAAACGATGTGTTTTTTCGCCAATACAGCCCGTCTGGGCCTCTATGATCATCTCATTAACCCGCTCTGTAACCGCTTGCTCAAATCCTTTGACAGTCATCTCTTCTTTGACTTCATTGACCAATTTCAACACTTTTACCATAACTCTAACTCCTTTAATTAAGGTGGTAAATGAGAATTTTGCTGATAATTATTACACTTTCAAAAACATAATTTAGTATTATATCACAATCTTAATACTTTGTCAAGAGCAAAAACCCCCTTATTTTATAGGGTTTTTAAAGTGAATAGTTTATTTTATCTTCTTTCTGAGTATTTCTTCGGCAGCTAGCGGGTTAGCTCTGCCCTTGCTTTCCTGCATTAATTTTCCTACAAAAAACTTAATTAAGGCCTCTTTACCGGACCGATATTGTTTGGCTTGATCCGGATGCATCATAATCACCTTAGTGGCCAGATCTTCTAAAGTGCTGACATCATCAATCTGGGCTAAATCCAACTTTTCGGCAATATTTGACGGATCATCTCCGCTGGCAAACATCTGTTTTAAAATAGTCTGGGCGGCTGAACTATTAATTTTCTTTTGATAAATCAAACTTAAAAATTCCGCCATATTCTCAGCTGTGATTTTAAAATCATTCCATTTAAAATCTTTGGAAATCAGACGAAAGACTTCGGTGGTAATCCAATTAACAGCCAACTTGGCCAAAAATGCTTTATGCTTCTGCCAAAGCTGAGCAGCCTGCTCGCTTACCTCTGATAAACCATTAGCTTTAAATAACCAAGCCCTAAAATCAGACATCACAGCTTCATAATAATCAGCCCAATTTTTTTGTTTAATTAAAACCTCTGCGTCTGGAGGCAATAAGCCATATTCTTTGATAAAACGCTCTTCTCTTTCCAAAGGCAACTCCGGCATCAAACTTTGAGCTTGATTAATCAAACTTTCTTTAATCACTAGAGGCGGCAAATCTGGCTCTGGAAAATAACGGTAATCAGCAAAACTTTCTTTAGTTCGCTGTTCAACTGTTTCTCCTCTATTCTCATCCCAACCACGGGTGGAGGTTAACTGCGGTGGCTTTTTCTGCTCCCATAATTTTTCCTGCCTTTGCCTTTCAAACTCTAAAGCTTTTTCCACGGCTTTAAATGAATTCAAATTTTTGATTTCAGTTTTAGGATATAATTTCTGATCTCCCTGGGGCCGCAAAGAAATATTGGCATCACAGCGCAACTGACCCTTTTCCATATCAGCATCGCTCACTCCTAAATAGCGGGCAATTAATCTCAACTGTTGTAAAAATTGTTTGGCTTCAGTCGGTTGATCAAAATCCGGCCTAGTAACAATTTCAGCCAAAGGCGTACCACCGCGGTTAAAATCAACTAAAGTCTTATTGCCTTGGTGAATATTTTTAGCCGCATCCTCTTCTAAATGCACTCTCTCTAAACGGATTCTCTTTTTCTGATGATCGGTTTTGATAATTAAATAACCGTCATGAGCCAAAGGAACGTCAAACTGGGAAATTTGATAACCCTTAGGCAAATCTGGATAAAAATAATTCTTGCGGTCAAATTTCGACTGTTGATTAATCTGACAGTGCAAAGCCAAGGCCAGAGACAATCCTTGTTTTACGGCCTCCTCATTGACTGTCGGTAAAGTGCCGGGATGACCTAAACAAACCGGACAAATAGTAGTGTTGGGCGGCTGATTTTCGCCGTCATTGGAACAGCTGCAAAACATTTTCGATTTTGTTTTTAGCTGGAGATGAATTTCCAAGCCGATGATTGTTTCGTATTTTGGCATAGCTTAATTATAACAAAGACTGGACCTTATCCCAAATAATTTGATGAATTTCTTCACGGCTCATAATCTGATTCTCTTTTACGCATTCAATTAAAATAAAATCAGGATAATTTTGGGCAATATCCAGATAAGCATTTTCGGCCATTTTCAGATGATTAATGTCTTTTTCATGTAAATCTCTTTTCCGACCATTAACATAGTCCCGATGGCCTTTTTGATCCACTAATCTTTGGCCAATCTCCGGCGCAACATGCAAAATAATATTAATATCCGGCTTGGGCAGACCGAAAATATTGTATTCCAAATTATAAAGCCACTCTAAAAATATTTGTCTTTCTTTTTTATCGCTAATCTTGCCACCCTGATGACCCATATTAGCTGAAACATAGCGATTGGCCAATAGTATTTTTCCTTCGGCTAAATGCTGTTGCATCTCAAATTTAGCGTCATAGCGATCGCAAGCATAAAAAATAGAAGTAATTTGAGAGCCCACTTCCTCGGCTGTGCCGTATTGGCCGTTTAAATATTTTTCCACAAAAAAAGCCGAAGGATTACCATAGCGAGGGAAATCAACCACCACTACTTCCCGCCCTTCTTTTTTTAATCGATCTTCTAAAATTTTCACCTGCGTGGCTTTGCCAGAGCCATCAGTGCCGTCAATCACTATAAATGTGCCTCTCTTCATAAAATAAAAATTAATAACCACTGGAAGCTAACTTATCTTCACCACGATTGGTCTGATTAAGTTCGTCAACTTCGCTGGTCTCAATATTTTCATGTTTTTCTATAATCATCTGACAAATACGATGGCCTTTTTCTATTTGATAAGTTTCCTGGCCTAAATTAACTATTACTACCTGAATTTCGCCACGATAATTAGAATCTATTACTCCGGCCATAATATGCAAGCCATGTTTACCGGCTAAACCGCTGCGATCCCGAACATTACCCCAATATCCTTCAGGGATAGCAATAGCCACTCCGGTTTCCACAATAATTCTTTCCCCCGGTTTCATTATATAATTTTTATAAGCATAAAAATCCATGGCGGCGTCACCGACTCGCATAACTTGAGGAATAATCGCATCCTGATATAATTTTTTAACTTTTATTTTCATTGGATTTTCTTTCTTCACGGGCTTTATGGGGGTTATAAACAAATTCTTCGCTATACATGGTTGAAGCCCAAGAAGTCGTCTGATCAGACTTGTCTACAGCAACATATTTAGCCAACAAAGGATGGATCTTATTTAATTCGTCCCAAACTAATTGAGCGATTCGCCGATAGGAAGCATGTCCTTTTTGGCCGCTGCGCAAAGGAACAAAATGAGACAACTCTCTTAAATTCCAGGTAATTAATAATCTTTTGCGATAAGCCAGAGGCACTAAATATTGAGCTTCTTCCGGAAATTTTTCCACAATTTTAGAATAAGCTGACTGGGCATTTTCCATCACAGCCACAAACTTATCTTTAAATCCAGCTTCAATAATTTCATTGGGTGTTTCATAGCCATGAACTACAGTCACCCGCTGGTTAGTCTGAGTGGCCATACGATGTCTTTGGATATCACGAAAAGCGCCATAATCCATCAAAATATCAAAAGTATAATAAGCATGTTCAAATTCACGCAATAATTGATCAAATTTTGTCCTAGACTGATTGACTTTAGTTAAAAATTCTTCTTTTTGTTGTTGACTCCAATTTTTAACTTGTTTAAAAATCTCCTGATAAGACAATTGTGATTCCCGATATAATAAAGCGGCAAATATTTTATTTTCTGCTTCCTGATCATAATCAACTAAAACTACTGGGGATTCAGAGTGAGTTGATTTTTTAAGTGTCTTAACAGTTTCCCTAACAGCACCCGCTGATTCCTGCAAGTACTGATTACTGTCAGCGAATTTAATTAAAGTCGGCACTTCGTCCAATCCTCTTTCTTTAGCTTCTCGGCCAATGTCATTCATTTCCTGCAAAGGATGGGATAATAATTTCACCAGTAAATGCTCAAAAGCACGGGCGTTAATGGTCATACCTAGACTAGTCAAAGTAGCCGCCGGTAATAGATAACGAATATTGTCGCAAGCTCTGGATTTAGTAATACTTTTATAAACTAAATCTGCTTGTTTTTTTTCTTGAGGGTATTTCTGTTTGACAAAATCCATCATTGGCGATTCTAATTTTTCATAAAAATTAAACAAAGAGCTAATAGTGGAAACGTATAAATCTTTAAATTCAGAAGCCATGATATTTGCAGGATAATAGCATTTATCCCGATTAAAAACCTGATAACGGGTGGATTTTTCTGTAAAAGAAGCTAAGCGGGTGTCCTCAAGCACTTTAGTAGCTAAAATAGAAACATTTTCAAAGGCCACCGACAAGACCGCATGTTCAGCCACCGAAGAATGTCCAAAACCAACCACCCATTTTTCATGGAATTCCGCTGATTTTTCAGCCGTTAAATCTTTGGCAATTTGGTCAAAGGGCTCTGGACTGCGGGAACATTTGGCAAAAGTAACTGCCCTCACCTCAGGAGTTAAATCCTGCAGAACATAAATTCTTCTTTTGTTATCCATTAATCTCTTTCATTAAATTATCTAATTGCTGAAACATTTCTTCTCGCTGACCATTATTATTAATAGTAATATCAGCTTGCTTAATTAATTCCGGAATATAAAGTTCTGTTTCACCCTTTTCCTCTTCTAAAAATTCCTCCCAGCTTTTTCCCTGATCATCGGTATTTTGAGTACGCGACCTTACTCTTTTAAAACGGATTTTAATATCAGTGTCTACAGCCACTAAAAGAAAATTTTTCAAGTGCCGCAAATATTTAATATCATCCGGTCTTCTAATACCGTCAACCACTAGCAAATCGTTCTTAATTTTTTCAATATCTCCAGTAATAATCTTAGCCAACAGATCTTGTCCAAAATTTTCCCGCAAAATTTTAGAGATAAGCTGCAAATTATCACGCGACTGCTCTAAATATAATCTATCCAAGACATCTCTTAAAGGTGTAGAAAATCTTACTGGCACTGCTCCATATTTTTCTATTAAATATTTACAGGCGCTACCTTTACCGCTGGCAATCAAGCCAGTAAATCCTAAAATTTGTTTATTTTTCATTATTCTATTTTTAATTTTTTAGTGGGAGTGTATTGGCGCAATTTTACACCAGCTGCTTCAAATAATTTGCGCGAAGCTTGAAAAATATCTACATCAATATATTTATCTTCTTGATAGATTAATTCTTTAATACCCGCCTGAATTATAACTTTAGCACAATCATTACAAGGAAAAAGATGGCAATAAACTTTGCCTCCTCTTACTGATTTATTGGCATTTAAAATAGCATTAAGCTCTGCATGGACAACATAGGCATATTTAGTATTTAAAAATTCTTCTTTTTCATAGCCACCTTCTCTATCCCAAGGAAAAAGTCCTTCGTCCACTCCTCGTGGCCAGCCATTATAACCTAAACCAAGAATAATATTATTTTCATCAACTACTACTGCCCCGGTCTGAGTAGATGGATCTTTGGAACGCTGAGCTATTAAATCTGCCATAAGTATGAAAGTATCATCCCATGATAAATAATTTTCTCTTGGTCCAGTCTTACCTGCTTTTGTCATATGGTTTATTTTAAAATTATTTCTTGTTAACTATTTTAGCAAAACTAGAGGCTTTTAGCAAATTTTAATAATCAAAAAACTTAGCTAATATTAGCCCTGTTTAGAAATTTACCTTGCAGAAAACCATGTCATTTCGAGCAAAGCGTGATAATCTAAAAATTTGTAGCTTGCTTCCTGCCTATCGGCAGGCAGGCGTCCCTCGTTTCTCTTGTTCTCGCAATGACATTAAAATAACTATGTAAATTTCTAACGGGGTTAGCTAAATTCTCTTTAATTTTTGCTCATGTGTTTTAAAATCTGAAATGCTCTGGCCTACCAGTTGCCAAAATTTGCGAGAATGATTCATTTCTCGTAAATGGCAAAGCTCATGAACAATAATATAATCGGCCAGATCACTAGGCAATAGACACAAACGATAATTAAAATTAAGATTTTTTGAGGAAGAACAGCTACCCCAGCGGGTTTTTTGGTTGCGAATGGCTACTCGACCAAAATTCAGATTATAAAACTGCTTAAAATATTTTAGTCTTTCTTTGACTAAAACTCGAGTGCTTTTTTTATAACTTTCAATCTGACGAAAACTATGTTTAATGGCTAAAAGACTGAGGTGGCTTTTTTTCTTAGCTAAATTCCGAGCTACCCAAGGCCAGCGCTCTACAATAAATTTTTTAATCAAAAACAAAGGATATGTCCGGGGAGCACTAACCACCAAAGAACCGTCATGCTCAATGGTCAGGCGCACATAACGGGCCCGAAAGCGACGACGCAACTGATAAGGATAATCCTGACCCGCAATTTTTATATTTTTCTGATCCATAGACAAAGAAATTTAATCTTTTTCTAAATTATTTACTAAAACTTCTTGAGCAACTTGAGTATAAGCCCGAATCAAGCCACCCACCCCCAACTTTACTCCTCCAAAATATCTGACAACCACCAAAAGACAATTTAGTATTTCCTTTTTTTGCAGTAGATAAAGCAAGGGCTGTCCGGCAGAATTAGCCGGTTCTTTATCATTGAAAAATTTTTCTTTAAGCACTCCCTGCTCCTTCAACCGATAAGCATAGACTAAATGACTAGCATCTTTGAATTCTGCTTTTAAAATATCCAACTGTTTGTCGATATCCTCTTTTGATTCAATATAAAAATTAAAGCCCAAAAATTTAGACTTTTTTAGTTTTATCTGGCTCTTAAGATTTTTCTTAACTCGAAACATTAATTACTGCTCATCAACCACTTCTCTCGCCTTATCCTGCTTATCATGACCTGACACCTTAAAATTGCGCTGTTTATTTTTCTTTTGAATTAAATAAACGCCCATGACAATCATCACTATCGGCAACAAATAACCCCAAAAGCTGCCTTTGATTAAACCCATTTCATTTAAAGCAAGTAAAACACCAATAATCACTAGAATTAAACCAATATACATAATTTTATTTTATTAATTATACCTTTATTATATAATAATCTAGAAAAATAGCAAAATAATAATAGCCCGTAAGCTATCTATCAGTATAAAGTAATCCGGCCATAAAGGCCAATCACTTTATTTTGCACCTAAATCACAAACAAGGAGGGGTGTTGCAAATTTAGGACTGATAGATAGCTCACGAGCCACTATTTCAAACGATAGAGCACGTTATCATAAAAAATGATTTTTGTCAAGGATACGTTCTCTTTGGTGGGTACCCATTTCTTTAGACAATCTGTCTATACTCTAATTGGCACATAATTAGTTAATAATCTTTGCTTCCTAGCATATATAGCTGGAGGCATTTTTAGTTTACTATGTATTCTAAGGTTATT
>Ga0210050_1000434_pt1 | contig 53550 bp, 79 predicted proteins | sample CryGey132114_all_FD_185463 | JGI IMG/M metagenome (GOLD analysis project Ga0210050, IMG submission 185463) | Groundwater microbial communities from aquifer - Crystal Geyser CG22_combo_CG10-13_8/21/14_all (SPAdes) (version 2) | ecosystem: Environmental > Aquatic > Deep subsurface > Groundwater ... | reverse complement strand
GTAGTAACTAACAAACACTATTCTCCACTTCTAATTCTATTAAACGATTTAATTCTACAGCGTATTCTAAAGGTAATTCTTTGACGATTGGTTCAATATATCCTGCGACTATCATATTTGTTGCTTCGGATTCTGATAGGCCTCGGGACATTAAATAAAATAATTGGTCTTCTCCGATTTTTCCAATAGTTGCTTCGTGCGAGACTTTTACATCATTTTCTGCGACGTCCATGCTTGGGAATGTTAGAGCTTTTGATTTGTTGTCTAACATTAAACCATCGCATGCAACAGAGGATTTTACTCCTGTGCAACCTTTTTTGATACTTACAAGACCTCGATAAGATGCAACTCCGCCTGCTGCACTGATTCCTTTACTTAAAATATTTGAACTTGTGTTTTTAGCTAAATGATAAACTTTGCATCCTGTGTCTTGATATTGTCCTTCGCCGGCGTATTGTATTCCTATATAGTTTGTTTTTGCGTTTTCTCCAATAAGAACTGAACAAGGGTAAAGCATTGTGATTTTTGAATTATGTACTATTAATCCATTTGCAATGAAATTATGATAATTTTCGATTTCAATATCATAAGTTGGTTTAATCCCAATATATTCAATTTTATTAATTTTTGCGAAACCAATTTCTTCATTAACTTGGCTTTTAAAATTCATTCCTTGAGCAGAAATATAGCTTCTTCTTATTTTGGTTTTATCAATTTTAATTTTTTTTGCTCGGCATCTAATAGGTAAATCTAAAATTTTTTTCCCATTAAATAATATTCTCCAAGAATCTTTTGCATTAGTAAGAGTCCCTAGAATTCTTACAAATCCAGAACTTCCATGTCCAAATACTCTAGAAACGCCAAAACCAGTCATAATTCCGAGGTGTTTTAAATTATTAAGTAATTCTTTATTCACACTTGTAAAGTATAATCCATTTTTACTTGAATGTCCATCTGCATCAAAATAACCTGCAATAAATGCCAATATTTCATTTTCAGGAAGACTAAAAATCCATTGAGGTATTTTTTTTGTATCTGCATTTCCTCCTAGACCAATATTATAAAAAAGTTGACATAAGATTTTAGAATTTATAATGATATATCTTTCTTTCTTTTCTGTTACATTATAATTAAATAAGTTTTTTAATATTTTAATTAAATACTCTCTATAATCTTCTTTTTCATGAGTTGCAATATTTATTTTATTATTTTTTAAATCTATATAACCGTCTCCTAAAATAATTCCCATTAACCACATAAAATCTTCATTTGTTTTATCTGGATATTTTATATCTTTATTGTATAAATGAGATATATTCATTTTAAATGAAGAATATTGGTTTTTACTTTTTACTTTTTTTCCTATTCTTATTTTAGGTAATTGATGAGATTTTCCTTCTATAGATAATTTTTTAGTTATTGCAACTAAGTCTCCTTCTTTTAATTCTTCTAAAGGTTTCCATAATTTATGAAAAAATCCTTTTTTGTGTGAAGGATTATTCTTTTCCCTTATTAATGTTAAAAATGGATGATTTGCAGAAGCTTCAATTTCTCTTCCTCCTGCCCTTAATTTATAAACTTTTTTATTTCCACTAAAGATTTTATTTTTCACTTTTGATTTGGTTATTTTATTTAATTCTTCATTAAATACATAAACACTATCTCCTTTTTTTATTGATTCTATGTTTACTGGTCCTTTATTATTTGTGAATACTTTAGAATCTCCTGTGAGACAACCTAAATTTCCGTTGACCCATTCCATTATTGCGTTTTCATGAACGATTGCTCTTTTTGTGTTTAAGTTGTAAGTGTTTTTGCTCCAGTTTTCTATACTTGAATATCTGACTCTTGAATTTTTTAAGCAGTGAATTTCAACTCCACCTGCATGTAATGAATTTTCTGTGTATTGTGGGGCTGAGCACCCTTCAATATAATGGACTTCTGCGTCTTCGTCGACGATAATTAGTGTATGTTCGAATTGTCCGCCTTTTTTAGCGTTCATTCTGAAGTAAGCTTGTAAAGGAATGTCGACTTTGATTTTTTTTGGAATGTAAATAAAAGTTCCTCCGCTCCAAACAGCTGCGTGGAGAGCTGAAAATTTATGTAAGTTTATTGGAATGCAAGTTGTCATGAAATATTTTTTTACTAATTCAGGGTATTGTTTAACTGCTTCGTCCATATCTAGGAAAACAACTCCTTTTTCTTCCAGTGATTTTTTTAAATTGTGGTAGATTATTTCTGATTCGTATTGCGCTCCGACACCACCTAATGATTCTTGTTCTGCTTTTGGGATTCCTAATTTTTCGTAAGTTTTTCTAATATCTTCTGGAACATCTGCCCAAGAACGTGAATTTTTTTTAGCGTTAGGACGCATGTAATAAATTATTTCATCGAGGTTTAAATCATCGAGGTTTGGTCCCCAGTTAGGCATTGGTTTTTCGTTGAAAACTCTTAGGCCTGTAAGACGTTTTTGTAACATCCATTCTGGTTCTCCTTTATCTTTAGATATTTGTTTAACTAATTCCTCTGATATTCCAGGAAGGGCCTTGAATTTTAGGTCTTCAGCGTTGTAATGGTCATAGGTTTCTCTAGATATTTCGACTTTTTCGTTGGAGATTTCTGTTTGTTTATGTTGAAGAATTTTTAATTCAGTCATAAAATTAACTATCGTTAAGATATTTAAAGTTTTGGGAGGAAGTTTTAAAAACTAAAGATTAGGAAAAGGGATATGGAATTAAGAGAGTATCTTGGAAGATTGGACATTGTTTTCCCAATGAATAAGAAGTTAACAATTCCGAAGAATTTTAGGGAAGTTTATTTAGCTAGGCAAGGTTGTGAAATGAAGGAATTATTTTTGAAAGTTGAAGAATCTCAGTCTGGAAGTTTTCTTGGATTTTATGAAACAGGAAAAGAAGGCAGGCAAGAATTTAAGTTAGATAAAACCTCCAAAATTTATTTGCCTTCGGAAATTGTGAATGAATTGGGATTGAAAGAGCGAGCAACTTTTTTGGGAGTTGGAAATTATTTTGAGCTTTGGAATACAATGAGGGCTCTTGACTTTTTTAATAAAACTAGTTTGTTGTATGAAGAAATGATTCGAGGGGTTGCTTAATCATACTATGTGTGATTCTCTAACAAATTCTTTAACAAACTTTGAGCTTTTTCATTATATTCTAAGTAAGTTCCAGGATATCTAAATTCTATTGCTAATTGAGGACAATCTCCAAAAACTTGTATTAACATTCCCCCATATCCTTCTTTTCTAAAATCCATTTGAGTAATTTGTTTTGGGCTTTTTTTTGTTTTTCTTACAACTAAATCAATAGCATTCATTGCATTAATTAATCCTTCTCTACCATCAGACCATCTTAAAGCATCTTTTATCTTATATGGTTCCACTTCTGGAAAAACATCTTTAAATAATTGTTCTAAAGAACTACCATAATTTTGACTAAAAAAAGACATTAATTCATATTTTTTAAATATCCTCGTTTTATGTGGTTCTTGAGCAAATTCTTCAGGAGACATTTCAAGATGATTTAAAATAAGAAATCTCATATATTTTTTGCCCAACTCCATTTGACCCTTCACTTTTGGAAATCTTTTATATGCTCCCATTAATACACACCCATAATTAATCATATCTTGATCGCTTAAATCCATAGTTGTTACAAATTTTACTTTCTCTTTTAAATTAGTTTGGGGAGGTTGTTCTAAGTTTAAATCAAAAACATCATCGCATTTTTCTACAATCTTTAAAAGGTTGTCTGCTGCTTCTAAAGAAAATTCTTGTTTAATATAATAAGTAAGATCATCAATTCCTTCTAATCTTTCGGCATGAGAATCATATGCAGGAAGTGTATCTATTAATGGGACATCTCCATTTATATGCCTTATCAAATGTAATTTCTTTGGTAATCCTTTAGATAAATCTCTCACTCTTCTTAAGATAGCAAACCTGATAGCACCTCAGACATAAGCTTCATATTCAAGTTTTTCAGGACGTTTTTCATAAACTTGCCATACACCTTCTCTTCCTGCAGAAATCAAATCTTCAGTATCGAAAGACCATCCCTTTGGCCATAATCCTAGATACCAATATGCAATTCTTTTAATTGAAGGTTCAAAATTAGTAATCCATTCATTTACATCTTTATCTGAATTCATAATTTTATAGAATCTTTAACTATTAATAAATATTCTTATAATTATCCTTTCTTTCTTAATTCTTCATATTTTTCTTTACTTAAATTAATTTGTCTTAAAATTTCTCTTAGAAGTCCTTTTCCTAAATCTTCATTTCCATGAATTGGAACAACTGTTTTTCTTCCATCAGGATGTCTGAATCTGACATGACTTCCTTTCCCATATGTTTTTTCAAAACCTAATTTTTCAAGAATTTTACACATTTCTTTTCCAGAAATTGTAATAAGTTTAGGCATTTTAACTTAATCGAGGTTTTTCAACTTGAATTCTTTGTATTCCTACAAATTTCATTAAGTTTATTTCCTCTTTATCTGATTCTAAACATACTTCAATCGCTTCTTTAATTCTTTCTAAAACTTCTTGCAATGTTTTTCCTTGAGTGTAACATCCTTCGATTTCTGGAACTCTTGCTACGTAAATTCCATCTTCATCTTGTTCTATTATCACATCAAAATTCATTATTTGTTTTTCCATTATTTACTTAATAACAAGAGGCTTAAATAATTATCTGTTTTTATTTTAATCATATTTTTCACTAAAAATATTTTTCATTGGAACGCCTTTTTTTGTTAAAATTGCCCTTGCAGAGTTTATCATTGGAGATAAACCGCAGAGGTAATAATCTGCTTTTTTATCGACGACTAAGAGATTTTGCACTCTTTTTCCTTGAGAAGATATTGCTAGATTATAACTAAAGTTAGGGTATTTTTTCGCTAATTTTTTAAATTCTTCATCATATAAAATATTTTTTCTATATCCGGCAATTAAACTTATTTTTTTATTGAAGCCATTTTCGAGTAAATCATTTATTATACTTCTAAATGGTCCGACGCCTGTTCCGGTTGAAATGAGAATTAAATTTTTATCTTTTGACTCAAGAGTAAAATCTCCCATTGGGCCGAGGATTTCTATTTCTTGTTTAGGAGTTAAATGTTTAATTAACGGGGTTGCTAAACCATGCGGAATTATTTTTATGCAGAATTCTAAGTTTTTGTTTTTTGGAGATGATGCGATTGAATAAGCTCTTCGGATTTTTCTTTCTTGGTTATCTAGAATTATTGAGAGGTATTGTCCTGCGACGAAGTCAAAGTCTTTTGGTTTTTTCAAGACAAGATGTTTTACATCTTCTGCTAAATAATCATTTTTAATAATTTTTGTTTTGAATTTTTGTGGTTTCATATTTGAGTAAATAATGGGAAGTTTATAAAATTAAGTTAAGATGGAGGAGTGCGCGATAAATTAATAAATGAATAATCCTATAAGATTATATTAGACATCTTATTATGGATAAATTAGATAGAAATAAGAAAGAAAAAATTAGGTGGATGATTTTAGCAGATAAATCTATGAATAAGATTTGGGATAACAAAAAAGATGATGAAGTTTGGAATAAGTATTTATGGGAGGATTAAATTTTATTTAATTTCTCAAAAACCTTAAATACCTTCCCATATTCTTTTCAAAATGAAACTTATGCCTCAAGAAGTTGAAGTTTGGTATCTTATTCCTGCAATTCGTAGAGAAATTTCTAAAATTTTGGTTAAAGATTATAAACTAAGTCAAAAGAGAGTTTCGGAGTTGTTGGGAATTACAGATTCTGCAGTGAGTCAGTATATTAAATTGAAACGGGCGAATGATTTGAAATTTAATGGAAAAGAATTGAAACAAATTAAAGAGACAGCTAAGAAGATTTTTGACGACGAAAAAAACGCTAAAAAATATATTTTTGAACTTTCTTTAAATCTGAGGGGAAGTGAATCTTTGTGCGAGTTACATAGAAAACAAGATCCTTCAATAGGAAAGAAATGTGATATCTGTATGAATAAATAGGTTAGATGACATAAATACTTTTAAGGGGATTGAACTATTCTTTTTTATGATATTAGCTGATAGTGATATAAAAAAACATGTAGCTGAGGGGAAGATAATTATTACTCCTTATGATGTTGAAAATGTTCAATCAGCGACTGTTGATTTTCGACTTGGAAATTCTTTTCGGATACCTAATTATGATAGTGCTGATGAATATCATGGGATGATTACTTTAGATAATAAGATAGATTATCATGAAGTTAAGAAAAATGAGATTGTGATTCTTCCTAAACATTTTATTTTGGGAACAACGCTTGAAACTTTAGGTTTACCTAATTATTTATCTGCAAGAGTTGATGGGAAGAGTAGTATTGGTAGGAAAGGTCTTTTTACACAAAACGCGGGACATATTGGACCAGGATTTAATGGAGAGATTACTTTAGAATTATATAATGCTAATGATTTACCTATAAAATTAGTTGCTGGGAAGCCGATATGTCAAATTGAATTTCATATTTTGTTTTCTCCTGCTGAAAAGGTTTATAGGGGAAGGTATCAGGGACAGATGGGGGCTCAAGTTTAATGGTACAACAATATCTTGATCATTCAAGGGAGATTTTAACTTCTCCTAGGTCTAATTTTAAAGGTGGGAGTAAGAAGATGGGATTGATTTCTTTATTTGGATATCAGAACGAATATGATTTACAAAAAGGGTTTCCTTTATTGACTACAAAGAAAATGCCGTTTAAGGCTGTTGCTCATGAGTTAATTTGGTTTATGAGTGGAGAGAGTAATATAAAATATCTTGCTAATAATAATGTTCATATTTGGGATGATAATGCTTTTGATCATAATTTGGAAAATTTACATAGAGAAAGAATTGTTCCTGAGAGTGCTTTAGAAAGATATTCTGATTCATGGCAAAAAGGAAAGAAAGATTATATTCAAGCAATAAAAGAAGATGATGAGTTTGCTAGTCGTTGGGGAGATTTAGGGCCTGTTTATGGGAGTCAGTGGAGACATTGGAAAATTATTGGAGATAATGGAGAGGTTGAGGAGATTGATCAGTTAGCTAAATTAATTAAGGGTCTTTCTAAGAAACCGACTGGTAAAAAACATATTGTTACAGCTTGGAATCCTGGAGAGGTTGATAATATGGCTTTGCCACCTTGTCATGTTATGTATCAAGCAACTGCTAATGAGGAAGGAGAGATGGAGATGCAACTTTACCAGCGAAGTTGCGATATGTTTTTAGGGGTACCATTTAATATTGCGAGTTATGCAATGTTTACACAATTAATTGCACAGCAAGCAGGTCTTACTCCAAAAACGTTTATTCATACTTTTGGAGATTCGCATTTTTATACCGGAGATGGAGAGAGAACTGAATGGTATAGAGAGAATCTTTCTTTATTGAAAAAGCTGGTTTTGAAGACTAGAAATTCTGAAGATTATGAAGATATTTCTAAATGGTTAGAGGAAGTGCTTCCTGCTGAGAGACTTGAAACTAAAGATCAAGATCATGTTACTGCAATTCTTGAGCAGTTAGCTAGAACTCCAAAAAAATTACCGAGATTAGAAATTGCAGATAAACCTTTTGATAAATTGACTATTGATGATTTTGTTCTTACAGAATATAATTCAGATCCGACGATTAAACGAGCAATGGCTGTTTAAATTAGTTTGTTAAATTTTAGTTGGAGTAATTGTATAGAATCCATAATCTTTATCTTCTGCAGGTCTAATTGACATTAATACTTGTTTTAATGATAAACTTAGTATTTGATTTGATTCTGGTTCCCATATCCAAGTAGTTTCTTTTCTAGGATTATATTCTATAATGAGTGAAGTGTGTTTTGACGCTTCTTTTGGGATTGAATTTATTTGTTGAAAATTATATGCTAGAAGAATGTCATCATTATTGGTTGAATCCTCTCTTAAGAAAAGATCTAATTCTATTTGTTCCATGAAAGGATTATAAAAATTTGAGGTTAGTGAATGAGGTTTTAAGAATGAATTGAGCGTTTCTAAATTGAAGTCAACACCAAGTATTTTATTTCTTGTAAATTTCTTTGATATATCTTCTTGAGTTGTTTCTATTTCTTTTTTATAGAGAATTGTTTGTAAGCAAGCTGGTAAACACCAATCTTTTTGTTTTTGAGAGAATATTGATTCATATTTTAAAGACATAAAAATATTGAATTAGTTTTCTATTTAAAATTGATTGTCTTAGAGAATTGATTGTTGAATTTAATCTTCTAATTCGTTTATTTTTGCAGCAAGGATGAAGTCATTTTTTGTTAAACCTGAAACTTTGTGTGTGGTTAAAGTTACTTTAATTTTATTCCAGCCATGAAGCTTGATTTCAGGATGATGATTTTCATAGTTGGCGATTTGTGCTATTTCATTTATAAAATCAATCGCTTTTTGAAAATTTTCAAATTCAAAGTCCCTTTCTAATTTTTGAAGTTCTATGACATTCCATTGAGGAATGTGTTCTTCTAATTTTAGAAGTTCTTCACGATTTAATTTTTCATTCTGTTCTGAACATGAAAGTGTTGCTAACTTATCCATTTTTTAAGTATGTTAGTAAAGTATTTATATTTTTATTTGATTGAAAGGGTTGTTAGTTGCAAAAAGCGGGCTGGCAAAACTAAAAAACCGCAGACCCAAAACTATTTATACACGAACAATTTGTTGTAATCATATACGCCTGTCCTTGCTTCGGCAAGGGATAGGCACTTTTTCAAATGAAAAGAGTCGCTGTTTTTATTGATGGTAATAACTTTTATTTTGGTCTAAGAAAGCTTTACGGCAAGGATAAAAGTTTGAAGAATTTTGATTTTCAAGGTTTTGTCAATTTTTTGGCAGGAGAAGGAAATGTTGTAGGAATCTATTATTATAATGCTCAATTAGATAGAGAATTTAATTCTAAGAAATTTAAGAGTCAGAAGGATTTTTTCGCGAAGCTCCGAGAGATTCCTAATTTTCATCTCGTCTTATGTAAATTATTAAAGCGAAATATCACTGGAACGAATAAGCATTATTACATAATTAAAGAAGATGACATAAATATGGCTGTTGATATGGTTGATGGTTCTGCCGATAATAATTTTGATGTAGCTATTTTGGTTTCAGGCGATGGAGATTTCGTGCCTGCTGTTCGTTCTGTCAAAAGAAGAAATAAAAAAGTAGAAAATATTTATTTTGATGGAAGTTCGTCAAGAAGTTTAAAGAATCATTGCGATAAATCTCTTGCATTAACAAAAGAAATTCTGAAAGCTTTTTTTAAAGATTGAAAATAACGGAATTCCCCTATTTCCTTTTTAGAAAAAAAGAAACAAAGACGGGCAATCTCTCACGACATCCTAAAACCCAAAAAGTGCTTAATTTTTGTAGATTTTATCGTGATGATCAAAGTCCGAGAAAAAAATAAGATTACTTATTTTGTCAAATTTGAATACTAAGACAAAATGTCCAACATGAATTCGTTTAAATTCTTTTAAGTCATATCTTAAATTTTTGTAATGTTCTATATCTATACTATTCAAAACTTCATTCATTTTATTAATAAGGTTTTCATAAAGTTGTTTATCTTTTCTCTCAAGTTTAACAAGAAGTCTATCAAACTCTTTACTAGTCTTATATTGTCTTGGCATCTTACCTTTTTTCTATCTTTTTTCTTAAATGTTCGATAGAATTAAAGGTTTCGCCATAACCTTCTACTTCAATTTTTTTTAATTTTTCTAAATATTCTGGTCTCAATTCTGGTTCTATAATATTTGCACCCCATTCTATAACTATCTTCGTAATAGCCTCGCTTTTAGTTTTTAAATTATACCTTGCTTTGACTATATTTAAAATTTGATTCGCCTCATTTGGGATTTCAATCATTGCTTGTACCATTTTATTAATTATATACTTAGTATAAATATCTTATATATATGAAGTATATAAATCTTTCGATTTACCCTCCGGTATTACCAAAGTAATAACTGGGAACACACTTGTGGTCGAAGACTTAAGGCAATACTATTACCTTATTATATAGAATTAAGGCACTTATTTAAAACTCTCGGAAGGCAGAAGGCAGAAATTCCTCACCCAAAAATATTATTTCAGAATTAATAAAAACAGCATTCTCAAAACTTTGATTTTTTCCCTTCGGGAACATTGCATTAAAATCTCGTTCTCATTTCATTCCAAGGGATAAATTTTTGGAGGGATTGTCACTTCTCTTAATTGCGATGTTAAATGAAATTGGGAGCTGACTTAGATTCTCTTTTCGTAATAGAAATATTCACCTTTTTGTTTCATTCCTAATTCTTTGTAAGTTTTGATTTTTTCTTTTTTACTTTTCTTGACATAAGTGTTTATCAGAGTAACGTCTTTTTTCTTGCAAAACTTTACAAAGTAAGAATACATAGCATCTACTATATTTTGTTTGTTCTTTCCTTTTGCTATTATTTCTCCAACATAGGCAAATCCTTTATCATTCCATAATTCGCCGTTAATGGTGCCAATAACTTTTTTGTTTTCTAATGCGATGATAAAGAAATTGTGTTTATTAGTGATATAGGAAAGAACAAACTTTTTTGATGGGACGTGCCAATCTTTTCTAGAAACTTGTTTTAATTCCATAAATTCTAAGATGCTATGTAAATCAGATTTATTAGCTTGGCGAATATCCATAACATATTTTAATTCTCATTAGAATATAAATTTAACGGCCAGCTCCCAACTCTCCTCACTTCGTTCGAGGAAATTGAATTTTCCTTAATCGTGAGGTTGTATCCAATAAGACAAGGGGCTAAACGAATAAACGGGCAGGGCTCAACTCGGTTTGAAGTTATCAAAAGATTAATAAAGAAGTTTGATTTTAATTATCATATGAATAAAATATTAATGTGGATTTTAATAATTCTGGGAATATGCGGAGTTGTTTTTGCGGGAATTGTTGTATACGAAATATCAAATTCATCAAATGTGGCAATGGAAAAACCAGCAATATATTTGTATCCAGAGGAAGATTCTACTATTTTAGTAAAGTTGAATATCAATGGTATAATCACTAAAACAATTCCCCAATATGATTCTGGGTGGTCTGTTTTTGTAACAACAAAAGGAGTAATCAACAACCAATATGATTATCTATTTTATGAAGCAGATGTAAAATCATTAAAATTGCCAAAAAGCGGATGGATTGTTAAATATTCAGATTTAGACAGTTGGTTTGAGAATAACCTTCCAAAATTAGGATTAAATGAGAAAGAAAAAAATCAATTTAAAGATTATTGGTTAGAAAGATTACCAGAAACAAACTATTATGAAATTAAAATTTTGGAAGATGACTTCCTAAAACAAAACATGGATTTGTTAATTAATCCAGAACCAGACACATTGATTAGACTTGATTTTTACTTCAAACCAGTGATGGAAAAAACAGAAACTTTAGAACCAATAATCGTAACTCCTGAAAGAAACGGATTCACTGTTGTTGAATGGGGTGGAGTATTAGATAATTGAGCCCTGCCATAAACTAATCCATTAATCTGCACAACTTTTACGCCCTTGTCTTACTCTTTGCCAATTTTTGCTACGCAAAAACCGTTGCACTAAATTTTAGGTCTTCCCTTTGGTCAGACGAAACTAACAAGGATTTAGAGATTCCAGAAACTTGCAGTTTCTTCCATCCAAATTTTCACTGCGTGAAAATTTCCTTAATCGCGATGTTAAATTCAATTTCCAATCTCATCCTCAGCTTCGGTAAACCAAAAATTCTAATTTGATATCTTCGTTTAACGCTCCAATGCGAAATTAAAATTGTCGCATAACATCGTTGATTAAACGAAATTGCTGAAGAAACTTCAATTCGTTTTGAACTTATCGAAGATTTTATAAAGATGTAGATTTTATTGTTCCTATGAAAGTTTGGATAAAATATCTAATAATTTTTGCAATAATAGGATTTGTATTGGGATATTTTATCGGATTAATTTCTTATGTTGCTCCTGAATGTAATCCAGGAGAACCTTGTATGGGCCAACCAGATATTTATGCTTGGCCTGGAGCTATAATCGGAACTATTCTTGGAGCAACAGCTGGGTTAATAATCGGAAAAATAAAATCTAAGAAAAAATAATTCTTCAACAACTACAATATCAAAGAATTTTCGAAGATTGGAAACCCATGAGGACTTTTTGAAAGTCAGCTCGTGCCCAGCTTCGTTCCAGAAAAACATTGCTTATCCCAGATGTTTTCTAAATAATTTAAAATAATTATTTTAAAAATTAATCTTGCCAATAATTTCTATACTTTTCTATATTAAATCCTGTTAAATACGCTATATTTACCCCGAATATTTCAGATATTTGATATAATCTTTTATTTTTATAACTGCAATCTCCTTTTTCGAGTCTGTTTATTGTTCCTAATGAACAATTAAGTGATTCTGCTAAATCTTCTCTAGATATTTTTTTTATCTCTCTGACAAATCTTATATTTCCTCCAATAAGGCCGTCCATGAATTGCATTTGTTTAGTTTTTTTTAAAGGCATTTTAATTATTAGGCATTATGACTTTACTTGAATAATCTTCGGTGTTGAATTCTTTTTTTGTTTCAATTAATTCGAAGAATTTTGGGAAGTTTATCCAGCATTTTTTATTTAGAGATTTTTTCATTAAGAGAATTGCTCTGCTTGGGATGTGCGTTCGCATATATTCATATTCAGGTAAAAGAAGTAAAAGTTTTTTTGAGAATTCTTCCATTGATTTTATTCTTGGCATGTTTTCTACTTTGTAATTTTTTTGACTTCCACCCACCCAAACATAGGATTTTAATTCAATAAAATCTGGCGAACCTTTTTGGATTAATTTTGCATAACCTTCTAAATCTTCCATATTTTCGTTTTCAATCATTGTTAATCTTATGCAGGTTCGATAATTTCTCGTTTTAAGCAAATCAAGGCATTTCTCCATTCTTTTCCAATAATCTTTGAATAAAGGCTGATCTATTTTTTCCATTAATTTTTTATTTGGCGCGTCAATACTGAGGTATAACTGTGTTACATTTTTTATTTTTTCAATTTGTTCAGGGTATTGAGAATTTGTTACGAGAAATGTCGAGATTTTTCTTTTGTGGAATTCTTCTAAGATTTCATTTATTTTTGGGTAAGTAATTGGTTCGCCTGTTAAAGATAAAGCGACATGTCTTATTTTGTCCATTTCAGAAATTTTTTCTTTGTCTGCTTTTTCATAGCCCATTCCTTTGAAACCGATTAAAAGTTTTAGGTGTTCATCGATTGAATGATTTATGATGTGTTCGGGGTTATCTATTGGTCCGTACCAGTTTTCCTTTGAGATTGGTGCTTTTTGTCCTCGCCAGCAGAATTTACATCTCGAAGCGCAGAACATTGAAGTTGTCATTTGAAGACATTGGTGACTCCGTATTCCGTAAAAAACGTATTTGTAACAACCGCCTTGACCTCGAAGCATTTTTCGAGTCCATTCACATGTTTTTACAGCAGAATGATTTCCAACTTGGCGATAACCTTGTTTTTTTAATTGAGACCATTGTCCATTAGACATTTGTTGTTTTTCTTGATTAATTATTGGTAAGGAGGTCATAAGAAGAATAGTAAAAAGGTTGTATATAAAATTAATCATTGAATAAAACTTTTTATACCCTTTATTTTATGAGATAATATGGTAAATCCATCTGGAAAGAAATTGACTCAAGAACAGAGAAATGAAATTTGGAGACTTTATTCTGAGGAAGGTTTTAACCCAACAGAAATTTCTAGAATAGTTGGGGTTTCTCAAAGTTCGGCTTATGTCTATTCAGTTGGTAGAAAAAATGGATTTAATTCTCCTTCAGAATATCAAGAATATTTTATTAAAGAACGTGGTTTTAATTCTTCGAAAGATTATGTAGATTATTTAGCTAAGAAAAAAGATTTTAAGTCTCACGTGGAATATGCTACACATTTAAGACGTAAAAAAGGAGTTAAACCGAGGAAAATTAAGCTTAAAAAAATTAATTCAGAATATCAAAATAATTTGAAAAAACTTGCGAATAATGATGGGTATTCTGAGATTAGATTATATAAAAATGTAGTAAGAGAATCTAATATTTTTGGAAGAGCACTTCTTTGGCGTATTCATGAAGTTGGAATGAATCAAGAAAAATTTGCTGAGAAGGTTGAAATGGATTTTACTGCGATTTCGAGATATATTCACGGAAGAGCCTTTCCCAACGAGAAAAATTTTAAGAGGATTTGGAATGAATTAGGAATTTCATATAATACTTTGGAAGAATTTTTGGAAGATATTTAGATAAGATTTTTATATATTGTTTTCATAATTTAATTATGGATTATGTTTTTGAAATAGTTGATAAAACTGAAAGGAAAATTCATTTGACTAAAGAAAGATGGAATCATATTTTAAAGCATCCAAATATGGATGACTCTATTGAGAAAATAAAAAAAGCTTTAGAAAACCCTACGACGATTAGATATAATGAAAATGATGAAAAAGTGAGATATTATTATTTGGAGTTTAAATCAAATTATCCTTCTGAAAGATATTTATTGATCTCAGTTAAATATTTAAACAATCATGGTTTTATTATAACATCATTTTTTACTAATAAAATAACAGGAATAAAATGGAAAGTGAAATGAATTTATATTACGATAATGAAGGTGATTTTTTAGAGATAACTTTCGGAGATATAAGTAATTGTTTTTTTGATAATCTTGGAAATGGTGTATTTAAAATAGTTGATAAAACCTCTAAGGAAATTAAGGGAATTGCAATACATAATTTTAAATCTAGAACTAAAGATTTAGAAGAGATTAAACTTTCACTTCCATTTAAGTTTAATATTGTTTAATTAAAAATTTAAATACCTTTTAATCTTTATTAGTAAATGAAAATGAGAGATGTTCCTGCAAATCATAATGAATTAATTCATACCGCGCGTTATATTAAGAGTTTGGTTTATGGTGGTCTTGACGGGATTATTACAACTTTCGCGGTTGTTGCAGGAGTTATTGGGGCTTCTTTGAGTGCAAATGTAATATTAATTTTAGGATTTGCTAATTTAATTGCCGACGGTATTTCAATGGCTGCAGGAGATTATCTTAGCACAAAATCTGAAATAGAATCTCACACAAATAAAAATATTTTTAGAAAGATAACAAGAGGTAAACTAAAATCAATAGATAGAAATCGGTCTTCAATAAAAAATGCAATTATTACTTTTGTTGCTTTTGTGTTGTTTGGATTTATTCCTCTTTTATCTTTTGTATTAACTTTTTTTGGATTGTTTAGTGGGAATAGTTTTGAAGTTTCAATTATTCTAACCTTTGTTTCTTTATTTATTTTAGGTAGTTTGAAATCTAAAATAACAAATAAAGGTTGGATTAAATCTGGAATGGAAACTTTAGTTATTGGAGGGGTTGCCTCTGGAATTGCTTATTATATTGGTTATTTGATTTCTGGAATTGTTTAGTTAGTTTTAAAAATGTCTTCAATCTTCTTTTATTAATGGCTAAAATAATTAATGTTGAAACAAATGAATTAAGGGAAGTGGTAGATGGAGATACCGACGATTTAATTGATAAGGCTGAAGAACTTGGAGTTGCTTTTGGTTGTACAGATGGACGTTGCGGAAGTTGTAGAGTTGAAATTGTTGAAGGTAAGAAAAACTTGAGTGATTTAACTCAAAATGAAAAAGATGTTGGTTTGACAGACGATGAACCATATAGATTAGTTTGCCAGTGTAAAATTGAACAAGGAATTGTTAAGATTCGAGTGTAATAATTTTTATAAACTATTTTTTGTGAAAAGTTTAATGGTTGAAAGATATCCTATAAAATATGAAGAAGAGGTTTTAGGCTATTGGCTAATTAATAAAAATGAACGAGCTCTAATTGAGATGACTAATGAAGATAGAGAAAAATTAAATTCTTTACCTTCAAGATTAGAGTTGAATATTCACGGAGAGAGTATTTCTGTTGGAGAGTTTAGGAAGGATTATTTGCCTAATTTAGAAGTTGTTGAACCTTCAATTGAAAACTCTGATTGAATTTTATTATAAAAGTTTGTAAGAAAATTATTTTAATAATTTGTCACTCTTTCTTAAAAGTAACAATATAAAAAAGTTTATAAGTACTTATTCTCTAAAAAATCTATGAAATATCGAGCAAAAAAATTAGGAAATGTTGAAGGATTAGGAGATGTTTATCAAGTTGGAGCTCCGCTAAACAAACAAATTCAAGCATTTGAAAAAGTGGGAATTAAAGCTCCTTATTTACCTAGTTTAGAACAAGTAGCAAGAATAAGATTTGCAGAACTTTCTAATAATTCTTCAAGAATATCTATTGCACCTATTGCAATAAAAGGAGAGCCAACAATTCTTTCTAAAGATTCTCCATTAATGAATCCTCTAATGGCAAGTTATGCTGTTTCTCAACATAAAACTTTAAACTATCCTTCTTTTCAAGGAACAGATATTTATGAACAAGCAAGAGAAATAGCTATAGAAGATAGCTCGCTATCTCCTGAAAAAAGAAGAGCAATTATTCTTCCACATAATGAAAATTTTATTCTTACTCCTCAAACTGAAGAAGCTATATTTCTTTTAGGAGAAGCTACTCAAGAGTATTTTAAGAGATTTACAAAAAACAGACAAATTAGTTTTTATAATGTTAAACAATCAGAAAAAAATCAAACACTAGTTAATTATCTGTGGTTCGGTATTCTCCGTGGTGATCCTTATGTTGGCGCTTGGGGCTGGGGCTTGGTCGACGTTGACAGGTCTTTCGGGGTGTTGGAAACTGTGCCGAAGGAACACGCGCCGGAAGATTTAGAGTCTTATATTTCTAAGTTAAACCAAGAAAGAGATAATCAAATAGCTGAAGTTAACCAAAGGTATGAAACAGCGATGAGAACTTTGAAAGGCGAATTATTATAGATAATTATTTAAAGATATTTTATGGTATCCTAGAATGGAAAAAAGAAACTTACCAAAATGTAAATTGCAGGAACAATTTACATAATGGAAAAAGACATTGGAAAGATACCAAAGAATGCTGAAACAGATATTTTAGTAAGAATTGATGATTTTGGTGGAAAGGTGGGAGTTACAATTAGAGAATTTGTTACAAGTGAGAAATATAAAGGATTTACAAAAGCTGGAACAAGAATTTCAGCGGAAAATTTTTCTGCTTTCAAAAAACTTATTAATTCAATTGATGAAAAGGAATTGAAATCCGCTAAATCAGAAGTTACGGAAGAATCTTCTGAAGATGTTGAAGATTATTAAGAAGATTTTTAAAGTAGCTATTTATAATTTTTAAGAGGTGATAGCACCTCGGATGCTTAATTCTGAATGAATAAAATGAACGAACAACAAGTAAAAGAACGTATTTTGGCTCATCTTAATTGGAATGAGAAAACTACAAGAGAAGAGTTGAGAGGATTGGTAGCAAGTAGTTTGGGAATTGTTGATGGTGGTTCTGGACCAACTTTATTTAATAGATATCAATCTCATCATGGTGGAGATGTAGAAAATATTTTATTAGCCACAACCTATTTACCATTAAATCACCCAATTAATAAAGAAATTCCTAGACAATATTGGGAATTTCAAGAAGATATTTCAAGATTAAATTTCGGAAAATTAAGTGAAATAAATTTGAAGAAAAAAGTTGATGAGATTGGAAATGTTTCTCATAATATGGCTCGTGCTCTTTACGAAAGTTATTCTGATACTATTACTCCAGAAAGAGCAGAATCTTTACGAAGTGCATCTAGAAATATTGTAAATTATGGCGATAACTTTACAGTTAAGGAATTGGAATCCTTATATAATCAAGTAGCTATTTCTCTTCATTTAGTGCGTATCTCAGATTATAAAGAATGTGGGTTTAAATTTGCAAAAGAAATATATAATATTGGCCGGAATTGGAAAGAAGATTTTAAACATTTTTTCTCGCCTTTAATAATTAATAAATTGGCTCCAGATTATTTTGATACAGCTCTTGAATTTTATATTCAAGCTTATCAAGATTTGGATGGATTAAATAAGGATTTTTGTTTTGAATCAATTGCAAAGAATTTAAAAAAGACTGATAACAAAATTAATCCGAACAAAATTCCTCAAGGAAAGTTTAGAGAGGGATTACAGAAATTGCTTTTGTGATTATCTAAATACAAATATTTAAATAATTGTTGACATTATTTATTTTATGGATAATAAAGAAAGATTAATGAAAGAAATAGAAACTCTTGAAATTAGAGCTAAATTTATTGGGAGAGGTTTTAAAAGTAGAAATTCTTTAACAGGAGAAGATACAAAATCTTATAGTGTTGTTCCAGAAATACTTCAACTTACTGATTCTGTTATTGGAGCTGATGGTTTAGCGATGAATATAGAAGAATGTGCTAGAAGAAGTAGATATAATAGGAATAGTAGTAAGATGATTGGTCCAGCACCAAGAAAATATGGTCATCATGGTATTGCTATTCAATATAAAAATGAATAAAATTAAATGACCTGTTTCATAAATTATTAATTTTCAAAAAATTTAATCTAATTCATATTTTTCCATTAATTTTATTGCTTGATGCCATTCTCTTATCGAAGGATAATCCCTATCATTATATGCTTTTTCAAATGAATTAACTATTTGTTGTAAATTAGAATCTCTTTCTGTTTCATCAAGTTGATTAAGTTTGTCAAAAAGTTTTCTATAGACATGATTGAATCTTGATTTGATTTCTTCTCTAGTTCTATTATATCTTATTGAAATATTAATTGTTGCGAATGTTAGACTTCCAATTATAATTAAATTAATTAAATTCTCTTGATTTTCCATTATCCAAATTCCTCCAAAGCCTTTGTTGGATTGAACGCTTCATGTAAATTAATTATTGGTTTATCTGTATTTACAATGTCATCAGTTCCAATTCGAGGACAGGCAGTGTTAACCCATGATTGAATAAATGTGTAATTTTCTAAATCGTTTAAATCTAATGAATTTCCTATGAAAATATAGGCTTTTTTACCTTCTTTTTCTAATTGTTCTTTTAGTTTTTTTGCAGAATTAAAATATTGTTGTCCTGGTTTTATTGTGACTAAAATTCCAATAGTGGTTGAATTAACATACATTTTAAGATTTCTTTTCATTCGAGTTATTTGATTTTCAATAGAGTCTTTATCTAATTCTTCTATTGAATTTGACATTGGATTGAAAGTTGTAACTGGTTTTATTCTTTGAGTTTTTGCTTGTGCTAAGAGTAATGCTTTTGGATGAAATAAACCATCTCCGATGTATAAAATTAAATCAGATTCTTCAATTATTGAATTTTCGAAAGAATTTGAGTAACAATCGCAACCGAGGATTTGGATTTTATCCGAGGTTCTTTTTGCTTTAGTTGTGTTTACTTTAATTTCTAAAATTTCTAATTGATTAATAAATTCATCTAAATCTGTAAATTGTGTTGAAGCAAAGAGTGCGAGTGATTTTGTTTTGTGTTTTTTTAAATATTCTTTTAACTTTTCTGTTAATTCAATTTTTCCATCCCATTTTGCGTCGATAAAAACTAGTTCTGTCATTTTAATGATTCCTTAACTTAACTAAACCTTTTATCATTTTGGCATGTAAGCTGTTCTCATGTTCATACCTGTTTTTTTCATCAGATGCAAGAATTTCTCTTAAAATTACTTCTTTAGTTGCAATTGAGGTTTTAATAGTATCTTTACACAATTCTAATTCTACGTCATATCCCTTAATTTCTCTTTGATATAATTGAATACCATGTTCTAAAATTATTGCTTGTTTGTAACTTTTTAGGAAAGGAGTTTCATATTCTTTAATTGCCCATTCTCTTATCTCTGTTAATAATTTTTCTCTATCTATCATTACCATTCCTCCTTCCAAAATCGGTTATGTCCAAATTGAATCATTAAATCGATTTTTAGAATGTCTAAGCCAAGAGGTAAATCGCAAGCGCCGAAGCAGTTTCCTAGAAAAATAAATGCTTTTGCTTCAGTGTTTTTTTCAATGTGTTCAATAATTTCATTGGCTTGGTTTTTTAGACCATCTGGTAATTGAATTAAAACTTGTTTAGATTCGCGAGATTTTATTTCTTCAATTACTTTGGGCAGTTCTAGTTTATACATATTTCCCTCACTTTTGACAGTTATTTAAAACTTCCGAAATGTTTATTATAGGATTTATTTCAATATTTATATGGAACGTTATTTAAATGATAAGATTATACATGCTGGAGAAATGGGCCTTCAATTTTTGATGGAAGGAATGAAATATAAAGATAATAAAGATTTTAGTTCTGCAACTAGATCTTACGCTGTTTCTTGGGGCTTTAACTCTTATCAAGAAGATGCAGAGCTTATGGAAGTGTGTGATAAATTAATTGTGTCTTGTGGTGTTGATTCTGAAGACCTTCAATATTTTCATGAATATGGAAGAGAAGTAGTAGATTATTGTTTTAATCTCGAGAATCTTGTTAATATTGTTTCTGGAAAACCTTTGGGAAAAAGGTTTAATCCTCCGAAAGGGATTTTTGATTAATTAAATTCCTAAAATATTCTTCAATTCTTCAAGGGTTTTAGTTTGAGATAATTCTTTTCTTAATTTTGCGGCGCTTTGTTCTCCTTTTGTGAAAGAAATTGAATGGTTTTTTATTTGTTTAAAATTGACTTTGTGTTTTTTTGCTAATTTTAAATATTCTTTGAATTGATCAATTTTTGGTTTTGAATCGTATTTTCCTGTTTTTAGATAATCATTTATTTGTTTGAAAATATATGGATTTCCCATTGCTCCGCGAGCAATTAAAATGTAATCTACTCTTGATTCTTCTAAACGTTTTTTGAAATCTTCTGGAGTGAAAACATCTCCGTTTCCAATGACCGGAATTTTTACTGATTGTTTTACTTGTTTTATTATTTCCCAATCTGCTTGACCTGAATAGCCTTGTTTTTGTGTTCGGCCGTGAATAGCTATTGCTGAAGCGCCGTTTTTTTCAGCGATTTTGGCAACTTCAATTGCATTAGTGTTTTTTTCATCAATTCCTTTTCTGATTTTAATTGTAATTGGTTTATTAGTTGCTGAAGATAATTGTTTAACTAACTCTCCGATTTTTTTTGGAGATTTTAATAACTCACTTCCTGCGCCTGTTTTGATAACTTTCCAGGCAGGACAGCCACAATTAATATCAATTATGTCGAAACTTTTTTCTAGGAATTTTGTTGCTTGAATTAATTCTTCGACATAATTTCCAAATAATTGCACTTGCGATGGAGATTCAGATTTATCTATTGCCAGCATTTCTTTTGTTTTTTTGTCTTTTCTTACTAAAGCAGCGCTTGAAACAAATTCTGTACAAGTTAGTGCTGCGCCGTATTTTTTACATAGGGCTCTGAAAGCAACGTCGGTAACTCCTGCCATCGGAGAGAGAATTGCTTTGCCTTTTAGTTTTGGAAATTGTTGTTTCATAATAATTAAAGAATGCGAAGATTTAAATAACTTTTATTAGAGATGATAAAATGGAAAATGTAAGATTATACTGGACTAATGAAGGAGTCATAGTTACCGATAATAAAAATGATGTTTTGTATAGTGAGAAGCATTCTCCTTGGGCCGGTATTCCTTTGGGTTCTCATCTTGGAAATGGAAGAATTGGACCTCTAAAAACTGAAAATAATTATCCAATTGAACATCATAAAATGTTTCGTGGTTCTGGAGGATTATGTCATAATTTTATAATTGAAGATTTTGAGTTGGTTAGAAGGGGTGATTTTTATGAAGCTTATAAATATTTAATTGAAAATAAACGTGGTTTTCGAGATATTGTCGAAGCTATTGATTTTATTGAAGAGAAATAGTCAACTATATAAAATTCAAATAAGTTATTTTTTTATGAGAAAAGAGGATTTTAAGAAAAAACTTTCTTCTGAAGAATATAATGTCCTTAGAGAAAAAGGAACTGAGAGGCCGTTTAATTCTGAATTGTTGAAAGAGAAACGGAAGGGAAATTTTGTTTGTAAGGCTTGTGGAAATGTGATTTTTGATTCGAAAACGAAGTTTGATTCTGGAACAGGTTGGCCGAGCTTTTATGATGCTCGAAAAAATAGTGTTAAGATTAAAAATGATTTTTCTATGGGAATTCCTCGGAAAGAAGTTATTTGTTTAAAATGTGGTTCGCATCTTGGACATGTTTTTGATGATGGTCCGAAAGAAAAAACAGGGAAGAGATATTGCATTAATGGTGTTGCGTTAGGGTTTAAGAAAAATTAATTAGTTTTTGTTTCAACTTGCTCATATAAATCATAAAAATCAGATTGATTAAATCTTCTTATTGCCTCTGAAGTAAAAGAATTTCCTAAATCTCCTAAAATTCTATGCGACACTGTTTCAGTTAAACTATCAAAATATTCGTAAGCGTGTTGAATCTGGCCAGATGTTAATTGTCCTTTTCTTCCGATATTTCTCATAGCCTCTTTAATTCCTTCAACAAATAAAGAAGTATATTCTTCTGGATTAACAGATTCAAATTTAAAATCTTCAAGTCTTGAAGCAAAATACTCTGCGAAACCGGCATAAATAGGATGATGGTTATTTCTTTGAAATTCTTCTACACTAACTCCTTCAAGAGAATGATATCTTATCTCTCTTAATTCATCTATTAATCTTTCTTTTGGTAAGGCTGTTTCGTGATAATTTTCCATTGGATAATTATTGGAGAATTCAACTATATAAATTTTTAGATAATTAACTAAAACTTTTCCCGCAACCACATTCTTTTGTTGCGTTTGGGTTTAAAAATTTGAAACCAGATTCTTTTAAAGAATCTATAAAATCAATTGTTGTTCCGCTAAGATATTCCATACTTTCTCTATCGACAGAAATTTCTAAATTATTTTGTTTGAATTTTAGGTCTTCTTTCGGGGCATTTTCGATAAGTTCTAAATCATAAGTATATCCTGAACAACCGCCTGCTAAGACACTAATTCGTAAGGTATTTTTCTCTTTACCTTCTGATTTAATTATTTCATTAATTTTTTTAATGGCTTTATCTGAAAGTTTTAGTGAGAAGTTTTTGATTTCTTTTATTGCTTTCTTTTCTTGTTTTGAGTTTATTGCTTTGTTTAAATCTGAAACTAATTTATTTAATTCTTTTTCTGAAAATCCGTGACCTAAAACTCCTTGTTCCAAGGTTTCAAATCCAGATGCTCCACAACCAATACAGTGAATTCCGAATTCCATCATTATTTCTGAAAGCAGGTGTGCTTTTTCAGGATGTTCTGCTAAAATCTCCGCAATTACCATTTCTTTATTTATTATTTGTAATGTTTGTTTCATAGAATTATACAATTATTTGAGATTAAAAACTTAACTATTCTAATCCCTTAAAATATCTAATAATTTTTCGAGAACAACTGCCCCAGAAAGGTTTGGTTTTTTAGGTAAAAATACAGGTCTTTCTTCTCCAATTATATTTTTATAAGCTTTATTTAAAGCCGGTTTTAATTCTTCTTTTTCTAATATAGGAATATAATCTTCTGTAATCCCAATATGAGAAATAAATTCATAAAGTCTTTTGTTAGAGATTCTTCCAGATTTAAGAGGTTTAGCAAAATCCTTTAATTTAGGAATTTCCCTTACAATTTCTTTCATTTCATCTGGAGAAAATTTAAAATATTCTTTCCTGACTTTTCCTAAAACATAATCTCTAAATCTTTTTGGAGTTCGATGTTCTTTTTGAACAATTTCTAATGCATAGGCTCGTAGTTCATCTTCACTAAGCCCATTTCTTGCAGAGGGTATAAAAGATATTCCCATTATTAACTATGATGTTTAATTTGATTTAAATAATTATAGATAATATAGATTAATTAGTTCTCGCAATTTGATCTTGATTAATATATTTTTTTATGTTATCCCATATTCGATTGTTTATTTCTTCCTCAAATAATTTTTCTTCTTCAGTCATCCATGATTCTCCTAAAGCTATAATGAATAAGGCGTAATTTTCATTAAATTTTTGTCCTTTGTCAATTTCTATTAAAAGATCAGTTAACCTTCGAATATCTGGTTGAGTGTAACTTCCTTTGATTCCTTCAGCTAATTCTTGAATTTCACTTTCTGAAGAACTAATAATTCTAGAATAAATTTCTCGAGGGTTTGAAAGGTTCATTTTAATTTCCTTTAAATAATTCTTCGACTTTTTTCCAATTTATCACCTTGAAAAAAGCATTGATATAATCTATTCGTTTGTTTTGGTATTTTAAGTAATAAGCATGTTCCCAAACATCTAAACCTAAAATTGGGATGTTTCCGTCCATAATTGGAGAGTCTTGGTTTGGAGTTGAAGTTATTTCTAATTTTCTTTTATGATTTTTTATTAACCATGCCCAACCGCTTCCAAATCTCGTTAAAGCTATATTTGAAAATTTTTCCTTGAATTCTTCGAAAGAACCAAATGTTTTGTTAATTTCTTCAGATAGTTCTCCTTCTGGCTTGTTTTCTTTTCCTTCTGGGTTTGAAATCATTAATTCCCAGAATAAAGAATGATTTGCGTGACCTCCCCCATTGTTAATTATTGCTGTGCGTTTATCTTCTGGAAAGGAATTAATATTTGATAAAATTTCTTTTAGGGGTTTATTTTCTAAATCTGTTCTATTTAACGCTGCATTTAATTTGTCAACATAACCTTGATGGTGTTTTGAATGGTGGATTTCCATTGTTTTAGCATCGATATAAGGTTCTAAAGCAAAATATTCATAAGGGAGTTTAGGTAATGTAAAAGTCATAAATATTATTGATTAATGAGATATTTAAGTTTAACGATGGCGATTTATTTTTTGTAATCTCTGAAATCAACCCAATCTAAAGTTCCATCTTGATTTTCATAACGCACTGCCCAAATTTTTCCTTTTTCAACCCCTTTAGAAGTTTGAGCTTTATAATTTCCATTCTCATCACCCCTTTGAAGAATTATTCTTATTCTTTCTTAATCAAATATATTTGTAATTGTGCTTGCTGTTTCTATATCTTTTTTATAACCTATGACTAAAATGTCCCTTGGAGGATTATCTTGTTTTTTCATATATTTTCATTAAATTAATTGTATAAAAAGATTATTATGATAAATTATTTGAGTTTTATTTCTGAGGAAATTTAATTTTCTGAATACATAGTTTTATATATTAACTTTTTTATTAAATTATATCAAAATTTATTAGATTAAATTGGTTAGAGGAATATTCGCTATTTCTCAAAGATTATAATAAAATGAATGCATTTGAAAAACTATTAGGTAAAGATAATCCTCTTTATTTGGCTGTTCAAGAACGAGGATTCGAAACGCCTTCGGAAATTCAAGAAAAATCAATTCCTGAAATTCTTAAGGGTAAAGACGTTATAGCTGGTGCTTCGACTGGAAGTGGGAAGACTTTGGCGTTCGCAGCAGGTTTAATAAAAAATATTTCTTCTGGAAAGGGTTTACAAGGTCTTGTTTTAACACCAACACGAGAATTAGCAGAACAAGTTTCTAAAGAATTGAAATTTTTCGCTAAACATAAAGACTTAGATGTTACAGCAGTTTATGGAGGAGTTGGAATTAATCCTCAAATAAAAAAATTAGAAAGTGTAGAAATTGTTGTTGCGACTCCTGGAAGATTATTGGATCATATTGAAAGGAATTCTATTGATTTGGCTCGAATAAATACGCTTGTTCTTGACGAAGCAGACAGAATGTTGGATATGGGTTTCAGAGACGATGTTAAAAAAATAATTCGTAAATGTCCTACTGAAAGGCAGTTCATGCTTTTCTCGGCGACGATTTCACCAGATGTTTTACATTTAATTAAAGATCAAATAAAAAATTATGTTGAAATTTCTGCGAAAGATTATGTTGACCCAAAAAAATTGAAACAGATTTATTACGATGTTAGGGATAATTTGAAATTTTCTTTATTAAAATATTTATTAGAAAAGGAAAAATCTGATTTGGTTATGGTTTTTTGTAATACTCGGAAGAATGTAGATTTTATCGTAAATAATTTGAGATCTTTAGGTATTGATAGTCTAGCGATTCACGGAGGGATTACTCAAGATAAGCGGAATAAAACTATGTTGGTTTTCCATTCTAAGGAAGTAAATGTTCTTGTTGCTACAGATGTTGCTGCTCGGGGTTTGCATATCGACGGAGTTAGCCATATTTATAATTATGATATTCCTGACGAGAAAAAAGAGTATATCCATCGAATTGGTAGAACTGCTCGGGCTGGAAAAGAGGGGATAGTAATAAATTTAATCTCTATGAGAGATTATGAAAATTTTAGTAGATTGCTTCCTAAAGAATTGGGAATTGTCGAAGAGAAAACTCCTTTTATTGAACAAGTTCAGGTTCGTTGGATTCCAGGAAGAGGGCGAGATTCTGGAAGAGATAAACGTTTTGGAGTTCGTGATTCTATGAGATATGAAAAAAGAGAAAGAGAAGATGGCACTCGAGATTCTGGAAGAGGAAGAATTCATAGTTCTGTTAGGAAAGAGGATTATAATTCTCCTAAAAAAAGAAGCAGACAAAAACCTAATCGAAGTGAAGGAAGTAGAAGTTCAGGATATTCAAGAAGTAAACCTTCAACTGATGGTTTTAGAGAAAAAACCGATAAGTCTGGTTTTAGGGGAAGTCGGGGCGGAAGAACTTCATCAAGAAAAAGTTCAGAAAGTAGCTCTGGTAGAGGATTTAAGAAAAAATTCTCTAAGAGATATTGATATTAATTCTTTTCTTAGAGATATATTCATAAGCGTAATATGCTGCGGTGCAACCATCTGCGACACCAGTTATTAATTGTTTGAATTCTTTATCTGTTACATCTCCGGCTGCGAAAACTCCTGCTAAATTTGTTTCAGAAGTTTTATGATTAATTATTATTTCTCCTGCTTTGTTTGTTTTTACTCCAAGAGACTTTGCTAAATCACTTAAGACGATATGCCCAATTGCAACAAAAATTCCGTCAAGTTTTAATTCTTTGGAATTTTTGTAGGGTTTATCTAAAACAATAGAGGTTACAAATTTTTCTCCTTTAACTTGAGTTAAATTTGTATTGTTGATGATTTCTATTTTTTTGTTAGATTTTACTCTTTCAAAATTTATGGGTTCAGGGTGAATTTCTTTCCCGCGGTAAATTATGTAAACTTTTTTTGCGTGTTCTGCTAAAACTAACGCATCTTTTGCAGCTGAATCGCTTCCACCGATAATTGCAACAATTTTATCTTTGAATAAAGGACCATCACATAAAGCACAATAGTTTACTCCTTTGTTTTCAAGTTTTTTGCTTCCCGGAATATCTAATCTTTTCCATTTAGTTCCGGTTGCAAACAAAATTGTTTTCCCATTGTAAGTTTCTTTTTCAGTTTTAACTGAGAATTCTGATTTTGATTTTTTAATTTCTTTTACAAGTTCTTCTTTTATTGTTACTTTATCATATGAGCGCGTATGCGCTTCTATTTTTTCTGCTATTTCTGTTCCGGTTAATTTTATGAATCCAGGGTAATTTTCTACAAGATTTGTCGTCGTTATAACTCCTCCGATAGGTAATTCAGATCCATGAGAATGTCCAAGAATTAAAGTTTTCAAACCTAAACGCGCGGAATACATTCCTCCTGCTAAACCCACTCCTCCAGCTCCAATAATTATTAAGTCGTATTCGTTTTTCATTTTAATCCTAAAGCTTTTTTTAATTCTGATTCATTAAATCCTACAACAATTTTTCCATCAATATCAATTACGGGAACTCCCATTTGTCCAGATTTTTTTATCATTTCTTGTGTTGATTTTTTATTTTTAGAAACATCAATATCTTTAAAAGATATTTTTTTATCCTTAAGAAAGTCTTTTACTTTTTTACACCAAGGACATGTTGGCGTTGAGTAAACTATTATTTTTGCAATTTTATACCTCTAGATTAATTTATCTAATAGATTATTTAAATTTGCCGGAGACAGAAGAAACTTTTATAAAGAGAATTTACTTGAATAAAGTAGGTTAAAAAGATGGTGAAAGGAGGTATGAAAAAAATGGTTTGGTATGAAAAAACTGCTTTAATTTTAGCGGCTATTGGTGCAATTAACTGGGGTTTAGCTGAATTGAATTTCAACATAGTTGATTTAATTCTTGGAAGTATCCCTATTGCAGCTACAATTGCTTACTACGTAATTGCTTTATGTGGTATCTATGCGCTATACAAGGTCTTTAAATAATTAGTAATAATTTTTTTATTTTCTATTCTTTCTATTTTTTATTCAATCAAAGGGATTTAAACGTGTTTCGGTAAATTTAAATAATTCTTTTATTATCTAATTAAAAGAGTGTGAAAATGAAACTGTTTATAGATAGCGCCAAAATTGAAGAAATTGAAGAGGCATATTCTTGGGGAGTTATTGAGGGGGTTACTACAAATCCTAGTTTAATGAAAAAGGCAGTTTCAGGTAAAGAAAATAATTTAGAAGATTATATTAAAAGAATTTTGAAAGTCGCGGAAAAAACTCCTGTTTCTTTAGAAGTTACGACAAGTGACTATGATTCCATGGTTAAAGAAGGAAAAACATTATATAAAAAATTTCATAAATTTGGGAATGTTTATATTAAGATTCCTGTGAACCCTGCTTTTTGTGATGATAATAGTTGCAAGAGAAATGATTTTGATGGTATACGTGCGATTAGAACTTTAACTAAAGAAAAAATTCCGATTAATTGCACTTTGATCTTTAGCCCAGAGCAAGCTTTGCTTGCAGTAAAAGCGGGAGCTAAATTTGTCAGTCCTTTTGTTGGAAGGGAAGATGATTTTATTCGCGAGAAAGCACATATTAAATTTAAGAAAGATGATTATTTTATTGGAGTTAAATCTAAAAAGAAAAATGATGCTGGAATTTCTTCTGGAATTGATTTAATTAAGAAATGTAAAGAGATTATTTTTAAGAATAAACTAAAATCCGAAGTTTTAGCTGCAAGCATTAGAAATCCTCAACAACTGCGAGAAGTTGCGCTTGCTGGAGCTGATATTGCTACAATTCCATTTGAGGTTTTAAAAAAATTAATTGAACATCCTAAAACAATTGAGGGTATGAAAGATTTTAAGAGAGATATTGTTTTAGAGTATCAGAAAATTAGTGGGGTAAGGAAATGATAAAATTTTCATTTAAAGATTCATTGATTAAGGAAAGAGAGATTAATAAGTTAGCTAAAAAACTTCGCCCTGAAATTGAAGATATGCAAGAAGCTGAATTAAAAGAATATAACGACGATAGAGCTTCGATAAACTTACCTGATGATTTAGCAAGTTTGAAAAATGTAAAAAGAGTAATAAGCGAATGTTTGAAACTTAATCCGGATTATTTAGTGGTTGTTGGAATTGGAGGAAGTAATCTTGGAACAATAGCTATTCAAGAAGCTGTCCTCGGAAAATTTTACAATCAATTAGATTCTAAGTTAAAAATATTTTATGTTGATACAGTTGACTCAGATTCTTTTGGTGATGTTTTAAGAATTTTAGAACCTGAACTTAAGAAAGGTAAAAAAGTAATTGTTAATGGGATTAGTAAATCGGGTAAAACAACTGAAACGATTGCAAATTTTGAAATTCTTGTTAATTTGATTAGGAAATATGATAAGAATTATGAAAAATATATTGTGGTGACGACGGATAAATTTTCTCCGTTTTGGGATTTGGCTTTGGATAAAGCGTTTAATGTTTTGGAAATTCCTAGAAAAATTGGAGGACGTTATAGTGTTTTCTCTCCTGTTGGACTTTTTCCTTTAGGAATGTTAGGAATTAATTTAGAAAGATTATTAAGAGGAGCTAGAGAAATGAAAAAGATTTGTTTGAATGAAAATATTATGAAAAACCCTGCTGCAATGTCTGCTGCAATTGAATATGCAAATTATCACGATGGTAAACACATTAGTAATTTATTTTTATTCTCAAGTGATCTAGAATCAATTGGAAAGTGGAATCGTCAACTTTTTGGGGAGTCTTTGGGTAAAAAAAATAAAGGGATTACGCCGATAACATCTATTGGAACTACAGACCTTCATTCAATGCTTCAACTTTATTTAGGCGGAAAAAATGATAAATTTACAACTTTTGTTTCTGTGAAAAAAGGAAATACTAAACTCGCTATGCCTAAATTGTCTGAATATGATTTACTTGTCGATGATATTCAAGGGAAAGAATTGGCTGATATTATGGATACGATTCTTCTTGGAGTAAAAGCTTCATATAAGATAAATAAAAGACCATTTATTTCAATTGAAATTCCAAATAAGAAAGCTTTTACAATTGGAGTTTTTCTACAATATAAAATGATGCAAACAATGTATCTTGGATTTCTTTTAGGAGTTAATTCATTTAATCAACCAGATGTTGAAAAATATAAAGAAGAAACGCGGAGGATTTTGAGGAGATGAAACCAAGACTACTTATTGAGCCTAAAGATGTTAAACCAAGTTTTCCAGAGTGGAAAGTTATTAGCACGATAAATCCGGCAGTTATTCGTCGTGATGATGGGAAAATTTTGATGTATGTTCGAGTTGCAGAACAAGATAAAAAACATTTGAAGGGGGAGGTTTGTCCTGTGATAACTTCTTATGATGGTCTTACAGTTAGTACTGAAAAAGTTTTTGTACATCAATTGAAGAGGAGAAAGAAAGAAATTATTTTTTTGAAAGATGGAACTTGTAGACTGATGCATATCTCTCATTTGCGTAAGGTTTTATTGGATGAATCTGGAATGAATGTTTTAGAGATTGATGATGAACCGACATTTACAGGAATTGCTGGTGAGAGTGATTATGGGGTTGAAGATCCGCGGTTTACAAAAATAGGGAAAAAATATTATATGACTTATGTTGGAGTCTCAAAGAATGAAGGAGTTTCGACTTATTTAGCTGAATCAGATGATTTGGAAAATTGGAAACGGTTGGGAATTATTTTTAGAGAACAAAATAAAGATGCTTTTCTTTTTCCTGAAAAAATTGATGGGGAATATGTTGCGTTTAATCGACCTGAGAGTTCATTTCATTTTTCAAAGCCTGGAATTTGGATTTCTTATTCTAAGGATTTAATTTATTGGGGAAGAGATTTGAATATTGCTCGTCCTCGAGAGGGTTCGACTTGGGAGAATGAGCGAATTGGAGGAGGTGCGCCTCCGATTAAGACTAAAAAAGGTTGGTTGTGTATTTATCACGGCGTTAAATATATTGATGGTAAACAGACTTACAGTGCTGGCGCGATGCTATTGAATTTGAAACACCCTAAAAGAATTATTGCGCGTTCTTCTCCGAAAAAACCATTGTTTGGTCCTAGTGAAAAATTTGAGAAAAAAGGTTATATTAATCAAGTTGTTTTTCCGACAGCCGTGGTTCCGACTTTAGATGGAAAAAGTTTATTAATTTATTCTGGAGGAGCTGATAGGGTTGTTTCTGTAAGAAAAATTAAACTTAAAGAAATATTTAATCACTTGAAAGTATGAGTGTTGAAGAACAATTTACATTTCTTGAAGTTACTAAAGCAGAAGAAGTAGCAAAGTTGGCTGCTAAAATAGTAGCGAATAATATTAAAGAAAATCCAAAAATTGTTCTCGGATTAGCGACTGGAAATACTATGATTTCATTTTATAGAGAATTGGTAAAATATTATAAAAAGGGATTTATTTCTTTTTCGAGGGTTAAAACATTTAATTTAGATGAGTATTATGGGTTGGATTCTAAATCGAAAACTAGTTTTAGAAATTTTATGAATAAAAATTTATTTGATAAAGTTGATATTAAAGAAAAAAATATTAATTTTTTAGATGGGGATGTTAAAAATTTTGAAAAAGAATGTAAACGATATGAAAATAAAATAAAAGAAGTAGGTGGGATTAATTTGCAAATTTTAGGTATAGGAGTTAATGGACATATTGGTTTTAATGAGCCAGGCTCTTCTTTTACAAGTGTTACAAGAAAGGTGAAATTATCTCAATCTACGCAAAAAGTAAATGCTAAGGAATTTAGGGGAAAGGAAATTCCTAAATATGCTTTGACGATGGGGATTAAAACAATTCTTAGTGCAAATAAAACAATTCTTTTAGCAATTGGCGGGGAAAAAGCGAGAATTATTAAAAAAACTCTCGAAGGAAAAATAACAAAAAAGGTTCCAGCAAGTGTTTTAAGAAAACATAAAAATATTTTAATAATAATTGATTGCAAAGCAGGCGAGTAATATTTATAACTTCTATTTATTAATTATTTAAATGAAGAAAGCATTAGTAATTGTTGCACATCCGGACGATGAAACTATTTGGATGGGGGGCAGTATTTTAAGGAATAAAAATTATGATTGGACGATTTTTTCTTTATGTCGTAAAAGTGATGATGACCGAAGACCCAAATTTGAAAAAGTTTGCAAAGAATTAAACGCTAAATTTTTGATGGGAGATTTGGATGATGAAGAATTGAATGATTTAAAAATTGATTATGTTGAAGAATTTATTATTTCTTATTTAAAAAATAAAAATTATGATGTGATTTATACCCATGGAGAGAATGGAGAGTATGGGCATAAAAGACATAAAGAGACCCATAATGCAGTTGTTTCTCTTGTGAATAAAAATATTTTAAAAACTAGGGAATTAATTTGCTTTTCTTACATTAATAGTAATGAATATGTTCTGGGGTTTGATTTGAAAATTGCAATTCCTAATGAAAACTCTGAAACGATAATTAATTTAAACCAAGATGAACACAAGAAAAAAATGGAAATTGTTTCAAATATTTATGGATTTGATGAAAACAGTTTTGAAGTTTTATGTTGTAATAAACAGGAAGCATTTGAAAAAATAAAATGATAGAAGAATTAAAGAACAAACCGCTTAAAATTTTAGTTTTATATCCTCATCCTCCGGAACCGGACGGAGTTAGCATGCAAGGGCATTATTTAATTAAGGGTTTGAGAGAGCTTGGAGCAGAGGTTATGCCTTGTGATAGAGCTGATAATTTACAAAAATTGCATTCCTATAAGGCGTTTAATCCAGATGTTACAATTGGAATTGGGTATTGGGGAGATTCGCCAGAAGTTCTTTTTAGTCCTATGAATCATGGATTGAAAACAGTTCCTTGGTTTAATGCAGACGGTTGGGTTGCAAATTATCATGATATCTTGAATAATTTACCATTAATTGTTGCAACAAGTAATTGGGTGAAATCAACTTATATGCGAGACGGTGTAAAAGGAGATAATATTTATGTTTGTCCTATTGGTTTTGATTCAGAAACTTTTTATCCAATTTCTAAATCAGATGAAAAAATAAAAAAATTGCGCGATTTACTTGGAATTAAAGATGATGAAAAAATGATTTTTACAGCGGGTGGAGATGTGACAAGTAAAGGAGCTCAGGAAATGTTTAAGGCTTTGGCAAAGATCGATAAAGATTTTCCGAATTGGAAATATGTGCTAAAAACTTATGATAGTTCTTCTGCTGAAAATCATGGTGTTGAAGAAGAACAGTTAATTGAAGAGTTAGGATTAGATAAGAATAAGATTATTCGGCTTTCTGGTAAATACACTCCAGAATTTATGGCGATGTTGCTTAATGCTTGTGATATTTATGCTGCGCCTTCACGTCTTGAAGGTTTTGGAATGATTCAGCTTGAAGCGCAGGCTTGCGGGAAACCGGTTATATCAATAAATGTTGGCGGACCGAAAGATGTTATTATCCACGAGAAAACAGGATTTTTAGTTGATGTTGCAACTGAAATTAAATTAGATGGCGAGTGGGCATATGATTGGATGGGCTTTGAAGAGAAGCATATGATTAATTTTCCGAATCCAAAAACTTTTGCTTATAGGGCAGACATAAATCAACTTGCTGAGTATACTTTAAAATTATTAGTAGATGATTCTCTTAGAGAGTCTATAGGTCGAGAAGCAACAAAGCACGCTTTAGATAATTTTCATTATAAGGTAACTGCTAAAAAGATGTTGGATTTGATTAAGGGGAATGTTTTGAAATTACAATAAAACCTTTTTTTCCTTCAAAGATTCATAAGCTAAAATATACATTCCTGCATTCCAGCCTTGTCCTCCGCCACCGCTAGGTTCTCCTGTATGGCCATTAAGCCATTCGCTGAACATTGGTTTTTTAAGATTTGCTTCTGCAATTTTTTCTAATGCTTTTTCAGCTTCTTTGAATTTCTTTTGTTTTATTAGAGCTAAAACATAAAATCCTCCGATATATGTCCAAATTCCTGCATTTGAATAGTGATAAGGAGTTGCACCAGCATCATAAAAATAATCATGCCAATCTTTTCCTTTAGGTTTAATTGCAGGATATAATGTTTTGATTGGATAAGGTTGATCGATTTTATTCTTTTTAATATAGGATAATATTTTTTCAGATTGTTTTTTATCTGCTAAATCAAAAACTATTGTCATTAAATTACCTAAAGATTCAAACCAATCTCCAATCTCTTTATATTTATTATGGTTTTTCCATCTCCACGAAACATAATAATTTCCATTCCAGAGACCGTCATCCTTACTTTTATTTACAACTTCTTTTATTTTTTTTGCTTCTTTTGTTTTTCCTAATAATATTAAAGATTTATAATAAAGAGCCTCTGTGTTTATTGTATGTCCGTAACGATGAGGAAAAGCATCAAACCAATCAGAAGTTGGTTGTTGTTCTGGCATTAAATCTTCGCCAGTATCTTGATATGAAATCCACAATTGTGCCTTTTCAATTTGTTTCTTGTATTTTTTTAATAAAGAATTATCTTTGTATCTTTTAGCATAAATGTAATTCCCAATAATAAACCACAAAGAGGAATCAATTGATTTGTAATCTACATGGTGTTTTCTTTTAGAAAACTTATCTACTGCATTTGGTATTTGTCCTAAATGACTCTGGTTTTTTGCTAAAGTTATTATTGATTGTTTGAAAGTGTTTTGGAATTTTTTATCAATAAGACTTGCTCCTAACGAAATAATCATAGAGTCTCTCGCCCAAACAGCGTCGTAACCAGGATATGCTGCGAAAAACCCATGTTTAGTAGATGTTCTTTTTAAAACTTCTATTGCTTCATCATATGCTTCTTTTGTTTTATTCATTTTAATTAGAGAATTTCATCAACAGTTAGTCTTGCAGTTAAATATGAAAGTGTTGATTCAGCTCCTTGATTTAAATTAATACTGTATTTTCCTAAACCATCATGACAGCCACCGGTTTGTTCATTGTAAACAACTTGGTTTAAGGTATTTTTTCCTAAAAACCATTGGAAAGCTGAAAGCATGTGATTTTCATAATTAAGGTCTTTAGTTATTTTAAATGCAAGAGTTAAAGTTTGTACCATTGAAGCTGCATCTAAAGGTTGTTGATCAAAATAAGTTCTTTTTCCATTTTTTTTATACCAACCTGCTTGACCAATTGGAACAAAAATATTATCTTTAAAAGTCACAGATACTAAAAAATCTAAAGTAATTTTTGAAACATCTAAATAATATTTATCTTGAGTTGCGATATATGCATAAAGTAATGCTTCTGGAATTTTGCTATTTGAATAAGTTAGCTTGTCTTCGAACCACTTCCAATCTTCAGTTTTATTCTTTTCAAATAAACTAGTTAATTTATTAGCATATTCTTTAATTATATTTAAAGTTTCATCTGAATAATTCTCTTTATTATAATTATATAATCCAGTTATTGTTAAGGCAATTGCTCTTGGAGTTGTGAAATTTTTTGTAATATTAAGTGATTTTAATAATAAATGTCTTGCATTTTCTTTTAATCTTTTAGGTAAGGATTGTATTGAACTTAAATATCCTAAAGCATTTATTGCTCGTCCATGAGCTTCTTCACTAAAATATTCTTTGTTAATAGTTTTATCTTTTAAAACAATATTATGAAATTTGCCTTCGGAATCTTGCACATATTGAATATATTTAAGATAGGTTTCAATTAATTTTAGTGAATTTATACTTCTTGATTTTTTGTATAGTCTTGTTGCAACAATTAATGCTCTTGCATTATCATCGAGAGTGTAACCTGAATTAAGATCTGGCGTTGTATACTTTGCAAATTGAATCATGCCAAAATCATCTGTTAATCTTCTAAAATGACTTGTATTAATCCTTGGTAATTGTTCAAAACATATTTCTGGCATTTGGATATATTTTTTTATTGTTTCTCCATAAGAAATTGTCACATTTGGCCAAGTCATTTGTCTTGTATATGCATATGCGTTTTGTTCTATTTCTTCCATTTTATTTTTATCTGCAAGGGTTTCTAAAATAGCTTTTTCAAAAGATTTTGAATTTTTGAATTTATCAATTAATATCCCTCTATCTGCTTTTAGTAAATCTTGGGCATGTAAAAATGGTGTTGAGATGCAAGTTCTTCCACATCCAAGAGCGTAAGCAAGTGTTCCAGAAGTTATTTGTTCAGGAGTTAGGGTCGGAGAAATGTAAATATCTGTAGCTTTAAGAAATCCGACGATTTCTTTTAGAGTTGTGTATTTATTATAAAATTTGACATTATCTTCCAAATGTAGTTCTTTAATTTTTTCTCCGAGCATATTCCTATACTTCTCGCCTTCTCTTCTTCTTATGATTGGATGAGTTGCTCCGATAATTATGTAAATTAAATTTGGATATTTTTTAACAACCTTTGGTAAAGAGCGTATAACATATTCATAACCCTTTCCTGAAGAAATCATTCCAAATGAAGATAAAATTATTTTATCTTGTAAACCGAAATGTTTTTTTAATCTTTTTTGAGATTCAAAACCAGTTGTAGGAATTCCGTGTTGTATAATTCTTATAGGGGTTGTTATCTTATATTTATTTTCTAAAATTTCAACTCCTTTTTGAGTCATTACAATTATTTCATCAACATTTGTAGCGATATCTTTAATGATTTGTCTTCTTTTTTCATCGGGTTTGGGTAAAATGCTATGGAAAGTTATAGTTTTTGGTTTTTTTAATATTTTAAGAAATTTTATTATATATTCTCCATATTCCCCTCCAAAAATCCCAAATTCATGTTGTATAGAAACCATTTTTATTGATTTATTCTGATTTATTTTTTCGGCGATTTTTACATAGTCTGATAAAGAAGTATCACTTAATTGGTAAATAACTTTTTTAGGATAATTATAAATGTTGAGTCCATTATTATTCATGGCTAGAATTTTTGTTTTTGCATATGGATAAAACTTTTTATCAATTGCATCTGTAAGGTCTTTTGTGAATGTTGCGATGCCACATTCTCTTGGAGGATATGAACCTACAAATAGGATTATATTTTCATCACTCTCTTTTTGCATGTTGTTATAGAGAGAAAGTTGTTTAAATATTTAACGAAGTTTGGTTAAAAGTGAAGCTCCGATAAGTCCAACGTTGTCTCCAAGCTTTGCACGAACTATCGGAATTTTCCTTTTGATTAAATCATTTTTGATTAAAATTTTTCTTATCTCAGAATATATTGATTTTACCGAAGATAAACCTCCTCCAATAATAACTATTTCTGGGTCAAGAACATATGAGATATTTAGAATTGCGATTCCTAAATCTTCTCCAATTTGATTATACTTTTTTGATTTTTTGTTTGTTTGATATTTTTTTTCTAACATTTTATTATTTAATATCATATGGCCTGGCTCTCCTGCAAATCCATTTCCATGATATAACTTTCTATCAATCATAATTGCTCCACCAATTCCTGTGCCTAATGTTAAAAGAAGAAAATCCTTTTTATTTTTTCCATTCCCATAATATAATTCACCAAGACCTGCGCAATTTGCATCATTATCTACATAAACTTTAGATTTGTATTTTTTAGAAATAATTTCTCTAATATCTATATTTTTTAAATCAATATTGGGGTTTCCATAAATTTTTCCATCTTTTACAAATCCGGCTGTTCCAATGCAAATGACTTTTGGTTTTGGGTAAGAATCTATTAAATCAAATAAAGAATTAATTATTTGTTTTTTTGTTTTTGGAGTTGTAATTGTTTGTTTATTTTTTACTTTTCCATCTGAAACTTCTGCAATTCTTATATTAGTTCCACCAATATCTAAACACAATACCATCTTTTATTATGATAAAGATAAGTTTTTTAGATTTAAAAAATGTTGTTTGTTGATTTAAGGAGTTATTATTATAATTCTTTTAGAATTTGATCCATTAATTGTCCTGCAGGTAAGACTTTGCCTTGAAGATTAACATAATAATCTCCTTTCAACCGTGTTTTATCTGCTGTTATTTTAATTTCAGAACCACTGAGTAATTCTTTGTCATTGTAGTTATCTCCTAATGCTAGAACCTGATTTTTTGATAGTTTAAGTTGTTTGATTAGATTTTTTAGACCGGTTAGTTTTGTTTGAATATTTTTTATGCCAATATCGTAAGATTCATCGTTCCAGATGCAATAAAGATTTTTTTCTTTTTTCATGAGGTTTTCAATTGAGATTACTCTCTTCGTGCAATGAATTGTTATAATAAATTCTTTGGGTTCAAATCCTTTGATATTTTTGTTTTTGATTGTTTGTAATTTTGGTAAGACTTTTTTTAGTTTTTCAAAACTGTTGACATTTTGGTAAAATTTTCCTTTAATCCATGTTGCGCTTCCATTTTCATAGGTTAGAGAGACAAATTCTAAAATTTCTTGAAACATTTCTTGAAGCATGTACAAACTTCGGCCTGAAGTGATGTTTATTTTAAATCCTTTTTTGTTTAGTTTTTTTATTTGTTCTATAAGTTCTTCTGGAATTTTTTTTGTTTCAAGAGTTGTTGTGTTTCCAACTTGTTTAATTTTTGTTCCTCTTGGAACTAAAACTCCATCTACGTCAAATACTAAGAGTTTGATTTTTTGGATATCTGATTTTTTTAATTCAGTTATAGGTTTCATTTTCTGTTAAAATCATCTTCTAACCGTTTAATGTCTTTTTCATTGAAATTTCCGAACGATATTTCTAGAAATCTTGATGGTTTAGATAAACCCCTTGTTCGATGTTTAATATTTTTAGGAACAAAGACACTATCTCCTTTTTTTACTAACCAAGTTTTGTTTCCGACAGTAACTTTTGCAGGGTTATCTAAGAAATGCCAGTATTCGTTTCGATTTTTGTGAATTTGTAATGAATTTCGTTTTTTTGGATTTATTGTTAGAATTTTCACAGAAGTTTTTTCGTTGAGTGTGAATTGTTCGAACTCGCCCCATGGACGTTTGTCTACTAGATGATTTTTCAACCTCTTTTTCATGATTAGATTAAATTTATATAATATATAAGTCTTTTTAGAATAGGTGATTAAAATTGTATCTTTGAAAAAAATAACGACTAAGGGGAAGGCAATTTACTTAGCTTATGATCAAGGATTAGAACACGGGCCTGAAACGGATTTTAATGATGTTAATGTTAACCCCTTGTATATTTTAGATATTGCTAAGAAGGGAAAATTTAATGGTGTTGTTTTTCAAAAAGGAATTGCTGAAGAATATAATAAAGAGATTCGTAAGTCGAAGGTTCCTTTGATTTTGAAATTAAATGGAAGGACTCGTCTTGTTAAGGGTGATCCGATTTCAGCACAGATTGCAACAGTTAAAGATGCGGTTAAATTAGGAGCTTCAGCTGTTGGTTTTACAATTTATATTGGAAGCAAGCATGAAGAAGAAATGATTGAAGAATTTTCTAAGATACAAACAGAGGCGCACAAGAAAAATCTTCCAGTTATTGCTTGGATTTATCCTCGTGGGGGGAAAGTTAAAAATGATGTTTCTCGAGAAATGATGGCTTATGCAACACGGACTGCTTTAGAAATTGGTGCAGATATTGTTAAGATAAAATATGGTGGGAAGAAAAAAGATTTGGAATGGGCTGTTAAATCCGCTGGAAGATGTAAAGTTGTTATTGCTGGCGGTTCAAAAAAATCTGAGAAAGATTTTTTGAAACAGGTTAAAGAAATTAAGGACTCTGGTGCGATTGGTTTGGCGATTGGTAGAAATGTTTGGCAGTCTAAAGATCCTTTAGGTTTGAGTAAGAAGATTAGGGAGATTGTCGGGAATTAAATTAAAAACTAAAAATTATCAAACCAACTATTCCTGCGATTAATGCTCCGAATAAGAAAGCTATAACAATTGCTTGAACTCTTGCATCATTTGATATTAAAGCAAGGGTTGATTTTAAGTTAGTTATTTGTTTTTTCTCCTTTAATATTTGTAAAAAGAAAATAGCTCCAAAAATTATTAACATAATTTCAATTGCCATAAAAGTTCCTTTAATAAAAGAGGCAATAGTTAAGATTAATGAAATTTTCCAGACAAAGAGAGCGATTAAGAGAGTTATAACATATGTCAAAGGCATTGCTTTAATCGCAGGCCATTTTCGTATAACTAATAGTAAAAGAAGTAATGCAAAAGGAAGTATTGCTAATAGAGTTAGTAACTGTTCTGCCATGTCGCCTCGTTATTATTAAGATTAGTAATCTTTAAAACCTTTGCAGTTTATTTAATTGAGAGAATGATAATCGTAAATACTAAAAATTATCTTGAAGAAAAAGAGTTGAAAAGTTTGATTAAGAAAATTGAGAAAACGAATAAAAATGTGATTGTGGCTGTTCCTGCGATTTATTTAAAAGAAATTTCTAAAAATACTAAATTAAATATTTATGCCCAACATTTAGATCCGGTTTTATATGAAACGACGACGGGCGCAGTTATTCCGAAAATGATTAAAAAAATGAATGTTAAAGGTTCTTTAATTAATCATAGTGAATATCAACTTTTATTAGGAGAAATAAAAATAATTGTAGAACAATGTAAGAAATACGATTTGAAATCGATTGTTTGCGCTTCGGATTTGAGGGAAGTTAAACAAATAATTAAGTTTAATCCTACGGCAATTGCATTTGAAGATCCGAAATTAATTTCTTCTGGAAAATCAATAACAAAGCATAATCCTAAAATGATTAAAAAATTTGTTAAGCTGTTGGAGAAAACAAATATTGTTCCCTTATGCGGTGCAGGAATTTCAACTAAGGAAGATATAAAAGCTGCTGAAGATTTAGGTTGTAAAGGCGTGCTTATTGCTTCGGCAGTTGCTAAAAAAGGGAAGGTTGAAATTTTGAAATGAAAATAGCTAAAACTAAAAAAGATTTTGAAAGACTCTACGAAGAAAAACATTTTAGGGTTACGATTTTTGGAAGTGCGAGAATTAAAAAAAATGATCCCAGATATAATGAAATTAAAAAATTAGCTGAAATGATTGCTGAACGAGGAATAGATGTTGTTACGGGCGGAGGCCCAGGAATAATGGAAGCAGCTAATTTAGGACATCAAGAAGGTAAGAAAAAAAGTCGGGTTGAAACTCATTCAATTGGTCTTGGAATAAAACTTCCTCACGAACAAATGTTTAACAGAAGTGTTGGGGAAAGTAAAACCTTTAATCGTTTTTCTAATAGGTTGGATAATTTTATGCTTTTATCGAATATTGTTGTTGTTGCAGAAGGAGGAGTTGGAACTTTGTTGGAACTTTTTTACACTTGGCAGTTAATGCAGGTAAAACATATTTGTAATGTGCCGATTATTTTATTGGGAGATATGTGGCCAGGATTATTGAAATGGTTAGAAGCAAATCCTCTAAAGAAAAAAATGTTTACTAAAGAAGATTTTAATTCGTTGTATCACGCTAAAAACTCTAATGAAGCGATGAAAGTTATTGATAAAGCTTATGCTGGTTATATTAAAGGTGATCCTAATTTCTGTTTGAATTATAAAAAATATAACTTCAATTAGTTAAGTTTAAAATATTCTTTTTCCTTGTTTTAGTAAGATGGTAAACGAAGTAGGTATGATCGGCATTGGGCGAATGGGTTTTGGAATGTCGCAGAGATTATTAAAAAATAAAATTCGTGTTGTAGGTTATGATCGTTCAAAAGAAAATGTTGATGAAATAAAAAAGAAAGGGGCTGTCCCTGCTTATTCTATTGAAGAGTTAGTCTCAGAATTAAAATCAAAGAAAAAAGTTGTTTGGTTAATGTTGCCTGCTGGAAAAATAACTACAGATACGATAAAAAAAGTTCTTCCATTATTGAATTCCGGAGACATTATTGTCGATGGGGCGAACGATTTTTATAAAAATGCGGAGAAAAACGCGAAGTTATGTAAATCTTATAAAATTAATTTTTTTGATTGTGGAGTTTCTGGAGGAATTCATGGTTTGGAAAAGGGTTACCCTTTAATGATTGGTGGAAGTAAAAAAGAGTTTAAACATATTGAACCTTTATGTAAGGCTTTAGCACCTTCAAAGGGTTACGGCTATTTTGGGGTTGTAGGAAGTGGTTTTTATGTTAAATCAATTCATAATATTATCGAGTATGTTTATTTACAGGGAATTGCCGAGGGAATTGAACTCTTGGATAAGAAGAAGATTGATTTAGTTAAAGCGACAGAGGTTTGGCAAGAGGCATCTGTGATTAAATCTTGGTTAATTGATTTGACAAATAAAGCTTTGAAAAGGAAAGATTTTAAGGATATTGAACCTAATATTATGAGTGTGACTATTAAAGAACTTCAAGATACAAAGAAATCGGTGAAAGGTTACTCTCCTGCGTTTGATGTTGCAGTTAAGATTAGAAAAGACAAAAGTAATAAATTTGTGTTGGGTAAAAAAACAATTGCTGCGGTTAGAAATGAATTTGGAGGACATAAAGTGATGAAAAAATGAAAATATTAATTGCAAGCGACCACGCAGGATTTGAATTAAAGAAAAAAATAAGAGACTTTTTTAATAAGAATAAAATTATTTACGAAGACCTTGGGACTTTTGGTGAAGATAAAGAAGATGATTATCCTGATTACGCGTTTAAAGTTGCGGAGAGAGTTGCAAAAGAAAAAAATTCCAGAGGTGTTTTAATTTGTGGTTCTGGAACTGGAATGGTTATAGCCGCGAATAAAGTTGTCGGAATTCGGGCGGCTTTAGCTTATGATTCTTATTCTGCAAAAATGGCTGCGCAAGATAATAATGTGAATGTTTTATGTTTGAGGGGAAGATTTTTTGCTCCTGAAAATGCAAAAAAAATTATTTCTACTTGGATAAAAACTTCATTTTCAAATGAAATTAGACATAAAAGAAGAATCAAAAAAATAAGTGATTATGAGAAAAATCACAGTGTTTCTAGATAAGACAAACTCTTTTTCATTTCAGGAAGATGTGGAGAATTTGGAAGATGTTTTTCTAAATAAGATATTAAACATTGAAATACTTCAGTTCTGAAAGGAATATATTCTTTTAATTGTTCTTCATTCAACGATTTCAATTCTACTTTTAACGCTTTTAAGCATTTATCATTTTCTTCTTGTAATAATTCAAACTCTGTTAATTTATGTAAAATCATCGGATGCATATAATCTCTAGGAACTTCATCTGAAATAAAAGGAATTCCTTGACGATATGAAATAAAATATCTTGGAGCTGGTTGATCGATATTTCTATCAACAACATCATATTCTCTTTCTTCTTCTTGGAATTTAATTATTCTTGTTTCTAAAGTTTTCATAAATTTTCATAAATTTTCTTCTTTTTAAATGTTTAGAAAAAGAAAAAAGTTAAATAATCAAGAATCTGTTTAATTAAATGGTAATTAAAATAATTCCTACAATTTTGGCGACATCAAAAAAGCAATTTGATAAACGTTTTGAGAAATTAAGAGATTTTGCTAAGGAAATTCAAATTGATTTTATGGACGGCCATTTTGTTGATAAGAAGTCAATAAAGTTGAGTGTTGTTCCGACTTTGAAAAATTACGATATAAAATTTGAAGCACATATAATGGTGAGAGATCCTAAGAAATGGGTTAAGAGATTAAAGAATAGGGGTTTTTCAAAAGTTATTTTTCATTGGTCTGCAATAAGAGATGAAGATGAAGTGAGAAAAGTGATTAATGAAATTCATAAATTAGATATGGAAGCGTTTGTTGCGATTAATCCAGAAGTTAGAGAAGATGAAGTTATTCCGATAATGCATGATGCCGACGGGATTTTGATAATGGGTGTGCGTCCGGGTAAAGAAAAACAGGATTTATTATATAAGACTTATTACAAACTTGAAAATCTTAGAGCGATAAATAAGAAATTAGTTTTACAAGTTGATGGGGGAGTTAATTTAGTTACAGCGAGGGATTTGGTTAAATCGGGGGCAAATATTCTTAATTCTGGAAGTCTTATTTCAAAAAGTAAGAATCCTGAAGAAAAATATAATGAACTTTTAGATGTTGTTAATGGGCAATAAACACTCTAAATTTTTATAAATAACAAATTCATTAAATTGATATGCTTGGATTGTTCAGAAATCGAGAATGGAAAAATACAAGAGATTTTTTAAGAAGTTATGATTATATAGTTGATTCTACTGGAACTATTTTAGACAGAGAATATTCTAAAAAAGAAATAGCTCGCATTAAAAATGAAACTGGAGAAGTATTAATGACTTATGATTCTCATGATATTCCTAGCATTATTTTTGCTCAAAAATTGAAAGAAAGTTTAAAATTAAATGGGAGAAATTATCAAGAAAATGAGGGGAAAATAATGAGTTCTATTAACACATTAAAAAGAGGAGCGGATAAATTTATTGATTTAGCTTCTAAACTAGAGAAGAAGTTGGGTTAGAAAGGAATGTCAGTCAATATGTAACTCTTTGAAATTTTATTAACTAGTTTTGTAGGGCATTGATTTGTTAAGAGATTTTTCCTTTTGAAATTTTTGAAGGCTTTTTGTTTTCCTTCTCCAAAAAATAGTAATAAAGCAACTTGTGATTTTTCTAATAGTTTTCTTGAAGCAGACATTCTTTTTTTAGGAGGTTTTGGAGAGTTGTCAAAGACAATAAAATTCTCCTCTTTATTTTTTATTGTTAAATTCGGGAAAAGGCCGGCGACATGACTATCTTCTCCCGAGCTTAAAAGAATTATATTGAATTTCCCCCCATACTCTTTTAGTTCACTTTTGTAATTTTCAATTGGTTTTGTGTAGTCATAAGGGTGAATATTTCTAGGATTTATTTTTTTTGTTTTTAGTAAATATTCAAATAAAGAATCATTTGCTAGTTTGAAATTACTTTTATTGTTTTTTATTGGAACTCTGCGTTCATCTATCATAAAGAAATGAATTTTGTTCCAAGAAATTTGTTTGTTCCTTAGGTTTTTTAGTATTGCTGAAACACTTGTGCCTCCGACAATACCTAAGACAAGAAATGGTTGTTTGTTTAGCAAGATGGTGATTTCTTTTTCTATGATTTCAGATGCTTGTTTTTCTAGGTTTTGACGAGGAGCAGTTATTATTTTCATTTCAACCTAACCTTCAATTTATTTAACCTATTTCTATACTCTTCGATAATTCTTTCATTTAAATCTAAAACATCTAATTTTCTTTCAAGAGCAAAAATTAAACTTTTATCAAGTTCTTTAAAATGATATCTTCCCATTTCTAAATTCCCTTCTTCAATATCTTTTTCAAGTTTTAAAAAATGCTTTTCTATTTCTTCTTTTAAACTTTCAATTCCCTTTTCTAATCTTTTAATTCTTTTAGCCATTTTTTTGAAAGCTCGATTAGTTTACAAGCTTCACTATAAGATAAATCATTTATTTCCTTTCTTTCTCTCTTAACTCTTGAATAAGCAAAATAAGCGTTTTCTCCAATATATTTCAAAAGTTCTTTTTTTGAAGGAGTTTTATTTCTTAGTAAACATTTAGCGTAATAAATTTCTCTAAGTCTAAGAATAATTGAGTAAATTGTCGCATCTGGCACATTTTTATTTGTAATTTTCAAATCTTCTAAAACACTTTCGTTAATTTTTATAACACCTTTAACTTCATCAATAAATTTTTTTAAATTTAGATTAATCTTAGTTTCTCTATATTTTTCAATAAGTTCTGAATTTAAGATAACTATCGCTTCTCTAAGAGTGGATAATCTATAAATGTTAGACTCTAAATTCCTAGAAAAGTTGTCCTCGGAGATCATGTTAATTTCGTAACCCAAATAATCAATTAATTTATTGGTCTTTTTAGTTAAAATTAGGATATCTACATCGCTATCGCTAGATTCTTCATCTCTTGCATAACTGCCGATTAAATAAATTCCCTTGACTTCGTTTAGAAGATTTTTTTCCACTAGAAAATTAATTATCTCTTTTGTTATATTTTCAATATTTTTTTCTTCTAAGGTTACAACTACTCTTTTATTTAGCCATGATCTAGGTAAAAGAACACCTGCAGAAGTACCTACAGCTCTTGTTTTTTTAGTTATAGTTTCCATACATTATAATGTATTATAATGTTTTTAAAGTTTTTCATTCCCTTTCCTTATCAATAACACACTGGATTGCTCCGAGAAAATCTTTTGCGATGAAAACTTGCTTAGGATATTTGTTTTTCAAATCTTTTACTTTCTCTAATTCTTCTAAATTCTTTTCGAAAGGCACTAAAATCCCGACACCTTTTGCATTTAATGCAGTCAATATATCACTTTCTCTATCTCCAATAACATAAATATAGGTGTTTTTCTTGTCGAGTTTTTTCTTTGCTAAAGCGTCTTCAATCATTCCAATATTTGGTTTGAAACAATTACATTCTTTTTGAACATATTTCTTATCAAAATTGTATTCTGGATGTTTTTTTACATAGTCTAAACTTACATGAGGACAAATTATACAACCATCAAAAAACGCCCCTTTTCGTTTGAATATTAATGCAACCTCCTTACAAACATCATTTGCCCTCTTTAACGTAAGGCGTTTAAAATCTTGAATTGCTACTCCTGGTTGATTTGAAAGAATAAATCTGCAAATGCAATTTGGAAATGTTTTATCTAAGAGTTTCATTCCTTCGACGATCTTTGGAAGAATTTTCACTTTTGATTTCCAATAGTTGTCCTTACCTAAAAAATAATGGTCATCATAAATCAAAGTTCCATCTCTATCAACACATAAAAGAATATTATGTTCCATAAATTATTAGAGAATTAAGGTTTTTAAAATTGTGGTTGGGTGACCTGTAAAAGATTTTCATTTAAATTCCAATTAAGTATAGTGAGGAAAAAGCCCGAAAATGTAACATTTCGACGAATACTACGAGAAGAGTTGCGATACGGTATTTAGTTGTATCTTATAAGTGGTAACAGATAGAAAAGTTTATAAATAACAAAAGCATTAAATAATTATAAAATAAGGTAAAAAGAAAATGACAAACGAACAACGAACACAAAAAATAGAAACTATTATTGGGACAATTGGATTTGCCAATGAAGATGAGTTATCTCTTCCATATGCTCCAGAAAGTTTCAAAAGATATGAGTTTGATCAAGAATTTAAGGGTAAATTCCTTTATATTCCAACTTCTGAAAGGGAAATTTTTATAGCACTAGACGGGAGAATTCAAGGAGAATCTGGCTACGAAATAAGTTTAGAAGCAAGAAAAATTCAACATGAAAGAATAAAAGAATTTCTTACTCATCTGCATTCAGAAACAGAACAATTAATGCCTTCTGCAGGAGGATACTGTACAATAATCCCTGAAAAAAACTTCTTGGCCTTCTTTGGAACAACAATAAGATATCAAAAAGGAATTGATGAAATGAAAGATGGACTTGTTGCTAGAGAAATAAATCAAGAATCTGGTGGACTAATACACCGAGTTTTACCTTTGAAAGGTCAAATGGAATTAGCAAAAGAAATACAAGAAATATCCCTTGATGAAAATGGAGAACCTTATGTTAAACTTGATTTCTCTGGAAGTGTTAGGAGATTAAAATGTTAAATCATATTAAATACAAAAGAGTGCCAGCAGAGGGCAGAAAACTACTGCAAATGCAAGGAGGTATGAAAAAATGACAATAAATAAAATACTGTATGTAGATGATAGTTTTGAAAATGGAATGACTGCCATGACTACAGACCCTAGAATTGATTTTGCTTCAGGTATTCAATTAATAGAAAGACCGCTTCAAGATTATGATTGTATAATCACAGATATGCAAATGGAACATGCAGAAAGTGGAATGGAATTAGTTGAAAGAGCATTAAGGGAAGGAAAATTACCTTATGTTGCTACTGGTGGAACTTATGAACATGGAGGAACTTTTAATAGAGTCAAACTATTCGATTCTGTAGACGTCAAAATATTTGATAAGATGACTAAAACAGACGATAGATTTTGGAGAGAAGCTCTTGCCTATATAGATCAAAAAGATGGTCAAGTAACACAGATGGCTTTAAGAAAAATAAAAGAAACCTTAGGACTTATTCCAGAAAATCAAATTGAAATGTTAATGGATTTTTATAGGGCTAATTATAACTTAAAAGAAGAAATAAAATAAATAGTTTATGGCTCCATTTGGAGTCTTTTTTTCTTTTTTTCTATCTATTTTTAGTATGAATGAACTTTTGATTTTTCAATATAATTCTTAGTTAAGATTTCAAATCCCCTCAACACCCTTTACAATCGCGCTAGAATCTATTTTGTATTTTTTTAGTAACTCCTCTTTTGTTCCAGAATGTGGAATTTCTGATACATAAAGGTGTTTTATTTTTATATTTGTATTTTCCAATTCTTCTGCAAGCATTTCTCCGATTCCACCTTCTTGATAATGGTCTTCACTAATTACAATTTTATTTCCGTGTTTTTTTATAAAATCAATTAATTTTTTTGAATTGAAAGGTTTTATACAATACAAATCCACGACAGCAACATTGAAATTTTTTTTCATTAGATTTTTATGAGCTTCAAGAGATTCATGTAAGGTAATTCCTGCACCAATAATTACTCCTTTGTCTTTCTTTGATTCTTTTAATATTTTAAAATCTCCAATAGGAAATTTTTCATTGTTAGCATAAATCACTTGTGTTTTCGGACGAGTTGTTCTGATGTAAGTTATTCCTTTATTTTTAGAAGCAAGTTTTGTTAATTCTTTTGTTGAAACAGCATCGCTTGGATAAAAGATTGTAGAGTTGGGTAAACTTCTAAACATTGAAATATCTTCTAAACCCATTTGAGATGCTCCATCTTCACCTATTGAAACACCTGCATGAGAACCACAAATAGTGAAATCTGCCGACGATAATGAAGCCATACGAATTTGGTCATGAGCTCGTGTTAAAAATGTTGCAAAAGTTGAAGCAAATGGTTTGAATCCCTTAACACTTAAACCTAATGCAATTCCAATTAAATTTTGCTCTGCAATGAATGTTTCAATGAACTGGCGAGGAGTTCTTTTTTTTACTTCTTCACTTCGAGTAGAATTTGAAACTTCAGCGTCTATTGCAATTATCTTATTATTTAAAATTGCTAAATTTGCTAAGGTTTCTCCATACGCTTCACGAGTTGCAATTTCTTTTCCAAAAGAATAATTCAAAGGTTTTGAAGATAAGTATTTTATTTTTATTTCATTCATTTTTATTGGTTTTTTTATTTTTATCTTCGGCATTGAAACATGAGGTAATTCATCTAAAGCTTGATGTAAATGTCGATTATCCATAACGCGTCCATGCCAGTTTTCTTTATTTTCTAAAAATGAAACTCCTTTTCCCTTGAAAGTTTTTGCAATTATGCAAGTTGGCTTTTGCGATTTTTTTGAGTTTAATAATGCTTTAATGAGTTGATTAATATTGTGGCCGTCAACAACTAAAGTATTCCATCCAAAACTTTGTATTCTTTTTTTATATGTTTTAACGTCGTGGCCTAACATTGTTTGTCCTCTTTGTCCTAAACGATTTGCGTCGATAATTGCACAGAGGTTGTTTAATTTGTAATGAGATGCTAATTGAAACGCTTCCCAAACACTTCCTTCAGATGTTTCAGAATCTCCCATTAAGACAAATATTCTAAATTTACGCCCTTGTAATTTTGATGCAAAAGCCATTCCGATTCCGACTGAAAGTCCTTGACCTAAAGAACCAGTTGCAACTTTTATTTGAGAAAGTGATTTTGGCATTGGGTGTCCTTCTAAAGGAGAGTTTAATTTTCTTAAGTTATTTAGATTATGTTTTATTGCGCCAGAACGATAAAGAGCAGAGTAAAGAATTGGCGATGCGTGACCCTTAGATAAAATAAATTCGTCGTTATCTGGGTTTTTTGAATCTTTAATGTCCCAAACCATTTCATGAAAAAATAAACAAGAAAGAATTTCAGCACAAGAAAAACAAGATGTTAAATGGCCACTTCCAGAATTAGTTGTCATGATTGCTACATCTCTTCGAAGAACATTTGCTATGTCTGAAAGTTGTTTTTTAGTTACCATCTCTAATAAGGAATCTTAAGGAATATAAAAAGTTATTGATTAAGTTTTTATATTAAGATTGGTTAAAATAAGGATATGACAAAAGAAGCATTAACCTTTATTATTTTTGGAGGAACAGGCGATTTAGCTAAGAGGAAGTTGGCTCCTGCGTTTTCAGAGCTTATTCATGAAGGAGTTGTAAAAAAAGGTTCAACTTTAATAGGAATTTCCAGAGAAAATTTAAGTGATGAGGATTATAAACATTTTTTAATTAAAAGTGTTAAAGATGTAAAGGAGAAGCACCATTTAGAAGAAATTAATATAAAACACTTGAGAATTGATTTTTCAAAATCGAAAAATATAGAACAACTTTCTGAAGCTTTACCTTCTTGTGAAGTTGAAGGATGTAATCGGGTTTATTATTTGGCGACTAGTTATAAACTATTTCCTAAAATTCTTGAGGGATTAAAAAAATTTAAATTAATTTCAAAAAAAGATATTTTCAATCGAATTGTTTTTGAGAAACCATTTGGAGAAAATTTAAAATCGAGCGATGCTCTTGAAAAAAAAATCCATAAAATTGTTGATGAAAAAAATGTTTTTAGAATTGATCATTATTTAGGTAAAGAATCTGTTCAAAATATCATTGCCTTAAAATTTGGAAGTAAAGGATTTCAACATTTAATAGACAACGAACATATAGAACAAATTAATGTAATTATCGATGAGACTTTAGGAGTTGGAAATCGTCTTAGTTATTATAATGATTTTGGAGCGATTAAAGATATGATTCAAAATCATTTGTTACAATTATTAGCTTTGTTATTAATGGATAAACCTAAAGAACTTATTTCAGAAAAAATTCACGACGAGAAAGTTAAAATATTAAAAGAGATATCCTTTTCAAATGTTGAAAATAGTTTATTAGGCCAGTATAAAAGTTATAAAGAAGAATTAAAAGAAAGAAAATTAAAAAGAAAGAAAACTGAAACTTTTGCTAAAATTGAGCTGAATTGTAATAATGAAAAATACAAAGGTGTGAAAATATTTTTAAGAACTGGAAAAAAATTGCCTCATAGATATGGTAAAATTATTATTGATTTTAAAAATCCACAAAATAAAATTATTATCAATTTACAACCAAATGAAGATATAGAGATTATTATTGATGGTAAAAAACTTGATAAAATAGATCTTTGTCCGGATTGCAAATTTTCTCCTAATTCGCGTGATGCTTATGAAGTTTTGTTAAAAGAAATAATTAATGATAAAAGAAATTTATTTGTTAGAAGAGACGAAATTCATGAAGCTTGGAGAATTGTTGATGAAATAGTTAGGAAGAAAAAGGAAATTCCTTTTGTGATTTATGAAGATTGTTCTAATCCCTCATAAATTCTTCAATAATTTCCTTATTTCGTACTTCTGGATGGAATAATATTCCTTGGAATGGTTTTGATTTGTGTTTCATTTGATTTTTATTTTTTGAATATGTAAATTCATTTGAGTTTACTAAGTAGTGATGTAAATGATATTCGTTATCGATTAATCCTATTTGTTTATTCTTTTGGATTTTTCCGTCGTAAATTAGCCCTAAAATATGCATTCCTCCGCAAATTCCCAGTATTGGTTTGTTGAAATTTTTAATCCAATTGAAATTATCTATGTGTTTGAGAAATTCATTATCTTTCAAAGAAGTTCCGCAAATAATTATTTTTGAAGCTTTTTCTAAATCATTTTTAGTTATTTTCTTATAATGTTTTGTTTCGAATTTAATTTTGTTTTTTATTAAAATATCTTCGATAGGTTTTACAAATTCGAAATAGTGGAGTTTTTCGTTGCAGATGTTTATTATGAGAATCATTTTAAAGACAATTCCTTTTTGAACAAAGGACAATTTGTTACAAGAGTTTCAAACTCTCCACCTTCACCGGCAGGATTTATTTTGTATTTTTCTTTTAGAGTAATTAATTCTTTAATTAAATTTTTATCAAGCTTTTTTCCGATATGTGAATCATTAAAGCCTTCGGCCGCAACTTTTGTTATGATGACTTCAAATTTATTTTTTATTAATTCATTAAGTAATTCAATTTGGTTTTTTTGCCAGAGAGGGTTGAAACATTCAATGTTAAGTTTATCACAAATTTTTTGGATCCGAGATGCTTGATAGATTGATTCAACTGCTCCGGTAATTATTCCTTCAATTTTGTATTCCTTGATTGCTTTTTTGATTGCTTTTTCTAAATCTTCTAATTCTATTTCTTTTTCTCCGTTAGTTATTTGAGAAATTATTGGAATATTCATTAGTTTCGCTTGTTCTTTTGTAAGTTCTATTTTTGGGGTGTGAAACATATAGCTGTCTTGATTTTTTGATTCAATAGAAATTAAACAGGAAATGGTATATCCTTGTTCTTTTGCCAGAGATGTTGCATAGGTTGAGTCTTTTCCGCCGGAAAATAATGTTGCTAGTTTCATTTATATTTAAGGAAATTTGGATTTTTAAACCAAACGTTATGTCTAAACCTATTTTTCTAATCTCAACTTTATAATTTCTTTGCCATCAATTTTCTTTTTATATAGTTTAGTTATCATAAAACCATTTTTTAGAAAATTAGCAAGAACCCCATCCACTTTAGTGGATGGATGAATTGCGTCAGTTATTTATTTCTTGAATGATTATAAACAGTGAGCTAAAAAGCTCACTGAAATTTTACCCGCGATTGTAAGATTTCTTTCAAATAAATAAACTTTGCGGGAGGTAAAAATGTATAAACATAGCTGTAGCTCTGTCGGTGCGAATAGAAAACATATTCAATTGACGCCAAAATATCGATATAAAATGATGCGAAAAGACAAGTTAAAAGTTTTTTGCAAAGTTGCGATAGAAGAGGCATGCAAACGACATAAAATAGAAATTGAAATCATAAAAGTTATGGAAGAGCATGTGCATTTAGTTGCAGATGTTCCAAGAACAATGAGTGATGCAAAAGCGATGCAGATAATAAAAGGTTTGTCGTCGTATATTTTGTTTCGTATCTGTCCGAATTTGAGAAAGAGATATCCAAATGGGCATTTTTGGACAGAAGGATATTTTTGCGACGGCGTCGGAGAAAGCACTTATTCAACAATTTTTGAATATGTTCAAAATCAGGATTTGCATCATAGTCTAAGTCTTTAAGGACGCCGTGTT